>Ga0055584_100007101_pt1 | contig 10986 bp, 11 predicted proteins | sample OSDHelmetaG_FD_58716 | JGI IMG/M metagenome (GOLD analysis project Ga0055584, IMG submission 58716) | Pelagic marine sediment microbial communities from the LTER site Helgoland, North Sea, for post-phytoplankton bloom and carbon turnover... | ecosystem: Environmental > Aquatic > Marine >...
CATCCGGGCAACCTCGGCTTCCGGGATGACGTAGAACTTGTTCTTCGCCTTGGACTGAACCGCTTTCAGGCCCGGGGTTTCTACATCAACCCAGTTCTGACCGGCGGCTTTCGCAATGTTGCGACCGGAATTGTCGTCGATCACCTTTTGCAGATCGGCGGGCAGCTTGTCGTAGCTGGCCTTGTTCATCAGGAAGGTGAAGACATTGGTACCCAGACGTGGCTGCGGTCCGGCCAGGCTGGAGAAATGGGAGACCAGGTCCGGCGTCTTCACGGCCGGGGCAATTTCGTAAGGCAGGGTCACGCCATCGATCACGCCCTTGGAAAGGGATGCGGGAATGGCGGGCAGCGGCATGCCAACGCCGGTGGCGCCAAGGGATTCCAGCAGCCAGACACCAGCGCGAGAAGCAGCACGAATTTTCATGCCTTTCAAATCTTCCATCTTCTGGACCGGGTTCTTGGTCTGGAACAGGAAGCCTTCATGGGAATGAAGCAGAAGCGGCTTATAGGCCGAGAGGGCCTTGCCCATATATTTGTCCTGAAAGTCCTGCAGAGCCTGCGCGGTCGACAGGGCGTCGCGATGAACGAAGGGAAGCTCGAAAGGCTCGACTTCGGGCATGCGACCTGGCGAGAACCCTGGCAGGGTCCAGACGATGTCGACAACGCCATCTCGGACCTGATCGAGAAGCTGCGGAGCCTTGCCGCCCAGCGCCATGGCCCAGAAAGGCTGGACCTTGATGCGGCCGTTGGAATCCGCCTCGATCTTCTTGGCCCAGGGAGCGAGGAAGGTCTTGCCGGGGTTGGCCACCGGCGGAATGAAAGTGTGCATGCGCAAGGTGATTTCCTGCGACATGGCTGATCCGGCGCCCATGGTCAGTGCGGCGATGGTTGCACCGGCCAGAGCTGCGGATTTCATGACGTTGTGGACCATTTGTATCTCCCTGAATTGGATTTGATACGGTGCCCCGGGGACCCGTTCTGTTTTGTCGTTGGGGGCAGTCTAGCGCATCTGCGCTGCGGCGCATCCGTCAAAAGTCGGATTAATTTTGGACCTAGAAAAGGCCGCGCCGGATCAGGTTGAGGCTAGCAATGATGATGACGGTCACCAGCACTTTTTCGAACATGGCCTGGGAAAATCGTGACTGCAGCCATGTACTCAGGGTCATGCCCGCAACGACGGGAATGGTCGTCAGGGCCGAAAGGATCAGGATCTCTGGGGTGGTCACGCCCAGTAAAAACAGATTGCTGTGCAGGGGGATGGCACCAACCAGAAAGACCATGGCAATCACCACGATGAAGTTGTCTTTTGCGATGCCGCGCATGGACAGATAGGCGAAGACCGGCGGGCCGAACAGGTTGGAGAGGCTGCCCACCAGACCGGAGATCGCGCCGATCAGGGGGTTAAGCCAGACTTCATGCCGATGATGATGACAGCCGCGATGGTCATGTTTACGTGGTGGAATTTCCCGGTGACGTGCCTTCGCCGGCGCGCGTCACCCATTTCGTGAAGACGCTCGATGCGAGCCTGAGCAAGACCAACGAGGACTACGAGGCGCATCGCTCCGGAGATTTTGGCATGCGCTCACCCGAGGCCATGGCCGTGCCGCCGGGTACATTTGCCGCCTGAATGAAGTCGCGCGGGCAGCTTGGCGGACAACACAAGGTGCACGTATCATCAACGATGATGACCTGTTTACCGGGTTGCGGGATTTCGTGTCTCCGGACGACTAGTCGTCTTCGAGAAACGCCTTCGTCCAGTCGGCATAATCCTCGTTGCGCATCAGGCGGTTCATCAGGTCCGCCGACGCGATGTCCTCCAGATCGCCCGGCGCCACACCATTGTGCAGAGCTGTCTGGGTTCGATAGATCGCTTCGATGGCCGCGGCAAAAACCTTGTGTCCCTGCAGGCATACCCGAACGCCAAGCGGGCCAAGATAGTCGAGGTTCATCATGTCTTTGGTGGCGCTGCCCAAGATGATGGGCGTGTTGACGGTAGCTGCAACGGTTTCAAGATCCTCGCGGCTTTTCAGGCCGACCATGAACAGTGCATCCACACCGACATCTTCATAGGCTTTGGCGCGTCGAACGGCTTCGTCGATTCCGGCAGCACTTGTCCGGCCCGCGATCACCAGATCGGGATCGATCCGGGCGTCGAGCGCGGCTTTCATTTTGCCGATGCCTTCATCGAGGGAGATCAGGCTGGCTTTGCCATCGGCGCCGTAAGGTGTGGGCAGGTCCGTGTCTTCGATGGACAGCGCGGCGACACCGGCCATTTCCAGCTCCTCTACGGTGCGTCGCACATTCAGGGCATTGCCATAGCCATGATCGGCGTCCACCAGCAGGGGCAGATCGCTGGCACGCCCGATACGCCGGGCCTGATCCGCGAACTCCGAAAGTGTCAGCACGATCAGGTCGGGTGCGCCGAGCACCGTCATGGAGGCGATCGAACCCGCAAAAATGCCAACCTCGAAACCGACCTCCTGCGCGATGCGGGCAGCCATCGGGTCATGAACCGAGCCCGGATGGACGCAACGGTCACTGTTCAGGATGGCGCGGAAATTTTTGCGGCGTTGGTTGAAGCGCATGGAATGTCTCGTTTCAGAAGGGTTCAGAGTTTGCGGCGTTCGCGGACAAGCCCGCCAGACTCGGCCAGGGCGGTGATTTCTCCCGCGTCATAACCGTGTTCAGCAAGAATTTCATCAGCCTGGGCACCGAAATGCGGTGGGGTCGAACGAAGTTCTCCGGGGGTGCGGCTGAACTTGATTGGCGTGCCTGCCCCTTCATACCAGTCGAGCTTGGCCGCCATCTGGCGGTGCCGGGTATGGGGGGCGGTCATCACCTGGCCGGTGTCGAGCACTGGTCCGGCGGGAATGCCAGCCGCCAGCAATTTCAGCGACAGTTTTTTACCATCAACCGCGGCGAATGCCGGAAGCAGTTCTTCGCGTAATTCTGCCCGGTTGGCGACACGCAGGGAGTTGTTCTCGAAGCGCGGATCGTCGACCAGTTCCGGCCGTCCCAGTTCGTTACACAGGCGGGCATAGGCCCGGTCGTTACCCGCGCCAATGAACACCTCGACGGTGCGGGTCGGGAATTTGTCATAGGGCGCGATGTTGGAGTGCTGGTTGCCGGTAATGCCTGGTATCTGTCCGCCCGACAGATAGTAGTTGGGAATGTGCGGATGCATCAGGGAGACGGCACAGTCATAAAGGGTCATGTCGATGAACTGGCCCTTTCCCGAATTCGCCCGTTCGAACAGCGCCATCAGAATGGCCACGCAGGAATAGAGCCCGGTTCCCATGTCGACTGCGGCGATACCGACCCGTGTCGGTTCCTTGTTTGCGCCGCCATTGATTGAGAACCAGCCAGCCATGGCCTGGATGATTGCATCATATCCCGGGAATCCGCCCAGTGGTCCGTCCTCGCCATATCCCGAGACGCGACAATGAATCAGTCGGGGAAATTTTTCGGCCAGAGTATCCTTGTAGCCAATACCCCATTTTTCCAGCGTGCCGGTCTTGTAGTTGTCGATCAGCACATCGGCATCTTCGAGCAGGCGCAGGAAGACGTCCTGCCCTTCCTTCTTGGACAGATCGAGGCCGATGGAACGTTTGTTCCGGTTGAGGCCGACAAAATAGGATGCATCCCCTTCATGGAAGGGCGGTCCCCAGTCGCGGACCTCGTCTCCTTGGGGCGGCTCGACCTTGATCACCTTGGCGCCGTGATCGGCCAGAATTTGCGTGCAATAGGGGCCGCCAAGGACCCGTGCCAGATCGACGACCTTGAGTCCGGCGAGTGCACCGAAGGGAGTTTGCGGTGAGGACATGAATTTCGACCTGCGGTAATGTTGATCTCTGAAGGAAAGAACAGAGGGGGAGTACCAGATGCGGTTTGTCTTCGCAGCACTGATGCTAGTTTTCTTGGCGACTTCCGTCCATGCTCAGGATGATGCTGATGATGAAGAGATGCTCTTGCTGCTGTGTCTCATGTTCGATGATTGCGGGTTTGATGAACCTTCATCCACGGAGCCGGCACAACCGACCACAAGCTTGTCCGCATCCGGTAATGTGAGTCTGGCCATCTGCAACGAATCCGGGGAAACGGTATCCGTTGCGATTGCCAATGATACCGACGATCTCTTTGGCGAGGAGTTTCACGCACGTGGCTGATGGGAACTGACGGATGGCGAATGTCGGGATTTCTGGGAGTGGCCGGTGCGGACTGCTTATGAAAGCACGCCACTCTATTTTCTGATCCATGATGTTGGAGAGAATGGTGCAGTCTGGGAAGGAGACGATATGTTTCTTTGTACGCCCGACAGCCGTTTTGACATCACCAGCGATCATGAGGGGCCTTGCGACAAACGAGGCTATATCGAGATCGACATGCTCACAGGTGACCGACTGATCGCCGGCCACACGGTGACTCTCGACCCCTGATCAGGCGGCGTTGGCGTTTCCAAACACGCGTGCGGCAAAGGCCGGATAGCGTTCGGCGACGGCGTCAGCGACGTCACCGCGCAACAATGCGAGGGTGTTCGCGTCTGGTGCGGGCGTTTCAGGCATATCCTCGGGCATGTCGAAGTCGAAGCCAGTATGCTCACGCACTTCGTCCACGGTGTGACCGGGATGGACGCTTTGCAGCCGGAACCGTTTCGCTGCGTCGTCAAAATCAAAGACACAGCGCCCGGTGACCAGTGCATGGGGGCCGCCCTTGCGATAGGTGTTCTTGTCGCTCACGCCTGGGGCGCTGACAAAGTCGACCCTGGGGACCAGCACCCGCGCGGTGTGTTCTTCGCGGAACAGGATCACCCGCGGGACGAGGAAATAGAGATAGGCCGATCCGAAGGAGCCGGGGAACCGGACCTTGGTGTCGGGATAATCGCCGATGCCCACAAGGTTGATATTGGCCTGGCCGTCGATCTGCCCTCCGCCGAGGAAAAAGGCATCGATGCGCCCCTGGGCAGCGCAATCGAACAATTCTCGTCCGCCATCAGTGAAGGGACTGTGGGTCTCGCTGCCCAGCATGGAAACGCGCAGAGACCCGCCCGACCGGGCGCGTGCAAGCAGGGCCGCAGAACCGGGAATGGGCGACTGAGCCCCCACCGCGACATGCCCGAGCCCTTCGAGCATGTCGGCGACGGTGGCGATCAGCAGTTCTTCGGGCGCGAAATCGGTATTCATTCGGCTGCTTTCGGCGCGAAGACGAATTCGTCGAGATAACTCGCGAAGCCGTCTTCGGTGCGGGCGCGGGCCAGATAGTCCTTCAGATGCGCGTCATCGGGGCCGTAGCGGCCAAACAGACCACAGGGCCAGGCGCCCTTTTCGGCTTCGGCGACGCCGCCGATATACAGCCCGGGGATGGTCCCGGGGGCAAGTTGTTCATCGGCAAGCAGATCGCCGTCATGAATTTTCTCGGCCGTCACAAGCGTGGTCTTTGCGGCGTGGGCCATCAGCATCATCTCGCGGCGCACGCCGATCCAGACATTGCCGTGGCGATCGGCCAGAGGTGCGTGAATCAGCGTGACGTCGGGGCGGATCGCCTTGACCATCACGATCGGGCCGTCTTCTTCGACGAAGGGATCCTGGCCGAGGGTCCAGTCATCGCGATGGGCGAGCAGGTCCGAGCCGACAATGCCGCGCACGGGGATGAAGGGAATGCCCTTCTCGGCGGCCTGAAGTCCCGCATGGATCGCCGGGCAGGTCCCGTCGATCATCCGAATCTTTTCGCCCTTGATGGCAGCGTTGAAGCGTGGCGCCGGGCCATATTCGTCGAGGGTTACAGCGGCTGTTTCCAGCGTCGCGACACAGCCGGCGCCGATCAGCATGTCGCCCTGAAACCCGACCGAGGGCACGCCGATCAGATGCAGGTCCTTGGCGCCACGGGCAATGAGGGCGCGAATGGTGACCATGGAGACACCCGAATAATCGGGCGCCAGCGCAAGGGTAGCACCATCGGGAATGCGGACGGCCAGGTCGTCTATGCTTGTCATCGTGTTGATCACGGGATCACTTCAGGCGTCGTTTCAGGGGACGGCTGATGTTAGATTGGATGGCGACAGGAATAAAGGAATGTGCGGCCATGGATTTTTCTCTTCCCGAAGACATCACGGCGCTGAAGGACTCTGTCGCGAGATTCGCGACGACGGAAATCCTGCCATCTATGCCCGCCTATGAGGACTCCGGCACCTTTCCCCATCTGCTCGTCGAGAAAATGGGTGCGGCCGGGTTTTTCGGGGCGGCCTTTCCCGAGGCGCTGGGGGGCAGCGAAGCTGGTTTTCTGGCCGTGTCCGCCATATCCGAGACGATTTCGCGGCTGGCCCCGGAATTCGGCTACTGCATGAATATGCAGGCCATGACCTGCCCCTTTACCATCTTCAACTGGGGAAACGAGGACCAGATCGCCCGCTTCGTACCGGATCTGATCGCGGGCCGGAAGATCGGCATGTTCGCCCTCTCGGAACCCGGAGGCGGGTCCGATGCAGCGGGCGCCATGAAGACCACGGCTGTTCGTGATGGAGATGTCTACCGGTTGAACGGCTCGAAGCAGTGGATCACCTTTGCCAATGCCGCTGACACCGGAATTCTGTTCGCCAAGACCGATCCGGCAGCGGGCCATCGGGGGGTTACGGCCTTCATCGTGCAACCCAAAGAATTTGCCGGGTTCACCGCCAATCCGATCCCCATGACCGGCCTGTCCCGAGCCATGTGTTCGAACGCGGTCTTTCTCGATGGCTTTGTGGTGCCGGTGGAAAACCGTCTGGGTGAAGAGGGTGAAGGGTTCCGGATTGCCATGAACGCGCTGGAATATGGCCGGCTGACCGTGTCGTCCCGTTCGGTCGGGTTGGCCCAGGCCTGCCTCGATCACGCCAGTGCCTACGCCAATCAGCGGGTCGTTGGTGGCAGCCCGATCGGGGAATATCAGATGGTCCAGCATCTGATCGCCGATATGACCGTCAATATCCAGGCCGCTCGGTTGCTGGTCCACAAGATGGCCTGGCTTATGGATCGGGGAGAGGTCTCGAATCGCGCGGCCTCTCTGGCGAAATACGCTGCGGTGAATGCGGCGAAGCATGCTGCGAGTTCTGCTACCGAAATCTTTGCCGGCTACGCGCTGGCCGACGAGTATCCGATCAAGAAAACCACTGCCTATGTGAACATGCTGGCGGTGGGCGAGGGCACGCCGAATGTGCAGCGGATCCTGATTGCCGAGGATACGCTGGGGATAAAGGATGCCAACCGGCATCCGGTTCGCAATCGCCTTCGCGCGCCGGATGTGGAATAAATAGGTCAACCAAATCGCACGCAGATGCGAATCCGAATTCGTGGTGGAGAGAGACGATGAGCGATCAGGCAAACAATCCCGATTCCAGTGTTCTGGGCCGACCCAACAGTTATATCGGCAAGGTGGTGCCGCGCCCCAATGTCCGCAAGCTTGTGCGTGGCAAGGGCCAGTTCGTGGATGATCTGACATTGCCGCGCATGGTCCATGCGGTTTTTCTGCGGTCCCCCCATGCCAGCGCCATGATCAAGAGCATCGACACCAGCGCCGCATCCCGGATGCCCGGCGTGGTGCGTGTGGTGACCGGCAGTGAAATGGCCGAACACTGCGAACCCTGGGTCGGGGTCCTGACCCATTTCAAGGGTCTGAAATCCGCTCCGCAACATGCCATCGCCGTCAATCAGGTGGCCTGGCAGGGTGAGGCCGTGGCGGCCGTGGTCGCCAACAGCCGCGCCGAAGCCGAAGATGCCGCCGCGATGATTGAGGTGGAATACGACGTCCTGCCGGCGGTCACCGATGCCGAAACCGCCGATCATCCCGACACCCATGTCATCCATCCCGAACTGGGCGACAATGTCGCGTTCGAAAATGGCGTCGATGCGGGTGATGTGGATGCGGCCTTTGCCGAGGCCCATCTGGTCGTCGAGGAAACCTATCACTTCGACCGGCATACCGGCGTCACCCTCGAGCCCCGGGTCCTGCTGGCCGATTACGACACTGCCGATGAAAAGCTGACCGTGCACATGTCCTTTCAGGCACCGCACATGATGCAGCACATCTTCGCCCGGCATCTCAACGTGCCCGAGGGCGATGTGCGGGTGGTCTGCAAGGATGTGGGCGGCTCCTTCGGCATCAAGGTGCATGTCTATGCCGACGAAATGGCCACAGCCGCCCTGTCGAAGATGCTGGGACGGCCGGTCAAGTTTTCCGCTGACCGGCTTGAATCCTTTCTCACCGATATTCACGCCCGGTCCCATCGGGTGCACGCCAAGATGGCCTTCAGCGCCGATGGCGACATCACGGCCATCGAGATCGATGATCTGACCGGTGTCGGACCCTATTCCATGTATCCGCGCACCAGCGCGATGGAGGCCAATCAGGTCCTCAACTTCACCGGCGGCCCCTACAAGCACAAGAACTATCGGGCCAAGGCCAAGGTGGTGTTCCAGAACAAGAATGTGATGTGCCAGTACCGTGCGGTCGGCCATCCGGTGGCTTTTGCTGTCACCGAAGCCCTGGTCGACAAGGGCGCGGTGGCGCTGGGGATCGACCCGGTCGATATCCGCCGCCGCAACCTGATCTGCGATGATGCCTATCCGACCAAGGGCGCAAGCGGCATTGCGTTTGAGGGTCTGTCCCATCATGCCTCTCTGGACAAGCTGCTGGCATCAATGGATTACGACACGATGAAGGCTGAGCGCGATTCACTGCGCAGCGAGGGCGTTTATCGCGGCATCGGCTTTGCCGCCATGATCGAACTGACCAATCCAGGCGCTGCCATGTATGGCATCGGCGGGGCGCGGATTTCGTCTCAGGATGGCGCCCAGGTGCGGCTGGATTCTGCCGGGTCTATCGTCGTCCACACCTCGATCACCGAACAGGGACAGGGAACTGACGCGATCATCGGGCAGATCGCCGCGAGCGCGTTCGGCACCAGCCCCGATATGGTGAAGGTCGTCACCGGTGACACCGATCACGTACCTACCGGCGGGGGCACCTGGGGCTCGCGCGGGGCCGGGATTGGTGGTGAAGCCGTGCTGCAGGCCGCCAAGGCACTGCGCCACAACATCAAGGACATTGCCGGCCAGCTGCTTCAGGCCGATCCGGCGACTCTCGATATCCAGAAGGGCGTGATCGTCGATCTGGGAACCGAGAACGAGCGCATGGGGCTCGATGAGTTGGCGCGAATTTCCTATTTCCGCTCGGATCTGATCCCCAAGGGCTTCCAGCCCGAATTGATGGCCACGCGTCATTTCGTGCCTCGCGAATACAACATCGCTTTCACCAACGGCATTCAGGGTTGTTACGTGGAGGTCGATCCCGAAATCGGCCTCGTCAAGGTGCTCAAGCACTGGGTGGTCGAGGATTGTGGCACGGTCATCAACCCGCAGCTCGTCGATGAACAGGTGCGCGGTGGCGTGATCCAGGGCCTTGGCGGTGCGCTGATGGAAGAGTGCCGTTATGACGACAGTGGCAATCTGGTAAACGCCAACATGGCGGATTATCTGGTGCCGATGGCCGGGGAGATGCCCGACATCATGGTGGGCCATGTGGAGACACCGACAGCGGATTCGGAACTGGGAGCCAAGGGAGCCGGTGAAGCCGGTACCGCGGGCGCGCCGGCGGTGGTGATGAACGCCATCAACGATGCGCTCTCAACCTTTGAGGTACGTCTGGCCCATCAGCCGATCACGCCGGAACGGATTTTGAAGGCTCTCGGGAAGTTCTAGCGGGAGATTCTTGTCGCTCGGATTCAGGAACTCTGCGCCCGCAGGGCCCAGATCGCGCCCATGAACAATGCTTTGGCGCGGGGCAGGACCAGCAGGCACAGCCCGATCAGGACCGGGATCAGGATGACGCTCATTTCCCAGGACGAGAAGCGGCCACTTTTGGACATGGAGATCATCACCGGGGCCATCACATGGCCGACGATCAGGATGGTCAGCCAGGGTGCTGCATCATCGGATCGGATTTCCGACCATTTCTCGTGACATTCCGGGCAGGAATCCACCTGTTTGAGGTAGCTCCGGAACAGTGCCGCCCGCCCACAGCGCGGGCAGCGCCCGCGCAGCGCGTTGCCGAGGGCCGACCAGATATTCCGTTTTTCGCCGCGATCCATGTCGCAAGTCTATCACGGGATGGCCCCGAAACACGGGCGGGCGGCGAGATGCCGCATCCGTGTTCGAGTGGCTTTGATTCACATGGTCGAACTCTCTAGTCTGCCGGTAACAACGAACACAGGGCAGGCATTATGAGCGTCGCAGATCACAGCAACGAAGGCAGCGTCCTCGATCGTGAGGACAGCTTTATCGGCAAGACCGTGCCGCGCGCCAACGCCGCCCGGCTGGTGGCGGGACAGGGTAAATATGTTGATGACCTGACGCTGCCACGCATGGTGCATGTTGTTTATTTCCGCTCACCCTATGCCCATGCCCGGATTGTCTCGATCAATGACGAAGCCACTCTGGCCAGTCCGGGGGTTATCCGGGTCTTCACGGGCAAGGAGATTGCTGAAGTCTGCTCCCCCTGGGTGGGCACACTGGCTCATTTCAAGGGTATGAAATCGGCCCCGCAACACGCCATGGCGGTTGACCGGGCCTGCTGGCAGGGTGAACCGGTGGCTGCTGTCGTCGCCCATTCCCGCGCCGAGGCCGAGGACGCGGTTGAACTGCTCGAGGTCGAGTTCAAGGAACTCACGGTGCTCGCCGATCCGGAAGTGGTGCTCGATGATGATGCCTATGTGATGCATCCCGATCTGGGTGACAATCTGCTCTTCGAGATGAACCACGATATCGGTGACACCGGGAAGGCCTTTGCCGATGCCGAAGTGGTGGTGGAGCAGACACTCAATTTCGGGCGACACACCGGCGTGTGTCCGGAATCTCGCGCGATCATCGCCGATTATCACTCCTCCGAAAATCGCCTGACCGCCTATCACTCCCATCAGGCCCCGCACATGATGCAGGACCTGTTTGCCCGTCATCTCGAT
>Ga0055584_100007102_pt1 | contig 10985 bp, 5 predicted proteins | sample OSDHelmetaG_FD_58716 | JGI IMG/M metagenome (GOLD analysis project Ga0055584, IMG submission 58716) | Pelagic marine sediment microbial communities from the LTER site Helgoland, North Sea, for post-phytoplankton bloom and carbon turnover... | ecosystem: Environmental > Aquatic > Marine >...
CAGCAGGGGTTCTGTGTGGGCGCCGTCAGAAGTCGCCTACCAGGAGGCGCCTTTCGGTCCCCCGTAAGCCCCCATATCTGAACGTCCCCCGTCCGCATCCTGGATCGCCGGATCTCCAGCGTCCAGCAAAGGAGAGCTGATCGAAAGGTGCAGGTCCCAGTCCAAGGCGTCCCCGCTCACGTTGGTGTACTGCGGATCCAGCTCGTAAGAAGTCAGGGCAGGGGTCCAGTCTCCCGATTGGTACAACACAAATTCACCGCCGACATTGTCCACGATGTTCAGGTAGTCCAGATCCGTGACCGACGAGGCGCTGGAGGTGTAGAACACGTCCGCCCGAGTCGCCGCGGTCCCGACAAAAGAGTTGTCCACAATATTCAAGTTGCGCGCGGTCAACCGCGCCGAAGTGCTGGAGTAGAACCAGGGCGTATACGCGTACTTGTAGGAGCTCAGACTGTTCCCAACTAAATCGGCATTGTTCAGGGTTAAGCTGGATCCATACAGGTACAACCCACCGTAAAGGTAGGCGGCGGTGTTCGTGTTCGTGACCTGGTTTCCGGCGACGATCAGGTTGTCTACGACGAAGACCGAGGGCCCCACCGTGGACGATGCACCCGAGCCCCGCAGCACCCAGCCATAGGTGCTTCCGTCTACCGTGATTTCGTTCCCTACCAGCGCCAAGTGCGTGCCATTGAAGGTGGTTTGGCTGGCGCTGTAGAGCAGCTGAGCCTGCAGCGAGCCATCCGCTTGCAGCAGGTTGTCGGAGACCTCCCAACGGTCCGCGCTCACCGTGGCGCCCGTCCCCCGAGACGACCATCCGTAGAGCGAGCCGGTCACCTGCACGATGTTGCCTGAGAGCGTGAATCCCTCCATCACCGTGGCACAGCTGTTGGTCTGGTAGCCCTGCCAGTACGCGTCGTAGCCCCCTTCGATCTCGATGACGTTGTCGATCACATCGGTGTCGTGGATCTCCAAGCTGCCTGAGTCATCGCAGTGGAACAGTCCGTAAAGAGTGCGGTCATGGCTGATTTCAAGGTCGCTTACCTCAACCCCAGCGAGCACCGCCTCCCCTCCGTTCTTGACGTAGACGGCGGCCCCATCACAGCTGTACTCCGAGATGCAGTCCAGGCCCGTCAAGGTGCTGCCTTCGAGCAGGAAGCTTCCGCCATCGACATAGATCCCAGCGCCCCACTGGGATTGTCCGCCTTGAATGACCATCTCACCCAGCACCGCATCCGAGGTCCCTGTGACCGTGACGATGGAGCTGCTGTAGCCACCGTCGAGAATGACCTCCTCGTCCACCCAACCACGCAGTGTGACATCCCGCGTCCAGTCCAAGTTCTCGGTGTAGGTGCCCGCGCTCACGCAGGCCCCTTCCCCCTCCGGCAGGCCATCCAAGGCCGCCTGCAGAGTGCTGAAGTCGCCGGGCACCGCATAAGCGTGGTCCACGACACCGTCGCAGTCGTTGTCCAGTAGATCGCAGGTTTCGCTCGCGCCCGGGTTTACCGTCGGCTCCGTGTCGTCGCAGTCGTCGCCCAAGGCTGCGTAGCCATCCGGGGCCGAGCAGCTGCGCGCCGTCGTACCGTTGAGTCCGTAGCCATCCCCGTCTGCATCGAGCAGCCAGTCCACCGCGTCGACAGCGTCCGTCTCATCGACCTTCCCATCGCAGTCGTTGTCTACCGCGTCGCACAACTCATCCTGACCTGGACTGACCAGAGGGTCGTCGTCGTCACAGTCATCGGCCCCTGGCCCGTAGCCGTCCGGCTGCTCGCACGCTTGGGTCGTGTAGGCCGTCTGCCCGAATCCATCTCCATCAAAGTCCGCGTACCAGATTGTCTCTGGATTGATCAGCCCATCCGAGTCATCGCAGTCATCAGCGTTGTCGGAGACCCCTTCGTAGGGGCCACAGCTGAGCACTTCCTGGTTGGGGTCTCCGTAGCCATCCAGATCCGCATCCGTCCAGTGGACGGTGGCCGTACTGGAGTCCACCGTGTCGTCGTCGCCGTCCAGCAAGCCATCACAGTCGTTGTCCACGCCGTCACAGACCTCGCCGGCACCGGGGTTGGCCAAGGGCTCCAGATCATCGCAGTCCCCCCCCTCGACCACGAATCCCAGGGGCGCATCACACGCAAGCTGACTCAGGTCATCGCTGCCGTAGCCATCTCGGTCCCCATCCAGGAAATAGATCAGACCGTCGACAGGCTCGTTGTCTACAAAGCCGTCGCAGTCGTTGTCCAGCCCATCGCAGATCTCCTCGGCGCCGACGTACACCCCTGCTTGGGCCTCATCACAGTCCTTGGAACCCCGAAAACCATCGCCGTCCGCGTCGCCACAACCCATCATCAAGGCCAAAGTCACGGTCACGCTCAGAGCAAGCATTCTTCGCCTCCATCGCCCCCAGAAAGCCACCATCAGGCGCTCTTGGCAAGCCGGACCTGTAGACTGTCGCCCAAGTTGGAGTCTCCATGCGCCGCCACCTCCTGGCCTGCAGCCTGCTCGCCCTCGCCTCATTGACCGTTCTGGCTGCCGACTCTCCAGAGGTAGACGCGGTGCTATCACCCGAGACCCAGTTCAGTGCCCAGGTCACACAAGGCACCTGGATGGATCTCGATGTGTCTCCCAACGGCCAGGTCATCGTATTCTCGCTCTTGGGCAACCTGTACAGCCTGCCCATCGCCGGCGGCCAAGCCAACGCGCTGACCGGTGGGGACAAAGGCTGGTACCAGCACCCGCGTTTCAGCCCAGACGGCGCTCGCATTGCTTACACCTCCGACATCGGGGGCGGCGACAACCTCTGGGTGATGGACGCGGATGGCAGCAACCCACGACAAATCTCCACCGAAGACTTTCGCCTGGTCGCCCAGCCTGATTGGACCCCGGATGGGCGCTTTGTCTACGGTCGAAAGCATTTCACGGGCGGCCGCTCTCTTGGCACCGGAGAGATCTGGGCCTGGCGAGCCGATGGCAACGCAGGCTCTGGCATTCAGTGGACGGAACGCGGACACTTAGAGGCCGACGTAAACGAGCCCCACGTCGACCCAGCCGGGGAGTGGCTCTACACCGTAGAGCGCGGCCCTTTCGACTACAACGCCAACCCCTACCAGGGCATCTATGGCATCCGGCGCACCCATCTGGTTACCGGCGAACAGGAGTCCGTTGCCGGGGGCTACGGCGGCGCCATTCGACCCCAGGTCAGCCCCGACGGCCTGCGCTTGGGCTACCTGCGCCGCCACCGAGACGGCCTTCGAGACGAGCTGGTGGTCCGGGACTTGGTGAACGGCGCCGAGACGGTCTGGTGGGATGGCCTGGACCGAGATCAGCAGGAGACCTGGGCCAACTTTGGCACCTACCCCACCTGGTCCTGGACCCCAGGGGGCCATGCGGTGCTCTTCGCCCAGGGCGGGCTGTGGAAGGTTGGCCCTGAGAGTGCAGAGAAAATTGAGTTCCAGGCCGAGATCTCGCGCACCCTGTCCACGCCTCACCGCGTCGCAAGACCGGCCTCGCCCAAGGCCTTCGAGTCCAAGCTGGTGCGTTGGCCACGCCTGAATGCTCAATCCCAGGCGGTGTTCTCCGCAGTGGGTCAGATCCACCTCCAAGAACCCGATGGGAGCGTGCGCGCCCTCTCCGATCCGGATGTCCTGGCCTACGCCCCCAGCTTCTCCAAGGACGGCCAGCAGGTGCTCTACGTGAGCTGGGATGACCAGGCGGGTGGCGCTTTGGTACGCCAAGACATCACCGGAGAGCCCCAGGTTCTGAGCCAAGAGCTTGGCCTGTACATGTCGCCCAGCTTCTCAGCCGACGGCAGCCAGGTTGTCTTTCTACAGGACGAGGGGCAGAGCCTACGCGGTCGCCCAGGATCGGTGGGCAGCTACCGGGTGCGCGTCATGGACCTAAAGAACAGCGTGGTGCACGACGCCGGCACGGTCTCCAACTTGGGCAGCGGTGTACGCACCCCCAAGCCCCAGCTTCGCAACGGACGCATCTGGGTCACGGACCGCGTGGATGGCCAGATCGCCCTGGTGCACACCAACGTAGACGGCCTGGACCGGGTGGTGGTCGCCACCGGTGAGAGCGTGGCCGAGATCGCCCTGAGCCCGGATGGCCAGTGGATCGCCTGGAAGGACCGGCACCAAGCTTATGTCGCTCCGATGCCTGCTTTGGCAGGCCGAAGTTTAAACCTGGACAGCCCTGGGGTGCCCAAGCGCCGCTTGAGCAGCGACCTGGGGGAGTTCCTATCGTGGCATGGGCAAGAGCTCAGCTACGCCGCCGGCAACACGATGTGGACGGTGGACCTAAGCCAAGGCCTGCCTGATGAGCAGGTCACCCCCACGGTTAAGCCTAAGAAGAAGAACCCTTTTCCCGCAGCCTTACTCCCGAACATCGGCACCGCGCGCGCACTCACGCTGACAATCACCCGACCCCAGCACCAAGCCACCTTGGCGCTGACCGGCGCCCAGCTCATCCCCGTGGATCGGGAGCCCATCGCCAACGGCGTCATCCTGATCCGAGGCGAACGCATCGTGGCCATCGGCGCCGCGGATGAGGTGGAGATTCCCGCAGGCACCACCACCATGGACTTGAGCGGGCACAGCATCTACCCCGGACTCGTAGACGTGCATGCCCACATGGGTTTTGGCTGGGCCGAGGTCAGCCCGGAGACCGTGCCTGCCTATACCGCCAACCTGGCCTACGGCGTGACCACCACCCACGACCCGAGCGCCAACACCCACTTCGTGTTCTCTCAACACGAGCTGGTCGAAGCCGGACGCATCGTCGGTCCCCGCATCCTGAGCACCGGTGGCATCCTTTATGGCGCCGACTCTGATGAGAAAGCCATCATCGAGAGCCTGGACGATGCCCGCAGCCACCTCTCACGCATGGCTCGCTACGGCGCCTTCTCGGTCAAGAGCTACAACCAACCCCGTCGTGACCAACGCCGCTGGGTGCTCAAGGCCGCGGCCGAGAGAGACATGCTGGTCATGCCCGAGGGCGGGAGCACCCTGGCCCACAACCTGACCATGATCCTGGATGGTCACAGCGGCATTGAGCACGCCCTGCCCGTCGAGCAACTCGCGGAAGATGTCATTGGACTATGGTCCGCCGCGACCGAGGTCTTCTACACCCCAACCCTCCTGGTCGGCTACGGGGGATTAATGGGAGAAAACAGCTTCTACCAGCGTTTTGACATCTGGAAGGAGCCCCTGTTGGACACCTGGACTCCCCCAGGCGAGCTCGAGGCCAAGGGAAAGCGCCGCAGCTACATGGCCCCCGAGGAGGACTGGCAACACGTGCGTTTGGCCGCGACCGCCAAAGAGCTCGCTGCAGCGGGTGTACGGGTCAACCTGGGCGGTCACGGGCAGCTCCAAGGCTTGGGTCCACACTGGGAGATGTGGGGCCTGGTCGACGGCGGATGGTCCAACGCAGACGCGCTGCACGCCGCGACACAGAATGGCGCCGACTACCTGGGTATGGGCGGCGACATAGGCTCTCTGACCCCCGGCAAGTTGGCCGAGCTGGTGGTCGTCGCCGGAGACCCACTCCAAGATATCCAAGACAGCGACAACGTGGTCTATGTGCTGCGCAGCGGGACCCTCTACGAGTCGAGCACCCTGGAAGGGGTGTGGCCCAATCAGGAAGGCCCCAAGGTGGTTCGTTGGTGGACCCAAGACGGCCCCCAGCTTCCCTTTGCTGACTTTGGTTGCGGCCACAGTCACTGAGCCAAGCGTTGGGGCCGACCTTAGTCCGACAGCACCTGCGCCAATCCTTCCAAGAGCTGCTTCTGGAAGAAAGGCTTGGCCAAGAACGCCGTTCGAGTCTGCTGGCTCAGAGGGGACGTGGCTTGGGTAGGTTCAAAGCCGCTCATCAAAAGCACAGGCTGGTCCGGAACAATCTTACGCAGCTCCACGACCAACTCCCTACCGCTCATCTCCGGCATGTTCATGTCCACCAAGATCACGGTGATCGCTTCGGGGTCGGACTGGAAGCGCACCAGCGCCTCGGCACCAGAGCTGGCCTCCCAGACTTGCCATCCCATACGCCGGAGCATGCGACTGGTGACCCGCAGCACCAGGGGCTGATCGTCGACCACCAGGATGCGTTTCTGATTGTTCTTGGCCCCGCCCTTGCCGCGTTTGGGGACAAGGATCTTCTTGGGTAAAACAGCGGAGAGGGGCAGCCCGATACGAAAGACAGTGCCTACAGAAAGCGTTGACAGAACCTGGATAAATCCGGAATGTCCCTGGATAATACCCAGCGCAGCAGCCAAACCCAGGCCATGCCCACCCGTTCGCGTGCTGAAAAAGGGCTCGAAAATGCGAGCGACCTTGGCCGGCTCCATCCCCACTCCGCTGTCCTCCACCTGAATCACAGCGTGCATCCCAGGCTCGGCCTGCTCTGAGGACCAACAGCGGGAGAGTTCGTCGATGCTGAGCTCTTGAGTCAGCGTGCGAATGTCTATGCGACCGCGCCCAGACATCGCTTGCGAGGCATTGAGCACCAGGTTCATCACGACCTGCTGCACTTGGGTTCGATCGGCCGTGATCTGGAGCACATCCGGGCTCAGGTCCATCACGACCTGTACCTTCGATCCAGCCATGGAGCCCAAGAGCTGGAGCATGTCCCGCAGCACCGAGTTCAGGTCCAAGGGCTCCACAACAAACTGGCCGCGCCCAGAGAACGCCAGCAGTTGCTGGGTCAACGCCTTGGCCTGGGTGATCGCCTCTTTGACCAAGTCCAGAGACTCATTGGCCAGGTGCTCTGCCTCCAGATCTTCCTGGGCCACGGTGACCCCGGTGAGCATGGCCATCAGCAGATTGTTGTAGTCGTGGGACACCCCGCCGGCCAAGACCGAAAGGCTCTCCATTCGGGCCAACCTAGCCAGATTGGCGTCCAACTGAGTCTTAAAGTGTCGGCCCTTTACTTCCTCTGTCACGTCCCGGAGAGTGCCCAACACATGTAGAAATCGACCCTCTTCATCTCGATCGGTGGCCCGCCCGACGATCTCCACCCAGCGCCACTCGTTCCCCTGGTCCCGAATGCGGCAGCGGCCCCGAAGCTCACCGAGCTCCCCACGAAGATGCTGGACCAGTGACGCCTGCAGCTCCGAACGACCCTGAGGATGCGTCATCTCTCGCAGGCCCGCCCAATCCGTCGGCATGGTCTGGGGCGGGTAGCCCAGAATGCGGGTCAGCTCCGTGTTGCAAAGCACACGGCCCTTCCGGAGATCTACGTCCCAGATCCCCAAGCCAGCGCTGCGCAAAGCCATCTGAAGGCGCTCCTCGCTGCGAAGCAACGCACGGTGCGCCTCCTCACGCTCGGTGACGTCTTCCAGCACCATCAGCGCACCCTGGCCCAGCCGCTCCGCCTTGAGCGTTAGGCGCCGACGTGTGCCTCCAGGCCAACGTGAGCTCACGCGCATCGACTGGGGACTCTCCTGAGCCTTTAGACGCTCCAAGGGTTGATCCTCCGCCGCAAGCGGCTGGCCATCCTTGGCCAACATTCCACATTCGGGGTCACAGTAGTGGCGCCCCAAGAGCTCACGAACGGGCCTACCCAGAGCCTCTTCGGCAGCGGTGTTGGCCTGGGCGATCAGCCCCTGGTCATCAACGACCAGCACAGCAGACGGCATCAACTCCAGCAGGGCTCCTTCCAGCGGCTCTTGTTTCACAGCAGTTCCCGTTGCCCGGAATTATATACGGTCACAATACGGCACGACCCATCGTTGAGCTTGAATCTGATTTTCTGATCCTCTTGCGCCCAAGAAAAAAAAGGCAGGCCCCGACCCGATGTCCCTGACGGGGTCTGCACTCCAAAAACCGGCCGATTGATCTCCCCTGAACAGGCAAAAGCGACTCTACAACCCCATCTTGGTGCGATTCTACACAACGGTAGCAGCCTAAACCTGGAATTAGAGTCCGGCCCACAGGATCGGGTCTTGGACGCATGCGACATGCGATGGCAGCTTGTTGAGCACGGATGGGGACTCCATTCAAGTGCTCCAAGACGAAATCGTGAACGGAGAGCGCATTCGATCTACATGAACGGAGCGCAGAGGCGCAATCCAGCTGCATCTGTACTGGACGCCTCCAGCAACATCGGCACGGTGGACACCGCAGATATCTGAGCCAAGCGTCGCGACGGGTACACCCTCGTACTTGGACGGAGACGGGTGGGCCTGGGTTCAACCCTGACCCTAAAAACCCAGATTTGCCCTATTCAAGCTCCAGCACCGGCAGGGGTCGCAGTTCGTCCAGCAAGGCATCGGCTTGATCCCAGCCAATGTCGGGCAACACCACCTGAGAACCGGCCACGCGGACGGCCAGGCGACCCAGACCGTGAAAGCGCATCAAGGGCCCCTGAGCCAAGTGCACAGACTGCAGCTTGTCCCGACTCATTACCCACGTGCGCCTGCGCCAAAAGCCGCGTCGTGAGAGCACCACGTCCGGTGTCACCAACCATCCTTGGGCCCGCCAATCTAAGACCCGGGTCAACCAGATCACCGGCAAGACCCCAAGGGCCAACAGCGCGAACCATCCAGGAAGTAGCCACACCGCCAAGACGGACAGCCCAAAGCCCTGGAGGGTGCCGCTGACCATCATTCGGTAGAGCGCGCGCGGATGCGCCGGATTCAAGGCGACCCGCCAGGGGTTCACGTCCAGGCCAGGCAGAGCGACTTGGGTCAAGCCAGGGAGCTCCTCGCGGTCCACCATGGGCACGACCAGCTCCGCCGCGCTGACCCCTTCCTGAATCGAGCCCAACCCCGCGGTCTCCACGTTCAGAGTTCCAAAACCCATCGCACGTCGAAGCACAGGCTCATCAGCCAATACCAGCTGGACCTTGCTCAATGGGACACGCATACGCCTGGTGGTGAACAGGCCTTCTTTAGACGCCAGGGCCACCTGCCGCGGGTCCGGGTCGGGCTCCCGCCGCAGGGTGTAACGAAAGTGGCGGACCACACTCAGACAGGCCGAGCCCAGCCAGGAGAGCACCAGGGTCAGCAACAGCCCACCCACGACTGCCAACGGACTCAGATTCTCCAGGGTTGAGGCGGTCTCCGCGGGAGAAAACAAGGGGATCACTTCCAAGCCAACAGCCAGGACCACGGCCACCAGACCAATGCTGGCCTTGGAGAGTCCAAAAGCCAGAAGCTCACCCAAACCGAGTGCCAGCAAGGGCTGTTCGGGCTCCTCCTCAGGCCGCACCCGAGGCGCCCGTCCTCGTGCCGCTTCCAGTGCAGCGATCAGCCCATTGGCGTTCTGGACCGAGAGCGCGGAGAGCACGCCTTCGGTGCGCACATCTCCAGCAGTCTCTATTCGAACCTCCACCAGACCGGTCAGGTTGTGAAAAATGTTTCGCACCTCTCCGACGTTCTGGATGCGAGCAGGGTCGATCACACGGGCCTGCCGGTTCAGCAGCCCCTGCTTGATTTCCAGCTTGTTCCCATTCACCCGGTAGCGCAGGGTCAAGTAGTGCACCACGGTGGACCCAACACCCGAGAGCAGGAACAGCCCAACCCAGGCAAAGTCCGCCAAGGCAAAGTCTTCGGAGCTGCTGCCACCCACGACCACCAAGAGCAACAGCGGCCACATCCCGACCAGAGTCTTCCACGTCCGCGGGACCAAGTTTACGAACAGGCTGGCAGGGTGTAGACGCAGCCAAGGAACCTCTTCGGGCTCCTGCAGCTCTATGCTCTCCAAGTCCTGGGCAGGCCCTGGCGGGTCTAACTCCAGCTCTTCCTCGTCCTGGGGGGGAAGGGCCTGCTGAAAGCCTACCGGCTCCGCCACATCCAGCATCGCCTCGCTGTCCTCTAAGGGAACCTCGACGTAGTACTCCGTGTCGTCGTCCTGGTCGTCCTCATCGTCGTCGTCCTGCACCTGCGACTGCCGTTCCCGCTCCAAGTCTTCGGAGACCTGCCGGGCCAAGGCTTCCCACTCTTTCTCGCGCTTAGACGCCATCGTCCCCCCCCCGCCGGGAGAGTTCATCGCGGATTGCTTCGGCTTGGCCGGTGGCCAGCCCAGGTATGGAGCCATCCGCTGACATGCCAGCCGCAGTGTAAACCGCCAAAGAAGAGAGCCCAAGAACCCTCTCGATCGGTCCCTGACGCGTATCTACGTGCTGGATTCGGTTGTGCGGGATGCTGCTCTTTCGACGGATCACTACGCCCCGCTCCACCAAGAGATCCTGCTCACGAACGCTGTAAGTGAAGTACTGATATCGAAGGGCAGGCCAAAACAGGGCCAGGAGCACCGCCAGTCCGAGCAGGGTCAGCCCCACCACAACCGCAGCAGCTTGTCCGGTCAACGAAGCCAGGCCATAGGCAACCGCAACAGAGAGCGGAAGCCAAAACAGCAACACCCGAAGCATGGACTGGGCGCGCCAGAGCCACTTGACACGGGAGTCCAGCGAAGTCGGTGTTTCTGGGAGGTTCACCCTAATGACCTAACCGCATGAGCGGCCCTGGCCATTCCCACAAGCGTCAAGTGCTCATCCTAAGGAGAATCAGGGGGACTGCAGGTAGGCCGCTGCAGACTCTCCAGCCAACAGCCCAGTCCAGTGCACCGCTGTGATGCTTCCGGAAAAGCCCTGACCGATGTCCGGCGTGCCCAACATTCCCGCCACCTCGCCCGCCGCATAGAGCCCTTTGATGGGGACTAGAGAGTCATCGAGAACGCGCCCCTCCACGTCTAAGCGCGCCCCTCCAAAGTTCTTAGCCGCCCCGGGCCGAACTTCCAGCACTGCAATGCCACCTGTGAAGGGCCGAAGCAGACCCTGGTTCTTTCCATAATCCAGGTCATCCCCAGATTTTACCATGTCATTGTAGCGCTCAAAGCCTTGGACCAGTGTGTCCGCTGCCAAACCCAGCCCGGCGGCCACTCCCTGAATATCAGGGTAGATCTGAACGGCCCCCAAAGCCTGAAGCTCCGAGTTGTCCGCCAGTTCTCGCGAGAGCGTACTGTTGTAACTGGGCACCACAACGTCCATCTTTGCCC
>Ga0055584_100007103_pt1 | contig 10984 bp, 19 predicted proteins | sample OSDHelmetaG_FD_58716 | JGI IMG/M metagenome (GOLD analysis project Ga0055584, IMG submission 58716) | Pelagic marine sediment microbial communities from the LTER site Helgoland, North Sea, for post-phytoplankton bloom and carbon turnover... | ecosystem: Environmental > Aquatic > Marine >...
TAAAAACCAAAACCAATGACATTTTATTACCAGACTAGTTCGTGGAATAGTCAACCACAACCAAACGAGGAAACTATTAATTTTTGGAAACATCTTGCAGAGAAAAAACACTGGAGAATAGTACAATTACCAAATGGATTTTTTCAAACCGAATACCAAGATCTTAATAATAAAGATATTTGGAACGACGTAACAAGGCGCGAAACATTAGAAGGAGCTGAGGCTGCCATAGATGCATCAATAAAGCACTATGAGAAAAAACTTCAATATGTTAATGGGCCAAAAGTCGTTAAAACTTTTAAATAAATAAAATTAAATTAAATTAAATTATGTCAGATATGATAGTAAAAAACCTTAGTTTTGGTGACGAAGCTAAGTATAAAGTATTTAAAGGTATAGAAACATTATCGCGCGCTGTTAGTTCCACTTTAGGAGCTAGCGGTCAGTGCGTTTTGTTAGAAGACTCTAACGGTTTCCCAACAATAACTAAAGATGGTGTAACTGTAGCTGATTCTATAGTATTGAGAGATCCAATAGAAAACATGGGTTGCACTTTATTAAAGCAAGCTGCTAGAAAAACAGTTCAAGAAGCAGGAGACGGAACAACTACAGCAACTGTTTTAGCTCATTCTATATTAAGCAACGTGTATTCATGTAAAGATACAGAAAAAACTACACGAGAACTAAAAAATGGAATTAATAAAGGTGTAAAAAAAGTAGAAAAATATTTAGAATCTATATCTTTACCTGTAAAAGATTTAATGATTGACCAAATAGCAACTATCTCTACAAATAATGATAAAAAACTAGGTAAACTTATTGCAGATGCTTTTAGAGCTGTTAATAATACTGGTGTGGTTATGATGGAAATGTCACAATCTGGAAAAACATGTCTAGAAGTAATAGAAGGATCACAATATCCCAAAGGAATAATAAGTCCACATTTTATAACAAATCAAACTAAAAAAACAGCAGAGTTAGAAAATCCATCAATACTTTTGGTAGATTCTCAAATAGATAACATAAGACAAATACAAAAAGTTTTAGAATATGTTATTAAAAACAACAAACCTTTATTAATAATAGGTGATATTGGCCCTGAAGTTTTATCTGCTTTAGCAATGAATAAAACAAAAGGTAATATAAAAATAAATGTAATTGAAGCACCTACTTTAGGTTTAAATCGAAAAGAAATGTTTGAAGATTTAGCTCTTCTAACAGGTTCTAAAGTTATTAATGAAGATTTAGGTGATGACATGGATTTAATACAGCCAGAGTATCTAGGAACTTGCTTAAAAAGCATAACTGACAATACTGAAACTATTTTGCAATTAGAAAGTTTAAATGATGATGTTTTACATATAATAAAAAACATTTCAAAAGAATTAATAACATGTAAAATACCTGACAAAGTTATAAGATTAGAAAAACGATTAGCAATGCTTGCAGCTAGAATAGCTATAGTAAAAGTAGGTGCTAATTCTGATATTGAACTTAAAGAAAAAATAGATAGGGTTGAAGATGCTATTTGTGCTACAAAAGCCGCAATAAAAGAAGGTATAGTTCCAGGTGGTGGAATTGCTCTATTAAATGCCTCACATAAAATTAAACCAGAATCTATTGGTGAAAAATTATTATTAAAAGCTATAACATCTCCTTATGTTACTATATTAAAAAACGGAGGTACTGTTATAAGTGATAAAAATTTTTTAAAAATAACACAAAACGAAGGTTTAGGTTTAGATGTTGTTACAGGAAATATGGTAAATATGGTAAAATTAGGTATAATAGACCCATTGTTAGTAACTAAATGCGCCTTAAAAAACGCGGCTTCAGTAGCGACAACAATAATTTCAACTGATTGTGTAATCAATAATTTAAGAATAGATGAAGGCAATAGGTAGAAATTTAATAATAGAAAAACTAGAAGAAAAAACTACTAAAACAGAAGGTGGACTTTTTCTTGGAGAAAAACACAGAGAAGATATTAGATACACACAAGCTAGTATATTTTCAGTAGGTGATGAGATTAATGGATTAAAAAAAGATGATATAATTTTTTTTGATAGACATGCTGGTCACAAAATAGAAGTTAATAAAAAAACTTATCACGTCATTAAATCTAATGATGTTGTCGTTGTTTTATGAGAAAGCTAGATGCAGGCGATTTAAAAAATCTTTGCTTGTTAAAACATTACCGTATAATACGCAAATGGGCTTGTAAGAACAACGGCTTAAATGACGCTGAGTTAGAATTATTAATATATTTAGATTGTATAAACCATTTTACTAAAAAAGATTTTAAAATGGGCACTTATTCTTATAGTTGGAACAACAGAAGATGGAATAAGTTATTGAAAGAAGGTTGGATAATAGTATGGAGACATAGAAATAGAACAACACAAAAATACAATATTTATACAATTTCTTTTAAACTTAAACAATTAATAAGTAGAATATACAGAATAATGTTAGGTGACGAAGATATACCTACTAGTTTAAGAAGAAACAAAATAATGAAAGGTGATTCGTATATTAATAAAGTTTTAATTACCTCTATAAAAAATGTTAATAAAGATAACAAATTATGAAAATAAATAGTCAAACTCCATTCACAAACAAGGCACAAGAAGCTGCCGATGGCATACATGGTAATTTTGATCAAAGAAATAGATCAATAAATGTCCCACTTAAAGAAGTTTCTGCTGATATGCAATTGTATAATTCAGTTTTTAATTCAAACGGTACTCCAACAGTAAACAATAGACAAACAATGCCAACTGGTCAAAACATAATAGCCTCAGCATCAACTATACCTCAACAAATAGCTAGAGTTTCTGCAATGGATCCGTCTATGCAAAATATGACTTATTCTAATCCAAAAGCAGTGACACAAAACGAACCTGAATATTCTTTTATGGATAATATAAATGATGGTATTACAGATTATAGTGCTAATTTAAAAAACGACCCAAATAGAAGTAATTTTTTTGGTACTTATAAAAGAACAAATCCTTCTTTTAACGCTAGAATAGAACAAGCAGAAAAAGAAGGTAAATCAAAAAAAGTTGCAAGACTTAAAAAAAGACAAAATAATTTTAATAGAAACCAAGGTGATGCACCTAGTAATGTTTAAATAATGGCAAGAAGAAAAATATCATACAAAGTTCCGCCTTTTAGGCAGTTAAATCCATTATATTCAAACCAACAATATGGTAATCAATCAGCTAGTATGTTTAGTGGTTCTGCAGGTTTTCAACCCACTATGATAAGAAATGAAACTACTATGAATGCTCATAATAATTATCCAGACATGGTAAGCATGCCAACTAACCCAGACGGTAGTGCTTTTAATAAACAACAAGCAATGATTACAGATCAATCACAGGCTCCACAACCATTTGTTCAACCTATGTCTACTATGCCAAGTACTGAATCAGATATTATAGATTCAAGCATGGATATAGCAACAGGAAAAGATATGTCAAAACCTATTGTTGATCAAAATCCACAAAACAAATTAGAACAATTATACAAACTAAGTTAAAAAAAAAATATGCATAGTAATAAATACGATCCATCAATGGAAAAATTAAAACCAGGTCAACACGTTGGCGTGGTAGGTGAATCTCACATATGGGACGGACCTTTAGATCAAGCTGGTAGACCTCACGGCAAAGGAGCTAGTAACGGAATAACAGGAATGCAAATATTAAAAGCACCATCAATGTATAAAGCTGGACCAATAACTACATTAGCAAAAGGTTCTAGAGGTATGGAAATGGAATAATGGGTATTTTAAAAAAAATATGTAAAAAAAGTCCATTAAAAACAAGTGGTCATGGTGGCGCTGCTAATCATTTTCATAACTATGAATTAGATAAAAACAATGCTAAAAAATACAAAACTTTTAGACAAAGTTTAGAATACAAATATCCTATTCAAGATTTTGTTGGTGATGGCAAAAGATTTAAACACTCTAATCAATATTCTCACATGATAACTAAAAAAATAGAAGGATATCATGATATGATCAATGCACCTACTATAAAAGATCCAAAGCAAAAACCAAAAAATTAACATAAATAATTAAAAATTAAAAAAATGTCACACAAAACAAATTCTTGGGAAGAAGAAGACGTAAAAAGAGGTAAAAAACAACAAAAAGAAGGTCACTTAGGCCATGCTAGAGCTTTATTTGATGATGCTCACGGTAGTTATAACTATAATGGTCATAATTCAACAGGGGCTGAACATCATGATGGTCATCCGTTTAAAAATATAACAATGCATTTTACGGGAGCTAAAGAAAGCGCTGCTAAAAACAAAGGAGTTCTTTATAACAAAGGAATGATGAATCATCCAGCTAAAATGAATGATTATGGAAATCCAGCAGGAAAAGAAGTAACTATTGCTTCACAAAAAAAATTATTGGCTAGCGATGCTAGTCCAGAATTTAAAGCTGCTATAGCTAAAGAAAAACCAATTAAAATGAGTGAAGATTTATCTAATCCTGTATTAAGTGATGATATGAATCTTACTGGGCAAGGGTATGCTCAAGACGAAGGCGGAAACACAAGTATTATGCCTGCGCTTAGAAACTTATATGGTATGAGAAAATAATAAAACGGAATAAACCGTATAAATTAAAAACAAATATAACCAAACCAGGCTTAACGGCCAAAAACAAAAAACAATTATTATGGCAAACAAATTTTTAAAATTTAACATTTCAGCGCTAGCAGGCGCTGCGGGACTTTTAGCACAAGGACCTCAATTAGTAAACGCAGACGATATATCAAGTGTAGTTTACGATGCAGCAACAGGTATATTATCTATTGTATTAAAAGGATACGCGACTACTGCAGCAGCAGGAGCTGACGTAGCTCAATCAATGTCAGGTAGAGTTATTTCTATTGGATGTAGTAGTTCTCCATCAGCAGCTGTAGTTCCAACCATCACAAACGGAAGACAGTCACCACAAAAAGCAGTATACGCTGCAATGACTGCTAACCCAGGAGGTGTACAATCAACTGTGCAATTAGGATTAGATAATGCTGCTACTCCAGTACAAATGTACTTTACATCATTTGCAATTGCAACTGCAGTAATAGCATAGTTAATTAACTAACTTTTAAATATCCCTGTAGCTTAATTGTTGCAGGGTTTATTTAAATTAAATAAACAAGTATGAGTTTTAAAATGAAAGGCGCGCCTTATTGCGCATGTAAATTGTCCACGCCCATACTACACGTTGATATGGAAGATGGGACATTGGGTATGGCTACAAATAATGGTAGTATATTAATAAATAAAAATATTAAAGACCCTAAACAAGAAGAAGATGTTACAGATCACGAAATGGTTCATGTAGATCAAATTAAACGTGGTGATTTAGATTATGATGATGATAATGTATATTGGAAAGGTAAAAAGTATTCAAGAGCTAGTATGAAAGAAGGTGCTAAAAGCTTGCCTTGGGAAAAAGAAGCTTATAAAAAAGCATAAACATGGGACTAAAAAAGAATTTTTTTAAAGGATTACAAAACGGTATAAATACCAGCCCAATAAAACAAGAAAACGGTGTTGATAAAAAGTTTCCTAATATTGTAAAGAAGGTAGCTAATGACAATATTGTTAATAATAATTTTTCAGCAACAATAAAATCAAACTTACCAAGTCTTAATTCACTTGTTGATCCTAGAACAAACTTAAATCCGTACAAACCAAGTGAATTTTACAACACAATAAATCTTACTGATAACGAAAACCTTAACAACGAGTATAAAAACATAAAATTAAAAATGATGATTAAAAAATATCCTGAAGCTAACGTTGAGGATTTAGAAAATTATATTTTTAGCAATAAAACTGGTTTAAAACCAAGTGAATACGCTTTAACTCCTGAAGGTTATAGTTATGAAAATGCTCAACAAAATTTTATTCCATGGTATAACAGTGAGCCGATTAATGACGCTAATATGATACAAAGCGGTCTTATAGTAGATGATAGAGATGGCGCTGGTAGTTTTGGTGGTGGAGAAACTTACAGTCTTCAAAACCCAAAAATTAACAACTCCTTGTTTGGATTAAGTCAAGAAGAAAAAAAAGCACATTATTACGATCGATTAAATCAAATAGATCGATCAACTGCAATTGGTCAACACGAGTATGATAGTAAGAAAAAAACTATAGATCATTTTACAAATCCAATCGCAGTGCAAAGATTTTTAAATCAAGGTCAAACTTCTGGAACTAACGCTAATAATAGTGATAAACCAGGTGAATTAGCAACACAAGGTGATTTAGACATGATGCTTAATGGTTTATTTGATAAAAAATATCAAGCATCAGGTAGTGGCTCAACATTGGGCTCTGTAACTCCTGGTGATGCTAAACACAATTTTTCATTAAAAAATGAGTTTATTAATAGTCCGTTTTTTGATCCAAAAGAAGCTAAATACTCATCAAGAAGCACAACAAAAACCCCTTTTCAAGGTTTTACCTCTCATGAATTAACTAACATAAATCCAACTATATTAGAAGGTGGTCATGATCCAAGGGCTATTAGTGATTTTAAAGAAAACACATTTAAACAAGTTGGTGCTCATGAAAATTTACATTTAACGGATATGGATAGATTTATGGACCCTGCTATAAGGTCAGTATTAAGACCATCTAATACTCGTGGTGGAAGAAAAAAAGATTGGGGAATGAGTAATCCTGTTTACAATAGTAGTCCAGGAGAAATGTATGCTAATTTCTTTGAATTTAGAGAATTAATGGATATGGAACAAGGAGAACAGTTTGATATGAAATCTTTTGACAAAAGAATAAAAGATAAAAAAATTAACGTTGGAGCAGGTAATGATTTTTTAAATGATTTTACAAAAGAATCACTAATAGAAGCTTTAAACACTATTGCAGACGCAGATAAAAAAACACCTGGTAAAAATAAATTTGAGGATTTAAAAATGATGCAAGGTAATATGAATACAGAAGTAGCGTAAATAAATTAAAAACATGTGATTATATTAATATAACAATTAAATTTAATTATATGAAAAACCTTATTTTAACACTATGCTTTCTTTTTACTACAATTTTATTTTCACAATCTAAATATGAAGATTTTGTAGGTAACTGGGAAAGTGACAAAACAGAATATACTTTAGTTATATCAAAACATTTTGCTAAAGATCATTTTAAGTTTTTAAATTACAAAGAAGTTTTTAAAACTACAGAAACTGGTCAACAAATAGTAGATATAGAATATTCTGAAGAAGAATTTGTAAAAGTTGAAAATGAAAAAATACATACTTTTATAGCATGGGAATACGGCGATGACACAGAAAGTTATTATTGTGATTTAGTTTATGAAAAAGTAACTAAAAATAAATTAAAAGTTACATTTACAGGATCATCAAAAATGGTTTTGTATTATAAAAGAAAAAAATAAATGAAAAAAAAATTTAACGAAACTAAAGTTGGAAAGTTTTTAAGCAAAGCTGCTCCAGGTATATTAGACTTAGCTGGTGATGTATTGCCAGACGCTGGTGTTTTTGGTTTAGTTAAAAATTTAATAACTAAAGACGAAAACTTACCCACAGAATTTAAAGAAAAAGCATTAATGTTGTTAGAACAAGATATGATAGAAATGCAAGAAATATCAAAACGATGGGCTAGTGACATGAAATCAGACTCATGGCTTAGTAAAAATACTCGTCCAATGTCTTTAATATTTCTAACTGTAATGACTATAGCTTTTATATGGGTTGATAGTCATGAAACATTATCATTTACAGTAGAACAAGAATGGATAAGTTTATTAAAAACATTAACCGCGACAGTATATGTAGCCTATTTTGGTTCACGTGGTGTAGAAAAATTTAAAACAATAAGTAACAAATAAAAAAAATAAAAAATGGGACAATTTCCAACAAATGACGGTATTATAGGGATGGCTATGCCTTTAACAGGTTTAGTAGGTGCTCCAAATGCATTACCTGCTTGGGTTTTTCAAAATCAAACAGGTGTTTTAGGTAACAATTTAAACGGATCTGTATTATACGTTGGTGTAACAGGTGATATATCAGTTATATTAGGAGGAACTAGTTTAAACTCTGTAAGCACATTAAGTTTATTATCTGGAGGAAGCGGTTATACTAATGGCGCGCAAACTAACTTAAATACAACGTGCTCCAATAACATGGCACAAGATTTAACTATAAACGCAACAGTGGTTGGAGGCGCTATAACTGATCCTACTATAGGTAATTCAGCTGGTAGCGGTTATAATGTAGGTGATATAGTTACTGTAAATGGTGCTGGAGGAACAAACGCAACAATTACTATAACAGCTGTAAACGATGGCGTGCCAGTTTCTGCTCAAGCAATAACATTTAAAGGAGTTCAAGCAGGATCAATATTACCAGTAGTTGTAGATTACGTTACATCGTTAACAACAGTAGCAGCAACTGATATAATAGTAGGTAGATAAATAAATAAATAATAACAATTAAATTAAATCAAAATGAAAAAATCAGAAGAAACAGTAAAAGCAATGATAACTGAAGAACAGTTAAAGTTATTGCAAGATCAACAAGGTAAATTAAATGAAATGCTTAGAACAATAGGTGTTTTTGAAATACAAAAAAGTAATGTATCAAAAGAAATTGAAGTTTTAAGTAAAAAAATTGATTCTACTAAAAAAGAACTAGAAGAAGAGTACGGTCAAATTAACATCAATCTACAAGATGGAAGTTACACAGACATCGAAAAAGAAGATGCAAAATAATATTAGAAAAATAAGCATTGGATCAGATTATAAAAATGATGCTATGCATTATGCTGTAGGTCAACAAGTATATGGTGGACATGAAATATCTCATATACTTTTAAACGACACGGATAAATCCTATAATATATATATTAAAAAAAACAACGAGGTATTGCCATGGAAAAAATTTAATTCTAACATGGCTATATCTGTTGAGTATGACTTAGAATATTAATGAAAAGTTTGTATGATTTTATTGTAGAACCTTTAGGTGAAACTTATAGTAATGAAATAAATATTGATAAAAAAAAACTTATTCTTAATACTAAAATAGAAAGTTTTAAATTTGTTAATAGACATGCTATAGTGAAACAAATTCCTTTAGCTTATAGCACAGGTGTTAAAGTAGGTGATATTATTATATTACATCAAAATGTTTTTAGAGTGTTTTATAATATGCAAGGTAAGAAAAAACAAAGTAGATCTTTTTTTAAAGATAATTTATATTTTTGCTCTTTAGACCAAGTTTATTTGTATAAAAATAAAAATGGTTGGAATTCGTTTAATGATAGATGCTTTATACAACCTATAAAAAACTTAGACGATCTAAGTACTGATAAAGAAAAAAGCCTTGTTGGTATATTAAAATACGGAAACAACAGCTTAAAACATAAAGATATTAACCCTGGAGACTTAGTAGGTTATACACCTAATGGAGAATGGGAATTTATTGTAGACGGAGAACGTCTTTATTGTATGAAATCAAATGATATTATTATAAAATATGAATACGAAGGAAACGAAGTTAAATATAATCCAAGCTGGGCACATAGCAGTTGAGGAACTTATTAAAGTTGCTAAAGAAGCTATTGTAGATTCAGATGAAGATATATCAGCTGACAGACTTAAAAACGCTGCGGCAACTAAAAAACTATGTATATTTGATGCTTTTGAAATACACAACCGTATTATAGAAGAACAAAACATGTTAGACGAAAAACCTAAAGAAATTAAAAAAGAAACCACATTTCGTGGTTTTGCTGAAGGAAGATCTAAGTAATGTATAAACAAACTTTATATAAAGTATTACCTGACCATGTTAAACCTAAGGTTCTTAAGAGAATGAATAGGTATAAAAAATGGGAGTATGGATATAATGAAGATCATGATATGATTGTTATATCTAAAACTGGACAAATTGGAGAGATTTATGAAATTCAAAATCTTAAAATAGCTTTACCTAAACCAAATAAAGTTCATGAGTTTAAAGAAAACAAATGGACTAGATTTGATTATCCTAAAGTATTACGTAGAATAAAAACAGTGTTTGATTGGAAAGAATATCCTGATGACTTTAAAGAAAAATGGTATGATTATATTGACAATGAATTCTCTCGTAGAGAAGAAGGTTTTTGGTATTTTAATAAAAGCATTCCTACTTACATTACTGGCACTCATTATATGTACCTGCAGTGGTCCAAGATTGATGTTGGGCAGCCAGATTTTAGAGAAGCAAACCGTCTCTTTTTCATATTCTGGGCCGCATGCGTTGCGGATGAACGGTGTTATGGTATGTCCTATCTCAAGAACAGACGTTCAGGCTTTTCGTTCATGGCATCAGGTGAATGCGTTAATATGGCGACCATATCAACCGACGCACGTTTTGGGATTTTGTCCAAATCTGGCGCCGATGCTAAGAAGATGTTTACAGATAAGGTCGTACCGATATCCGTTAATTATCCCTTTTTTTTCAAACCGATCCAAGACGGTATGGACCGTCCAAAGACCGAGCTTGCCTACAGGGTTCCAGCCAGTAAATTTACCAGAAGAAGTATCACCTCTTCCGACAAAGCCGAGGATCTTGCCGGGCTTGATACTACCATCGACTGGAAAAATACAGGTGATAATGCCTATGATGGTGAAAAACTCAAACTCCTCGTCCACGATGAGAGTGGAAAATGGGAAAGGCCTAACAACATCCTTAACAACTGGCGTGTTACAAAAACTACCCTTAGATTAGGTTCTAGAATTATAGGAAAGTGTATGATGGGATCAACATCAAATGCTTTAGACAAAGGAGGTAGAAATTTTAAAAAATTATATGATGACTCAGATGTTACAAAAAGAAACGCAAATGGGCAAACACGTTCAGGACTCTATTCTTTGTTCATTCCTATGGAATGGAATTACGAAGGATACATTGAT
>Ga0055584_100007104_pt1 | contig 10984 bp, 10 predicted proteins | sample OSDHelmetaG_FD_58716 | JGI IMG/M metagenome (GOLD analysis project Ga0055584, IMG submission 58716) | Pelagic marine sediment microbial communities from the LTER site Helgoland, North Sea, for post-phytoplankton bloom and carbon turnover... | ecosystem: Environmental > Aquatic > Marine >...
TTGGGTGTGTAATTTGGCTTATGCTTCCCTCTTAGGAGCTTAGCCACTTCCGAACCCAGCCTACCCAACACTTTGTCAGTAGCATCCACCACTAACCATTCTTTTTGAATAGTTGCAGGAGTGGCTGAATTAGTTTTGTAACTTAAAGTATCCACAGTCTTTCTTCAATTTAAATGAGACCTACATTAATTAAAACAATTTGCCGGTGTACAAATGGCGCCAAGCGGGCACCTCAGCAGACGGGCGTGACTACTAAGGCGGTGAACAATGACTTGACTCCAATCAAATTACACCTGTTTTTTAGGATAATAATCGGCCGCAAAAGTAGGAGTTTTTTTTGTAACTACCAATGCTTTAGCAAAGTTTTTAGTTTATATCTTTGTGTATTATTAAAAATATTTATTCATATGGATAATCACAAAAAATTCATGACCAAAGCTATTGATTTAGCAAACAAAAATATCCAAAATGGTGGAGGTCCTTTTGGTGCAGTAATTGTTCGCAATAATGAAGTGGTTGGAAGCGGAGCTAATCAGGTAACTAATTTTAACGACCCTACCGCCCATGCAGAAATACTTGCCATTAGAGATGCCTCTAAAAATTTGAATACCTACAACCTTAACGATTGCATACTATATACTTCATGTGAGCCTTGCCCCATGTGTTTGGGAGCCATATATTGGGCACACATTACAAAAATATATTACGGAAACAGTCGGCATGATGCAGCTGAAATTGGCTTTGACGATGATTTTATCTATAAAGAAATTAGCACACCCAACGAAAAGCGTAGCATATTAATGCAACCCCTTCTAAGCAACCAAGCAATCTCAACTTTCAAACAATGGGCTAATATGCCCCAAAAGAAAGAATATTAGTTATAAAAAATTCAGGAGTAAAACCTATTCTAAAACCATAGGCATAATCAAACTGTGAAATATTTATATCATAAAATCCATCCAGCAAAACAGAGAAATTAACATCCGGCACTATTTTTTTGTGCCACATTAATTTTCCTGTAATCATAGACCTGTTACCAAACCAGGCATTTTCAATAAAGGTTGATACAGAATTAAACATAGGATTACCTCTGGATGAAAGAAAATCATCGGCATTCCAATAGCCCAACATTAAACTATTTTGTAAAGTTTCTAAAACCACTCCTGTATAGATAGCATGTCCAACATTAAAGCCCAAAGCATTAGCCTCTTTCAAATCATTATAATACAAAAAGTAGCCAAACCAACCCACCTTATTTATATACGCCTTTTGACGCTTTTCTATTTCCAACCCCGAAGATAAATTTAAAAAACTAGTTCCGTCCTCTTCAAAATCACTTATTTGACCACCCCTATGCATCACAACAGTTTGAAACGGCAAATCCATTTTAAACCCAGCATCAGATTTTATCAAGGTTCTCCTGGCACTAACTCCCACAGTAAATATCTCGGGTATACTATCCCCTATTTCTATATACTGTTCCCAACTCATCCAGGCATCTGCCCACCAATTATCATCAGAATATTTAAATTGGAATCCATTTTCTATTGGATAATTAATACTTCTTTCATAATGAAACATAGCATCAGAGAGTCGATGATTTAGATGGCCATTAATAGCCCCCATAGTCAAACTCAAGTTCTTATAAAACAAAATAGATGCTGCTATCACCGGCCTTACCTTCATATTTTCATTTTTGCCAAAGAACTGCTGCAAATGTACGCCCCCACGTATTCTAAACATATCACTCGCATAATAAACTAAAGTAGGCTCAAGTTGATATGTAGGCAAAGTATAACCTTCAACAACGTCACCAAAAAATTCATTATTGATAAAATAAAAAGACGATGCCATTTTAAAAGTAAGATCTCCTGCATCCCTAATAACAGTATCATCCTGCACTACAGGGTGCCAAAAAAGTTGCTGACTATGTAACATTGGCCCCAATAGCAACAATATCAATAAAACACCGGGTTTTCTTTTTAGCAAAACCATAATAAGAAAGCTATTTATATAATTAAAGAACAATGCAAAAATAACAAAAGCACTTTTAGTAACACTAGCACTAAAAGATTACTTTTACAACATGATAAATGAAATGGGATATTTTGCGCTATTTACAACGAGCTTTCTAGCTGCAACAATATTACCCTTTAGTTCAGAACTTGTATTATCAAGCATGCTCATAGCCAACTTTGATCCCTTGATAAGTCTTATTTCTGCAACGTTAGGAAATTGGCTGGGCGGACTCTCTTCATATTGGATAGGGTGGCTCGGGAAATGGAAATGGATAGAAAAATATCTGCGAATTAAACCCGGAAAAATAGAGGCCTTTCGTAATAAAATCATTGGCAAAGAAGGCTGGATAGCTTTTTTTTGCTGGTTACCAATTGTCGGTGATCCTATTGCTGTAGTTCTTGGCTTAATAAAAACTCGTATTATACCTACCGCAATTTGGATGCTTATAGGTAAAGCAGCAAGGTATGCAATTTGGGGCTATCTAACTATAAAGGGAATAGAATTTTTCTCTTAAACCTTTCTATACAATTTAGTTTTCAATACAACCTATAGCCGATATCATTCCAATTATAGTCTGTTTATTCATTAGCCATAGGAGTTGCAAATACTTGCACCCAATACTTTCCATCGCTACTAACCGCAACTCCCATATGAGTAAACTCTGCATTCATAATATTTTTACAATGTCCGGGACTGCTCATCCAACCAGCTACTACATCTTTTTCATTTATATAACCTTCTGCTATATTTTCACCAACCATCATCCAAACAAATCCTTGCTGGTCAACCCTACTACTCACATTAGAACCATCAGTACCATCATGACTAAAAAAATTGTTTGAATACATATCATCTGCATGTTTTTGGGCTGCTTTTTCAAGTTTTTGATCCCAAACTAAAGCCGGAGCAGCTTTTTTCCTTTCTCTCCCACATTTACATTTATGACTCCTAACTGCGTTAACCTCTTGCAACATCAAAGTTACATCAACCTCCTGAGCTTCACTAGAAACAAAATATAGAAGTACACCAAATAAGAAAAACAATCTTTGCTTCATATAAATACTGTTTAATAATACAATAAAGTATAAACTTCTTCACAAAATAAATAAAATGATATTTATACTATTGATCATATTCAGGCAATCTAGGATTCTTAGCCCTAATTGAAGCTATTGCTAAAAATATAATAAAAACCAAAGACGGAATAGCTACAAAAGAATAAGATCCTAATTTAGTATATGACAAACTAAAGGCTACAGGAGCTAATGCACTAGAGAACACTATCATAGACATAGCCTTACCGGAAATCGTACCTATATATTTGCGTCCAAACAAGCGAGGCCATGCAATAGCATTTAAAACTGCAAATAAACCGGCAGATATACCTTGCCCAACAATCAACAAATACAAACCCCAACCAAGTTCCATAGCTACTAATCCCGCTGCGGCTAAAAATCCACCAAAAATCATTATATAGAGCAAAACTCTTAAATGTACCCAATCTGACATAAAATTAAAAAACAAAGACACTGTAACAGAAACGACCGACATGGGGATAAAAATAGAGATTGCATCTGCACGTGCAAAACCGGATTCACTAAAAATAGAAACTATATGAAAAGTGAGTCCAGTAATAAAAAAAGAATTAAAGGCTAATATTAAAGAATACATCCAGAAAGCTCGTGTCTTAAAAGCTTCTTGAGGCTCAAAACTTCTCAAATCCTTTCCTTCAATAGTTTTGCTATCTTTACAGCCCTTACAACCATCTGGCACAAGCCCATATTTTTCAGGATTATCTCTAAAAGTCAAAATAATCAACCCTGTTATTAACAAAAGAGACAAACTCATGAATTGCCATGCGCCATTCCAATTATAGCCAATTATCAGTTTATCTATCAATACTGGTGAAATAGAAAAACCCATAGAGATAGCCAGGGCACTAAAAGCATTAACCCTACCCCTATAACGCTCAAACCATTTCATAACCATATTACGCGACGATAAAGTTAGAACTCCTTGGCCTGAAAAACGAAATACAAAAAACAGAGCAACCATCAAAACAAAAGGAACCAACCAATGTTGAATATCTATAAGAGTCTGTATATTTTCAGACATAACATCAGCATATGATGCAATAAAAAGACCCAAAGACAAAACCAAAGCAGAACCAGCTGCTACTACACGCGCACCGTACTTATCAAACCATCGACCAGCTGCCCCTATAAATAAAGAACTTAATATAGTCCCCAACATATATGCGGCACTAAACTGATCTCGACTCAAACCCAAAGCATTTTTAACAGGATCAGTAAAAGTTGAGACCCCAACTGTTTGGCCTGGAAGGCTAGCCCACATACCTATTGTACCCACTAATACTATAGCATAGCCGTAGAAGATTGGGAATTTTGCCGGATGAAAAAAAGATTTATTGGTCATACTATACAAAAATAGTAATTATATCGCCTAAAAGAATCTGCATACATAATTACACCTTATAAATAACAAAGAAAATACACCCAAGTAATTGATATAAAATATAATACACAAGAATCTTAAAGAAATAGAAGAAACATTAACATAAACCACACCCACTTTTTATAGTTACAAGAAATACTAAAACCCATCCTTTTTAATACCAAAACTTAAACTGTCCCGGGGAAAAAAAGAAATATTTAACGAAAAACATAACTTTTTATATATCAATACTGTTAAACAAATATTCCAACTATAACTAAATATGTGCATGCATAGAAATATACAATTATTTTTTGTCACTGCATTGCTGATATCCCAGGTAACTGGCGCCTTCAGCCAAGTAGTACTAAGAGACAAAAACCACAGTACATTCCAAAAAGGAATTAGGGCAGCAGATCAGGGCAATTATTCTTCAGCCATGAAATATTTCAAAGAAATTATTTCTCAAAACCCCGACCATATAGATGCTCTAACCCAACTAGGAGTTACTTATATGGAATCAAATCAGAATCTAGACTCTACCATAATCTTATTAAATAAAGTTCTAACTTTAATGCCTCCAGAAGACATTTATGACCCCTTTGGAGTATATCTTCATCAGATAAAAGCTCGTACATACAATTTAATGTTAGAACCACGCAAAGCGCTTGATGTTCTAAATATTATAAAAGACTCCCTTAAATTTAATGATTTAAAGACGGAGGTAGTATTAGATCTTAAACAAACGACAAATGCAATTCTATTACTAGACAACCCCATAAAATTAGAAATAACTGATTTAGGACCAACGATAAATTCACAATATGACGATCATAGTCCTCTTGTAAATATTCTAAATCAGCAGATGTATTTCACTTCCCGCCGGCCTATAGGAAACGACAGAAAACTACCTGACAATCAATATTTCGAAAATATATTTACATCGAAAAAAAAACAAAATAATTGGCAAAAACCAACAGTTGTTAAAGAATTAATCAAACGCAACGAGCACCTCTCAATTCTATCTCTTTCTGCAGATGGAGAAATGCTTTTTTTATATAAAGACGAAGGACATAACTCAAGAGATTTATTCGTTAGCCATAAAGTCAACAACAAGTGGCAAGACCCTGAAAAACTTCCTTATCCAATAAACTCAAAATATAATGAAACCCATGCAAGCCTATCTCCGGATATGAGTACCCTTTATTTTACCAGTAACCGACCCGGAGGATATGGGGGATTAGACATTTATGAAGTAAAGAAAGATATTTATGGGAAATGGGGCCAGCCCAAAAACTTGGGATCATCTGTCAATACAGCTTACGACGAAGAAACTCCTATGATACATGCAGATGGAAAAACACTCTATTTCAATTCTAACGGACCATTTTCAATGGGGGGGGTTGATGTACTATATAGCCAAAAGTTGCCTGATAGCAATTGGACAAAAGCTGTAAATCTAGGGTACCCTATCAACAGTCCGGATGACGACATATTTTTCATGCCTACTCTCAATAAAAACGATGCTTATCTGGCAACTTATAGATTTTCAGAAAACCAAGGACATTCAAATATTTATCATGTGCAATTCAAAGATTATGCAGCAGACTCTTTAGTGGTAATTGAGGGTTCCATGAAAAATCCAAAGGACCTACCTCTAGAACAACTGCGAATCATAGTATGGCGCACATCAGACGATCTTAAGGTAGGCGAATTTCGTGCTAATCCACATACAGGAAAATATATGCTAATACTAAATGCAGAACAAACATATAAAATACAGGAAGTAGGACCAGAGTTCACAAGTGATATAGACACTATACATATAACATCTGAAATATTCTCTTCTAGCAAAAATAAAATATTAATGCTAGAAGATGTAAAATACTTACTTTAAAAAAACTAAAACATGCTGAAAAATCTTACCTGTCTGACCTTGACATCCTGACATTTAAAGATAAAGATAGATATATAAGATTTGTAATAGGAAATTTTACGACCTTGGCATAAGCAAAATCATACTTAAATAAAATCCAAACAAAAGATCAGTTTCAGGATGCATATATTAGACACCAAACTATTCTAAAAAAAATATCGTATTAAACTGAAAATTCTTATTTTAGCAATTATGAATTTTCATTTAATAAATAAATGAGGCACCTTTTTAACATCTTTGCACCTCTTATTATAAGTCTTTTAACGGTACCTCTGCATGCCCAAAGTTTTGGAGGTGGATTTAAGACCGGTATTGTTGCCTCTGAGGTTTCAGGTGATAATATGGGAGGTCCGAACAAACTGGGATTTTTTGCCGCAGCTTTTACTTCTCTGCCAATAAATAAATATGCACATCTACAGGCAGAAGTTATGTATATACAAAAAGGCAGCCGTTCAAGACCAAATAAATATAACGATTATTATGACTATCGATTTGCTCTACAATATGTGGAAATTCCACTATTGTATGTTCAAAACTTAGCTCGTTTCAGTGATAATAAATTATTATCAAAAACATTAATAAATGTAGGATTATCTGTTTCAGTTCTAACCCAATACCAAGAAAAGGAATCTGGCTCCTCTTTGCTTTTTAAGCAGAATAACTATAAGCCGGCAGAACTAAATTTACTACTGGGATTATCCTACCCACTAAAAGAAAACCTCTATTGCATATTAGGATATTCAAATTCCATAACCCCCATTAGACCTCATGCAAGTGGTGAAACTACATGGAATAATAAAGGACAATACAATTCATTATGGACTATAGGTTTATCCTATAATATTTGGTAACTAAATATTAAATTTATACATTTTACATTAATACATTCTTGTTTTCAAATTAGACCTGATATAAATAAAGAACTTTTTCTTTATATTATTTTTAAATAGAAGGCCAAGCAACTACATTTGCAGTAAAATATAGGTGTTTCATATAGTTTAAATATAGCACTGAAACTCCTCTAAAACAGAATTAATTTAACATAAAATAAATAACCAATACATCTAATTAAAAACAGAATCTTTATGAGCAGTTTACTTAGTTCTTCCATTGGGAAGAAGTTGCTAATGGGGCTGTCAGGTATATTCCTGATGATGTTTCTGCTAATTCACCTGGGAGTGAATTCGCTTTTACTCCTGCCTGATGGTGGAGACACCTTTAATGCCGCTGCCCACTTCATGGGCACAAATCCCATAATAAAAATTGTAGAACCAGTATTGGGCATAGGTTTTCTTATTCACATTGTATGGGGCATTATACTAACTATACAAAACCGCAAAGCCCGCGGAAGTATCAGATATGCCTCTGGAAATAAAACAGCAGGTGTCAGCTGGGCATCTCAGAATATGTTGGTTTTAGGTATTACAATCTTAGCTTTTTTAATTTTACACATGGCTCATTTTTGGGTGAAAATGAAAATTACAGGCGACCCTTTGCTTGAGCACACTATAGTAAATATTGCAGGCGTTGATACACAAGTAGAAAATACATACCATCTAGTGAATACAACCTTTAGCTATCTTTGGATTGTAATAGTATACGTTATAGCCGGTATAGGACTAGCACTTCACCTATCACACGGATTTTGGTCGTCATTACAATCTGTCGGCTTTAGTAATATGATATGGCGTAAACGCCTAAATACAATAGGACAGTTTTATGCTTGGATAGTGGGACTAGGTTTCTCTATCATTGCGCTGTTACAATATTTTTTCTATCAAGGTTAATTTTTAATCACCTAAGATTATGGTAAAAATAGATGCAAAAATTCCGCAAGGCCCTTTGGCTGAAAAGTGGACTAATTATAAAGCTCACCAAAAATTGGTGAACCCTTCGAATAAAAGGAAACTAGACATTATTGTTGTCGGAACTGGTCTTGCAGGTGCTTCAGCAGCTGCTTCACTTGGCGAAATGGGTTTCAATGTTAAAGCATTCACAGTTCAGGACTCTCCCAGACGTGCACACTCTATTGCGGCTCAGGGAGGTATAAATGCTGCTAAAAACTACCCAAACGATGGCGATTCTGTTTACCGCCTGTTTTATGATACTGTTAAAGGTGGAGACTACCGTGCACGTGAAGCAAATGTATACCGCTTGGCTGAGGTAAGTAATTCAATCATAGACCAATGCGTGGCACAAGGTGTCCCTTTTGCTCGTGAATATGGTGGCTTACTCGACAACAGGTCTTTCGGAGGTGCACAAGTAAGTAGAACCTTCTATGCTAAGGGTCAAACAGGACAGCAGTTACTATTAGGGGCATATCAGGCAATGATGCGCCAAGTTGAAAAGAAAACTGTAACCCTATACACTCGCAATGAATTAGTTAATATTGTAATGGTTGACGGCAAAGCACGTGGTATTATTACCCGTGATTTAATTACAGGAAAAACTCAACGTCACTTTGGGCACGCTGTAATTTTAGCTACAGGAGGATACGGAAATACATTTTTTCTATCAACTAATGCAATGACCTCAAATGGTTCAGCAGCATTGCAAGCATATAAAAAAGGAGCAATGTTTGCCAACCCATGTTTTGCACAAATACACCCCACTTGCATTCCTGTTCACGGAGAATTTCAAAGTAAGCTTACTTTAATGTCTGAATCGTTGCGTAACGATGGACGAATATGGGTACCTAAAAAGAAAGAAGATGCAGAAGCAATTCGTGCAGGTAAATTGAAACCCACACAGATTGCTGAAGAAGACAGAGATTATTATTTAGAACGTAGATATCCTGCTTTTGGAAACTTAGTCCCTCGTGATGTAGCATCCCGAGCTGCCAAAGAACGTTGTGATGCAGGTTACGGAGTTGGAAGTACAGGTTTAGCAGTTTACCTCGACTTTAAAGAAGCTATTGAACGCTTGGGTGAAGATACCATTAGAGCACGTTATGGTAATCTCTTCCAGATGTACGAAAAGATTGTTGATGACAATCCCTATGATACTCCTATGATGATTTATCCTGCCATTCACTACACAATGGGTGGAATTTGGGTAGATTATGAACTTCAAACATCAGTTCCTGGATTATTCTGTGCAGGAGAAGCAAACTTCTCAGACCACGGAGCAAACCGCTTAGGAGCCTCAGCATTAATGCAAGGATTAGCAGATGGTTATTTTGTCCTTCCTTACACAATTCAAAATTATTTAGCAGACGATATTGCTACTCCTCGTATGACATGTGATGAAAAAGAATTTGTTGATGCTGAAAAAGAATCACAAAAGAGACTAAACCAACTACTTTCAATTAAAGGGAAACGTTCTGTAGACAATATCCACAAAGAATTAGGATTAGTGATGTGGGACTTTGTAGGCATGGGAAGGAACAAAGAAGGTTTGGAAAAAGCTCTAGAAAAAATACGTGCCATCAAAAAAGAATTCTGGAGCAATGTACGCATTCCAGGTTCAAATGATGGAATGAATATTGAACTTGAAAAGGCAAATAGATTGGCCGACTTTATTGAAATTGGCGAATTAATGGCCTTAGATGCACTCGATAGAGAAGAGTCATGCGGCGGACACTTTCGTGAAGAACATCAAACCCCGGAAGGAGAAGCTTTACGCCACGATGATAAATACGCCTACGTTTCGTGCTGGGAATACCAAGGTGATGACAAAGAACCTGTGAAACACAAAGAAGAACTTAATTTCGAAGAAGTAGAGCTGGTTCAACGTAATTACAAATAATGGTAGGCCAATTCAACATATTTAATGAAGTATAAACATGGAAAACAATATAAATCTCACGCTCAAAATCTGGAGACAACAAAATGCCCGTGATAAAGGACATTTTGAGACTTATAAAGTAAGTAACATTTCAACAGACAGTTCGTTCCTGGAAATGTTAGACATACTTAATGAACAACTCATAAATGAAGGTAAAGAGCCAGTAGCTTTTGACCATGATTGCAGAGAAGGTATCTGCGGTATGTGTTCTTTATATATTAACGGACACCCTCACGGTCCGGATGAAGATATTACCACCTGTCAGTTACATATGCGCAAGTTCAAAGATGGAGATACAGTCACCATTGAACCATGGCGTTCAGCTGGTTTTCCCGTAATTAAAGATTTGATAGTAGACCGTACCGCTTTTGACAAAATCATTGCTGCTGGTGGTTATGTATCAATAAATACAGGGGGTGTTCCGGATGCAAATGCTACACCTATTTCAAAAGATGCCGCAGATGAAGCTATGGATGCAGCTTCTTGTATAGGGTGTGGTGCCTGTGTTGCAGCCTGTAAGAACGGATCAGCCATGCTCTTTGTCTCAGCTAAAGTGAGTCAACTAGCTCTTCTGCCTCAAGGAAAAGTTGAGGCTGCTCGCCGCGCTAAAAACATGGTGGCACGCATGGACGAACTAGGTTTTGGAAACTGTACCAACACAGGGGCTTGTGAGGTAGAATGTCCTAAAGGAATATCTTTAGCAAATATTGCTCGCCTTAATCGTGAATTTTTAAGTGCCAAAATTAAAGACTAGAGCAGAGTTTAAATATAAAAAACAGGAGCTGTCAT
>Ga0055584_100007105_pt1 | contig 10983 bp, 8 predicted proteins | sample OSDHelmetaG_FD_58716 | JGI IMG/M metagenome (GOLD analysis project Ga0055584, IMG submission 58716) | Pelagic marine sediment microbial communities from the LTER site Helgoland, North Sea, for post-phytoplankton bloom and carbon turnover... | ecosystem: Environmental > Aquatic > Marine >...
GCTAAATCCACATCGTAGATTTTACTTGGATCATCTGAGTCTACTTTATTCTTTAATGCTGCAATAGATTTATGTAATCTCAATTGAAGAATGTTGAAAATCTTTCTTTTATAAATATCCTCGGCCTCCTGAAGAGCATCAATATTCCAAGGGTTTAATACAAGTGGCTTTTCACATATCACATTTGCACCAACACGGAGCCCCAATCTGCAATGAGCATCATGAAGATAATTTGGCGAGCAAATGCTCAAATAATCTATTCCATTTTCATTTCTTCTTTCCTTCTCTAAATGGCGGTCAAATCTTTCAATTTCTGTAAAAAAACTGGCTTTAGGAAAGTAATTATCTAAAACGCCAATACTGTCACTTTTATCCAAAACAGATACTATTGTGTTGCCAGTATCCCTTATGGCCTTCATATGAAGTGGAGCGATGTAACCTGCACCACCAGTAAGACCAAATTCATACATTTTAAAATATTTAAGTATAAAAGATTATGATTAAAAATCAATTTTTTCAACCCTCCCCTCTTTAATACGATACCTAGATTCTGTCTTTTGGCAAAATGCAATACCGTTAACATCAAAAAAAAGTCGATCACCACTCTCACTCATCCATCCAACAACTTTACCTGTTCCTCCCATTGCTAAAGCAAAGTCCGGGACATTCTTGGATATAGTCGAACCAGCTGCAATAAATGCATAATTCCCTATTTCTACTCCACATAGAATCGTTACATTTGCGCCAATTGTTGCTCCTCTTTTTATCAAGGTTTTTTGATATTCTTTTTTTCGGACAATTTCACTTCTAGGGTTAATAACGTTTGTAAAAACGACACTTGGTCCAATAAATACATTCTTTTCACATTCTACCCCTTCATATACAGATACGTTATTCTGAATTTTAACATTATCACCAATCTTTGCTCCACTGGCTACAAATACATTTTGACCTAGACTACTTCCTTCTCCAATAAAAGCACCAGACATTACATGAGAGAAATGCCAAATTTTGCAGTTCTGCCCTATAGAAGCACCTTCTTCAATAATTGCAGACTGGTCTATATAGCAGTTTTTTATCATCTATTAAAAAATTCTCCTATTCTACTACAAATGTATTCTAAATGAACTTCTGTCAACTCTGAATGAATTGGGATTGATAATACCTCCTTTGACAATTGTTCAGATACATGAAGCCGTTGTCCTGAGTGAAACTTTTTGTAAGCATTTTGTAAATGAAGAGGTAGTGGATAATAAATTTTACTTTCAATATTGTTAGCGCCGAGAAAAATCTGTAATTGATCTCTTTTATTATCCTTGACTTTCAGAGTGTATTGATGATAACAATGGCTTGTAAAATCTGATTTTATAGGTATTTGTAATCCCTCAATGTTAGCTAATCTCTTATTATAATACTCTCCTATCTTGTTCTTCTTCGAAAACAATTCTTTAATATGATTCAGTTTCACATCTAAAATACTTGCTTGAATGCTATCTAATCTGGAATTAACGCCTATTATATCATGAAAATACTTTTTGGACTGCCCATGATGACAAATCATCCTAATGCTCTTTGCCAAATCGGAGTTATTGGTAAAAATTGCACCTCCATCTCCAAAGCAACCAAGATTTTTTGTCGGAAAAAAAGAAGTACATCCTATATGTCCTACTGTTCCTGCTTTCGTATTATTCAAATATGAAGCACCAAAACTTTGAGCATTATCTTCTATAACTGTCAAATCATACTCTTCACTCAATTCCATTATAGTGTCCATTTTACATGGTTGCCCAAATAGATGAACTGGAATTATCACTTTAGTCCTTTCTGTGATTGCATTTATTATGCAGTCTTCATCAATATTAAAGTCCTTACTTCGTACATCAACAAAAACCGGGATTAAACCAAGAAGACATACTACCTCAGCAACCGCAGCATAGGCAAATGAAGGAAGAATTACTTCATCTCCCTGTTTAAGGTTAAGTGACATTAAGGCTATCTGCAAAGCATCTGTACCATTGCCACAGGATATAACATGATTCACTCCTAAAAATTTAGAAACAGATTCTTCCAACTTATAAATTGGGTCTCCGCCTATAAACACAGAATTATCAATACATTCTGATATGGCTAAATCTAGTTCAGCTCGAAATCTCTTATGGAGAGAATTCAAGTCCACCATTATAATTTTGCTCATTTAATGAAGATACTATTGAAACTGATTTTTCACATCTTCATATGCCATAGAAACTCCTTCTTCCAATGATATTTTTGCTTTCCATCCTAGTTTCTGAATTTTGGTACTATCCATGAGTTTTCTGGGAGTTCCATCGGGCTTATTTAAATCATGGACAATCTTACCGTCATATCCAACTACTTTCTTTATTAATTGAATTAGTTCTAAAATTGAAATTTCATGTCCTGTACCAACATTAATATGACCTGATTCATTATAGGAATCCATTAAAAAAAGACATGCTTCTGCTAAATCATCAACATGCATAAATTCTCTTAAAGGTTTTCCACTTCCCCATACCACCATTTCTTCTTTTTGATTTTTTTTTGCCTCGATAGTCTTCCTCAAAAGTGCTGGAAGGACATGTGAAGATTGTAAATCGTAGTTGTCATTTGGACCATACAAATTTGTGGGCATTGCAGAAATGAAATTGCACCCATATTGAGCCCTATATGAATCGCACATTTTTATTCCAGCAATCTTTGCAATTGCATATGCGTCATTGGTTTCTTCCAATGGACCTGTAAGGAGAGAATCTTCTGGCATCGGTTGAGGGGCCATCTTAGGATAAATACAAGACGACCCTAGAAAAAGAAGTTTGTTTACGTTCGTTACATATGAAGCGTGAATGACATTATTTTGGATCATCAAGTTGTCATAGAGAAATTCTGCTTTTTTAGTACTATTTGCTAATATTCCTCCAACTTTTGCCGCAGCCAAAAAAACAAAGTCAGGTTTTTCACTCTTAAAAAAATGATTTACCTCCTTTTGATTCCTAAGGTCTAACTCATTTGACGATCTCTTGATAATTTTTGGAAATCCTTCTTTTTCTAGTTTCCTGACTATGGAGGACCCAACCATGCCTGTGTGTCCAGCTACAAAGATAGTACTCGACTTATTCATTTTATTCATGGTGATTTGATATTTCAAATCCAGAATCTAATAGCAATTTATCCCTTTTAAATAATTTAATATCGGAATTTACCATTTCTGACACAAGGCTTTTGAGGTCATATTTTGGATCCCAGTTTAAGTGTTTTTTAGCTTTTGATGCGTCTCCAACAAGCATTGGCACTTCTGTAGGGCGATAATACTTAGAGTCAATTCTTAAAACAGTTTGTCCAATTTTAATGTCTGAAAAGTCTCCAGAATTAGCAACTACCTTGGCAGTTTCGCTCACTCCTTTTCCATTAAACTCAATTTGAATTTGCAGTTCGTTAAAAGACATAACCAAAAAGTCCCGAATAGAAGTGGTGACACCAGTGGCAATGACAAAGTCTTCTGGTTCATCAAGTTGCAGCATTTTCCACATGGCCTCTACATAATCTTTTGCATGCCCCCAATCTCTTTTTGCATCTATATTTCCAAGATAAATACACTCTTGTAGTCCTAAAGCCATTCTGGCAACTGCTCTTGTAATTTTCCTTGTGACAAATGTTTCTCCTCTCAATGGACTTTCATGATTGAATAGAATGCCATTACAGGCAAACATATTATAAGCTTCCCTATAATTTACCACGATCCAATATGCATATTGCTTAGCAACAGCGTATGGAGATCTTGGATAAAAAGGAGTTGTTTCTTTCTGAGGAATTTCTTGAACCATGCCATACAATTCAGAAGTAGATGCCTGATAGAATTTAGTCTTTTTAGTTAAGTTCAAAAGTCTTACGGCTTCTAAAATTCTCAAAGTGCCTAATGCATCTACGTCTGCTGTGTATTCTGGGCTATCAAAACTTACTCTAACATGAGACATTGCGCCTAAATTATAAATCTCATCAGGTTGGACCTCTTGAACTATTCTGGTAATATTTGACGAATCTGTCAGATCTCCATAGTGCAATTTAAGTTTTATATTTTCTTCATGAGGGTCTTGATACAAATGATCAATTCGTTCAGTATTGAATAATGAACTTCTTCTTTTAATACCATGAACTTCATATCCTTTATTCAACAAAAATTCAGTGATATATGCTCCGTCTTGCCCTGTAATACCAGTAATTAAGGCTTTTTTAGGCGTAATTTGACTATCCATTAGAACCTAGAATTTTATTGTCAAAAAGCTCTTCATATGTCATTTCACGTTTGATTCGTCCGTTTTCCAATTCTATTATTCTATCACAACTATTCAGTGTTGTTATCCTGTGTGCAACAATAAAAATTGTCTTGTCTAGCTTTGTCAATGAATTTATAGTCTCTTTAATTGCATCCTCGGTCTCCATATCTAAAGCACTTGTGGCTTCATCAAAAATCAAAATATCAGATTGCTTATAAAGCGCTCTTGCTATTCCCACGCGTTGCCTTTGACCGCCTGATAGCTTTACACCATTCTCTCCTAATTTCATGTCTTTCCCTTCTGGATGTCCATGAACAAATTCTTTCAACATAGCCTTTTCTATTGAGTCAGAAACTTTTTCCAAATCAGGTTCTTCCTCCCCAAATGCTATATTTTCAGTCAATGTACCATTCTTGATAAATACCTGCTGTTGTACAAAACCAATGCTTTTTTGGAATCGTGCATTTTCCTCACCAATAAGTTGCTGACCATCTACTTTAATATGGCCTTCGGTCTCGTTTAACAATCTTAATAATATATTTAACAATGTTGTTTTACCAGATCCAGACCCTCCAATTATCCCTAATGTTTCTCCCTTTTTTACAGATAAACTAAATTTATCCAACACATTACTTTCATTTAGTGGATAGTGATACGAAATCTTTTCAAATTCTATTGATTCTTTAAGCCTCAGCCTTTTAACACTGGTATATTCTTGTATTTGTACCTCTCTAATCTCTCTGAATTCTTCTTTGAGGTAAGACAAATTCTTCATAATAAGTGTGGCTCCCATCATTTTATTTATTGAAGGCAGAAAACGGTAACCGGCTATAGCAAACACACTCAATAGAGACAGTATATTTTCACTATTATTATTAAAAAATAATGCTGCAAGAAAGATTAACATGATACCTAAACCAAAAACAACATCATTAGTCTTGGTTGGAATTTTTCCAAACAAACCCAGGTTCAAAGCATCCAACATATTTACTTTATGTTGCAATTTTCGATAATTATCCAATGCGTTTTTTTCTTTGTTAGACAATTTTATATCTGGATATGCAACCATACTTTCTGAGATCGCCGTAGTAATCTTGGGAAAGTAAAAATTTCTTTGAAACCCTATTTTGGTTATACTTTTTTTACTGAAGGAATAAATAGCTATAAAAACAGGTACAATGACAATAAGGAGAATAAAAAAAGCTTGAGGATGATAGTACACAACTGCCGAAAGGATAATCAATAGCACTACAAGTTCAGTAGTAAAAATAAATGTTTGAATCATATACCTCCCTGCAAATTGGTAGGGCAATTGATAAATATCATATTGCTTTTTACCTACATCTTTGTCTTGAATATATAGATAACCATTTTGATAATATTTTTGAAATTGCTTTATACTTAATCTTAGAGAAATGTTAAACGAAAATCTAGCTTGGATATAAAGAATATAAAGTGAGATTGAATTTTTGATTATAAACACTATAAAAACGATTACCGAAAGCGCAAAGAGGAATGGTATTGTATCTTTTATTCCTAAAAAAATATAAATTTTATTTAAATACCATTTTTCTTGAATTAATTCAGGAGCTAATGCTGCATCAATTAATGGCCAAATGGCTGCCAATCCAATCACATCAAAAACAGCATTTAATACAAGGAGAAACAACATGATGACAGACCTCTTTTTTTGATCTTCATCAAGAAGAGCTGTAATATTTCGAACAGCATTGAAATATGGATTGTTGCTGAGAGATCTGAGAATTTTCTTCACCTTAATAATTAGTATGTTCACAAACGTATTAAGAAAAAACCAAATATAATTGGTCCATCTTGAAGTTTCCCTTAGGTCAGCATAGATTTGCATCACTATGACAATACCTTTTGACAAATTTCAGGCTACAGGAAACGATTTTATAATGGTGGATCAACGCACCACTCATTACCTGAGCAGAAAAGATACTGACATTATAAAGAAGCTCTGCGATCGTCGATTTGGGATTGGAGCTGATGGGCTTATTTTGCTCCAACTATCTGAAGATGTAGATTTTGAAATGATATATTTTAATGCCGATGGAAGAGAAAGTACTTTATGTGGAAATGGAGGAAGAAGCATTGTGAAATTTGCCCAAGGCTTAGGACTTATAACTGACAAATGTGAATTCTTAGCTATTGATGGTGTACATTATGCTATAATCAATAAAAATGGTGATGTAGAACTTCAAATGAATAGAGTTACTAAAGTAAATAAACATGAAGGTCATTACACTTTAGATACCGGTTCTCCTCATTATATCACATTTTGTGAAAACGTAAACGGCATTGATATAGCAAAAAAAGGAGCAGACATAAGATATTCTGACAGTTACAAAAAACATGGAATTAACGTCAATTTCGTACACAAAAAAGGAGCAGATATACACGTTCGAACATATGAAAGGGGTGTTGAGAATGAAACACTCTCATGTGGGACTGGGGTAACTGCAGCAGCCATAGCTGCTAGCCTAAACTATGATGAGATTCCTTCTGAAGGAAGCATTAATATACACACCAAAGGAGGCGAATTACAAGTGAGATTTGAAAAAGAAGGCGAAATATTTAGTAATATTTGGTTATGTGGGCCAGCTCAAAAAGTATTTAAAGGTTCTGTAGATATATGACTCCATCTAAAAATTACAATAGGAGTCTAATAATTTTAGAGTCTTTCTCTTTACTAAATCACCTTATCTGCACAACTACTACTAGCAAACGCGTCAGGTTTAGCTTTGAAAACAAATCCCATTCCTAGTATATATCCCATGGCCTCTTTAAGAGCAGTATTACTTTTGAAAGAAGGATCGGTATTGATATCAGCATGAACTTCAAGTTCCACGTTATATTCATCTAATAAATCACAAAGCGCATATGCCACTTCAATAGACTTAGAAACTTCTAAAATCATCCTTTCTTTCAAAGACATTTGTTTTGTCTCTTTATAATTTGAAATAAACATAAAACCGCCTTTGTGTTCCCTTAGGAATACAATGACAGTAGCGAATTCCGCAATTTTTCCTTTGACTTGTGAATCGGATCCTATACATACTTTCAATTTGTACCCAAGGCCTGTTTCTCTGAAAATAGCACTTTTTACCGCCTCTTTGATCGGTAGTTCTATTTTATTCCCATTGAGCGTTCGCCAATTCATAATTCTGATTTCGATATTTCTTAAATCTAATTATAATGGCATCAAATTCAGAACATAAGTTGGCAATAAGAACTTATTTAACTATTTCATAGCGAAATTTGATATTATATTAAAATTTATACAAGCTGATATTCATAATTAATCATTTCATAAAGAATACTCTTCCTTATCCATAATCCCTTTTCTTTAATAAATTGCAATTAGAATGATTTCCATGCATCATATACGATTACTATTACTGACATCTTCACTTTTTTTTCTTCTTTCATCATGTAAAAACTCAGGTCATTTGGTAAGCCAAGACGATCATAAATACACCAACGCTCTCATAAATGAGTCAAGCCCATACTTGCTCCAACACGCTCATAATCCAGTAGATTGGCACCCATGGAATGAGGAAACATTGGAAAAAGCTAAGAGAGAGGACAAATTATTGATTATCAGTATAGGCTATGCAGCCTGTCACTGGTGCCATGTGATGGAGCATGAATCATTCGAAGATGAAGAAGTCGCACAGTTGATGAATGATCATTTTCTACCAGTAAAAGTAGACAGAGAAGAAAGGCCTGATGTGGATGATATTTATATGACAGCATGTAATCTTGTAAGCGGACGTGGAGGGTGGCCTTTGAATGCTTTTGCTATGCCAGATGGAAGACCTGTATGGGCCGGTACGTACTTTCCAAAAGACAATTGGATAGACCTTTTAAAACAATTTATAAATCTAAAAAAGAACAATCCTACTAAACTAGAAGATTCTGCAGATCGTCTCACTTCTGGTGTGAAAAGTGTTGGATTGATGGAATTAGTATCTATTCCTGAAATATTTCCATCTGAAAATTTAGCAGAGGCTATGTCAAAGATGAATTTTCAGATTGATTCGAAAAAAGGAGGACGACAGGGCGCACCAAAATTTCCTATGCCGAATAACTATGAATTATTACTAAAATATAGTCACCTCACTGGTGATGCATCTTCTTTCGAATCCACCTTACTTACATTGGACAATATGGCAAATGGAGGAATCTATGATCATGTTGGTGGTGGATTTGCCAGATACAGTGTGGATGCTGATTGGAAAGCACCTCATTTTGAAAAAATGCTTTATGACAATGGCCAGCTCGTTGGCTTATATAGTATGGCCTACAGGAAGACTCAAAATGACCTGTATAAACGAGTAGTTGAACAGACCTTAGAGTTTATAGAAAGAGAAATGACTTCTTCTGAAGGGGGATTTTTCAGTTCACTAGATGCTGATAGCGAGGGAGAAGAAGGTAAATTTTATGTTTGGACTGAAGAGGAACTAAGTGCCGAAATAAAAGATCCTGACCTCCTAGCAGTTGCAAAGAAATACTATTCTACTGAACCAAATGGCAACTGGGAACATACCAATATCTTACATGTGACGGAGTCTTTAGAGGACATAGCTAACAAATTAGAAATCGGTGTAGATAGACTTAATAATAATGTAAAGGCGATTAACTCTAAACTCTTAAAAGCCAGAGAACAAAGAGTACGTCCAGGTCTAGATGATAAGATATTGACTGGATGGAATGCACTCATGATCAGTGGTTATACTGAAGCTTATAAAGCTTTTCAAGACGAAAAGTATTTACAAAAAGCTATAGAAAGCACTCAATTTCTATTGAAAAATCAGATGGATGAAGATTTTAGGCTGAACAGAAACTTCAAAGAAGGGAGATCTTCTATAAATGCATTTTTGGATGATTATGTGGCTTTGACAAAAGCGCTACTTGATCTGTATGAAGTAACATTCGACTATAACTGGATTGAGACTGCAATTGGCCTAACGGACTATAGTTTAAGTCACTTTCAAAACAGAGAGAATGGAATGTTCTATCGGAAATCTGATATTGATCCACCTTTAGTTGCTAAGTCTATAGAAACATCAGATAATGTGATACCTGCTACCAACTCCATGATGGCAAGAAATCTATTTAGGTTAGGTGAAATGATGTACAATGAAAACTATCTGAAAATCAGTAAGCAGATGTTTGCTAATATGTATACCGATATTGATACAGGCCAACAACCGGGATTCTATAGTAACTGGATACAACAATGGTTAGATTATGTGGATCCTCCTTATGAAATTGTCATTGTAGGGAAAGAAACAAAAACAAAGGCAAAAGAATTATTCCAAAACTATTTAGGAAATGCGATCGTCATAGGATCTGACCATGACGAAAATAGAATACCTCTAATTCAACATAAATATGTAGAAGGCAAAACCATGATCTATGTCTGTGAAAACAAGGTTTGCCAATTACCTGTAGAAGATGTGAATGAAGCTCTTAAAATGATGAAGTAATCAAACATGTGATTTTTATACTTTCATGAAAATGAAGGGTTTGAGATACAATCAGCATGATACTTTACAAAAAAGCACCTTTTGATCTAGATTTGGTACAAAATCGTAGTTTTGAAAGAGTTATGAGAAAGTTATGAGTGCTCCCCTCTTCTTCTTATAGCTATTAATATGCTAAAAATTCCGATATTAGATAAACCTTGCTATAACTCAGGTCAGAATGAAAAGATATATACTTTTATTGGCTTCTGTAATCACCTTTGCTTCTTGTGGGGATAAGAATAAATCGAATACAACATATACTATAATAACTGATCATTTCAGCAGTGAAATAGATGAAAACATAAGAAAAACACTTTCAATAGAAGACTATTCGCCGTGCCCAAATCTTGCTACCTCCACATATCACTCTAGAATCATACGATATGATGTATCAGGAAGAAATGAAACAAGAATTGTAAGAAAATCTCTTTTACAAAGCATTTTTACATCTAGACTTAAACCATCAGTATATACAAGAAAACTGGCCAATCTTTCTATTCCAAATCAACTTAAAGTAGAGGCGAATAAAAATGTTAGTCCTGAAAATTTGGAACTATATCTTAATTCTTTTGATGCCAATAAATCTAAGATTATGGGTCTCAATAGCTTGGGATTAGAATATAAGAATCTTACCTTAAATCAATCAGTAAGTCATTTCCAAAATATATATGATCTGAAAGACGCATTAAGTGATTACATCTGCAATGAGATTAATGAGAAGAATGTTGTCATTTTGTTGAATCTATTCAATGATACCAGCATTGATGATTGTTTGGCAAAATGTGAAAGCCTTGCAGTAAATGAAGTTTGTGCTGATGATGGAAATACCTATAGGAATATAGAATGCATGAATTGTTATGGTGATCTCCAACAGATATCTTGTGATAAAGGCATACCTACATTTAAAAGAGAGTTACTCACTGAAAAAGCATTTGAGATCTTTTACCAATTTGCAGAAGCCCAAGAATTGATTGCAAATGACAATAACGTTTCTATATCCAATGATTTAGTAAACAACACTTTAAGGTTATTTGACAGCGATAATACAAAAATTGAAATTCTCAATTTAGGAACTAAAAAACCTATTGAATTTAGTGCCAAAGGGTATTTAAAAAGATTGATGAATAGACCATTTGATC
>Ga0055584_100007106_pt1 | contig 10981 bp, 10 predicted proteins | sample OSDHelmetaG_FD_58716 | JGI IMG/M metagenome (GOLD analysis project Ga0055584, IMG submission 58716) | Pelagic marine sediment microbial communities from the LTER site Helgoland, North Sea, for post-phytoplankton bloom and carbon turnover... | ecosystem: Environmental > Aquatic > Marine >...
GCTCGCGATCCCGAACCGGGTGGTCGGGGTATTTCGGATGCCGTGCCGGCGGTCGGCGAGGCCGAACGCCTCGGAGACGATCGTGCGTCCGGTCCGGTCGACACGAACGACGCCGGAGAGCTTTGTCGCGTGCGCCGTCCGTCGGACGAGTTCGGCGAGTTCGGCGTCGTCAGCCATCCGCCAGTTGTTCGAGCATCGCCTTCATCTGCGCGTGGACGGCGTTGATCGCCTGGAGCGGTCGCATCATGACCTTGAACTCGACGATCATCCCGTCGTCGTCGCACGAGATGATGTCGACGCCGTTCGCGTACTTGCCCTCGACCTCGGTCTCGAACTCGAGCATCGCGTGACGGCCCTGCCGGATCTCCTTCGTGTACCGGAACGTCGAGTCGGTCGGCAGCGAGGCCTCCGACGACGCGGGATCGGCATCGGCGAGGGTGCTCCCTGCAGCCCGGAGGTACAACTTCGTGATCTCGCGGCCCCGCTGCGGGGTGAACACGATCGGGGAGAGGAACACGCATTCCTCGTGCAACAGGGTGTCGAGCCCGCCGTCCAATTCGCCCCGCGTGTGCCGATGCCAGCGTTCGATGCAGCCGTCGATCGGTTCGGTCGCCATCGTCAGCTCGGCTGGAGGTGGGCGTGGAGGAACGCGGTGGCCTCCGGCCAGATCTTGTCGTAGAGCTCCTGGTCCTGGGTGCCGAGCGCGTTGTGGGGTGCCATGAACGCGTGACCCGAGCCCGGGTGGACGGTCAGGGTCGCGTCCTTGCCCATGGCGCGCAACTCGGCTTCGAGGGCGCGGGCTGCGTCGGGCGGGAAGAAGTCGTCGTGTTCGGCCATGTGGCCCTGGATCGCGGCCTCGATGTCGCGGTAGTCGGGCTGGTCGTCGCCCTGGGGGAACCCGTAGAACGGCACGGCGGCGACGATCCGGTCGGGGCGCTGAGCAGCGAGCAGGAACGTGAGGAGGCCGCCCATGCAGAACCCCATCACCCCGATGCCGTCGCTGGCGGTGGCGTCGTGTTCGGCGAGGTAGTCGACGGCCCCGCTCATGTCCCGGGCGGCGCGGTCGGGCGGCAGCGACTGCATCAGCTCGCCGGCCTTGTCCATCTCGGTGTGACCGGCGAGTTCACCGTGGTAGAGGTCGGGCGCCAGAGCCACGAAGCCTGCCGCTGCGAGTCGGTCGGCCATCTCCTTGATGCCGCTGTCCAGTCCCCACCACTCCTGGACGACGATCACGCCCGGGCCTCGCCGACCCTCGGGCAGTGCCAGGTAGCCGGAGGCGGTGGTGTCGTTGCTGGTGAAATCGATCATGGAACCCATGTGGCCACGTTACGACGGCATCGCCGCTCGGGGCGAACGGTCCGTGCTCGCCGCGGGTGACACCATCGGTACAGTGCCGGGGATGGCGACGCCGCGCGTGCTCTGGACGCCCGCTGACGATGCCCGGACCTCGACCCGGCTCGGCCAGTTCCTGTCCTTCTGCGAAGAACGCCACGGCCGCACGTTCGCGGACTACGACGCGCTCTGGGCGTGGTCGGTCGGCGACGGGCTCGAGGAGTGCTGGGCCGCGATCTGGGACTTCTTCGAGGTCGAGGCCGACGAGGGATATCGGCACGTCGTGGACGACCCCGTGATGCCGGGTGCCCGCTGGTTCGCCGGGGCGCGGTTGAACTACGCGCACCACGTGCTGCGGTGGGCCGACGAACGCGCCGACGAGATCGCGATCGTCGGTCGATCTCAGGCGCGGGACCGCGTGGTCCTGACCTGGCGCCAGCTGGCCGACCAGGTCACACGGGCCCGGTGCGGCCTGCGAGCGCTCGGCGTCGGGGAAGGTGACCGTGTCGCTGCCTACCTCCCGAACGTGCCGGAGACGATCGTGGCGTTCCTGGCCGCATGCAGCCTCGGGGCGACATGGACCTCCTGCGCCCCCGAGTTCGGTGTCCAGGCGGTGCTCGACCGGTTCGCCCAGGTCGAGCCGACGGTGCTGCTGGCCGTCGACCAGTACCGCTACGGTCGCCACACGGTGAACCGGGTCGACGAGTTGGCGACCATCCGGGCCGGCCTGCCGAGCCTGGCCGCGACCGTGACGGTGCCGTACCCGGACGTGTCGACGGTCGGTGCCGGGGTCGTCACCTGGGACGAACTGCTGGCCGCCACCGAGCCGATGGAGGTCACGCCCGTCGACGCCGACCATCCGCTGTACGTGCTCTATTCGTCGGGCACGACCGGTCTGCCGAAACCGATCGTGCACGGGCACGCCGGTGTGCTCGTCGAACACCTGAAGGTGATCGGACTCCACGGCGACACCGGAGCCGATGACCGCCTGTTCTGGTTCACCACGACCGGATGGATGATGTGGAACTACGTCGTCTCCGGGTTGCTCGTGGGAGCCCGGTTGGTGCTCTACGACGGCGATCCGAACGCGGCCGGTCCGACGACGCTGTGGGAGCTGGCGGCGGAGGAGGGTGTGACGTGGTTCGGCGGCGGAGCCCCGTTCTTCACGGCCTGCATGCGAGCCGGGATCGCCCCGGGAGAGCAGTTCGACCTGTCGGCGGTGCGAGCGATCGGTTCGACCGGGGCACCGTTGCCCGCCGACACGTTCCGATGGATCCACGAATCGGTCTCGCCGTTCGCCATGGTGTCGCCCATCTCGGGTGGGACCGACGTCTGTTCCGCGTTCGTCGGCGGGAGTCCGATGACACCCGTGTGGGAAGGCGAGATCCCGACCCGCTATCTCGGGGCCGCCGTGGACGCCTTCGACGATCACGGTGACTCCGTCGTGGGTGAACAGGGCGAACTGGTGCTGACCCGTCCGATGCCCTCGATGCCGGTCGGATTCTGGGGTGACGACGACGGCGATCGCTATCGCGAGGCCTACTTCGACGTCTACCCGGGCGTGTGGCGTCACGGCGACTGGGTCGTCATTACCGATCGTGGGAGCTGCGTGATCAGTGGCCGTTCGGATGCCACGCTGAACCGCGGCGGGGTCCGTGTCGGTACGGCCGAGATCTACCGGGTGGCGGAGTCGGTCGTCGGTGTGGCCGACAGCCTGGTCGTCCACCTGGAGTCGGACGCGGCCGACGACCCGGGCCACCTCGTGCTCTTCGTCGTGCTGGACGCCGGGCTCGAACTCGACGACTCGGTCAGGGAGCGGATCCGCTCGGGCCTGCGAACCGGGCTGTCACCGCGGCACGTCCCCGACGAGCTGCATCAGGTCGAGGCGATTCCCATCACACTGAGCGGCAAGAAGCTCGAGCTCCCGGTCAAACGGGTGCTGCAGGGCGGCGACCCGGAGGAGGCCGCGAGCCGGGGGGCCTTGAAGGACCCGCGAGCGTTCGACGCGATCGTCGACATCGCCCGGCACCGCTGAACCGGCCGTACCACACCGTCGGGCCGACACCGCGTACCGTTACGATCGTCCGGGTGAGCCAGATCTACCTCGACCGACTCGACCGTGTCCGCGCCGCGATGGATGAACAGGGCGTCGACACGCTCCTCCTGTCGGTCGGGCACGACCTGCCGTACCTGACCGGCTACCTCGCGATGCCGCTCGAGCGGCTGACGATGCTCGTGGTGCCTCGGGGCGGTGAAGCCACGCTGCTGATCCCGCGGCTCGAGGCGCCACGCGTCGACGTGCAACCCGGCGTGTTCGACCTGCACCCCTGGGACGAAACGGAGGACCCCACCGCGATCGTCGCCCACCTCGCCGCCGGCTCGGGCACGGTGGCCGTGGGAGACCAGATGTGGGCGCGGTTCCTCGTCGAACTGCTGCCGCACCTCCCCGGCGCGACGTACCGGCGGGCCGTCGACGTCGTCGGCCCCCTGCGGATGACGAAGGATCGGCCCGAGGTCGACGCACTCGCTGCCGCGGGTGCGGCCGTCGACCGCATCGCGGCCCGGCTGCAGGCCGGTGACATCCCACTGGTCGGTCGGACCGAGGCGGAGGTCTCGGCGGACCTCTCGGCGCGGATCGTCGCCGAGGGCCACCAGAAGGTGAACTTCGCCATCGTCGCTTCCGGCGAGAACGCGGCGAGCCCGCACCATCATGCCGGCGGCCGGGTGATAGGTGAGAACGAGATCGTCCTGTGCGACTTCGGCGGCACGATGGACGGCTACTGCTCCGACATCACCCGGTGCGTGTTCACCGGGGAGATCGACCCGGAGGTCGCCGAAGCCTACGCCGTGCTGCACCAGGCCCAGGCGGCTGCGGTCGCGGCCGCCACGGTCGGTACCCCCTGTGAAGAGGTCGATCGGGTGGCCCGTGGGATCATCGGCGACGCCGGCTACGGCGAGTATTTCGTCCACCGCACCGGACACGGCATCGGTCTGGAGGAGCACGAGGACCCGTACATCGTCGAAGGCAACGGTCTGCCGCTGGCCGACGGGCACGCGTTCAGCGTCGAGCCGGGCATCTACGTCCCGGGCAAGTGGGGTATGCGCCTCGAGGACATCGTCGTCGCGTCCGACGACGGTCCACGTCCGGTCAACACCGCGAACCACGAGCTGGTCGCCGTCGGTTGACGGCCTCAGACGCCGGGATCGGCGTCCGCGGCGAACGCGCCGGGGTCGACGTCGTCGGTGTACGACGTCAGCTCGATGCTCACGTCGGCGTTGAAGTAGCGGGCCAGCACGCCGGCGTCGAGTGCGCAGTAGACGACCGAGCCACCCAGCACGGGGACGTCGACGCAGGCTGCGGCGCGGCCGGCGATCGTGTCGGTCCGACCCTCGCTGAAACCGATCCGTCGGCCGGCGTCGACGGTGAGCCGGGTGGCGATGCCGTCCGACCAGAACCGGTGGGTCAGGTTCAGGTCGCTGACCAGTGCATCGTTGGCGAAGTCGTCGCACTCGTCCGTACCGAGCCGGCACGTCCGGATGGAACCGTTGTCGATCCGGTAATCGACGTCCCCGATCGTGACGCGACGCTGATCCTCGAGCTGTCGGACGACGGCAGTGGTGGTCGCGCCGGTGGCGCTCGGAATGATGTCGTAGGTGGCGGTGAAGGGCACGGAACCGGCACGCGCGAGGCGATCGAGTACGACTTCGGCTGCAGCGTCGTCGACGACGGGGACGGGCTCGAGTTCGGGTCGGTCACCGGTGACGCACCCGGTGACGATCATCGAGGCCGCCAGCGCCGCGATGACCGGACGGCAGCGAATGAGACGGCGGCGGTTGGGGGACTCCGTCGACATGGATGATCCAGCCTACGGCGTTACCCTCCAGCGGCGTGATTCGCCTCGACGCTGCCACGGTGCTGTTGCAGTGGGCGGTCGGGGGGATGGCGTTCTGCTGGTTCACGACCCGTCGGCGTGAGGTCGGCCTCGGCTACGGATGGCTGTTGCGGGGCGTCTACGGTCTCCTCGCGGTCGCGGCCGCGTTCGTCGGCTTCCGGTACGGCGCCGTGCCGGTGCGGGAGGCGAGCTCGGTCGGTGTGGCCGCCACGTGCCTGCTCGGGCTGTTGGTGTCGATCGCCCGGAAGGATGCCGGCGTCCGGGGTCGACGAGCCGAGCACGACCGGCGCACCCAGCGTGTTGCGGCCATGACCGGAATCGACCGGAGTGTCGACGGTCCGGCGAGTTCCACCGGACCGGAGTTCCCGCCCGCGCTCGATCTGGTGCCGGTCGGGATCGGCGTGGTGGGCCTCGTCGCGGCAGCGCTCGACGCGGCGCCGCAGGGCGGGGCCGCGACGGCCGTCTCGCTGTTGCGGACGCTCGTCGGAGCGGCGTTCCTCGGCGTGGTGACCGACGCGATGCTGCTCGGGCACTGGTACCTGGTGCAGCCGGGCCTGCCGCGTCGCCTGCTCAACGAAATCGTGACCGCGCTCGGATGGGTGTGGCCGATGGAGATCATCGTCCTGCTCCTGCCCACCGGGATGATCAGCGTCTGGTCGGGAGCGGTGGAGGACGGATGGGGCGGCACGCTGGGCTGGTTCTGGGGCGCGTGTGCCGTCACGACGATCGTGCTCGTGTTCGTCACCCGGGCAGCGTTGCGGGAGCGCGAGTACTCGGCGGTGATGGCTGCGACCGGCTTGCTGTACCTGGCGATCCTCACCGCGTTCGGGACCGACCTGGTCGCGAGGGCTGTGCTGGACAACTGAGTTCGGGCATGATGGTGTGATGCCTCGCCCCGTCTGGACCGGCACGATCAGCTTCGGCCTGGTCGCCATCCCCGTGAAGCTGTACCACGCCGTGCGCAAGCAGAGCGTCGCGTTCAACCAACTCGATGATCGCACGATGTCGAGGATCAAGTACAAGAAGGTGTCGGCACTCGACGGCGGCGAGGTGCCGGACGACCACATCGTGAAGGGGTACGAGGTCTCCAAGGATCAGTATATCGTGGTCGACCCCGACGAACTCGAGCCGTTCATCCCGTCGGCGACCAAGACGGTCGAGTTGGAGGAGTTCGTCGATCTCGAGGAGATCGACCCGGTGTTCTACGACAACGCCTACTACGTCGCGCCGGGGACCAACCCGAAGCCGTACGTCCTCCTCGCGAAAGCGATGGAGGAGAGCAACAAGGTTGCGATCGGCCGGTTCGTGATGCGCAACAAGCAGTACACCGCCGCGATCCGTGCCGAGGAGGGTCGACTCATCATGTCGACGCTGGCATACGCCGACGAGGTCCTCGATCCGGCGACGATCGACGAGCTGCAGGAATTGGGGGATGTGGAGGTCTCGTCGAAGGAGGTCTCGATGGCCGAGTCGCTCGTCGAGTCGTTGACGACCACGTTCGAACCCGAGAAGTACCGCGACGAGTATCGTGAGCAGGTCCTCGACCTGATCCAGATCAAAGCCTCCGGTGAGGCGTTCGAGGTTCCCGAGACCCGGACCGAGCAGCCGAAGGTGGTCGACCTGATGGCGGCCCTCGAGGCGAGCGTCGCCAAGGCGAAGGAGGCCCGCGGTCGCCACCCGTCGGCGGCCGAACCCTCGTCCGAGAAGCGGGGATCGGCCCAGAAGTCGCCGGCCAAGAAGGCTGCGAGCAAGTCGGCGAAGAAGACGGCAGCCAAGAAGACGGCAGCCAAGAAGACGGCAGCCAAGAAGAGCGCGTGAGCGCTGCCGTCGAGATCGAGATCGAGGGGCGACAACTCTCGCTGAGCAACCTGGACAAGGTGCTCTACCCGAACGGGTTCACCAAGGCGCAGGTCATCGACTACACGGCGCGTATTGCGCCGGTGGCTGTGCCGCACCTCAGTGGGCGGGCACTCACGTTCCGCCGCTACCCGGACGGATCGGACACACCCGGCTTCTTCGAGAAACGTTGCCCGGGGCACCGGCCGCCGTGGCTCGAGGTCGCCGTCGGCCCCGGCGATCGCAACGGCCGCATCGAGTACTGCCGGATCGACGAGACCGCCGCGATGGTGTGGGCCGCGAACATGGCGGCACTGGAACTCCATGCGCCGATGGCGATGGCGTCCGATCTCGATGTCCCACGTGCGCTCGTGTTCGATTTCGACCCCGGTGCCCCTGCGGCGATGCCCGAGTGCTGTGAGATCGCCGTCGCCGTTCGCGAGGTCCTCGCCTCGGTCGACCTGCGCGGCTGGTGCAAGACGTCGGGTTCGAAGGGGCTGCAGATGTACGTCCCGCTCAACACGCCCGAGGCGACCCACGACGCTGCGGCGGACTTCGCGCTCGCCGTCGGCCAGCTACTCGAGCGACGGATGCCGGGTCGGGTCACCACGATCATGGCCAAGTCCGAACGCCCGGGGAAGATCTTCGTCGACTGGAGCCAGAACGCACTTCACAAGACGACGATCGCGCCGTACTCGTTGCGCGCCCGCCCGACACCCACCGTGTCGACCCCGGTCACGTGGGACGAGGTGGAAGCCGCCGCGGGGAGAACCCTCGACCTCACGTTCACGGCGAAGGACGTCCTGGAGCGGGTCGATCGGCATGGAGACCTCTTTGCCGAGGTCTTGACGACGGAGCAGCAACTGCCGCTGTAGGTGAAACTTCCAACACCGAGTGTGCAATTCTGTCTCGACCTTGACATGATGGTGAGGTGAGACCACGAGGTTGCGCCGTGGGCCGTCTGGCCGCGCTGACGATGGCGGCTGCCGTCGTCGTCTCCTCCTGCGGGCAGGCAGGCTTCACGACCCCGCCGCCACCGGAGTTCTCGAGCGGGCAGCGAGCGGAGCCGACCGTCGTGGTCGATCCGCTCGACCACGCGTCCGAGACGGCCGAGGGCGGTGAGACGGCCGACATCCTGCTCTCGTCGATCGAGGCGGATCTCGACGGTGTCGACGTCGACCGGATGCTGCTCGTCGACGACGCCGGCGTCGTCGCGCCGAACACGTCGGGGTGGTCCAGCTTCGACGCCCACCTTGCAGCGCGGCTGATCCCGGCGAACAGTGCCGCGTCGGTCGCCGTGATGGTCGGTGGGGAGATCGTGCACGAGGCGGCGTTCGGTGAACGGGTCCCCGGCACCGGTGAACCGGTCGACACGCTCGACCGGTTCCGGATCGCGAGCATCTCCAAGACGATCACCGCGATCACGACGCTGCGACTGGTCGAGAACGAGACGCTGACGCTCGACGAGCCGGTCGGTTCCCGGATCGTCGAACATCTCGGGATGACCGCCGCCGATCCCGATGCCGGTTCGATCACGGTTCGGGAGTTGCTCAGCCACACCGCCGGTTTCCCGCAGCACGAGGGCACCTTCTTCTCCCGCGGAGCGACGTCGTGCACCGACGCCGCTCGTCTCGGACTGAGCAGATCGGTCGCGAGCGGGAGCGGGTTCCGGTACTCGAACATGAGCTACTGCGTGCTCGGCATCCTGATCGAGGCGGCGACCGGCAAGACGTACGAACGGGTCGTCGACGAGCAACTGCTCACACCGCTGGGCATCTCCGGGATGCGGTTCACGTCGACGTACGAATTGGGCCCGGACGAGGTGTCGCACGCGCCGACTCCGAATCGCAATTTCATGGAGACGCTCGGCGCCGCCGGGTCCTGGAACGCAACTCCGGCCGACATCGTGGCGATCATCGATTCGGTCGATCCGGCCACACCCGGCTGGAAGGCGTTGTCGCCCGAGTCGATGGAGGCGATCCGGTACCGCATCCCGACGGGCCTGCCGCCGGGTGGCTACGGCCTCGGTGTGATCAACTACGACGGCGACGCCTGGGGACACACCGGGACGTTGCAGAACACCCATGCGATGGTGCTCGTGCAGCCCGACGGTGTGACGTGGGCCGTCACGGTGGCGGGGAACTACCCGAGCAGCAGCGGCCAACTCCGGAGCATCATGCGGGGCGCACTGGCGGCCGGGTTCCCGACCAGCTGAACCGACCGGTCTGCCGGGTTCCGTGGCAGGATCGGGAGCCATGGAGCTTCCACGGCAGGGCCGCCCCGTCGACGAGATCATCGCGGACCTCGAGCACAAGCGTGTCGGCGACGTCCGATGGGAGGACGGCAAGACGTTCGGCTTGGTGTACGACGGCGGTCCGAGCGTGCACGAGGCCGCCGAGCGGGCAGCGATGCTGTACCTGCACGAGAACGCGCTCAACACGAAGGCGTTCCCCTCGCTCGGCCAGATCCAGTCCGAGGTGGTGCGCTGGACGGCAGGGCTGCTCCACGGACCGGAGACCGCGGCCGGGTTCCTGACGAGCGGTGGGACCGAGTCGATCCAATGTGCGGTTCTCGCGGCCCGCGAGCGCGGGCGTGCCGAGCGCGGCATCCACGCCGGAGAGATCGTCGTGGCCGAATCGGCACACGCCGCGTTCCACAAGTCGGCCCACATGTACGACATGCCGATCCACACCACGCCCGTCCGGGACGACTGGACCGTCGACGTCGACGCGATGGCCGACGCCGTCGACGACCGGACGGTGCTGGTCGTCGGCTCTGCGCCGCAGTATCCGCAGGGCGTCGTCGACCCCATCCCGGAGATCGCTGCCCTCGCTGCATCGGTCGACGCGAATTGCCACGTCGACGCCTGCATGGGTGGTTTCGTGCTCCCGTTCGCCGAGATGCTGGGACGTGACGTCCCGCCGTGGGACTTCCGCGTCGGTGGCGTCCACTCGATCTCGGCGGACGTGCACAAGCTCGGCTACGCGCCCAAGGGCATCTCCGTGGTGCTCCACCGGACGAAGGAGCTCCGTCGGTATCAGACATGGGTCTTCGATCAGTGGCTCGGTGGCTTCTACGGTTCGCCGAACCTGCAGGGAACCCGATCCGGGTTGCCGATGGCCGCCGGGTGGGCCGTCATGCAGCACCTCGGGATCGACGGTTACGTCGACCTCACCCGTCAGTCGCTCGAGAACGCCGATCGGATGCGGGCCGGGATCGCCGAGGTCGACGGGATCCGGGTGCTCGGCGACGGGCAGTACCACCTCGTGGCGTTCGCGTCCGATCCCGAGACGTCGACACCGCTCGACGTGTTCGCCCTCGGCGACGCATTGCTGGCACTCGGGTGGTACCACGACCGCCAGGGCCCACCCGACTCACTGCATTCGACGGTGAGCAACTCGAACACCGGAGTGATCGACCAGTACCTCACCGACCTGCATCGGTGCGCCGACGTGGTGCGCGGCGCCACGACCGACGACCGCACCACGAGCTACTCGACCGTCGAATAGCCCGCCGGGTCACGGTTTCGCCGGTTCGGTGACGCGATCGTCGGTTCCGGGCGGACGAGGTTTGGTCGCCTCTCGACGGGGTAGGTTCGTCGGGTGATCGAGCTCGACGATGACAGATCGAAGAACCTGCGGACCTGGAACATCGGACTGACCGTCCTGCATGCTGCCCAAGCCGTCCTCATCCTCGTGTTGGCGAGCGACTTCGCCATTTCACTGACGACCGCCCCGCCGGCGGGGCCACCCGGGACCCGGCTGCCCGAGGCGGAGACGCTCGTCGACGTTCGGGTCGGAGTCGCCGTCGCGGCGTTCCTGGCCCTGGCCGCGATCGACCATCTCCTCACCGCGACGGTCGCCAAGTCGATCTACGAGCGGGACCTGCGACACGGCATCAACCGGTTCCGGTGGGTGGAG
>Ga0055584_100007108_pt1 | contig 10980 bp, 9 predicted proteins | sample OSDHelmetaG_FD_58716 | JGI IMG/M metagenome (GOLD analysis project Ga0055584, IMG submission 58716) | Pelagic marine sediment microbial communities from the LTER site Helgoland, North Sea, for post-phytoplankton bloom and carbon turnover... | ecosystem: Environmental > Aquatic > Marine >...
GATCAGGCTGCAACCCCCTGTTTTACTTGTTCTCAGCCGAATATACAGGCAGATCAGGAAGCGTTGAAACGGCGATCTGACTGATTCTCCTGATCGGTTTTCGGCTGGTTTGCGAGCATACCCTGCCAGGGAGGTGGAGGCCGTAGTCTAAAGTCTTTCTGGCCTGGATTTTCAGCGCTTACTAAGGGGTCACTTGATAAAATCTGTCACGCCATCCGGACGTATGGGGAGACAATACTGGAGGCGGTTACAAAGACAAATTTACGTCGCCGGCTCGAGTCCACAGACTAAATACCAGCCAGTGTATTCAACCACCAATATATGACATTTCTACCTTTTGTTCTCCCTGGCGATCCTTCACCAGATTCTCTGGCGAAAACCTGATCTCTGAATATCGATCTTGTCGTTCTGTCCAGATTTTTTCAATGCGTTGCTGCAGCACGTCATCATCATAACCTGCCCGGACCAGACTTCTAAGGTCGAAACCGGAAGTTGCAAACAAACAGGTAAATAATTCTCCAACGGCAGACAATCTCGCCCGCGCACAGCCACCACAAAATGGTTGAGTAATAGATGAGATAACACCAATTTCTCCAGCGCCATCCTGATATCGCCATCGCTGAGCGACCTCTCCATGGTAATTGGCATCTATGGATTCCAGCGCATATTCCTGCTGTATCAAATTAATGATCTCGGTCGAGGTAAATACCTGTTCACTGCTCCACTGGTTGTGGTTGCCAACATCCATAAATTCGATGAACCGGAGAATGACACCACTATGTCGGAAGCGTCTTACCATCGGCAAAATATCTGAATTATTAATGCCATTTTGCACCACCATATTCACTTTGACGGATTCAAACTCAGCATCAAGGGCATGATCAATTCCTGCCAGCACATCCTCAAGAGGCGTATTAACCTCATTAATCTGCTGGTAAATTGATTTGTCCAGTGCGTCAAGACTGATATTGATCCGTTTCAACCCAGCTTCCTTAAGCTGTTTCGCCCTTGCCGCTGTAAGCAATGAAGCATTAGTGGTCATTGCAATATCTTCGATACCCTCCACCGCAGCCAGCATGGTGACCAGTTGCTCAATATCCCTCCTCAGCAATGGCTCCCCTCCTGTCAGCCTGAGTTTGGTTACACCGAATCCTGAAAATATCCGTACAAGCCTTTCAATCTCCTCAAAACTAAGCAACTGATTCTGGCGCAGAAACTTATAACCTTTACCAAATACATCTCTGGGCATGCAATATCCACAACGAAAATTGCAGCGGTCGGTCACGGATATTCTCAGATCTCTCAACGGACGTTGACGGCGATCCAGAATGGCTGGGGAAGAAGATGTCATAGTTAATTCAGCTGACTCAATGAGCCCATTGTACTCTTTTCATATAATTGTTGAACCTGCCTGGCATCAGCCGCCTTGAATAGCTGGCCAGATTGATACCGTATCACTGTCTGAGAGGTGTTCTAAGCGTTTTTCCAAGGACTGAAATTCACCATTGACCATCACCACCTGCACTGATTCCGCCGGAATCTTTAACCTTTGCAGAATACAGGCACTTGTCGCTGGTTCTGCTAACTGCAGCGCAACTGTATTGCCCTCTGTACCAGCAGGAAGATACTCCATCAAGTTAGAAAACAGCTTCACCGAGATCCGCATTAGCCACCCCCTTTATGTAAATATTTTCTAAACCGATCCATAAACTGATCGTATTGCAGCTGACTGAAACCGGAGAACTCAAGGGTAACCGCCAGTTGAGGGATGCGCATTGAAGCAATAGCTCGATATCCGTCCTTACCTGTCAGCAGTCTCACCGTTCGATCGTCCATGAAAATCTCTATAGGGTTCGCCGACAGGCTTTTTACCTGGTAAGGATGCACAGCCGTTTCCAGACCTTTTAATAATTCGCTCCGGCTAAACCCCATATCCGCCTGATAGCGAAAGTCTGTAGTCATCCTCCCGCCACCGGTGGCCAGATGGCAAGGGTATCGCCTTGTTTCAACGCCTGATCCCGATCTTCTTCATTGACAAATAATCCATTGAGCAATACCAGATGCACCATTGGCGCCGGCACATTATATTGGCCAATCAACTGATTGATGCTGGTATCAGGCGGAATCTCCAGGCTCACAGCATTTTTCACCGCACCAGAAGGTAGATACGGCATTAATGTCGCGAATAGTTTTAACGTGACCTGCATAGCACAACTTCACCCGGTATCGCAGAAGGACTAACCCGCCTGGGTTGCTGCGAGGTAAGCCTCCATCAGCAGTAAAGGGTTGTCCATCAATCGATCTTTCCAGATGCCGAGATGGAATTTACCCTGTATAAGGCCGCGCAAAACACCGACGTGCTGGGTTAATCCCAGGGTATTAGCGCCTATCAGCCTGTCTTGTTCAAACTGAAGCTGTATATATCGAAAATTTTTCTCATCCAGCAATTCAGCGGTGTCGCCACCTTCAACGCCCTCCCACTGACCGTAAGAAGCAGAAATAAGACCCATGGTATCCAGCACATTCATCAATACACTGCCTTGGTGCTCCAGCGAACCGTGCTTATACATATTGTTCGCCGCCATCCGTGCGTGATCTACTGCGGTAGGCTGAATGGCCTGAATACCAAACTCGCCAGTGGAAAAATCCCGCCCATAGGCAACGTCTCCTGCGGCATAAATTCCTGCAACAGATGACTGCATGTTTCGATCAATTTGAATCCCGCCATCCACCAGCTTGACGCCGCTTCCCTCGAGAAAGTCCGCATTAGGTTTGACTCCTGCTGCGGAAATAACCAGTTCGGCTTCAACTTCGCTGCCGCTGCTGGTTTTTACCAGCAGGTGCTCGCCTTTTTCTTCGATGGCATTCACCGTGGTGCTGGTCATTACATTTACGCCCTTGTTTTCGCACCAGGTCTCCAGCAGACCACCACACTTTTCGTCCAGCATCCGCGGTACCATCCGGTTACCCATTTCGATCACCGTAAGTTTAGCCCCGGCGGAAACAAGCGCTTCAAGAATGATACAACCGATAAAACCTGCGCCAATCAGAACCACCGAAGCACCGGGGCGAATCCCCGCGGTTATTTTTCTTGCATCTTCCAGGGTCCAGCAGGTTGTCACTTTCGGATGATCAATTCCGGGCACGGGGGGCTTGATCGGCCGGGAACCGGTAGCGACCAGCACGGCATCATAGGAAAGCGTATCGCCATTAGACACTTTAACGGTCTTGGTGGCCGGATCCAGGGATTCCGCCCGACCGACAACCACGTCAATATTCCTGCTGGCAAAATATCCGTCATCCTTCCGCAGGTACGTCCCTTTTTCATCAATATTATCAATTAGAAGGTAGGGAATCGCCATCCGTGAATAAGGCGGCTCAGGTTCATCCCCTAAAATCGTGATGGACGCGTTTTTATCGAGCTTACGCAGGATCTCGGCAGCCACTACACCTGCGGGTCCGGCACCAATAATTAAATGTTTCATATAGTCTGAAGAGTTATTTTCATTTACAGCAACTGCACCAGCCAGGCTGGTGGTTGATACACAGACGCGACATCAGACTGCCCGCTTGCTGCAGGAGTCGGGTGATCACCACCCGACCCCGGCAAAGCAAACAGCCTGGATCAGGTTCATCCCGGCAGGGAAAACTTCTGCCTGACCTCATCTGTGACCTGCCCATCTGCAGTCCAGCCACGAAGCTGATAGTACTCCGGCAGCATCTGATCAAGATTGCAGACCTGTCCTTCCGTTGGTGCTGCCTTGGACGCTTCTTTGAGCAGTCGCTCAGGTAGATTGTCATCTGCGCCGGTCAAACCAGCTTTCATGTTGTAGTCTCTTTCGAGATTCCAGATTCTCTCCCCTGCCTCAAGCAATCGGTCAACACTCCAGTCACCTTCACAGGCTGCGTCCATTTGTGGCGCCATGTTGTCCAGGGTCCAGGCAAAGGTTGTAAACACGCACAGGCCCATGGAATCTACCGCTGCAGTGGCATCCTGAAACGCTTTTACCAGGCCGGCTTTACCTTCAGTTACCGCAGGGTCTGTTTTTTCCGGTATGCCAAGCACCTCGGAAGCCACAGTGTAGCCACGCAAATGGCAGGCGCCGCGATTGGAAGTCGCATAGGCAAGACCCATCCCCTGAATTCCTCGCGGATCGTAGGCTGGAAATTCCTGACCTTTCACCGTCATCGATAATTCGGGGTGACCATACTTTTCAGTGAGCCTTTTGGAGCCAAGACCGAGGTCCTTACCGAAACCTTCACCGATAGCAACCTGCTCGGCACACCAGGCCAGCGCTTCTGCAGAACCAAACTTGAGTTCCATCCCGCCGGTTTGTTCCGTGGTAATGGCACCTATTTGAAACAGCTCCATCGCTGCAGCAACGGTTGCACCAAAAGAGATTGGATCCATGCCGTCTTCGTTACAAACAAAGTTAACATAGGTCACCGCATCAAGGTCGTCCACTCCGGTATCTGCACCCATGGCCCAGGCTGCTTCATACTCCAGGCCACCGGAATTACCCTGGTACTGCGGCTTATCCTGAATCGTAAAGTGGGTTGGATCAACGGTTGAAATACGACCGCAGGCAATGGTGCAGCCAAAGCAGGCACCATTTGTGGTCAAGTTTGCCTTGCCGTCGCTTTTACGCGGCTCCAGCATCGCCTCGCCTGAAATATTGTGCGCGCCAGCAAACTGGGTTTCCTGCATATTGTTGGTGGGCAATGCGCCAATTTCATTAATAACGTTCATCAACACCTGGGTGCCCAGGGCGGGCAAACCCTGGCCGGTCACGGCGTTTTCCGCAAGCACCTTCTTCTGCTCTGTGGCAGAGGCCATAAAGCGTGCAGGGTCCTTAAGGTTGCTGATACCACGGGTGCCACGTACCGCCAGTGCCTTCAAGTTTTTCGATGCCATTACGGTACCGACACCAGAGCGGCCGGCAGCGCGATGCAGATCATTAACAATTGCCGAATACAGACACCCGGCCTCGGCGGATCTTCCCACTGCAGCGATGCGGGTTTGCGGATCACCGACTCTTTCATGGATCATTCTGTCAGTTTCCCATACAGAAGTACCCCAGAGATCATCCGCAGGCTGTAACTCTGCTTTTTCATTAACGATATTGAGGATTACCGGGCTCGGCGACTTACCCTCACAGATAATCATGTCCCAGCCTGCATTCTTAAGCTCAGCACCAATAAATCCGCCAGAGTTTGAGCAGGCGATAGCGCCGGTGAGCGGGCTCTTGGTGATCACCGAATATCTTCCAGCCGTTGATGCAGCAGTCCCGGTAAGCGGGCCTGTGGCAAATATCAGTTTATTTTCAGGGCTGAGGGCGTCACATTGCGGGTCGGTCTCTTCAACCAGGTAACGGGTAGCAAGACCGCGCTGGCCGATATACTCAGCCGCCCAGTCCTTGTTCAATGGCTCTTCAATACAAGTACCATTGGTTAGATTTACACGTAATACTTTTCCTGTCCAGGTCATTTCAATGTCTCCTAGGTAGTCGCTTGTGCATTATCAGTTTTACCTGCCCATGCACGCATCTTGTCGAGCCCGGTTGCGCTGGCGTCGACATAGGTGATCGCTTGCGTAGGGCATGCTGTTGCACAGGCAGGATCGCCACCACAGAGGTCACATTTAACTACTTTTCCTGAGTCAACGTTGTAATTAACAGTGCCAAACGGACAAGCAATAGTGCATACCTTGCATCCTACACAGGTTTGCTCGTTCACTTCCATTGCGCCGGTTGTGAAATTCATCTTGATGGCGTCCACTGGGCACGCCTGCATACACCAGGCTTCATCGCACTGGGTGCAGGTATAGGGAACGAATCGCCCTTCTTCATGAAAAGTAAAAACCTTGATACGGGATTTTGAAGGATTAAATGCCCCCTCGTTCTCAAAAGAACAGGCCATCTCGCATTGCAGACACCCGGTACATTTCTCGGGGTCGATGTTGAGTGATCTTTGCATTATTTTTTTCTCCTGCTTGGTGGTACGTTAGTTCTATTCGATTGACTCAACCGCCCAGCGACTGAGCAGGTTGTTGAGTGCCAAGAGAGAAAACATATCACTTGACGCTGGGGCGCTCAAGGACAAAATGATTTTTACGATCAATCGCCGCAGTTGATGCCCACAGACGACTGGCCTTCACGCCTTGAATTGCCCTCATCAACCCAGTCAACTCTATATTTATCATAGAGTTAGACATTACCTGCAATCTATTATTGCAAAAACCACTTTACTGGCCCCAATACCTGCCAGCTGCGCTTAAAACAGACTTCCGAAGCCCGATGCGCGACTTGCCTCACAAGACTACTTCTGGTTGGAGAAAATAGCGATGTCGCGGGCCAGCAGCGGGACATACAGGGCAATCAACTTAATACCACGTCCTCGCTGTAGTTGAGTTGTTTGTAATATGTCACTTGATAGCAGTTGGTGAATTATTCAGCAATATTATGTTCCCCGACCAAAATATAGCTGCAGGATTCATTCTTCAAAAAAGCGTTGTTTACCGACTTGCTGAAAGTTTTCATATCTATTTGCAACAAACCATTACCGAGCTGCACAAAATAGTTATCGTCATATCCATAAAGCCAGTTGTCAAATCTTGCCTCGCACCGCGCGTCAATACTGCCTCGCTTGGACAAACGTGCAATCGCTCGTCTCCGCGCCTGTTCAAACTGATATGCACTGAACTGACCATTAACTACCTGCTCGTAGGCGTGCTTAAAAACTTCATCGGTCTTTATGGATTCAGGATCACGATAACTAAACATAGCAAGCACACCAAGATCTGCTCTGACATCTGCAGAGGCAGCATAGGCGCGATTTATGCCGCGAACCATAGGCTCTAGATATACACTGGTCGCCAGCGCTGCGAAAATATGGGGCACCGCATCCATCTTTGGATTGACGCCAAAGTTCCGAGAGAGGCCCCATACCCTGGAACAGTAATTCACCTCCCCTGAAATTTTCTCACTTTCCTTATAGTCATCGCACCAGGAGTCATTCACTGAAATTATGGCGTTATCTGAAACAGCTGCGATTTCCTTTTGCAAAATAAAGCCATCTGGCAACGAAAGTGCTTTGCCGGAATCGCCGGAAGCAACAAACGCCAGGATTTTCTGCTCGCAGAAACGTTGATGAACTTGCGGAATATCCTGCACATCTATTGGCACAGAATTATTTCCTCCAGCACTGCTTTGCAAAGCAAGTACTGACCGCGCAGCACTGGATATTGTGCGAGATGCAAGATGTATCGCTCTGTCGTGCGGTAGCAGCGTGGTTCTGCCGCCGGCAACCTGAACATCAGACTCGAGTTCAACAGACGAAGAGTCGTCCCATACGTGGGAAAAACATTCAGTCAATTTGGACAGCGTAATAGAAGCTGTTTCAGCAAGACCATGGAATGTCATGGAGAGAAACATCTTTGACTCAAGGCCATAACGTGGCTGCCCGATCACGTATCGCAGCTCAAAGAGAGGTAATTTACCGCCAACAAGGCGGTTCATCCATTGCAGATAACCATGCAAATCAGACATTACTTCATTGGACAAAGCCTCATACGGCACAGGCACAAGTAACTTAACCGTTGATGTCTGGATTGCTGACAGTCGATAATGGCAAACAATATTTGCGTTTCTGCAATAGATTTCCGGCAGAATCGTTTGTTTTGGATATCGATCAGGAAGTCTTCCAAGGCTTGACTGACGCCTCTGGAATTCGCTTCGAACACCATTGATAACTTGCAACTTACTGGTTGAGAAAGCGGATTTATCGACCGACCGACTCTGACTTTTCTGTCCTGCCGTTGTACGCAGGACCGCGCGATGCGGATTTTCAATGATTAAAGTATTGATAAGTTCCAGCCATGGCTGCTTTCGAAAATATTTTTTTGTTATTTGTGGAATATCCAGACTATTCCCTGGATTCGGCGACAGTTCTCCCTGCTGCAAATAGTGATCGAGCACTTGGATCGAAATCGCAATGCCTGCCCCGTATTTAGCGTCCCCTGGTGTTAAAAACTCATAGCAGGCCTTCTCGGTCAAACACGCCAGACTCGATTCATCAAGGCGCTGCACTAACGCCGTTAAAATTTGAGATAATCTGGAAAACAATTCTGAGGATTGACCCACCAGGCCACCTCCGCACACGGCAAACAAAAAGCGATCATCTTCGTTTTTTTCGACTATTGGCCGTACAATAAAATCAATTTCCTGTTCGGCTGCCATCTCATTCAATACCGCATCATACTGCTTTAACAGGCAATCCAGCAAAATGGATTCAAACACCTCGGAAGATGCTTGTCCCTGTGTGATTAACACACCCAAGCTCACTAATTCCTGAGGCACAAAACAAGTGGGAAGATTAACTTCCGTCACACTTTCATGAGCAATAGATAACTCGTTATCTTCTACGCTGCGCCCCATGTCAGATCCGGTAAGACGCATAAGGCTTTGCTGTATTTTTACCGGGTCCATTGCACCGTAACTCACTGCAATCAGATTTTCTGGATGAAAGTACCGGCCCCGGAAATCATCCAGCTGCTGTGGGCCGATGTTGCCAATCAGTGCGGGATCTCCGCCAGGATTAAATCTTTTAGGCCCGCTCTGAAATAAATTCGCATAAGTCTTTATCCCAAGGTTGCTGTGAATATTGGAAAAAACACCCTTCATTTCATTCACAACGATACCTGGATTCAAGTTATCTCCCACCTCCATTGAAAATTGCCTGTCAGTCCAGCTCGATGTAAACAGCGCCGCAGAAAACAATTCCAGCAACCGGAAGTATTCCTGGGTATTTTCACAGGTAAAATGGATCGCGAGGTATCTGCAATTGGTGATCGCATTCATGTCCACCGCAACACTACCGGCTCTAGCTTCGAAAAATAAGTTGTCGCAGTATTGCGAGCCGGTTAACAATAGATGCTCAAGCACATGTGCAATACCCGAGTTATTGTCTATTGATATTGGAATCGCAAGCATGAGTGACGAATGAGGATCTTGATGCTCGATATGAATATGCCGCATGCAGTCGTTAAGCATAAAAACTTTCACCTCTGACCCAAAACGCTGCAAAGGCATGGTTTCAATCAAGGTGAAAGCAGGGGAAAGTGTCATCGGTTTGGTTAAAATTATCTTCGGTCTTACGGGATTTAATTTATCTTTCAGGTTAAAACCAGCTTGATTTGTTATGGTCTGGGTCAGTCCACATCACATAATACATTTTAAGCCAGTGCTATCTATTTAAAACAGTCAAACTTTCTGACGTAGTATTTCAGATTGGAGCGAGGCGTCCAGTCATTAGACAACCAATGTATCTGGGCGTATCCTCGCTCTTCAAACAATAAGTAAAATACAGGGCCTTCTCAGCATCATGAAGAATTCCGCCTATTTTTCAGCGCTTTACGCTATCAGTCACCGAGAACTTGTTAAATTCTGGCATCAACGTGGCAGATTGCTCTCGGCACTGGTTCGACCTTCTCTCTGGTTACTGGTCTTCGCCGCGGGGTTCCAGAATATTTTCGGCGTCTCCATTATCCCACCGTACGAAACCTATATCGAATATCAGGTGTATGTCGTTCCGGGATTGCTCGGCATGATTCTATTATTCAACGGAATGCAATCTTCCCTGTCACTCGTCTACGACCGTGAGATGGGACTGATGCGGCTTTTACTTACCGCACCTTTGCCGCGCTGGATCATATTGCTCTGTAAGCTGCTGGCCGGCACCTTACTGTCAGTATTACAAGCCTATGCATTTCTTCTCATTTGCATACTGTTTGGCATCGACCTGCCGATAGCGGGGTTATTTCTTGTTTTTATTCCTATGTTTTTAACTGGAATGATGCTTGGATCACTTGGGTTGCTTTTGTCTGTGTATATCAAACAGCTGGAAAATTTTGCCGGCACCATGAATTTTGTCATTTTCCCCATGTTTTTTCTGTCTACAGCGCTTTATCCACTATGGAGACTAAAGGAGTCGGGTGCCGAAGTAGTACACTGGCTTGCACAGGTTGATCCGTTTACCCACGGCATTGAGTTCATTCGCTTCTCCCTGTACGGACAGTTCAACTTGCTGGCATTTTGCGTGGTGGTTTTTTGTACAGCTGTGTTTTTCTTTCTGGCGGTAGCGGGATACAACCCCCAACAGGGTCTGGTGAAACAAAATACCAGATAGAATCAATGTCAGTCTAAACCCTGAACGCTAATGCAATTACACATCAGCAGACGCTATTAATCATAATCCCATGCCGGTTCTCAATTTAAAGCACGTCGATAAATCCTACGGCAAGTTAAAGGCCTTAAACGATGTCAGTTTTGAACATGAAGGGGGATTTTATGCCTTGCTCGGCCAAAATGGGGCCGGAAAGTCAACCCTGTTCCAGCTGCTAACGGGATTGTTTGTGCCGGATCGGGGCGAGATCAGTATTGCCGGAAAAAGCCTGCGGACACAAATGGTCGAGGTGTTGGCAGATATTGGAATTGTATTCCAGCAGCCATCACTTGATCTCGACATGAGCGTCGCGGCGAATCTTAAATTCCATGGGCGTCTTCGCGGTATGTCTACTGCATTTATGCGACAGAGAATAGAAGAAGAGCTTGATCGAATAGGGTTGATCGAAGAGATAAACAGGCCATGCAGGGCGCTGAGCGGTGGAAATCGGCGCAAAGTCGAACTGGCGCGGGCACTGATGAGCGAACCCAGGTTGCTCTTGATGGACGAGGCGACTGTCGGTCTTGACCCTGCCTCCAGAGACTCTCTGGTTAAATACGTCTATCAACTTTGTGAGGAAAAATCCATGGCAGCGCTGTGGGCGACTCATTTAGTGGATGAAGCTGAAAATGCTGATAAAGTTTTAATCTTGCACCACGGAGAGCTTCGAGCCAGCGGTACTGCCGAGGAGCTGATGACGATGACTTCACAATCATCTTTGCTCGATGCATTTTTGTCGCTTTCACAGAACAATTCACA
>Ga0055584_100007110_pt1 | contig 10979 bp, 5 predicted proteins | sample OSDHelmetaG_FD_58716 | JGI IMG/M metagenome (GOLD analysis project Ga0055584, IMG submission 58716) | Pelagic marine sediment microbial communities from the LTER site Helgoland, North Sea, for post-phytoplankton bloom and carbon turnover... | ecosystem: Environmental > Aquatic > Marine >...
GCGCCGCCGGCTATTTCCGGGCAATTACAGTGCTACCGGATGCCCTGCGCCGGCAGCTATTCAGCGGCGACCTTCACAACAGCCTGAACGGCTATGACCCAACCTCGGTCATCCGCAAATTTGCTGACGACGCCGACACGGATAACCCGCTGCGCACTGCGCAGTACGTCGATATGAAAACCTGGCTGTCTGGCCAAATGTTGGTCAAGGTGGATCGTGCCGCCATGGCAAACTCTCTGGAGGTGCGGCCGCCATTGCTCGATCCCAGCCTGGTGCAATGGGCTATGGGCCTGCCAGATCGGTTGAAGGTCAATGGGTTTGAGGGCAAGTGGATCCTGAAACAGGCGCTGGAACCACTATTGCCGCGCGAGTTTCTCTACCGCGCCAAGCAAGGGTTCTCCATGCCGTTGGCAGGTTGGTTGCGGGGCGGCTTGGATGATCGGATTGAGGCGCTGGTGGCGTCAAACGGACGGTTGGCCAGCTCTGGCATGTTCGACATGGCATTTGTACGCCGACTGGCAAGCGATCACCGTAGCAGCCGAGCTGACAATGCCAAGGTGCTGTGGGCACTGATTATGTTTGATGGGTTCCTGGCCAAGCCGTGGGCGGCGTAAGCCTCCCTCTAGACCAGGGCCAACACTGAGGGCCGCTTCATACGCTGTTCAGCCAATGGGTTTTCAGGTAAAATTTCATGATAGCGCCCCATCAGCGCCTTTGGATCGCCGGAGATTAGCCATGAACGCACCGACTGCCCTGCCTGACCTCACAGCCCGCAATGGCTTAGCGCACGTTATCGGTGACACAGCCCAACCGTTGTGGCGAGAGACTATTCCCACCGTACTGGCCCGAACCGTCAGCCGCTTTCCAGATCGCGAAGCCGCCGTGTTCGTCGAGCAAGGCGTGCGCTGGACCTGGGCAGAATTCGCGGAGGAGGTTGATGCGCTGGCAGCCGGCTTCCTAAAGCTGGGCCTGCGCAAAGGCGACCGGCTAGGCATCTGGTCACCAAACCGATATGAATGGCTGCTGACACAGTTCGCGACGGCGCGGGTCGGGATCGTGCTGGTGACAATCAATCCAGCCTACCGCTTGTCCGAAATCGAATATGCGGTGAACAAGGTAGGCTGCAAGGCGCTGGTCACCGCCGCGAATTTCAAGAGCAGCGATTATATTGAGATGCTGCAGGAATTGGCGCCGGAACTGGCCACATGTGATGCAGGCGACCTGCACGCGGCCACCATGCCTGATATGCGCATCATCATTCGTGTCGGTCCGGACAAGACGCCAGGCATGTTCAATTTCGACAATATTGTCGATACTGGCCGGGATACTCCCTCAGCAACACTGGATGCCATAACTGCGACGCTGGATGCGGATGAGGCCATCAATGTTCAGTTCACCTCTGGCACCACGGGCGCGCCAAAAGGGGCGACGCTCAGCCATACCAATGTCGTAAACAATGGCCGGTTTGTTGTGGAGGCACAGAACTTCACAGAGCTAGACCGGCTGTGCATTCCTGTGCCGCTCTATCATTGCTTTGGCATGGTCATGGGTGCGCTGGGCTGCCTGGCAACGGGCGCAACTATGGTTTTTGCCTCAGAAGGCTTTGACCCGGATGCAAACCTACGGGCGATGTCTGATGAGAAGTGTACGGCTGTTTATGGCGTGCCCACCATGTTCGTCGGCCTGTTAGGCCATCCAGAGCTCGCCAGTTTTGATCTCTCCAGCCTGCGCACAGGCATCATGGCAGGCGCCCCCTGCCCTATTGAGGTGATGAAACGGTGCGTCGCGGAGATGAACCTGACGGAAATCACCATCGCTTACGGCATGACCGAAACCAGCCCGGTGTCCTTCCAGACCGCCATCGGCGATCCAATTGAACGGCAGACCTCCACCGTCGGCCGCGTGCATCCAGGCGTCGAATGCAAAATTGTTGATGAAGATGGCAATACGGTAGCACCCGGGGTTCAGGGCGAACTCTGCACCCGCGGCTATTCCGTGATGAAAGGCTATTGGGAAGACCCAGAACGCACGGCGGAAAGCATCGACGCCGATGGTTGGATGCATTCCGGCGATCTGGCGGTGATCGATGCAGAAGGCTATGGCAACATCACGGGGCGGGTTAAAGATATGATCATCCGCGGTGGTGAGAACGCCTATCCGGCAGAGATTGAAAGCTTCCTCTACCGCCATCCCGCGGTGCAGGAGGCACAAGTGTTTGGTGTCCCCGACCAGAGGTTCGGCGAGGAAATCGCAACCTGGATCGTGCTGAAGACAGGGCAAAGTTTGACGGAGGAGGACATCAAAGCCTTCTGCCGCGGGCAAATCGCCCACTACAAAATTCCGCGCTATGTCCGGTTTAAGACCGAACTGCCTATGACGGTGACTGGCAAGCCGCAGAAATTCATCATGCGCGATGCGATGATAGATGAGTTGGGGCTAGTCGTAGAAAAAACGGCATAGCAGCTAGCCGCCCACTCTTTCTTCACCCTTCGACAGGCTCAGGATAAAAAGGCGGAGAGGGTTGGTGCCTCCCCGCCTTTCGCCTGAAATCAGTGCCGCTTAGATGTGGTCTTCGACCCATTGTTGCAGCGCGCCTTTTGGGGCGGCGCCGACTTTGGTGGCCGTCAGGGCTCCGTCTTTGAACAGCATCAGAGTGGGGATGCCGCGCACACCGAATTTGCCGGGGGTGCCTGGGTTTTCGTCGATGTTGATCTTTACGATCTTGACCTTCTCACCCATGGATTCGGAGATTTCCTCCAGGGAGGGGCCGATCATCTTGCACGGGCCGCACCATTCCGCCCAAAAGTCGACTACGACCGGGGTATCGGAATTCAGAACGTCGGCTTCGAATGAAGAATCAGTGACGGGGGTGGTAGCCATGGGAGGATATCCTTGTTGCAGCTTGAATTTGTATCTGTGTCACAGCAGAAGCTAGGAAGCCGAAGGCGGTTCGTCAATTGGTCGGCAGCGCGATCAATTCGCCAGGGTAACGATGTCGAGGCGCGGCACCTCGGTCCACAGCAGGGCAGCTTCGATGGTGCGATCCGGGTATATACCGTGCAAAAGCGCCGAATACGCCTGCATTTGCTTGGCATATGCCAGGGGAATTGCTGATGAATCGCCCGGCGGATTGCGGTTGGTTTTGTAGTCGATAATGAACACCTTTGCGGGCGTGACCAGCAATCGGTCGACTGTGCCGCTCACCACAACGCCATCAATCAGGCCGGTCAACGAGGCCTCGACCAGCGCATCGGCGGCGAAAACAGCGGCGAAGCGAGAATCGTCGAGGACCGGAGCGACAGCGGCGACGTATTCAGCGATTTGGTCGGCGGTCAGTCCGGAATCGCTCAGCACCTGGGCCGCGATGGCTTGCCGTTGGGCGGGTGCGATGCCGGGCAGGTATTGCAGCAGGCGGTGCAGGAGGGTGCCGCGCCGGAAGCGGTTGTCCGCGGCGTCGCGGTCCCGCAGAGGCGAGCGCAAGGCCGGCGCAATGGGGCTGGGCCGCGAGGGCGCCAGCGGGCGGCCCGGCGATGGCTCTGACGGCGCGGGGCGTAGCGCCCAGGATGGCAGCGTTAGTGGCGGCGCACTGGCCGGCGGCTCGGTAACCGCGAGCGCGGTGGGCGCCTCGCCCATGGTGAAGCCCTCGCCCGCGTGGTCTCCGACGGTGAAGTCCCGCTGGGTCATCTCGCCGGCGGCGGTCAGGCGTGTGCAGGCTTCGGCGACCAGCTGGTACCATGTGGTGCCGCCGCCCTTTTGCTGGGTCTCCCAACCACAGACATAAAGCCGATCCTCTGCACGGGTGAGTGCGACGTAGAGCAGGCGCGCCTCCTCCTCCGTCACCTTAGCAGTTTCGGCGGCCATCAGCGCGTCGGAGACTGGGTCTCGGCGGCTCTTGCTGCCCTCCGCCCAAATGCCAACCGGACCATCCCAAACCAGCTGTGGGCGCTGGTTCGCACCGCCCTCGGGCGCACGCATCGTGTCGGGCAGGAAGACGATGGGGGCCTGCAAACCTTTGGCGGCGTGCACGGTCAGCAGGCGGACCTCATCGCGCTCCCCCGTGTCGAGTTCGCGCTTGATCTCCACGTCGTCGGCGGCGAGCCAGCGCAGGAAATGCTGTAGCGTCGGCGGGCCGTGTCGGGGGAAATCGAGGGCGAGGGTTAGGAACTCATCGACGGGATCATCCGCCTCTGGACCCAGGAAGCCACGGATCGCGGCGCGGCCGCCGTCTTGGATCAGGAGGCGGCTGTAGAGGGCGAATGGCGCCAGGGACTTGGCGCGGTTCAACCAGTCCGCGAGGCGCCTGGCATCGGCCTTGTCAGCAGGGTCTTCAGCCGCCTGGAGTGCGGACCATAGCGAGCCTTTGCGGCCATGGGCGAGCCGGAACAGGCGGTCTTCATCCCATTGGAAGAACGGGCCTTTTAGCATGGCGGCCAGAGTCAGGTCGTCGCTGGGTAGTAGCAGGAACTGGCCGAACGCCGACAGATCCTGCACCGCGAGCTGGCGGGTCAGTGCCATTCGGTCAACGCCTGCCACGGGCACGCCGAGGCGCTTCAGGTGCTGCACCAGGGTCCGGCCAAAGCTGCGGCGGCGGCGAACCAGCACCATGATATCGCCGGCGCGGATCGGGCGATTTTCAGTAGCGTGGAGGGGCTCGCCGCTGTCGATCAGGGCCTTGATCTTGGCGGCCACGGCATAGGCCAGCCGATCTTCAGCGTCCTGCGCGCCCTCATAAATTCGGGGCAATTCCCAGACATCGTCGATGACATCGGTATCGGCGGGCGGCAGCAGCGGCCAGACCTCAATCCAGCCGGGCGCATCCTTGCGGTGGGCGGTGTGGATGACCGGGGTTGCGCCGACACCCAGGCTGAGCGGGTCGCTGAAAACCTCGTCCACCAGTTGTAACACTGGGGCTGCGGAGCGAAAGGAAACGGTGAGCGGCACGTCGCGCCAGACCTGGCCGCTGGCCTCTGCCTGGGTGGCGAATTGGCTGCGGCGGTCGATGAAGCCCTGAGGGTCGGCTCCCTGGAAGCTGTAGATCGACTGTTTCGGGTCGCCGACTGCAAACAAGGTGCGTTGCGAGCGCTCTATGCCCTCACCCGCGAAAAATTCCGAAACGAGCGCGGCGATGACCTGCCATTGTTCTGGGTTGGTGTCCTGCGCCTCGTCCACCAGTACATGGTCAATGCCGCGGTCGAGCTTGTAGTGAACCCAGGCCGCGCCGGGGTCGATCAGCAACTGGCGCATGCCGAGGATGAGATCGTCGTAGTCCAACAGCGACCGGATTTTCTTCAAGGCCTCGTAGCGGGTTAGAAACCACTGGGCGACGGTTAGCAATGCACCAGTATCGGCTAGGGCTTGAACCTTAGTGGCCTCTTCGAAGACAGCGATGAGGCGGCTGCTCTCCGCCTCGAGGGCCCTGGCGACAATCTCGTCTTCCAGCAGCTTGCCGAACTTTCTGGGCGTCATCTCATTGGTGAGCAGCAAGCTGCGGTACGCGTTTAAATCCCGAGCCTGAGGCGACGCTGCCAGCCAGGCCTCAAGTCCAGCAACTAACTTTGGCGCGGTCTTTCCTTTGGCCAGAGATAGTTGTGAGATTGCGCCCCATAACGCCTCCGCATCAAAGGCTTCGTCCGCGCAGGCGGCGCGCAGCACGTTTTCCGGCGTTGCTTCTAGTGGGATAGCGAGGCGGCTGGCCACTTGCTCAATCGTCAGGTCTTGCAACTGGCTGCGCTTGCTTGCGATCTCCTGGGCGAGTTTGGCAAAGCGGGATTCCGACAGGCGTGCCAGCATCCGACCCCAGGCACCGGCTAGCGGGCTGTTTTGGTCTGCTGTCACCTGCCGTACCAGCTCATCACGGGCTTGGCTCAGCAGCAGGCGCTGGTCGCGGTCCTCCAGCACGTCGAAATGGGGCGGCACCTTGGCTTCGACCGGAAAGCGTTGCAGCACGCCCTGGCAAAAGGCGTGGACGGTGTCGATACGCACACCACCCGGCGCTTCCTGCACGCGGGCGAACAGGCGGCGGGCACGGTCGATTGTGTCGGAGTCTGGGGCGTCGCCCAGCAAGTCGGTCAGGTGACGTGTCAGGTCAGCCTGATCTGCCCGCGCCCAGAGCGCCAGACGGTCGGCAACGCGGTTGGCCATCTCGCCGGCCGCCGCCTTGGTGAAGGTCAGGCAGAGAATGCCGTGCGGTCGGGAACCGCCCAACAGCAATGCTAGCACCCGGTCTGTCAGCACTTTAGTCTTGCCAGAACCAGCGGACGCATTCACCCAGGCGGAGACCTGCGGGTCGGCAGCCAGCCGCTGTTGCGTGCTGGGATCGATTGCCAGCGATAGTTCGCCGGGAGAGTCAGCCATTGCTGTCGCCCTCCTGTGCGATCCGGGCTAAGTGGCGGTAGTCGCTATAGCGCGGCGCCAAAAATGGCCGCGGCTCCGAGAGGTAGGGCATGTCTGGGTCGGCGAACTGCGCTAGCAGGCGCAGCAGACCTTCCCAGGCCTGCTGCGCCACCGCGACAGGCTCGCGTTTGTCAGTCAAAGACTTGGCTTCACCGATCTTGTCGCGCGAACCACCGCCGACGGCCCAGGCTTCCAATGCCTCAAGCTCGGCACAGGGATGCAGATCGCGCAGCAGCTTGCCTTCCAACGGCAATTGCGGCGACCAGGCCCGCGCTGCGGATTGGGTCCAATCTTTATCGGCTGGTGGTTCCAGTCCTGGCAAGTTGCCGCTTTTGTAGTCAATGAGTACGAAGCCGGCGCCATCAAACCGGTCGAGCCGGTCAACACGGGCGTTGAGAGTGACCGATCGGCCTGCCGCCTGGATCGGCCCGCTCAGCTTAGTTTCGGTTTCGGCAGAGGCGATTGCAGGCCAACGTCCGTCTTCGTGCTCCACATACCACGCCGCCATGCGCCGGAAGCGGTGCCACCAGAAGGCGTGGACGCCGGGCCGATCTTTCAGGCCAGAAAATTGCTCCTCTCCCAGCGCAATCAACTGGTCGAGCGCATCGTCAGGCCATTCACCGGGGGTGAGGCCGCGGACGAACTTGTGCAACACCTCATGCAATAACGTGCCGCGCTCAGCCGCGTCTGGCTCCTGATCGATCTGGTCGAGCGGACGCAGTTTCAGGATGGAGCGGGCATAATGGCCATAAGGATCGCGTACCCAGCGTTCGACGTCGGTGACATAGAGGTCGCGGAAGCGCGCCTCGACTGGTGGCTTCGGTTCTGGCAATTCTGGGATCGCTGCATTGGCCTGATCCAGTGCCGCGGCCCAAGCCAACCATTCAGGCGCCCCTGCCCGCAATGGATTCTCCTTATCGTCGGACAGCGCGCCGGTCGCCGCCCGCGCGACCAATTCCAACCGAGTGAGCCAGCGAGCAGGCACTGTCGGTGCGCCACCAACCCGCTCCGCCCGGGTCAAAATCACCTCCGGCGCGGCAAAGGCTTGGGCGAAGTCATGGGCGGCAAGGCCGATGCGCCATTCCGGCAATGGTAGCCCGAAATCCTCCCGCATGGGTCGGCCCATCCACGGGTCACGCTCTGGTTCTGGCGGCCACGAGCCTTCATTTAATCCGCCCAGGATAGCCAGCTGCGGGCATTGCAGCCGCGCCTCCAGCGGCCCGAGGATTGCCAGTCGTGGATGTTTGCCATAGCGCGGGCGCACGGTCTGGGTGCTGAGCAGGTTCTCGAACACGGTTTGATAGTCGTGGGCAGCGACCGGCACGAAGTCACTGGCCGCTGCGAACAGGCCATCGAGGGCCAGCGCCATCGCCTCTCCTGCCTCATCAGCCCAAAGCCGATCCGCGCCGGGTTGCTCCTCTGTCGCGGCCAGTGCTTCGGCGGCTTGCACGTGAGCGGTGAGCCAGTCCGTCAGGCCTGTTTTGCTGCCATTGGCAACGGCGATGAGCGGTGCCAGTGCGGTTTCGATCTGCATCAACAACGGCTCAATCGCGACGGCTTCCTCTGGCTTCAGGGCATTGCGTAGGCCTTCCAGGCCAGGGCCCGGCCGCAATCCGCGCAAGGCTGCCCGCTCCAAATGCTCCACCAACGGACGATCAACGGCGGCGAGCGGATGTTTGAGCATGGCCAGCAATGGCACTGGGGCCAACTCCTTGCACGCAGCCTCTGCCACCAAACGCAGAAAGACACCGGGCGGCAGATCCAACAATGCCTCGCCCGCGGAATCGTCGATGGCAATCTGCCACCGTGCCAACTCACCTGCGACCCGCTGGGCGAGACCGCGGTCAGCGGTCACCAGTGCTGCGGTTTCGTCGGCGGTGCGCTCCAAAAACTCCCGCATTGCCAAGGCGATGGCGCGAGCTTCTGATTCTGGGCCGAGGGCTGCAACTTCGGTCAGATTCGCGAGGCCTGCGCGCATGACATCTGGGCTTGCCGGTATTTCAGGGGCTTCAGCAGGGCGCAAGGCTCGCCGCAACAATGCAGCGCGTCCGGTTTGGGCGCGGTTTGTGTGGGCGTCAGGGATGGAGGTTCGGGGCCAAACCTGAACCGATGAGCGCGGCTTTTTCAGCGCCGTCAGCAGGTTGGCAAGGCCAAATTGCGGATGGCCTTCTGGTAAGACCTGCCACGCGGGCTCGTCCAGATCCAAGTCTAACCCTGGAAGCACGACGGCGCCCGCTGGCAGATCCAGGATAGCGCGCATCAACCGCGCCGTCGGTGGCAAGGAACCGGTTGAGCCTGCCGCGATGATCGGGGTCTCAGGCGGAGCGGCCCGCCAAGCCTCGACCTGGGCGGCGATGATGGCTTTGCGCCGTTCGACGGCGTCCATCGCGCCTTCTTCCGTCAAAATAACTGGCCAAAATTTGGTGACCAGTTCCAGAAAGCGCAGGGTCTCGGCCCAATGGTCCGCATACTCCTCCGGCACCAGATTTGCGAGGTTGGCGGGGTCCAGATCGTGGATTTGCACTTGATCCAGCCACCGCCCCAGAGCGTCAGCCAACTTCAGCGCCTGATCCGCGCCGATCTCGGCGTCGCGGCCAAGGATCAACCGCGCCAACAGCAATTGCCGACGGGCCGGCGCGATAGCCGGTGGCAGGCCGGCTATGGCCGCCGACGCACCACCGGCCTCAGCATGCCAATCCTCTGGGTCCAGGTCACCCAATGGCTCCAAATGCGGCAGCAGCAATGGCTGGCCTTCGGTCACCCGCAGAAACGCATCGGCCATGGCCTGACAGGCACGCCGCGTCGGCAGGAAAACGCGGGCGTGGCTGAGGCGGGTGGGGTCACCCTCTAGCGCCCGTAATAGGCCGGCGGCTAAGGCATCCAGGAATGGGACGCCGGCTGGAATGGAATAGAGGCCCCGCAGCCCGGTATCGCTCACCAGAGTGAGCCCTGGCGGGTATGCACCATGGCCTCGCTGGCAAGGTGCAACCGCTCTGGCGTGCCAGCATCAATCCAACTGCCCTCATGGCGGATGCCGTACAGGCGTCCACGAGAAGCAGCCCTGTCGTAAATATGGTTCAGTGAGAATGGCCCATCAGGGGCTCCAGTAAACGCGCGCGGAGCCAGAATTTGCGCGCCGGTAAAGACGAAGGGGGCCATGGTCGAGGGCTGACGGCGGGCCAATCGTCCATCGGGCAACATCGCGAAATCGCCGGGCCCACTATAGCCGCTAATACTCACGGTTGGCGCCAGCAATAGCAGCGCATCCATACGGCCATCGTCCCAGGCCTGCGCCATACGTTGCAGCGCGCGACCGGGTGTGTCGAGCCAGACCAAATCGCTGTTCAGCACATAGAACGGCGTCAGGCCGAGCCAATGCAAGGCCCGGGCAACACCGCCGCCGGTATCCAGCAATTCGGCTTCGCGGGAGATGTGCAAGCCTGGCATGTTCCAGCGTCGGACGTGGTCTTCCACGCGCTCTGCCAGGTGGTGCGTATTGACGACGAGATCGGTCACGCCTGCCGCTTGCAACTGTTCCAGAGCCAGGTCGATCAAAGCGTAACCACCAACGCGGATCAGCGGTTTCGGCGTGGTCGCAGTGATCGTCGCCAGCCGTTGGCCGCGACCAGCAGCCAGAATCATGGCGCGATGAAGCGTGGGTTGCAGGCTCATGCGGCGGCCTCCGGATTAGCGGGTGCTGTGCGGGTCTGTGGTGGCCAATGTTCGGTCAGCCACGCTGCCATGGGAGCGAGCGAAGGTTCCTTGTCCAGGCAAAGTTGGACGAGGTCCCACATGCGTGGAATATGGGCCAGATAGCGGTGCTTGCCATCGCGACGGGAGAGCCGGGCGAAGATGCCCAGGTTTTTGAGGTGCCGTTGTAGGCCGAGGGTCCAATAAGCGCGCTGGTTATTGAGATCGGGAACGGCTTTGGCATATCGCTTGAGCATAACATCAGCCAATGCAGGGTCCACATCCCGTCGCTCATCCTGGAGGAGTGAGACCAGATCGTAAGCAGGCGGGCCGATCAGGGCGTCTTGAAAGTCTAGAACCCCACACGCCTGCACACCGCTGCGTCCATCGACGACCATCAGGTTATCGACATGAAAATCCCGGTGCACCAGCACATTTGGTTGAGCCTGAAGCACGGGCGTTAAGATCGCGTCCAATGCCTCGATGAAGGCAGTTCGGATCGAGGCATTGGGGTCGGCACCACGGGTAGCTGGCCAGTACCAATCCAGGAAAAGCTGGGTCTCGGTGCGGAAAAAGGTCTGGTCGTAGGCCGGCAAGGTAATGTCTGCATTGTCCTTATGGAGTTGCATTGCTGCAAGTGCGTCAACGGCCTGGGCGTACAGCGGCTCTGCGGCAGCGCCGGCGTCGAGCAAGTTGGTAAAGGTCGCGTCGCCGAAATCCTCCACCAGCGCAAAGCCCTGGGCGAAATCGACGGCGGGGACTTCGGGGGCTGAGAGAGAAAGTCCGCGCAGGTGGGCCGCGATTTCTACGAAGGGGCGGAGCTTCTCTTTGTCGGGCGGGGCATCCATCAGCAGGGCGGGGTAAGGGCCGCCGGTCAATCGCCGGTAACTGCGGAA
>Ga0055584_100007111_pt1 | contig 10978 bp, 13 predicted proteins | sample OSDHelmetaG_FD_58716 | JGI IMG/M metagenome (GOLD analysis project Ga0055584, IMG submission 58716) | Pelagic marine sediment microbial communities from the LTER site Helgoland, North Sea, for post-phytoplankton bloom and carbon turnover... | ecosystem: Environmental > Aquatic > Marine >...
GACGCTCCAATCGCTCGCTGGATTCGAGGAGCCCCTGGTCCGCAACCTAGGTCGGGAGGCTGGTCAGAGCCAGGATCGGTGGATGCACTGCCTGTCAGATGCCGCAGTGCGCCCCGAGTCATCTCGGCAACGATCGCAGGCCCATGCGTTCCGCGCGCTCCACGAATCAGGCTTCTTCGTGCTACCCAACCCGTGGGACCGGGGCTCGGCACGGATGCTCCAAGAACTCGGAGCCAAGGCTCTTGCGACTACCAGCGCTGGCTTCGGACGAGCCATAGGCAAGGACGATCAGGAGGTTTCTCGAGATGAGTTGGTCGAGCACGTCGCCGACCTCACCTCCTTCATCGATGTTCCACTCCATGTCGACAGCGAACGCCTCTTCCCGGACCAGCCGGGCGGGATCTCTCGAACGGTCGAGATGCTCGCCGAGGCCGGTGCTGCGGGCGTGTCGATCGAGGACTACAACCCCAACACCGACTCGATCGATCCGGTCGGACGGTCGGTCGACGCAGTTCTGGAGGCCGTCGAAGCGTGCGCTCGACATGACATCGTTCTGACCGCACGGGCTGAGAACTACCTCTACGACCGTCGGGACCTCGACGACACGATCTCACGTTTGACGGCGTTTCGAGACGCCGGTGCTGAAGCACTGTACGCACCGGGCATCATCGACCCCGTCGAGATCGAACTCGTCGTCAGCGAGACCGCCGCGTCCATCAACGTGCTCGCGCTCCCGGCAGCTCCAGCGATTGGAGAACTTGCCGAACTCGGCGTACGTCGGGCCTCCACAGGCAGCATCCTCTACAACGCTGCAGCGTCGGCTGCTCGTCAACGGGCGGTCGAGTTCCTCACCGGCTGAGTCCTGATGGGTAACATGCACAATGGCGACTGTCGAGCCAGTGCAACTGACCGTGTGGTCTGATTTTCTTTGACCATGGTGTTACGTCGGGACCGTGCGTCTCGACAAGCTGGTCGAGATGATGGGCGACCGCATCGAACTCACCCGACGCGCCTTTCTCCTCCGTGGTGAACCCAAGACAGGTGATCGAGACGAGTTCATCGAGTACACCAAGAGTTGGCTGAACCCCGCTGCACAGGAGCCCGAGGCCACATTCACCGTGTGGGCCTCGGACGAGGCTCAACCCGGGTCAAGCCTTCCTGCTCAGGTCGCATACAAGGCGGTCGAAGCCGTTGCACCGGAGCGAGCAAAGGAGTACCACGACCGACTGCTTCGCGGATACTTCGCGGAGAATCGCAACATTGGCGACAGTGACGTTCTCCTCGAACTCGCCGAAGACATCGGCATCGCACGCGATGCGGTTGCCGATGCTGCAACCAACCGGAGGGACGAGCTGACCCAGACGGTCATCGACGAACACAACTCAGCGATTCAACGCCAGGTCACCGCGGTGCCAACGGTGCTGTTCGAAGGAACGTTCGTCGTCCCGGGGGCACAACCCCTTGAAACCTATGTCCGTCTGGTCGAACGTATAGAGCAGAACAAGGTGAGCGGGCGACTCGACTGACCGAGGTGTGACGAAAGGTCATCGGAGTTTGGGTACTCTTGCCTTCTGATCGGCGGACCTCAGAAATCGATATGACCCTCACCTTCCAACCACAATTCATCAAGCAGGACTCCGCTGTCCCTCTTCGCATGATGGTGGGAGGTTGGGCCATCGGTATTGCCGCAATTGTCGTCGTTGGTCCAGTATCAAATCGTCTCATCGCTGTCATCGGGATCACACTCCTCGCTGGAGGGCTGATCATGTTGACGCTCAAGGCGTCGAGAACGTGGCGTATGGTCCTCGGATCAAGTGTTGGAGCCTTCGCGGCATGGCTTGGCTATCGATTCGCCTTTCCCGACCGAATCCTTGCCGCCAGAGACGACCCACTCGACCTCTTGGACCGGGACTACATCGCCGCGATCGCGATTGGACTCTCTGTTCTGGCCATCGGCCTCGGTGGCCTCCTCGAAGCACTCCGCGCACAAGCCGCACCGGGGTCCTCACCGATGCTCGTTCGGGTGCTCCTCGTGCTGATCGGAATGGGAATTGCAGCCGGAGTGTGTCTCACCTTCGAGGTCTCGGGCGCGATAACGGCTCTGGTTGCTGTGGCGACGGGCATCGGACTCGTCGTGCTCACGTGGCTCAGGCGCGAACGTCCCACGACCGATTTCATCCCCAGGCCCTGACTAGTCGAGCGGCGCTTCACCGCTCGCCTTCGACTCCACCGCTAGCCTTCGGCTGTGCGTGTGCTTGTCATCTCCAACGATGTGATCCCAGGATTCGGTGTCCCCGTTGCGGCGCCCGGACTTCGTGCGGCAGGGATCGCGGCGGGCCTTCGCTCCCACGGCTTCGACGTCGACATCACGGTGCCAGTTGGCGTCATCGAGCAACTGTTTCCCGGCGGAGCACCACCAGCCCCCGAGACTGTTTCGATCGTGGACCCGAGGGAACTCGTTTCGTTCATCAGCGACGGTGGGTACACGGCCGTGGTCTTCTCGAACGCCAATATGACGCCACATCTCCAACCTGTGGCAGGTGTGCTCTTCGTCTTCGACCTCTTCGCTCCGAAGTTGCTCGAGGCTCTTGCGAGTCCAGCAGGAGGGAGACCATGGCAAGAGATGGTCGCGGAGAAGGAACGCGGAATGGCGTTGGCCGACATGGTCTGGGTCAACGGCCGTCGCAAACTCGGATACGCGCTCGGTTGGCTGCTACGAACATCGGTCGAGCAATACCGCAAGGAGATGGGGCTCGCGTCGCTCGTCGACGCTGGGCTCATCGAACGAATCACGCTCGTGGAGATGCCGGTTCCGCTACCCGAAGGACTCAGTCACGTACCTCCCGACAGGGCAGGGCAGGAGCCCATCCGACTCGGAGTCGCTGGATACGCGCAAGCCTGGAGTTCACTCGATGCAGTGCACCCGGCACATCGTCAGTTGGTGGACGCTGGGCACGAACTTCACGCGCTCGTACCGCCGCACTGGGGTGGCCCGGCTTCGGCCACACCGACCAATCATCTGCCGCCCTCGACAATCGCCCACGGTGGCCCGCTGCGATACACGCCATTCGGCCAGTGGATCCAGTCGATGGACGCCATGGTCGATGTGTTCACCCCCTCGGCCGAACGCCGGTTCGCGATGATCACCCGTTCTGCGGTTTCGCTCCGGCTCGGGGTTCCGCTTCTGCATGGCGTCGACTCAGAGGTCGCCGACATCATCCGTGCATACGACGCAGGTTGGGTTCTCGACGCAGATGATGAGGACGCGTGGCGCCGCGCCGCCCAAGAAGTTGCCGACCCGGTCCAACTCGCGCGGAAGCGAGCAGGAGCACAACAGGCCTCGATCGAACGATTTGCGCCATCGCGGGCGCTTGCCGATGCCGCCAAGGCGCTCCGAGAGGCGCACGAGAGATGACGACCGGGCCCGCAGCACTCCCGCGCGAGCTTCACGTCCTCGTCCCCTTCTGGGGGATGGCTGGAGGGGTCATAAAGATCCTCGACTACGCCCATCATGCATCGACCGCGGGAGTAGATGTTCACCTGTGGGCCCCAGCGCTCCCCGCCCCCGACGCTGCTGTGCGTTCGCTTCCCGTCTTCGATGTCCTGGATGGAGCAAACAACGTCACGATCTTTCGAATCGATGACCTTTCACTCGATGACACAACGCACCCATGGGTTCTGTTCACCGAACCGGCACACCACGCACTGATCGAGCACGCGACCCGAAGTTCGCTTGGCCACCAACTCATCCATCTCATCCAGGGCACACGTCACGCCAATCCATCGTGGAACGGCGGACTCCACTACCGGCTTCTGCACAGGCCGATGAGTCGGATTACGGTCACCGAGCAGGTCGCCGAGTCGATACGACCGCATGTCAACATGCGCTTTGCGCACCACGTGATCCTCGAGGGCCACGACATGGCCTACTTTCGAGAAGGTGCGCCAGACCGAATGCCACATGGACGGCCGCTTCGAGTCCTGTACACGAACTGGAAGTCAGATCTTGGCGGTCGCGTCGCCGAGTTGCTCTCGGACAACTCGTCACTCACCTTCGATGCAATCAATACGGAATGTACATGGGACGAGTTGCGTCGTCGCTACCACGCCGCCGACATCTTCCTGTGCACTCCCGGCCCAGAAGAAGGTTTCTACCTCCCAGGCCTCGAGGCAATGGCCGCCGGGTGTGTCGTCGTGAGTTCGTTCGTCGGCGGAAACGAGGCGTACATGGTCGAAGGCGTCAACTGCATCCGGGTACCCCATGACGACGCCGATGCACATGCCGCTGCGCTCCTCGAACTTGCGAATGACCGCTCTCGGCATCGGTCGCTGATCGCAGCCGGCATGGAAACGGTCGCCAACCACACACTCGAGCGCGAACGCGATGAGTTCATCGACTTGCTTTGCAGCCTCGCTCAATCCAGCCAGCATGCAGAAGTAACCTGAGCCTCGACGAGGAGCCAGCCAATGACCGACGACACGACGCGAGAAGCAGCTAGAGCAATCGGCCTCGAGATGCTCGAACCCATCACCGGCGACGAGAAGGCCGAGCTGGATTTCCTCCGATACGAGACGGCTCACCTGCAACGACGCCTTCGATCGATCGAGGTCGAACTCGACACAGCGACGATCGAGCGTGACACCATCCGACACGAGCGGAATCTGATGGCTCAGGACTTTCAGTGGACATTGGAACGACTTTCTTCGTCACCGGTCGGGCCGGTTCTCAAACGCACCTCCGGGTTCAAGCGTCTGGTCGAGACGTGGGGCTCAGCCGCGCAGTGAGCGCACCTCGGGTATACACCTTTGCGGGCCGCCGAGATCTCGCTGGGGCCACAGATCTCACGTCGGCTCGAGACCTCATCGATGCGTTGAGCTCCTCGGACGGAGTAGCCATCTGGGATCCGATGTCGTTTCCCTGGGATTCCATGCCACAGGGCCCGCTCGATTGTCCCGTAGTCGTCGACATCTCGATGTGTACGTCCAAAGATCTCACGGCGCTCATGGAACCATTCGGCTCGTTGACGGCTTCGGACGCAATGCTGGGAGATCAAGGAGTGGTCGAACAACTGTGCGCCGAACTTGGCCTGGCAAATCTCTGGTTCGAGTCCGATCTGGATGTCGCCGCGTTCATCGAACGATCGATGTGGGCGAAACGTGCAGACGTGGAAGAGCGCATGATCACCGACCGACTGTCGGCTGACTCCGACATCACGCTTGTCGTCGTGACCCGGGACATGCTCGGGGAGGCACATGCCGACTTCGCATCGCTCACAAGACGCTTGAGCGAATCTCTCGACGGTGCAGTCGTCGACACGATTTGGGGTATTCACCCGTACCCAGGGCAGCCGCTCGACCGAGCGGTCGTCGCCTTCCGACCGGCGGCCGGCACATGAGCCCCATCCTCATCGTGGGATTCCACCGAAGCGGCACATCAGCGATAGCCCGTGCTTTTCACGGAGCGGGTCTCGATCTCGGAACCAGTTTGCTCGGCGCCGAGACGGCAAATCCGCATGGGCACTTCGAGGATCTGGAGGCAGTCGAACTCCACGACTCCTTCCTCAGCGCAACGGGTCGCACGTGGAAGAGCACCGGTCATAGCGATGCGCCACCCGTTCCCGCCGTTGCCCACGATCAGCTCCAGTCGTACCTCGATCGCCGCGAGTCGGCCGGTCGAGCGTGGGGCGTCAAAGACCCCCGCTTGTGTCTGTTTCTCGGCGAGTGGCTTCAAATCGCCCCGGCGGCACACGTCGTTGTTGTCATTCGCCGTCCCGACGAGGCTGTTCGGTCTCTGCACATGCGGCACTCGAGGCGACACGTCGAAAGCCGCGGCGTTGACCCGAGCGATCTCGACTTCTGGCGGGATCCAGACCTCGGAGTCAAACTCTGGATCCACTATCACCAGCGATTACTCGCTTCGCTCGACTCGGCACGCGATCCCTTTGTCATCGACTTCAGTGACCGGCCGGCGGCCGATCGCGCAGTTGCCTCCCTTGTACACCGATGGACCCTCGACCTCGATGCCTCGTTGATCCCGCCCCTCGACCGGAGGCTCGGGAGCACATCGGTTTCACCTGTCGAGGTGCGCTCGGTCGACCTGCTACAGGAAGCAACCGAGATCTGGGCTCGATTACAGGAGCGGGTTGGTTCGCAATCCGACCGTGCGGCCGACCAGGAATGACCGAGCTCAAGCGCCGTACCGATCCCTCCGATACGTCGGAATGGGAGATGGGCCAAACGACAATCGAGGGAGCAGGAGCCGCAAGATCGTCCTCATCGACATCGAGAACATGTTGTTCGGGAATCACCGGGACGCCGAGATCGAACGGTCTGACCGGGGCGGACAGATTCTGGACTTGGCTGAGTCCAGACGCCGAACCGATCATTTGATCGTCGGCTGTAATCCCCAGTTGGCGTTCGTCGCCAAAGAGCTATTTCCAAACGCACGCATCGTGACCGGCAGAGGCAAGGATGGCGCCGACCGAGCCTTGGTCGCAACGATCGAGCCATCCCACGCGGCGCTCCGCTTCAGCGAACTCTGCATCGTTTCAGGAGATCACGCCTTCACCGAACTCGCACGCGAGGCACGCATTGCAGGGCTATCTGTTCGGGTTGTTGCGCCCCACGCTGGGCTGAGTACTGCGTTGCGACTTCAGGCCAACACGTCGATTCTGCTCCCAGAATCATTGCGAGCTGCGCTTCGAGAGCCCGGATCGGGCTACGCAGCATGAGGAGCCGATGACGACCTCCACGGATGGACGAAGCGAGATCGTCCGAGCCTGGACCTGACTAGAGGGTCCCGATCTTGTCGACCTCGTAGATTGCGAGGTGTCGCTCGCCCATCTTGAGAGCTGCGAGCGCACTCCGCCACACCGCCATGTGCGGGGTAGTCCCATGAGCCTTCAGATGATCTGCGGACTCCCAGATTTCGAAGACCCGCACTTCGCTGGGATCGATGACACTCTGCGCGAAGTTGTAGACCTGACAGCCGTCTTCTTCGAGCGTGGCTGCAATCATCACCTCGGCAGCCACTCGATACTTCTCGAAATCGCTCGGGTCGATCGACAGGGTTCCAGCGACGATGATCATGTGTGCTCCTCAGGACTTGGACGTCGATGATCGTACGCCGGGGCGATTCATCCTCGCCTCGATGCCAATTTGTTTCTTCGTCGCTGCCCACGAACAGATCTCGCAGTTCAGGAGGTCATGTCGACGCGCCGGACAGTACTCGCGACCGAAGAAGATGATCTGAAGGTGCCGCCTGTTCCATGTGTCCTCAGGGAAGACAGCCTTCAGATCCCTTTCGGTCCGTTCGACCGTTGTTCCGTTGGAGAGACCCCATCGATGTGCCAACCGGTGGATGTGAGTGTCGACGGGAAAGGCAGGGATGCCGAACGATCCGGCCATCACGACGCTGGCGGTCTTGTGACCCACTCCGGCGAGTGACTCGAGAAAGTCCCAGTCCGGGATGATTTCTCCGCCAGCGTCGAGGATCTGATGGGCCATGGTGGAGAGGTTGCGCGCTTTGGTCGGAGCAAGACCGACCTCCCTGATGAATGCAAGAATCTCCTCGGGCGGCAGGGCGGCCATTTCCTCGGGTGTCCCAGCCGCCTCGAAGAGGGCTGGTGTCACCTGATTCACCTTTTTATCGGTCGTTTGTGCTGACAACGCAACGGCGACGACCAGGGTGTACGGATCGCTGTGGTCCAGCGGCACGGGTGGATCCGGGTACAGATCGTCGAGTATCTCGCCAATACGATCGGCCTTGTCGGATCGATTCATTTCCGCACGATACACACAACGATCCAATGGCCGGACGGCCATCACAGGGAGAAGCAGAGTCGACCAGCCCCTGATCGGGAGACGACTCCGAACGGGTCGAGTCCCCCCAATGACCTGCGGCCGCCGCCTAGAGCCGCACCCAGCCGTGCTCGATCTCCAGATCGGCATCGTCATAGCCTGCGTCTTCTGGCAGCAGCACGTGATACTCACCATCTGGATCGTCGACCCGAACGCGTCGTGTCGGCGGACGTTGCCTTGCCGTGTCGAGGATCTCGGTGACCGATTCATACCGTCGAAGGCAAGCGAGCATTCGGTGCGTCACCGACATCAGGGGGAACCGGTCGGCGCGCCACAGGTCGATGGCCTTTCCAGGTTCAACCCATCGTGCCGCGACCACCTCACCCTCATCCGGCGAGACATCTTGGTCATCGGGCGCCTGAGCGAGAAGAAAACGCGTGTCGAATCGACGTGGCGGACCCTCTGGTGTGATGAATCGTGCGACTTCGTGCACATCGGCGAGGTCAACGCGAAGCCCGTGTTCGCGTAGCGCTGGGAGGAGGAGCGCCGAATCGCGATGTACCGCGTCGCGGACCGCTCGAATCGACTCCACCGACGGAGCCGACCCGTTGTCGACAAGGAGCAGTCCTGCTTCTTCGATCGTTTCGCGGACGCCTGCGACCCACCACGCCAGTCCTCCGGACTCGACGCCGAGCATCGACGACGCCGCCACGTCGTCCAGCCCAGTCACGGCCCCGTCAACGCCGATTGCGTCTTCGGGATCGACCCGTCCTCCCGGAAACACCCATGCGCTGGCACCGAACGCCACCTTCGAGGTCCGTTGAACCATCAGGACCTGGAGTCGAGGTTTGTCCCGGACGATCATGACGGTTGCAGCGTCGCGGACGGGAACCGCGGTCGGGTCGTCTTCAGAGGTCGTGTGCTGGTACCGGGCCACCGAACCAGTGTGGCGCGAAAGAGAACCCGTCTGGCGCACGGTAGCGTTCAACAGTGGCGCAATTTCCGTACGACATCGACAACCGCTGGTTCGCGCTGTTGGCCGCCCTTCGAGTCGACGACAGCGACGGTGTCGACATCACCGACGATGGACAACTCATCGCCACGTTCGGACGTGTGCGGGTACAGACGCCGCTCGAGAACATCGACCATACGTTGATCACCGGACCGCATCGCTGGTATACCGCCGTGGGGTTGCGTCTGAGTTTCACCGACGACGGTTTGACGTTCGGTACGAATCACCGCCGAGGGCTCTGCATCGCCTTCGTGGAGCGAATCCCGAAGGTGATCGGCTCCAAGGACCATTCTGCGCTCTGGGTGAGCGTCGCTGACCCAGAGGGACTCGCAGCCGCGCTTGCTGGCTGAGAAAATGTACTGATGACACCGCTCGAGGTTCGCCCCTTGGAAGGCACCGGCGCAGAAATTCTGGGCGTCGACATCACAGCGCTGAGTCGCGGCGACTGGAATCAGATCGAGGCAGCCTTCGCTGCCTTTGGTGTGATCTTCTTTCGAGACCAGATCATGACCGAACGCGAGCACATCGAGTTCGCGAACCGTTGGGGCTCGATCAAGATCAACCGATGCTTCGACCAACATCCTCAACATCGCGAGATTGCGCTCGTCGTGAAGGACGTAGCGGACACAGAGAACAACGGCTCGACCTGGCATGCAGATCATAGTTATGACGAGGAACCCGCTCTTGGTTCGATCCTCGTCGCCCGCGAGTTGCCCCCTGTCGGCGGCGACACCTTGTTCTGCTCGATGTACGCCGCGTTCGATGCCCTCAGCAGCGCAACCCAGCGTGAGCTCGAGGGACTCCACGCCGTTCATTCGGCACACCATGTCTTCGGAACAAGCCGTAACGATGTGCACACGAGCCGGCCCGCAGACAGTGCACCAGACGACGCGCGTGCGAACGTCACCCACCCGGTGGTCATTCGACATCCGATCAGTGGTCGCAAGGCTCTCTTCGTGAACCCGACGTTCACCATCGGCATCGATGGCATGAGCGAGATCGACGGTCTGGCGTTACTGAACCAACTCTTCGAGCACTGCCAACGCGATGAGTTCATTGCGCGTTTCGACTGGGAGCCCGGGTCGGTCGCTCTCTGGGACAACCGAGCGGTCTGGCATTTCGCCAAGAACGACTACCCCGGCGAGCGACGAGTCATGCATCGCATCACGATCGATGGTTGCGCGCTGACACCTGGAGCACAGACTGAGCGATCTGAGCCAACGCTCGTGCAACGCGCTGGCGCAACGATTGCGGGTGGCGTCATCACCGCAGCGATGACAGGGATCGCGGAAGTCATCGATCCGCAAAAGGTGCGCCAAGACATCGAGATCGTGAGCGAGGCACCCGAAGAGGAGCCGCTGACTCCACTCGACTTCGGCCCGCTCCCTCCGCTATGAGTGTTCTGGCACTGCATCGCGAACGGTGCGATCAGAAACGACGCGGTGTGCTCAGCGAATCGGGCGCATCGCTGTAACCACAACCGAAGTATCCAGGTACTTCATTTGGTCGAAGAGGCGCATGATCATGTCGTTTCCAGCGTCGGTCAACCCAGCGGCGACGACCCGTTGAAGATCTTGTTTCGCAGAGAGCGAACTCAGTCCTGACCCGTTTGATGCGACAGCAACGACGTCGATCTCGACGGCACCGTCATCACCTACGGCGCCCGTCATTGCCGTGACCTGAGGCACGAACACCTCGATGGCACCAGACACATCCTCGAACGTGCCGATACATCCGTGGAGCGGCCCTCCGCCGACGCTGGTTTCGTAGGTACCGACCAGGGTCACGGCGACCTGCGCGTGGGTTTCGCGTGCAATTCGGAAACCTTCGACGGTGTGCGAGGCACCGCGAAGCGCGAAGTGATCGCGACCAAGCCCCTCAGCTGACTGCCAGTGCGTGGGAAAACGACTCCGATCGACGCCATCGAAGCGGCGAGGCGAGTGGGCCGGAAGCATGTCATCGAGGCTTCTTGCGACAAGTTGCTCCATCCTGCGTGCATCGATCGTTCCCGAGCGATCGTCGATGAAGTCTCGTTCGAAAGCGCAACTGATGAGGTCGAGCAACCCAGAGATACCGAACCCCCACAGGCTCAGTTGCGACTCATCGTGGTAGCTGTGGAAGACCCGTCCCCCTGGGTGCTCGCGACCTGCAAGTTCGAACCAGATT
>Ga0055584_100007112_pt1 | contig 10977 bp, 10 predicted proteins | sample OSDHelmetaG_FD_58716 | JGI IMG/M metagenome (GOLD analysis project Ga0055584, IMG submission 58716) | Pelagic marine sediment microbial communities from the LTER site Helgoland, North Sea, for post-phytoplankton bloom and carbon turnover... | ecosystem: Environmental > Aquatic > Marine >...
AGGATATGAGCTTTCTTATCTCCATAAGTATAGTAAGCCTTTTTATGTCTTTTAGCACTATAGAGATAGGAGAAGACGACTATTCCTAAAATAACCAAAGTCATAAAAAAGACATTGGCCCCAGTAACATAATTAAAGAGCCAAGTAATTAAATGACCATTTTCAGAAATGTCTTCTGGGGGAGCAATCATCTCCCAAAAAGAAAGATCTTTTTTGGCCGCAGCAAATGCGGGTAAAGTAATAAGGAAAAAAACTAACTTATAAATTAGGGTTCTCACCATTTTGAATGCCCTTTCCTGATATAAAATTTAAAATTTAAATTACCTAATTATATTTCTAATCATCTGAATTTACTATTTAAAAAACATTAAAGCAGCAAACAGCAGGGGCAGATATATAATTGAGCCAATAAAATAATTTCTGGCCCACTTTTTGGCCAAGAAAAAATTGTTTCTTTTTAAAAGACCTAGCGCTGCATACCCTGAGAATATGACGCCAAGAAAAACAGCAGTTCTCGTATATGGAACACTTGCCACGGAGATATACCATGGAAGAAGAGTCGCAAGAACTAAAACTATAGTCATTATGAAAATGAGAACTTCAGTTGATAAAGAAGTTTTTAGATTTGGATAAACCTTAATGTTCGCACTGCGATAATCATCAGCATGATAGATTGAAATGGCCAGGAAATGAGGAAGTTGCCATAAAAAGAGTATGGCAAAGAGTATATAGGCCATTGGCGCCACTTCTCCACCTACTGAAGTCCAGCCCATAACAGGAGGAATAGCACCTGGGATAGCACCTACATAAACGGCCTTTTCCGACTTTTGCTTAAGCGGTGTATAAACAAAAAGATAGAGCAACGCAGCTAATAAGGCTAAAAAGGCCGTCATAAAATTAATTTTTGCGGCCAGCAATGGTATTGAAACACCTAATAGAACAAGTCCAAATATCAAAGCAGTCTTTGGAGTTATACGTCCACTTGGAAGCGCTCTCATTTTAGTTCGATCCATGAGCTTATCTACATCTTTTTCAATATAACAATTCAGCGCACAAGAACCAGCTACAACAAAGAAGATAAGGACCAAAGCATTGATGGCCTTAAAAAAGTCAATGTGACCTGGGTGGATCATCATTCCAACAAAACAAGATACAAGAACTAATAAACTTAAATTAGGCTTTGTTAATTCAAAGAGGTCTGTCAGAAGGTTATTAAGTCCATTGGGAAAAAGTCTTCTTTCACTGTCCCTTAGAATAAGCTCCATTTTAAAAAGTAGGCCTAAACCTAAGGCCGCAAAACCTAGATGAAGAGTCGTAGGAAATGGTCTTATATTGGTACCAATTGTTACTATTCCCAATCCTATTTGGATAAGAACAACAATAATATATAGAACCGAGTATAATCTTTTAGAACTACCCTTTAAAAATTTAAATACTTGCACACTCGTAAATATAGTAAAGAGCCCTACTACTACGGCCAAAATTCGATGAGTCATATGTACCCTAGCAGGTATCTCAGTTGGCCAGAAGGTCTGTCCTCTCATTAGGTCTAAACACCAAATAGCATTATCATATGACAGTCCACAAGAAGCTCCCGCTCCAGAGTGCCGCATAAAAGCACCAAGAATCATCTGAAAATAAAACAAACCTAAACTAATGAGAACAAATGATCTTAGATAGATTGGGTAACTCGACTGTTTACTTTTATGTACTTCAGCTTCCTCATTATAGTGGTGAAGATAAATTAAGGTGAGAAAGAAGACCATTGAAAGGCCTAAATGTGTCGTAGAAACAATCGTTGGTAATTTATAAATAACAGTAATACCCCCTAAGATTCCCTGGACGATCACAAAAAGGAGGGCCAAAGGTGAGTATGTATAGACTATGTTCTTAGTACTTTTTAACTTTCTTGAAAAAACCACCATTAAAATAGTAAGAAAACCAACAAAGCTAGCAAGGAGTCTATGGCTATGCTCTATTAATATTCCACCTTCCATTTTAGGAAAAAATTGACCATAGCAAAGCGGCCAGTCAGGGCATGCGAGGGAAGATTCTGTATTGTGAACATATCCCCCTAAAAGGAGTAAGCAGAACGTGGCCAATAAGGCCATTGAAACTATGACACGGTATAACATATCAAACCTAATCTTGTTAATCAGCTCTAATTAACCTAAAAGGAATAACTTAACAAATGATTCAGTCACAAAATATGCTGAGTCATCTAAAAAGGTTCGACAAAAATGGAAGCAGGGCAAAAACCAGTTTATTATTCTCAATATTTGATGCTTGAAAAACTTCTAGATACCCAATATCCCAAAAGTAGAGAGTATGGAAAAGAGAGCCATGATGAAACTCTATTTATTATTGTCCACCAAGCTTATGAATTATGGTTTAAACAAATTCTTCATGAGCTCAACTTTATTTTAGATATTTTTCAAAATGGAAATGTCCAAGAAAGTGATATTTCAAAATGTGTTCAAAAAGCTGACCGCATAATTAAAATTCAAAAAATTCTTATTCCGCAATTTGAAGTTCTCGAAACAATGACTCCAATGGACTTTCTTGAATTTAGAGATTTACTTATCCCGGCCTCCGGTTTTCAAAGTATGCAGTTTCGTGAAATTGAAATAAAAATGGGAATTGCCTCATCAAAAGGACATGTTCTTAATAAAAAGTTTTTTCTTGGCAGGTTTAATGAAGACGAAAGAAAAAAACTTGAAGAGCTTACCAACCAAACAAACCTATTTGAGCTCATTCATGAATGGCTTGAAAGAATGCCTTTTACTGAATCGCCCGATTTTGATTTTTGGTCTTCTTATAAAGTAGCTGTTGAAAAAATGCTTGATTCTGATAAAGAGATTATCGCCAGCAATGCATCTCTTATGGAAGAAGAGAAACAAGAGCAAATTAAATTTTTAGATATTACGAGAGAAACTTTTAATTCTTTACTCGATCGTGATTCACATGATCAGCTCATGAAAGAAGGTAAGAGAAAGTTTTCACAAAAGGCAACTCTAAATGCTCTTTTTATACTCTTATATCGAAATGAACCTTTACTGACTCAGCCACATTCACTTCTTAAAAGCTTTATTGATATTGATACCAACTTCACTGAATGGAGGCATAGGCATGCTCTTTTGGCCCATCGAATGTTAGGTACCAAGATTGGTACAGGTGGAACCTCAGGTCATGAGTATCTTCGAAAAGCTGCTATTAATAACCAGATATACTTTGAACTATTTGATCTCTCTACTTTTCTGATACCAACACATTTACTTCCTCCTTTACCGGAGAAACTTAGAGGTAAGCTAGGTTTTAATTTTAAGAATTAATTCCTTTCTCTTTATAAAGAGGGACTAACTTAGACTCTATTAATTCACTGGCCTTTTTAAGGTCAAGCTCTTTAATGGTATCGATACCCATAACCAGCTCATTAAGTATGCTCTCTTGAACTTTACCAACTTCTTTGGCCACATGATATGGAGTAAGACTATGTACGACCATTGAATAACGAGAAATATAGTTTTTAGAGAACTCGCTACCTAAAATTCTCTCTGCTTCTTTTTTAAGTAGAAATTTAGGATCAGCAGTTTTATCAGACATTTCCATATAGTTTTCAATTGCCATATCTGCAATTGCATCACCATTTTTTTTCTGCGCTAAATAAAATTCCTGAAAAATATGATCCCAATCATTATGGTGATCTATTAAATTCCCAAGAATGAAACAGTCACTAAAACCAGAATTCATTCCCTGTCCAAAAAATGGAACAATACCATGAGCAGCATCACCTAATAAAAGAGCAACATCTTTATAAACCCAAGGAAAACATCTTACTGTAGCAAGGTTTCCTGTTGTGTTTCTAAAAAAATCATCTAGATATTCTGGCATCAAAGCAATTGAATCTTTGAAGTCTTTCTCAAAGAGTTCTTTGACATCATCTTTTGTTTTAATATTTTTAAAACAAGGATCACCTTCATTCTGGAGATAAAGAGTCATTGTAAAAGAACCATCGACATTAGGTAAGGCCATGAGAAAATATTTGCCTCGAGGCCAAATATGAAGAGCATTTTTTTCTATTTTATATTTTCCACTTTCATCGGCCGGTAAATATAGTTCTTTATATGAAACACCTAGGTCTTCTAGATTATCTTTAAACTGAATATCCTTCTTATCCAGGAAACTCATCAGCTCTTTTCTAACTCGACTATTTGAACCATCAGCACCAAATATTTGCTTAAACTCAACCTGCTCTTCATTATTAAAAAAGGCTACTCTATTTTCAAAATCAACTTTATCTAAGCTTCTATTAAAAAAGATTTTAACCCCTTCTTTCTCTGCTTGATTAAGAAGAAGTTCGTTGAGACCTTTTCTTGAGATAGAGTAATTCAACTCACTATCATCAGCACTATAGCTCTGATAATGTGTTTTACCTTCTCGGTCATGCATCATTCTTCCACTAACTGGTACCGTTAGTTTTTTTACATCCTTCCACAAGTCCAACTCTTTAACAGCTTGAATTCCTTTTTCTGTGATAATAAGGTTAATGGAACGACCTTCTTCACCTTTTAGTTTTCTAAGATCATCCCTTCTTTCAAAAAGGGCAACTTCGTAACCTCTTCTTCTAAGATAAATAGAAAAAAGAGAGCCCACTAAGCCTGCACCAATGATCACTAAATTATTTTTTTTCAAGAATGCTCCCGAATAATTTCGACTAGATTAAATACATCTTCATAACTTGTATAAAGAGGGGCCGGTGTCATTCGTAAAATATCTGGCTCTCTAAAATCGCAAAGGACTTGCTTATGTTCAAAAGCTTCTAATAAGTTTTTAGGATCTTTCTTAAATTTTAAACAAAGCATTGATCCTCGTGACTCTGGAGTGACAATATCAACTGAATCAGAGCAATGATGTTTGATAAGATTTTCAAAATAACCTGTTATCTTATCACCTTTTTCTCTAATGTTTTTCATTCCAGCTTCATCAAAAATATCTAATGAGGCCTTCAAAGATGCCATTTGAAAAATGGGAGGGTTACTTAATTGCCATGACTCAACGCTTGCTATTGGTTGGAAACTTCTTTCCATAAGAAATCTTCGCGATTTATCATGGCCCCACCATCCTTCTAATCTTTTAATGTCTTTATCATGATGATGTTTTTCATGAACGAAACAACCTGCTATTCCGCCAGGTCCTGCATTAAGATATTTATAAGAACACCAAACAGCAAAATCCACATTATCTTTATGAAGATCAAGAAGAAGATTACCTGCTCCATGAGCAAGGTTAAACCCAACTAAAATCCCGTATTGGTGGGCCTTTTCAGTGATTTTTTTAAAATCAAATTTTTGACCTGAAAGATAGTTACAATTACCTAGCATCACCAATGCCAAGCTATCCTTGTTTTGTTCTATTGTTTCTAGAATGTCATTTTCTGAGGCAATATAATCTTTTTCAGGAAATTCAATAATAGCATCTTTAGGGTCAAACCCATGAAGCTTCGCTTGAGAGTCAACCGCATATTGATCAGAAGGAAAAGCATGAGGCTCTATAAGAATCTTGTAGCGTTCTTTAGTTGGGCGATAAAAGGATACCATCATCAGGTGTAAATTCACTGTTAATGAATTCATCACAACAACTTCGTTTGGTTTTGCTCCAACAACTCTTGCCATCTTTTCAGTAAGGATCTCATGATATGGCATCCATGGGTTAGGACCTTTAAAGTGTCCTTCAACACCATATTGCTTCCAGCTCTCACATTCAGTCTGAATATAATCCGGAGTATTTTTTGGCATTAACCCTAACGAATGTCCTGCAAAGTAGAGTTTATTTGATTTATTATCTTCGGAAGGTAATAAACAAAACTCATTTTTAAATTTTGCTAATGGATCATTAGCATCAAGCTCTTTTGCTTCTTCTAAATTAAACACGGATTATTCCTATTAAGGGGCCACGACTAAATCGACATGCCCTAATAAATCAACCTCTAGATCAATATGCATTCCAGGACTAAGTGCCAATGCACTCGTAGCTGCCCCGGCCAAGACGATTGAATCTTTCGGTAAATTTTTATTTCTTTCTGCTAATAAATGAACAAGTTGAACGACAGAATCAAGTGGATTTCCTGATATATCCCCCGATATTCCTTTTTCAGAATCTTTACCATCAACTCTTAAAACCATTTTTAGATTCTCTAAGTCTAAGTCTTGAGGAGGCATCAAGTTTTTACCTAAGATAAAATGGGAAGATGAAGAATTATCTGCAACAACATCTTCAAGAGAAAAGTATTTAAATTGATCATACCTAGAATCTAATATCTCTAGTGCTGCTCCAACCCATGAGATTGATTCAATAACTTCATTTCTCGTTACTTGCCCTTGTAGATCTCTGGAAATTTTAAAGAAAATTTCTGGCTCAATTTTTGGATGAATTGAAGTTGCCATGGAAAAGATGCCTTTATCAGCTATTTCCATTTTATCAGTCAAAACGCCATAACAAGGTTCCTTGAGATTCATCTGCTCTCTTTTTGCCTTGGATGTTAGGCCCATCTTATAGCCTATGACTGTTTCTCCTGACTCTTCTCTTATCATTATTCCCTCTTCCTGAATTGAATAGGCACTTGATATTTTGAAGTCTTCAATATTTTTACTATACTGACCAACAGGAGTATGTCCTATACGGGCCTGATGTAGTTCTGTAGCTATTTGAGTAATTTGTTCTTTTTGCAAAAATTCTCCTTTTGAGGAATGCATGATATGGTCTTTGGTGTTATTTTTCAACTTACACAAAGCATAAAATTATGAAGTTAATAGACATTTCTCCCCTTATTTCCTCAAATACGGCCGTTTTCCCCGGTGATACCCCTTTCCAGCGAGCAAAATCCATGGATTTTGTAAGTGGGCATCACCTAGAGCTCTCCTCTATAACGACAACAGTTCATATTGGAGCTCATGCTGACGCACCTTCTCATTATGACTCTAAAGGTGAGTCCATTGAGCACAGAGACCTGAACCTCTATTACGGAAAATGCCAGGTCATTGAAGTAAGTATTGGGCCAGGTGAAAGAATTTTTCCTGAACACATAAAAGACAAAAGTATTAAATCCCCAAGAGTATTATTTAAAACAAACTCATTCCCGGACCCTAATAAATGGAACGATGATTTTAATTCTCTTTCCCCTGAGCTTGTAGACTTTCTTGCGCAACAAAAGGTTATTTTAGTAGGAATTGATACTCCTTCTGTTGATCCTGCTGCAGCAAAAGAGCTCACTTCCCATCAGGCCATCTACAAAAACGATATGGCCATACTAGAGGGAATTTTCCTTGAAAAAGTTAAAGAAGGCATATACACCCTAATAGCATTTCCGCTTCGTATTAAAAACTCTGACGCCTCTCCTGTGAGGGCAGTACTCTGTGAGGAAAATTAAGTGCAAAAAATACAAAACTTTATTGATGGAAAATTTTGTGACCCAGTAAAAAATCAATATGTGGACAATATCAACCCTGCTTTAGGAACACCCTACTCACTAGTAGGTTTCTCTACAAAAGAAGATGTGGAACTTGCTGTTAAAAGTGCAAAAAAAAGTTTTATTGATTGGAAAAAAACTTCCATCAAAGAAAGAGTCCACTATCTCAAATTAATTTCTAATCTTATCAACAAAAACCTAGATGAATTCGCCAAGGCTGAAACAATAGATAATGGTAAGCCTCTTAAACTCTCAACAAATGTTGATATACCCAGGGCCGTAGAAAATTTTGAATTCTACTCACAATGCCTTTCTCAATTTGGTGAAAAAGCCTATCAAAGTGACGCTTCTACCTTTAATACAACCTATCACTCTCCTTTGGGAGTCGTAGGTCTAATATCTCCATGGAACCTGCCCCTTTATCTTCTTACATGGAAAGTTGCCCCGGCACTTGCTATGGGTAATACAATTGTTGCCAAACCCAGTGAAGTTACCCCTATGACGGCCTATCTTCTTTGTGAAATTATAAAAGAAGCAGGTATCCCTGATGGTGTTTTTAATATGATTCATGGCCATGGGGCAGAAGTAGGACAACCTCTTTGCTCTCACCCTGATGTTGCCGCAATCTCTTTTACAGGCTCAACGGTAACTGGAAAGTCTATTGCTCAGACTTGTGCCACATCCTTTAAAAAAGTTAGTTTAGAAATGGGAGGGAAAAACCCTAATATCATTTTTGCAGATTGTGATTATGAAAAGGCCCTTAAAACCACTGTCCACTCAAGCTTTGCTAACCAAGGACAAATTTGTCTTTGTGGCTCTAGAGTTTTTATTGAAGAAGAAATCTATGAAAAGTTTAGAGATGACCTTGTCAAAATGGCCCAAGCCCTAAAAGTTGGTGACCCAATGGCAAGTGATACGAAGTGTGGTGCCCTTGTTAGTTTAAGACAATTCGAAAAAGTCTTAACTTATATTGAATTAGCAAAACAAGAAGGCGGCAAAATATTATGTGGAGGAGAGGCCATTATACCAGATGATAATCACAAAAAAGGATTTTTCATCGGGCCAACTATAATAGAAAACCTCGATCCTTATTGCCGAGTTAACCAAGAAGAAATCTTTGGCCCTGTTATTACGTTAACTCCATTTAAAAAAGAAGAAGAAGTGCTGGAATGGGCAAACTCTACTGAATATGGTCTTTCTGCAACGATTTGGACAAATGATCTTAAAAGAGCAAATTCTTTTTCCAGAGAAATACAATCTGGTCTCATATGGGTTAACACTTGGCTCAACAGAGACTTAAGAACTCCTTTTGGAGGAGTGAAAAGCTCTGGTCTTGGAAGAGAAGGCGGTGAGTATGCGCTTAACTTTTTCAGCGAAACTAAAAATATATGTATGCAATACTAAGGAACAGATATGAGTGACGAAAAAAATTCTAATAAAGCGCCTGAGCCAGTCGGTCTTTACCCTCATGCTAGAAAGGTTGGAAATCTTCTTTTTCTTTCAGGGGTCGGCCCAAGAAAAAAAGGGACCAAAGAAATACCTGGTGTTGTTCTTGATAACCAAGGGAATATTGAGAGTTATGATATTGAGGCCCAATGCCACTCTGTTTTTGAAAATGTAAGGCTCATTCTAGAGGATTCAGGATCTTCTTGGGATCAATTAGTTGATGTAACGGTCTTTTTAACAAATATGAAAGATGACTTTAAAATCTATAATAAAATTTATGCTGATTATTTTAAAGACTGCCGTCCTTGTAGAACTACTGTTGAAATAAACTCACTTCCCACACCGATAGCAATTGAGCTTAAGTGTATCGCTACAATTTAAAAGGACTTTATTATGGGCACAATGAATACAATAAATTTTAAAAAATGGATTGATGAGCATAGAGATCTATTAAAGCCTCCTGTCGCAAATAAGGTCGTTTGGACTGATAGTGAGTTTATTGTCATGGTAGTGGGAGGCCCTAATCAAAGAACTGACTACCATATCAATGAAGGTGAAGAATTCTTCTATCAAGTTGAAGGAGACATGCTCCTTAAATGCGTTAATAAAAATGGAGAATTTGAAGATATTCCTATAAAGGAAGGAGAGATCTTTTTACTCCCTCCAAATACACCTCACTCCCCTCAACGCTTTGAAAATACTATTGGTCTCGTTATTGAAAGAAAAAGAAGGGCCGAGGAAAAAGATGGTCTGAGATGGTATTGTCAAAATTGCGGTAACAAACTTTATGAAGAGTTCTTCCATCTCAATAATATTGAAGTAGATCTCCCTCCTGTTTTTGAACGCTATTACTCTAGTGAAGACAATAGAACATGTAACCAATGTGGAGAACTAAACGACAAATGAAAATAGATATACATACACATATTCTCCCTCCTAATATCCCCAATTTTAAAGGCCAATTTGGATATGGTGGGTTTATTCAACTCGAACATGATCATAGCCGGTGTTGTGCCACAATGATTAAAGACGATGGTACTCGATTTAGAGAAGTTCAAAGTAATTGCTTTGACCATGAACCAAGATTAAAGGAAATGGATGAAACAGGTGTTAAAATCCAAGTTTTATCTACAGTTCCCGTTATGTTTAGTTACTGGGCCAAAGATCAAGATGGGCTTACTATTTCTAAATACCTTAACGATCATATCGCCGAAACCGTTCAAAAGGCGCCCGATCGTTTTATGGGCCTTGGTACAGTTCCACTTCAAAACCCCGATTTTGCTATAGAAGAGCTTCATCGTTGCATGAAAGAGCTTAACCTTAAAGGTGTGCAGATTGGCTCAAATATAAATAACGTTAACTTAGGTGACTCACGTTTTCTTCCCTTTTTTAAAGAGGCCGAAAAACTTGGGGCATCTATTTTTGTTCACCCATGGCAAATGATGGGACAAGAACATATGCCAGAGTATTGGATGCCATGGCTTGTAGGAATGCCTGCCGAAACTTCAAGGGCCATTTGTTCACTTATTTTTTCGGGCACAATGCAAAAGTGTCCTCAACTTAAAATTGCCTTTGCCCATGGTGGAGGCTCTTTTCCTATTACTGTTGGAAGAATAGAGCACGGGTATAATGTTAGACCAGATCTTTGCGCCAAAGATAATAAAATCAATCCGAGAGATTACCTTGGTCGATTTTGGATTGACGGACTTGTACACGATCCAAATGCACTTCACTATATAATAGATCTTCTAGGTGAGGATAAAATTTGTATGGGCTCTGACTACCCTTTTCCTCTTGGAGAACATCACCCTGGTAAGCTTATTGAAACAGTCATTGAAAATAAGGCCGTTAGAGAAAAACTTCTTTTTAAGAATGCTCTCCAGTGGCTAAATGTAAAGGATATCTAGTATGGAATTAGGACTACAAAATAAAAAAGCACTCGTTTTCGGATCTAGTATGGGTATAGGCAAAGCAATTGCTCAAAGTCTCATTAATGAAGGGGCAACTGTTTGTCTAAGTTCAAGAAATAAAGAGAATATTGATAAATGTGCCCAAGAGATTAAGGC
>Ga0055584_100007113_pt1 | contig 10977 bp, 8 predicted proteins | sample OSDHelmetaG_FD_58716 | JGI IMG/M metagenome (GOLD analysis project Ga0055584, IMG submission 58716) | Pelagic marine sediment microbial communities from the LTER site Helgoland, North Sea, for post-phytoplankton bloom and carbon turnover... | ecosystem: Environmental > Aquatic > Marine >...
TTGTTTATCTGCGGGTATTTCATAAGAATCTTTTGAGTGGCAAGTTTAACTAAAAACCACTCGTTTGACAAGATGCTTATTTCTTGAGACGCATGATTTTTAGCGCATCAGACCAAAAGGCTTTAAACTCAGATCGAGAGCTGAGCATTTTTCTTAATTCTGAGCGTAACGTTGGCTTTTGCTGAACAATGGGTTCTGGTTTTTCTTTAAAGTATTTATCCGTAATGTGGGCAATACCCGCTATGCTATCGGCTTGTTTGAAATTCGCTCGAGCCCGTTGTGTGTGACCCAGTTTTTCTTCAGCAAGCCCTAAGTTGTTTAAGGTAATATCATTGCCTGGATCAAGCTCGTTGGCCTTGGTGTAATCCGCAATGGCTCCTTCCGTATCACCAATTTTGTCTTTTACGTATGCTCTACACGCATAACGATAACCGTTATCCGGGTCTAACTCAATGGCTTTGTTTAGGTCATCCATCGACGACTTAAAACGTAGATGGAATTTGCAAACACCACGATCTGCATAAAAGTCTGCTTGCTCACCAAAATTAGCTATTGCTACATTCCAAACATTCATAGCGTCTTCGTAACGCTTCAATTTTTGTAACACTTCTGCCTTCAAGCGTATTTCGTCTTCTGATAATACAGCAGTGTCGCTTGACAAATGTTCAAGTGCTAATGGGTAGTTCTGGGCCTGAAATGCCGTTAATGCTTCGTTAAAATCCATTCAAATTCTATAACACAAAATTAAACGTAAATGTTTTGTTAATGTAACTGACTTACATTTGATTTACAGACGCAAAGTAGCGCACTTGGATTTATGAAAAATAAGTACATCGACCTCGTTGAACAAACATTCGATTTTCCGCAGGAGGAGTTTCAACTGGATGAACAGCATCAGCTTACATTTCACGATATCCCGTTGATGGATGTCGTAAAACAATATGGAACGCCCCTGAAATTCACATACCTACCCAAAATATCTCAGAACATTCAACGCGCCAAAAAGTGGTTTGCTGTAGCCATGGCTAAGGTTGATTATCAAGGAACATACAACTACTGCTATTGCACAAAGAGCTCACATTTTAGGTTTGTTATGGAGGAGGCTTTGCAAAATGACATTCACGTAGAAACGAGCTCAGCGTTTGATTTAGAGATAGTTAAGGCTTTGTATGCAGAAGGGAAAATATCAAAAAAGCAACACATTGTTTGCAACGGCTACAAAACAGAAGGGTATGTAAACCGCATTGCTGATTTGATGAATGACGGTTTTGTTAATTGTCACTCGGTACTGGATAATCAGGATGAATTGGCGCGACTGACTGGGTTGGTGAATGGTGAATTTAACGTTGGTATTCGAATTGCCTCAGAAGAAGAACCCAAGTTTGAATTTTATACAAGCAGACTTGGAATAGGATATAAAGACATTTTGCCTTTTTATTTAAAAAAGGTAAAGCCGGTTGAAAACGCTAAACTAAAGATGTTACATTTCTTCATTAACACCGGTATTGATGACAATGCATATTACTGGAACGAGCTTCAAAAGTGCTTAAAAGTGTATTGCACGCTAAAAAAGGAGTGCCCCGAATTAGATTCGCTTAACATCGGTGGGGGTTTTCCGATTAAACGATCATTGAATTTCGATTTTGATTATGAATACATCACGGAGGAAATAATTGCTCAGATAAAAACGGTTTGCAATGAAGCAGGCGTACCTGAGCCTAACATATTTACGGAATTTGGTTCGTTTACGGTGGGAGAGAGCGGTGGTACAATCTATAATATCATTCATCAGAAGAAACAAAATGACAGGGAACGCTGGAATATGATAGATGGTAGTTTTATGACTACTTTGCCTGATTCTTGGGCCATTAATCAACGTTTTGTTATGCTACCTATAAACCAGTGGGACAAACGATATGAAAGAATATTATTAGGCGGTCTAACATGTGATAGCGATGATTATTATAATTCGGAACAACATGTTAATGCGATTTATGTACCAGAATTTGATAAAGACAATCCACTATACATTGGATTTTTTAATACAGGGGCGTATCAAGAATCTTTAGGGGGCTTTGGCGGGATTCAGCATTGTTTGGTGCCAGCGCCTAAGCATATCATAATCGATAAGAATGCCAATGGAGAAATAATTACACGTATCTTCTCCAAAGAACAAAGTCACAAAAGCATGTTGAAAATTTTGGGTTATTAGAACGAATTTATGAAAAACCAAGTCTCAGAATTTATAGAAAAGTATTTCCTTCATTTTAATGCAGCAACCTTGGTTGATGCGGCTGATGGTTACATACAACACATCAACTCAGGTGGTAAAATGATGATTACGCTAGCTGGAGCCATGAGCACGGCTGAGTTGGGTAAGATTTTGGCGGAGATGATTCGTCAAGACAAAGTATCGATTATCTCTTGTACAGGCGCAAATCTTGAGGAAGATATAATGAACTTAGTGGCACACACTCATTATAAACGTGTACCCAACTATCGAGATTTAACTGCCGAGGACGAGCAAAAACTTTTAGATCAAGGATTAAATCGGGTTACCGATACCTGCATACCAGAAGAGGAAGCGTTTCGCAGATTGCAGGATAAAATAGTCAAACAGTGGAAGCAAGCTGAAGATTCAGGACAGCGGTATTTACCACATGAATATATGTATCAGATGTTACTCAGCGGAGATTTAGAGGAATACTATGAAATTGATCCAAAGGATAGTTGGATGCTGGCTGCAGCAGAAAAAAACTTACCCATAATTGTTCCAGGATGGGAAGACAGTACGATGGGCAATATTTTTACGAGTTATTGTATCAAAGATCAGTTAAAGACGTCAACAGTGAAATCAGGTATTGAATACATGATGTATTTAACGGATTGGTATAGAGCTAATTCATCAGGTAAAGGGGTTGGTTTTTTCCAGATAGGAGGAGGAATCGCGGGCGACTTTCCAATATGTGTTGTTCCTATGATGTACCAAGATTTGGAATGGGCTGAAGTTCCATTCTGGAGTTACTTCTGTCAAATATCTGATTCTACGACAAGTTATGGTTCCTATTCTGGAGCCGTACCTAACGAGAAAATTACTTGGGGGAAACTTGAAGTGGATACACCCAAATACATCATTGAGTCTGATGCTACTATCGTCGCACCACTAATTTTTGCCAAGATTTTGGGTTGGTAGTTTTTGAAAGACAACTATTCTATTTCCCTGGCTGTTTTCAAACGTCATTAGTTTTTTGTAGGACTTCGCATCTTTAAAGGCAGTTTCTGAAACGCCTTTATCGGTTACGCAGAAATAATCATCCCAAAACACAATCATCCCTTCGGTTACAAGATTGTTGGTGACCGCATCAATCAACAGACAGTCGTTTTGGTCGTCAATATCAACGGCTAATGTTTCGGCAAAATAGTAATTTCCAAAACAGACCTTAGGCTTGTCTTTATGGTGTGTGTTGTACCAGTCCGTAGCGTTTTGAACCAGTACCTGAGCAGGGTGTAACTGAAAGTCATCGGGTATCTCAAAACCAGCTTTGTTTTTACTAAAAGGAAATAAGGCAGTAATCAGCAGTAATCCACCAAGTAAACTCCGTTTGATGTGCAGCCGTGAGGCGGAACTTACAATCCACATTAAACCATCAAAAGCAAGAACCAGCATTGGACCGGTTGAGGCCAACAATACACGTTTAAGACCAAATGAATGAAACCATCCTAGATACCAAAACACGGAGTGCGCTAATAGTAAACCGGCAAAACATCCTAGGGCAAGCACGGATATGGGTTTTACGGCTGACCGAAGTTGACCGAGGTTGAATAGTTGCTTAACAACGCCCAAAACTAGGAAAATGAAAACTGGCCAACCGATCAAATAAGGAAGTTGGTGTACGTAGTGCAATAATGCACCACTACCATATTTTTTCTCAATTCCCTGATAAGGGTTCTGGTGAAACAACCACAAAAAGTCATGATGATAAAAGTACCCAATAACACAGTAAGTCAAGGTTCCTATGGTCAGCAAAAAAAGGCTTTTCCATTGCCCTTTCATGATCGCAAACAAAGCGAAAACACCGATGAAAATATATCCTTCAGAACGTATTAATGGCGTGAAGGATATCAATATCATGGCCAATGATGTCTTGTCGAATCGAATAAAATACATGCCTGCTGCAATAAATAATGCAATGAGCGGCTCTGTCAATCCAGAGGATTGGATAAGAAAAACATGCACGGCAAATAGCCCAATTATATACATGGCAAACGCGTATTTTGGGTAAGAGGGTTTAACGAGTAAGTAACACAGATGAATGGTGAGTAGCATGCAAATTGTGTTAAACAACTTCATTCCGACAAAGCCAAAATGTGCAAAAGGGCTGCTTAACAGAATGAAAACGGGCTTTGCCCACACATCAAGAAAGTACCGGTGATGCTCAAAACTTTGCTTGGACTGCAGGTAATGTAAGATGCTGTCTCCCGAATCATACGTGCTGCCCATAAGGAAAACCAGTATAACGTCAGCCAAAATGAGAAAGGCAATTAAAATACGTTGGTATTTTTCTGACATAGTTTCCTCAAAAATAATCGTTTGTATTCCAGTAGTTCAGTAGATTTGATTGTATTTTTATTTCACAGTTATAAGAAAACTATTCACGATAAACTACTTGGGTTTTCGTAAATAATTAAACATTTGCAACAGCAAAAGAGATATGGGAAGAGCATTTGAATTTCGGAAAGGACGTAAGTTAAAAAGATGGGGTAAGATGGCGGTAACCTTTACCAGAATTGGCAAGGAAATAGCCATGGCGGTAAAAGAAGGCGGCCCAGATCCGGCAAACAACTCACGTTTGCGAATGGCCATCCAAAATGCGAAATCTGAAAACATGCCAAAAGACCGTGTCGAAGCGGCAATCAAAAGGGCATCAGACAAAGACAGTAGTAACTACGACGAGGTACTTTATGAAGGGAAAGGCCCTTATGGCGTCGGTATGATGATTGAAACGGCGACAGATAATATCAATAGAACAGTGGCTGATATACGCGCTGTGTTTAGAAAAAAAGGAGGAGAACTCGGCACCAGTGGGTCGCAAGAGTTTGGGTTTGAACGAAAATGTATTTTTAAGATTGAGTTACATGATCGTGATATGGAAGAGCTTGAATTAGAACTGATTGATTTTGGTTTAGAAGAATTAGAACAAGTCGAAGATGAAACGTTAATCACCACCGATTTTACAGATTTTGGTAACATGCAAAAAGGCCTTGAGTCTTTAGGAATCGAAATCGTTTCGGTTGATAAGGAACGAATCCCACTCAACACCGTCGAACTAAAGGGCGAGCAAAGTGAAGAAGTGAATATCTTAATTGAGGCCTTAGAAGAAGTGGATGATGTTCAGAACGTTTTTCACAACGCTATTTTAGAGTGATCCTAATAGATTCTGAATTATCTCACTCTTGTCGTGCTGTTTTACCTTTTCATAGCTAAATAGCATATTTCGAAGTACGCGTTTAATAATTTCGACGTTTGAGCAAACGTTAAAATACTCAGGTCGCGGTTCAACTTCTAATTGCTTTAAAAAAGACTTGATGCTGTCGGCGTTAAGAATCAAACCATCTGTAAATGGGTTGATGTAAAACATGACCTCGTTGGTTTCCTCGTGGGTCAAACTACTCTCATCATTAAAACTTTTGAGTATTTCAAGTCCTTCAATGTTTTTATAACCCAGTACAAAGTGCTGTGGAAGGTTAACACCGTACACAGGGATATTAAGTCGTTGCGCAATTAGCGAATAAATAATCCCTAAAGAAACAGGATTGCCCGAACGATTTTCGAGCACTTTACTAATACAGGAATTCTGGATGTCGTGATATTCTTCAGCATTGCCTTTAAAGTGATGAACCTTAAAGAAAACGTAATTAAGTACTTTTACTTGTTCGAAGGAAGTGAGATCGTAATTGAACTCCAACCACGCATCCAAACGAATTTTTTCAAGTTGCTTGTTTACTTCCTGATGATCGGTATGCGGATATTCAACCCGTTCAAGTATTAACAAGCCCTTAAGCAAGTCTTCCGAGTCATGTTGTTTCCAAAATGTAAGGTCACGAAGAATTTCTGTTTTGCGTAGCTCCCGGATAATGCGTTGCATCCTTTTTAATCTAAGCACTTCTTCTTCATCCAAAGAAGCTTCTTCTAAAAAGGGAATGGCTTCATAGCCAAATGACAGAATCTTCGATTCAATTTGTTCGATGACTTCTTCATCAGAATCGTCAAGCAAGTAAATCAGACTAGAAATTTCTTTCTTATCAATCATCCAGTTATGTTATTTCTTTTCGGCTCTAGTTTTCTTTTTTGGTGCTTTTTCTTCAATGATTTTCTTCACTTCATCAAGTGTTAAATCTTTGACATTAAAGGTTTTAGGTAGTTCAATTTTGATCTTGCCTTGTACGATGTTGAACCGGCCCCATCTGGCTTTTTGAACAGAAATTCCTTCGTCATCCCACTGATGAATATACTTGTCTATCTCTTTCTGTTTCTTGATTTCAATAAGTTCAACAATGTTGTCGTAAGTCAGGTTGTCAAAATCGTATTTCTTATTTACGTTGATAAACATGTCGTTCCATTTAATAAATGGACCAAATCTTCCCGTTCCTTTTTGTACAGGCTTTTCTTCATAATGCGCTACAGGAGCATCGGCTTTTTGTTTGGCGACGATAAGTTCTACTGCACGATCTAAATCAACAGACCCAAGGTCTTCATCCTTTGGGATTGACACAAACATCTCCTTAAACTTTACGTATGGGCCAAATCTCCCTTGAGCCACAACCAGTTCTTCTCCTTCGTAGGTGCCAATAACTTTAGGAAACTTAAATAATTCAAGCGCCTCTTCAAGGCTCATATTGTCAATGTTTTGTCCAGCCTGAAGGCTAGCAAATTTGGGTTTGTCTTCCGCGTCAGCAACGCCTATTTGTACCATTGGGCCAAACCTTCCTAACCTTACGCTCACTTGTTTACCCGTTTCTGGATCTTCCCCAAGAATACGTTCTCCACTGGCTCTTTCTGCTGTTTCTAACGCCGTATCTACCGTTTTCGCAAATGGGTTGTAAAAATTGTCAATCATGGTCGACCACTCTTTAAGGCCGTTGGCTATTTCATCAAATTCTTTTTCAACGTTTGCTGTGAAATTGTAATCCATGATGTGGTCAAAATGCTTGATCAAAAAGTCGGTAACCACTTTTCCAATATCACTAGGGACCATTTTATTTTTGTTGCTCCCAGTCATTTCAGTTTTGTCCGAAACATTGATATTGTCTCCAACAAGTTTTAGCACTTTATACTGTCTTTCGAATCCTTCGCCTTTTCCTTTTTCTACGTAACCACGTTTCTGGATTGTTGAAATGGTAGGGGCATAGGTACTCGGTCTTCCTATTCCAAGTTCTTCGAGCTTTCTTACTAAGATCGCTTCGGTATATCTTGCAGGAGGTCGAGAAAAACGTTGTATTGCTGTAATCTCATCACAGTTTGGCTTGTCTCCACTGGCTAGTGGTGGCAAAAGACCAGCTGTTTCTTGCTCTTCGTCGTCTGTACCTTCTAAGTAAACCTTTAAAAATCCTTCAAATTTTAAAACTTCACCATTGGCTGTAAAAAGGTGTTCGTTGTTGTTATTACTGATCTTAACAGTCGTTTTTTCTAGTTTGGCTTCACTCATTTGTGATGCTATGGCACGTCGCCATATTAACTGATACAACCTTTCTTCATCGTAATTATTTCCGGCACTATTAATATTAAAGTACGTTGGTCTTATCGCTTCGTGCGCTTCTTGAGCACCAGCCGACTTGGTCGAGTATTTTCTTGGGTTGGAATATTCAGCACCATATTGAGCCTCTATTTCAGTCTTTGCTGAAGCAAGTGCAAGATCTGAAAGATTGACGCTGTCAGTTCTCATATAGGTAATATGCCCGTTTTCATATAGCCGTTGCGCCAACGACATTGTTCTTGACACAGAATAGCCAAGCTTCCTGCTTGCTTCTTGTTGTAAGGTACTCGTCGTAAAAGGTGCAGCTGGTTTTTTGGTGCCTGGTTTCACGTCAACCCTATCCACTGTAAACACAGCTCCTTTGCAGGAGTCAAGAAAGGCTTGCGCATCTGATTCAGACTGAAATTTTGTATTCGAATCTGCTTGAAAACGTTTTCCTTTTTGATTGAACTTAGCAACAACTTTAAACGTGCTTTTAGAAGAGAAACCTTCTATTTCGCGTTCGCGTTCAACGACCAATCGCACCGCTACACTTTGTACACGTCCTGCAGATAAAGATGGCTTTACTTTTCGCCAAAGCACTGGTGAAAGTTTAAAACCCACCAATCTGTCTAAGATTCTTCTTGCCTGCTGCGCATCTACTAGGTGTTCATCAATTTGTCTTGGTGATTCAATGGCTTTCAGTATTGCTGGTTTTGTAATTTCATGAAAAACAATACGTTTTGTATTGTCTTTATTCAACCCCAACACTTCCGACAGATGCCAACTAATGGCCTCTCCTTCTCGGTCCTCATCCGAAGCCAACCAAACCACGTCGCTCTTTTTAGCTAGTTTTTTTAAGTCGTTGACTACAGATTTTTTGTCTGCAGGTACTTCATAATGCGGTGTATATCCATCATCTACGTCAATGGCCTTGTCGCCTTTTACTAGGTCACGTATGTGTCCAAAACAAGATTTTACCGTAAAATCAGGACCCAAAAACTTCTCTATAGTTTTTGCCTTTGCAGGGGACTCAACAATTACAAGATTTTTTGCCATTCTCCTCTATGTCTTATTATTTGGTTATTACAATTTTCTTCGTGAAATCTAACGTTTTTCCGTGAACGCGTATAAAATATAGTCCCGATTGATAAACAGAAATCTCCTGATTAACACGGCCATCTGCGTCCGGCGTTACATTCAAAGTTTGTACTTTTTGCCCAAGTACTCCCAGTACATCAATGTTGATTGTCTCATTTTGCGCATTAAGTTGTACCTTAAATTGACCTTCTGATGGGTTAGGGACTAGGTTGAACTGTGTTGCATCCAAACGCTTATTCCTTGTTGATAAAACGTTTCGGTCCACATTTATATCGTCGATATATACAGCGTTTCCAGCATTGGTGGTTACCTCAAAACGCAGGATTAGGTTGGTGCTTGCTGCAAAATCCGATTGGTCTAAATTTACAATTTGAAGTTTCCAGTCGCTATTAGAAGTTGGCGCCCAATTTGGTATAAATTGATTCGTAGAACTTAGGGTCGTTATCCCGATTAATGATTTAAGTACACGCCATGTTTCACCACAATCGTTAGAACCATAAATCACCACACGTTCACCGGCTGAGCCAGACTGACGCATGGAGTATGCGGTACGGAAGCTTAATACAGGACTTAAGTCTTTGTGTAGGCTAAGATCAAAATTGGGTGAGGTCAAAGAGTACTGGCTTCCAATTGGCGTTTCTTCGTCTACGTTGCACACAACACTCAATGATTTGTCGTAACCCGTATTGTCTAACCTTTCCCATCCATAAGCACCAATCGTTTCTTTCTTCCATGTAAACTCAGAGAATGGACTTTGAAAAGTCTCAAGAAATGGACTTGCCAACTCGGCAACCAACCCCTGAACTTCTATAAATTCTGTTTTTGTAATTTCTGATGACCCTTGTGCATTAATTACTTTCAGTGTTACCTTATAGGTTCCAGATGTATTATATGTCACGGTTGGATTTTGAAAAGTAGATGAACTTGGTGATCCACCTTCGAAGGTCCAAATACGATCAACAACGTCACCATTCCAAGACATGTCAATAAATTCGAGAGGCTGGCCCTCACATACTATAGTCTGTAAATCCTTTACATGAAAATCAGCTTTTGGTGCACAAGGATTTGAAATGTTGATACCTGTTGCCGTAGCAGTTGCTGCAGAGATATGGCTGGCACGTCCAAAGGCACCACTGTTGTTCAAATATCCAAGCATTCGAGTTCGTTGGTCTCGCGTAAACATATTGGCACAGTTACCATCAGCATAATCCATAAAATTCTCAATCTGATCCAATAAGTCTGGAGAGTCATTGGTACAAGAATTTTTTGACGTATTACAACCAAACGAGGCACTTAAAACGGGTGGTGTGTCGCAAATCCAATCTCCGCTGCGCTGACAATTCGAATTACCACAATCCGAAATAGGGTCGCCATTTGCATCACGTTGAGCATCCTGAAACGGGTGCCAAAGACCAAGATAATGACCAATCTCATGCGTCAGGGTTCTTCCCGCGTACTCAGCGCTGCCAGTGCCAATACTCCCGACATAGGATGCCCTAAGAATGATCCCATCGCCAGACTTATCGTTAGACGTTGGTAAAACAGCATAGCCCAAAATATTGGCAGCTCTTCCTATGGTTTTAACCACCCAGATATTAAGGTATTTGGATTGGTCCCATATGATTAATTGTTTCGCTTCTTCGTCACCTCCATTGGTTAAACTTGATACCGTCCGGGTTATACCATCGGTACAGTTACCTGCTGGATCTTTTGTCGCCATTTTAAATTCAATCTCACAATCAACGGCTATTGATTTGAAAATCGCTCTGGTTTTTGACGTATCTGCATTTCTGCGCCGAAAGTCTTCGTTTAGAATACGCATCTGATCCAAAATTTGAGCCTTACTAATATTTTCTGGGCCGTATTCATGAATCACATGAAAAACGACAGGAATAGTGACCACTGCTTTTTTGCCATGACTATTACCTGAGTAATTTAAAATGGCATCAGGAACAGAATAAATCAACTCTGCTTTTTCCTTGTTGTTTTCAATTTGTGCATCAACAAATTGGTCTGTGCCACAGTGAACGTGCTGTCCGAAACCAGAAATTCCTAGTGAAGTAAGGCCAAAAAGAAGTAGAAGTATTCTCATAGAACGTAAATAAAACGGCGAATATGCAATTTAAATATCAAAACGCTGACG
>Ga0055584_100007114_pt1 | contig 10974 bp, 11 predicted proteins | sample OSDHelmetaG_FD_58716 | JGI IMG/M metagenome (GOLD analysis project Ga0055584, IMG submission 58716) | Pelagic marine sediment microbial communities from the LTER site Helgoland, North Sea, for post-phytoplankton bloom and carbon turnover... | ecosystem: Environmental > Aquatic > Marine >...
CTCTAGTAATTGTTGAATCATGCGAAAGCTTCTTACCCAGGGTTTCACCTTACGTAATTTGGCAGGTAGGTTTTCGATTGCAGCTGTCGCATCTTCATAGCTACTGTAGACACCGTACAAGGCGTTGTACCGCGTCACTCCTTTGATGACTACGCGTATATAGGCAGATTCTTCGGAGACATCGTTTTCCTTGAGAAAATTAATGATCTTGTCTTCTCGAGTGACACTGCCTATTTGTAGGGAGTAATGCTCGGGAGATTGGCTTAACGCCCAGGCTTCACGTTTCATTCCGTCTATCGCTATATCACTGCTGTTATATTCATCAGCAAGGTTCACATCATTATTACTGCTAATGCTTTGCTCTATCGCGACATCTGCTGCTACGCTGTCGTTAGAAACGGTTACTGGTGAATCCAGATTCGCCAGTTTTCTCTCGGCTTCTTTTGTGCCCTGATCGGCGGCTTGTTGGTACCACTGCCGGGCTGTCTCAATGTTTTTATCTACACCGTAACCGTTCTCATAAAACACACCCAGGTTGAATTGTGCCTGACCGACGCCTTGCTCAGCAGACTGACTAAACCAGTTCAGCGCGGTTGCGTAATCTTTGTCTACACCACGACCAAAGGCATACATGACCGCAAGACTATATTGTCCGTGTGCATGTCCTTGTTCTGCAGCAAGTTCAAACAACTTTGCGGCTTTTTCGTCATTTGATGAAATAGATAGTCCGCGAAAGTACATCAAACCCAGATTGAATTGTGCATCGACCTGACCACCATTAGCAGCCATGTCCCACCACTTTGCCGCTTCCTGGTAATTTTGTTTGACGCCATCGCCGCGAAAGTATTTCGCACCCACCTGATATTGCACCGCCGGGTGGCCTTGTTCTGCTGAACGTAAATACCAACTCAGTGCTTTTTCGGAATCTGCTTTTACGCCATGACCGTAGTCATACATGATGCCAAGCATTTTTTGCGCTTCTGAATCACCATCATTGGCAAGAGAAGAAAGGATTTTAAATGCCTTTTTATACTCGCCGTTTATGTAAGCTTTTCTACCTTCTTCATAACTTTGTGCCATGACCGGTTGTAGAGAGACCACACTGAGTATGAGCAAACAAGCCGCAATGCGTGAGTGCGATGTCAGGGATCGCAAACTGAAATTGAACAAAGCTTTAGACATAGTATTTTTACTTTATATTTATTCAGGTCATCTCGTTTGCCAAAGCGAATATTTCTCTGGCATCAAACACCTGATCATTACTTTCAAATAACTTGGCAATACAGGCTCTGTGTAGAGCAAGTTTCAATTTGCCAAAACCAATCGCACCCCAAATAATTGTGCCATGACTTTCCCTACCCTCATCGAGCATATCAGTGCCACCAATACCCAGAGGTGGTGTGGCATTGGCATCGATAATCACTTCGATATTCTTGTTGTTCTGCCATTGTTCCGCTTCCAGCAGTTGTACACCAGCTGCACCTGTTGTGAAAACTATTTGCGCATCTTTGCAAAGATCTCCGCGTTCTTCACTTGTCATTGCCCCGGCGGCTTCTGCCGTGACCCCAAATTCTGTCTCGATATGCGCACATGCTTCTGCCGCACGCGACTGCTTTCGCGACACTAGACATACCGAGGCGCCTTCCTGAGCCAGCATCACGGCTGCGCGTTGACCAACCGGACCGGTGCCACCGAGAATGACGGCACGTTTGCCCTGTAAACTGGTACTTGCCTGCATTTTAGCCACCGCTGCAGCCGCGGTGGTGTTACTGCCGTTACTGTCGAGCATGACTGACACGCGAAAATTTGAAAAAAAGCCACTTTTTACTGCTTTCATCAACTTTTCACCCGCTACCAGGTCGCTACCGCCGACAAATAAGGCGGTGTTCTTTTTGTCCTGTGGCGAACGCGTAAAAATCGCCCCTTCAACCAAAGCACCGACGTTGTCCGGATTGCAATTTCCATGTCCAATTACATGATCCGCACCGCCATCGTAGCCAACAACCGTATCAAATACAGATGGATTCGGATCAGTATCGAGTTGGAATAAGAGTTTTTTCATTATAATACCTCATAGGCCATTGTTATTTATAGTATTTATATTGAAATGCCGAACATTTCAGTATTCACATGACCTACACCATCTTCGTCGGCGACATTTGTGATGCGTAAAGGTAACCGATGCGAAAGCCAGCGACAACAAAACATAGGCTTACAATTCATATTGCGAGTATTATCTGCGCTCAATTTTTCTTAACTGAGGGGCGCAAAAGCGCGTGTTTTCTGCGTGAATCGGCGTTCTCAAACAAATTTTAAAAATATTTAGGGAGCAAGCTAATGATTAAAGATAAAGCCGTTCAGATATTTCTGGATGATCTCGCGAGCAAGTCCTCGACACCCGGCGGTGGCAGTGCTGCAGCCATAATGGCAGCCATGGGCGCGGCATTGGTGAGTATGGTCGCTAATCTGACTGTCGGTAAAAAGAATTATGAGGCGGTGGATGCCGAAATGCAGGAATTGCTGGCCACCTCAGAAAACCTGCGCGATCAGCTCACCGCAATGATTAAGGCAGATGTTGATGTATTTGATCAGGTAATGGCGGCTTACGGTATGGCTAAAGAAAGCGATGAAGATAAGGCAGCGCGTTCACTTGCGATACAGGCGGCGCTTAAGGATGCCACCGATGTACCGCTCGCTTGCGCAAAACTGTGTGCTGAAGTCATCAGCATTTGTCAGCCGATGGCGGAAAAAGGCAATACAAATGTGATAAGTGATGCCGGCGTGGCGGTATTGGCAGCGCATGCCGCGTTACGCAGTGCGGCCTTAAACGTATACATTAATATAGGCGGTATCAAGGATGAGGAATTTGCCAACGATCGACGTCAGCAATTGGAAAGTCTGTTAGAGGGGAGTAATGCAGCCACAGAACAGGTCTACGAGCTGGTAAAAAGTAAGCTGTAACAGCAGAGAATTTAAGCCCTCATAAAATTCGCATCGAGAAATCAACGGCGTGGACATGTTTCGTTAAGGCACCAACAGAAATATAGTCCACGCCCGTTGCGGCGATAGCTTCAATTTTTTCTATCTCAACTCCACCTGAAACTTCCAGCTTAGCTCTACCTTTGGTAAATTGAACGGCTTCATGCATGCTGTCGATATCAAAATTATCGAGTAAAACACTGTCCGCACCTGCCTTAATGGCTTGCGCTAATTCATCCATATTTTCGACTTCAACTTCAACCGGTTTTGCAGAGAGTTTTGCTTGAGAGACAGCCTGCTCGATACTGCCTGTGCCAAGAATATGGTTTTCTTTAATCAGGATGGCATCGAATAAGCCGATACGATGGTTATTACCACCACCGCAAGTTACCGCATATTTTTGTGCGCTTCGTAAACCAGGAATGGTTTTTCGTGTATCCAATAGTTGAGTTTGACTGTCACCGAGTTTGCGCACGTAGTCACGTGTCACCGTTGCCGTGGCTGAGAGCAGTTGTAAAAAATTCAGCGCCGAACGTTCTCCAGTTAATATTGTGCGCGTCGAGCCTTCTAGCTGACATACCGTTTGCTCCGCATGAATCGCGTTGCCATCCTGTGCTAGCCAATTTACTGTCAGCGCCTCATCTAATTGTTTGAAGACTTCATCAAACCACGCCTGGCCACACAAGACGGCTTCCTGACGACAAATAACATTTGCGCGAGCATTGGCATCCGCGGGTATTAAGGCCGCAGTGAGATCACCACTGCCTATATCTTCGCCTAAGGCAGCCTTTACTGTGTCGCTGATATCTGACTGTAATGTAGAGTTCATTTTTATTATTGATGCTTAGTTAAATTGTCGCAGGATAAGTTGATCGCCGCGTTGAGTGAACTCAAGATGTTTCAAAAAAGACATACCTAAAAGTATCTCATCTTCTTGCATGTAATCATTAATACTGGCCCGAACGTCATACAAAATTATATTACCTATCTGAATTCTATCCAGTGTCGTCAAATAGACAGGTATTGTGCCATTGGCAGTGTTCGCTTCTACTTGCATACCGCGTTTAAGCTGTAAAGCATCGGCAATAGCGGTGGGTATGCTCACATCAGTCGCACCGGTATCAAGCAGGAAACTCACTTTTACACCATTGATTTCGCCATTGCTCAAGTAGTGTCCCTGTCGGTTTCTTTGCAAAATAACTTCTCTGCCCGCATCGCCCTCAGAATACTCCACATCTTGATTTGGATTACGTCGTTCATCGAGAAAGCGATCAAAATAAAGTGTGGCGATGGCGAGTACGAAAATCCATGCGGCAATAGTCATACCACTGCCCATTTTTTTTGTCACACTCGCTTCGCTATTAGGATCGTCTCGCATGAATGAATAATGCCATATTTAAGCGTACTCGGCATACGCTGACTTATAAATGCTATCGCTTATCGCGAGACGAGTCTGAGGCCAGCAGGGAAATGCCTTTTATTGGCCTGATAGAAATTACGAAATGAATCGCGTTGAATTATTGAAGCTGTGTATTCAGACGCGCCGCGTAAAGTGAAATGTTGTTTATCAAACCAGGGAATGGAATAGCCCTCATAGGGAAAAGCAGAAAAACCGGCGTAAGGATGAAAGTAGTTTTCACACCATTCCCATGCATGACCTGTACCCTGCAAAACGCCTGTTTTCTTTGCCGCTTCCCACTCATATTCGTGTGGAAGGCGAGCATTTGCCCAACTGGCCATCGCGGAGGCTTCGTGGTGGCTTAAGCCCGCAACAGGTTTATCCGACTCCAGATGATAAGCGCCTTTGGCATTAGTGCCATAGTAGTTGCCGTTGGTACCCACGCGCCAATGCTGAGGGCGGGTGATTGCATTTTGCTCACGCCAAAGCCAGGCTTGTTCGCTCCAGTGTTCTTTTGTTAAGTATCCACCGGCTTCGATAAAACCAAGAAACTCGGCGTTAGTAACCGGCATGTCAGCGATTTCAAAAGCCTGTAGCTCGAGCGAAAAACCGGGGCTCTCATTGTCATAGTGATGTAAGGGATCAGTCGATCCGATGGTATAAAGCCCTGTTTCTAACTGATGATAATTTGCTTGGATAGCTTGCGCTTCTAGAGCAGATTCAACTTCGAAACCGACATCGTCCTGCAGATTCTTTTGCGTCAAAATATAGTTAGCGGTTTCGATATGCTGAGCATAGTGCTGGCACAAAAAATAAACTAAAAAATTATCCTGCATTAAAGCCACATCACTTCCTGCATCAATTAGTTCGGATAGGTGTTCAAGGTTTTGCTGTTGTGAATCTTCAGCCCACTGGCAAAGCTCAGCATGTTCCGGCAACGCCGTCGCCCGTGCTGCTTTTACCGATAGCTCTGGAATGTAAAGTTGTTTGTGTTCGTCACTGATTGTGTCGATAGCGAGAACAACTTCACGCAGCCAGTAGGTCTCGGTAAATACACAATGTCCCAAATGCCAGCCAAGCGGGCTCAAGTCAGGATGAAATTGCCGAGAGTAATCACTAGCTGGGGTATGGGTAAGCATATCCAGCAATTGTTGTTGTTGCTGCTGCAGTGGTGCCAGCATCTCATGAACATTCATAGCGCCTGAAAGTGTATTTCTCCTTGTGGATTAACAGACAACAAGGAATGTGAATCGACTTCTAGCCAATGTTCATTCATCGAAAAGCGTTCGGAGGCGATCAGCACCGCGCCGGGGAAACTTGGATGGCTATTGGTGTAATAAAGAGAAGGGCAGGCAGTTTCATTCAAGGCATGGCGACAGATAAACAGAGACTCGCCATCTGAAATCATAATGTTTACAAGCGCAGGTGCTCCCTCCAACAAACTATCGAGATCAGCGCAAGTTAGCTTCAGTGCTTCAGGAACAGAGCAACCAGTGCGCAGGTGTTGCTTACACATTGCAAACAAATACTCAGAATCGGTATTGCCTTCAATTTCGCTGGCAATCTCTGCTGATAAATGTTGATGCAAGCGGGCGCGTGGGCCAGCGTTGAAGTTTTCAATCCTGCCATTGTGCTGAAACAGGTATTGTTCGTATTTAAAAGGCTGGGTGTTGGCCTGATTCGTCGCTTGTCCCGGCGTCGCGCTGCGCACATAAGCCAGCCAAAGATTGCTTTGCAGAGAATGTCCCAGAGCTGTCAGGTTGCTATCTGACCAAATTGGTAAGGTGCTGGTGTAAATGGCCGCTTTTTCATCGGGCAAATACCAGCCAAAACCAAAACCATCGGCATTCAGCGTAGTACCTGATAATTCCTCGCTGGCCCAGGATTGTTTAAGCAGACTGTTCGGGTTCTCCTCCAACAGCTTATGCAAAAGCAGGTCTGGTCCCAGATAGGCGGCAAGACGACACATAGACTAGTCTCCGATGTTGACGTGATGAATCATGCAGTACATCCTAGACGAGTGAAATTAACATTCAAGTTGCTTTATTGTGTGAGTCCAAATGTCGTTTACGCTTGATTCAGAAAAACACTGGTTAAAAAATGTACGGCAAGTGCCATCGCCGAACTGCGATGATCGCCCCCAGGATTGCGAAATTGATCTTGTCGTCATGCATGGCATCAGTTTGCCACCGAACGAATATGGTGGCGATTATATTGATCAGCTTTTTACCAATACGCTGGATCCCCAGCAGCACCCTTATTTTGCAGAAATTGTCGCGTTGCGCGTGTCATCGCATCTGCTGATTGACAGAAAAGGCGAGGTGACGCAATACGTACCTTTTAGTGATCGTGCCTGGCATGCCGGGGTCTCAGAATTTGAAGGCAGGCAGACCTGCAATAATTTTTCAATTGGAATTGAACTGGAAGGCCGTGATGATGAAGCGTATGAGGCGGTACAATATGAGCTTGCCGCAAATCTTGTTAAACTATTGATGCAGAATTGGCCGGGGATCACAAAACAACGCGTGGTCGGGCATTGCCACGTTGCACCGGGACGTAAAACAGACCCGGGCGAAGCCTTTGATTGGCAACATTTTTATGCTTTATTGGATTAATGAGTGAAGGACCAGATAAGAGAGACGATTAGATGACATTAATAAGTATTTTACTTGGCCTGGCACTGGAGTATTTTCTGGGTGCGCTGGATCATCTGCGTAATCGCGACTGGTTTGACCAATACAGTCGTTGGTTGGAAAATCGTTGTAGTTCACATTCACTTTGGGAAGGACCGACTGGCGTCTTGTTAACACTAGCACCGCCACTGGCTTTATTAGTGTTAATCGCGCATCTCTTATCTAGCATTTCCATCGTGCTGACTTTTTTACTCACTATAGTGGTTTTCGTTTACAGTCTCGGACCTGATTTCAATACTTTAATTAATGGCTACATTGAAGCCTTGGAAAATGACGATGATGCAGCGGTGAGTCGACTTGAAGCTTTTCTCTTTGGAGAAGAATTAAGCGACGACAAAGAAGAGCGCGACAAAACAGCAATACGGACAGTATTGATTTGCGCACATGAGCATATATTCGGGGTTATTTTCTGGTTCATAACGCTGGGTATGCTGGGTTCACTTTTATATTGCCTGGTGGTGCGTCTGGAAGATAAGTTTGATGGTATTCACGGTGATTACGCCGACGCAATTCGTAATTTGCATCAGGTTCTCATCTGGCCATCCGCGCGCTTACAGGCCTTAGGATTTGCTCTTGGCGGCAGTTTGGTGGATGCGCTTGAAGGTTGGCGCAGTGTCGAAGGCGATAGCCTGAGCATCAGTAAAGAAGTGATTGCCACCAGCGGTATCTGGGCATTGCAATATCAGCCAGAGTTAAATGCTGAATTCACTGAAGAAAAAGAAAGTTACATCGGCTGGGTGCGGCAGGCTCAGGCCCTGGCGAATCGCACACTCATTGTCTGGTTAACGATATTAGGTGTGATGACTCTCGGTGGTTGGCTAGCTTAAGCCAGATACTCTTCAATACGCATCATGGTGCGTTCGCCATTTTCACATACAAGCACACCGTCATTAACATACCAGTCACTCAGCACCGTACGTGTTGCCGGCATATCGTTTAGTTGAAACTGATGCACCTCCGGTCGATGTGTATGACCATGAATTAAATGCTGTACGTCGTGATCGATCATACTTTGCTCAACAGTCGCTTGCTCAACATCAATAATCGCTTTCGCTTTTTTGATACTCGATTTTTTGATCAGTGGACGTAGACCGTGTGAAAGTTTTATACGCAGCGCATAGGGTAGTCGTGGAAATACAGTGCGCGTGAAACCGGTTTCCATAAAACGACGATAGCGTTGGTAGCCTATATCCTTACTGCAAAAAATGTCACCATGAGAGAGCAACACTTTTTCACCCTCCAGCTCGACCACATGTAAATCCGGCAGCAAGGTACAGCCGGCAACATTTTTGAAAGTCGTATCAAGCATCAGGTCACGGTTGCCACGGATGATAAACAAATTCATGTTAGCTTCGGAGAACGCCAGCAGTTCTTCCAGGATATCCGGGTTCGGTGGCGTTTGATCATCATTGCCGACCCAAAAATTATCAAACAAATCACCCAGAATATAGAGCCCGGCCGCATCCCGTGCGCGGCCGCGTAACAAACGTTTGAATAAGTCCAGTTTCTGAGGGCGCGCGGGACTCAGGTGCAGATCAGAAATGAACAGTGTTTGCATCGGTTCAGTTAGTGCTGCCGTGACTTCAGGCGAGAACTATAATGATTCACCGGGATTGATATCTATCGTCTTAGTCAGCTTTACAGTATTTCTACTTTTTCGATAATGATGAGTTCGGCTGGCACATCCTGAAAGCCATTGCGGGAAGTGGTATCACATTCTTCAATTTTCTCCACGATCTCAACGCCATCCGTGACTTTACCAAACACACAATATCCCCAGCCATCATCAGTCGCAGAACGAAAATCAAGAAAGGCATTATCGGTTGTATTGATAAAAAACTGTGCAGAGGCAGAATGCGGATCAGAGGTTCTAGCCATCGCAACCGTACCATCGAGATTGCTCAGGCCATTATCAGCTTCATTCTGGATCGAGTCATTGGTGGGCTTATCGTTCATGTCCTGGTCCAATCCACCTCCCTGGATCATGAAATCTTCAATAACACGGTGAAAAATTGTACCGTCGTAGTGACCATTTTTGGCATAGGACACAAAATTTTCAACTGTGACAGGCGCTTTTTCAGGGTTAAGTTCAAGCGTGATGTCACCGTGGTTGGTGCTGATACGTACATTCATGGAAATCTCCGGCTACTGTTCTAATGTTTGAAGACGCCTATGATAGTTACTCAATAATGAATAGCAACTGCAGAGTCCTGCCATCAGGGGGCTGTATATTGTAAAGTGTCAGAACGCAGTTCATTTGCTACTATGCGCGCCAGATAAAACGCCTCTTTTTATAAATAATGTTAAAAATATACAACTCGTTGACCCGCACCAAGGAAGAATTCAAACCCATTGTCCCCGGCAAAGTGGGCATGTACGTCTGCGGTATTACTGTTTATGACCTCTGCCACATTGGTCATGCGCGTTTTATGTTGGTATTCGATACCGTCGTACGTTATTTACGTTCGCGTGATTATGAAGTCAATTACATCCGCAATATTACCGATATTGATGACAAGATCATCAATCGTGCGAATGAAAACGGGGAAGATATCGACGCCTTGAGCGCGCGTTATATTGAGGCGATGAATGAAGATGCTGATGCCTTATTCATGCTGCGTCCTGATCATGAGCCGCGCGCTACCGATCACATCGGTCAGATAATCGACATAACCAACACCCTCATTGAAAAGGGTTACGCCTACGCCGCAGATAATGGTGATGTCTACTTTGCCGTCAACACCTACAGCGACTATGGACAATTATCGGGCAAGAAAATTGACGAATTACGTGCCGGGGAAAGAGTGGCAGTGGATGAGGGTAAAAAAGATCCCCTCGATTTTGTCCTTTGGAAAGCGTCAAAACCGAATGAACCAAGCTGGGATTCTCCCTGGGGACCGGGACGACCGGGCTGGCATATCGAATGTTCTGCCATGTCCATGCATACCCTCGGTGAAGAATTCGATATTCATGGCGGTGGTCAGGATCTACAGTTCCCGCATCATGAGAATGAGATTGCGCAATCGTGCTGCGCGACCGATAAAGGCTTCGCCAGACTGTGGATGCATAACGGCTTTGTCCGCGTTGACGATGAGAAAATGTCCAAATCACTGGATAATTTCTTCACCATACGTGAGGTGTTGAAGACATTTCAGCCGGAAGTCATCCGTTTTTTCATACTCTCCAGCCATTATCGTAGTCAGCTGAATTATTCCGATACTCACCTGCAAGAGGCGAGAGCATCGCTAGAGGGCCTTTATATTGCGCTACGTGATGTAAATGCGAGCACAGACGACATCGATGAGAGCTACCTGAATCGCTTCAACGAGGTAATGGATGATGATTTTAATACACCCAAGGCCTTTGCCCTGTTGCACGAGCTGGCACGAGAGATAAATCGTGCCGATGACAAAGACAGCACCGAAGTAGGCAGATATGCCAATACGCTAAGGCATCTGGGCTCATTGCTTGGGCTCCTGCAGGCCGATCCGGCGGACTACCTGCAAAGCGGAGCTGGTGAAGAGGGGCTATCAAATGACGAAATAGATAAGCTCATTAATCAACGCACGGAAGCGCGTAAAAACAAAGATTTTGCCGAATCTGATCGAATACGGGATCTCTTAAGTGATCAGGGCATCGCGCTTGAAGATGGTGCTGAAGGCACAATCTGGCGACGAAACTGATTTTCCTGATAAAGATATACTCAGAAAAAGCAGACTAATAGCGCGAAAACCCCGTATAGGGTATGGTTTTCAGTCACATACACAGGGAATAATTGACGGCAAATAAGTCGACGCGTATCATCCCCCCTCCTTGCAGGGAGCGGGTGTTTTTTAAGGAAATGTCGGGGCATAGCGCAGCCTGGTAGCGCATCTGCTTTGGGAGCAGAGGGTCGGGAGTTCG
>Ga0055584_100007116_pt1 | contig 10972 bp, 8 predicted proteins | sample OSDHelmetaG_FD_58716 | JGI IMG/M metagenome (GOLD analysis project Ga0055584, IMG submission 58716) | Pelagic marine sediment microbial communities from the LTER site Helgoland, North Sea, for post-phytoplankton bloom and carbon turnover... | ecosystem: Environmental > Aquatic > Marine >...
GGCGCTGCACCGGCTCGCGCATTTCTATGCGCATGAGTCGTGTGGCCAGTGCACGCCGTGCCGCGAGGGCTGCGGCTGGATGGAACGCATCCTGTTGCGCATCGAGGAGGGCCGCGGGTTGCAGCAGGACATCGACCTGCTCAAGAACATTGCCGACAACATCGAGGGCCGCACGATCTGCGCCCTCGGCGACGCGGCTGCCTGGCCGGTCCAGAGTTTCACGACCAAATTCCGCGACGAGTTCCAGGCGCACGTCGACGAGCAACGCTGCACGATCCGGGGGACGGCCCATGCCTAAACTGACGATCGACGGCGTTGAAGTGGACGTGCCGGCCGGCACCACCGTGTTGCAGGCGGCGCTCAGCCGCGGCCGCGAGATCCCACACTACTGCTACCACCCGGGTCTCTCCATCGCGGGCAACTGCCGCATGTGTCTCGTCGAGGTCGAGAAGGCGCCGAAGCTGATGATCTCGTGTCAGACGCAGGCTGCGGACGGCATGGTGGTCCACACCAAGAGCGACAAGGTTGAGCAGGCGAAGGCCTCGGTGATGGAGTTCCTGCTCATCAACCACCCGCTGGATTGCCCGATCTGCGATCAGGCAGGGGAGTGCCGGCTGCAGGAATACGCCGTCGAGCACGGGACCGGGGTCAGCCGCCACGATGTCTCCAAGGTGACCCAGTCCAAGGCCATCGATATCGGCCGCCACATCACGCTCGACCAGGAACGCTGCATCCAGTGCAGCCGCTGCATCCGTTTCTGTAACGAGGTCACCGGGACCGGCGAACTCGATTTCTTCCAGCGCGGCGACAAGACCAAGATCGGCCTGTACCCCGGTAAGCGGCTGGACAACGCGTACTCCGGGAACACCGCGGACATCTGCCCCGTCGGTGCCCTGACGCTCAAGGAATTCCGGTTCTCCACGCGGGTCTGGTACCTGAAGAACACGCCGTCCGTCTGCGCCGGTTGTTCGAAGGGCTGCAACGTGATGGTCGCCGTCGGTCGCAAGCAGGAGATGATGACGTCTCCCGGTCAGATCGACGACGGGATCAAGCGCATCGTGCCTCGGGTCAACGAGGAAGTGAACCGGCACTGGATCTGCGATGAGGGCCGGCTGTCCTACCGCAACCTCGAAGCCGCCGGCCGGTTGCCCTTTGCGCAGGACGCGAACGACCACGAGCTCGAGTGGGACGCCGCCATCGCTCACGCCGCCGAGGGTGTTCAGGGCGGGCGCCTGGGCGTGATCGCATCGCCGCGCGCGACGAACGAGACACTCTGGGCGCTGAAGAAACTCGTCGACGGTGTCGCTGGCGCCAGGGTCGGTATCCAGAAGATTCATCGCGGGGAAGACGACGACCTGTTGATCCGTGCCGACAAGGGCGCCAACTCCGCCGGAGCCGCGGCGATCCTCGGCGCCGGCGATGCCGCAGATGTGCTCGCGGCCGCCTCCGCCGGTGAGATCGACACGTTGATCGTCCTGGGTGACCCGCTCGATCCGGCGGACACCGTGGATCTCGGCGATGCCGCCGCGAAGGCCGGCAAGCTGATCTACATCGGTCCCTTCGCCGCGGCCGCGAGCGCAGCACACTTCCGCATCCCGGCAGCCGCCTGGGCCGAGGAAGACGGCACGATGGTCAACTGCGACGGACGGGTTCAGCTCGTGCGCCGTTGCCACCGGCCGCGTGGCGAGGGCCGCCCCGGCTGGCTGGTCCTGCAGGATTACCTGGCGGCCGCCGGACTCGAAACCCCCGGTTGGTCTTCATGGCAAGAGGTTTACGACGCGCTCGCGGCAGATTGCGACGCGTTCCGTGGCACGAAATCCGAGGCCATCGGGCTGCTCGGTGTGGCGACCGCTGAGGCGGCCTCGGCCGGAGCTTGATCGTGGAACTCGAACCGCTTCTAATCAGTTTCGCCAAGATCTTCGTCGTGTCGCAGGTGTTGATGGTTGGCGTGGCGTTGATGACCTGGGTCGAACGACGGCTGTCGGCGATCATCCAGTACCGCGTCGGCCCCAACCGGGTCGGGCCGTTCGGCCTGTTGCAGCCGATCGCCGACGGGATCAAGTTCGTGATGAAAGACGAGACCCTCCCCGAGGGCTCGCACAAGCCGTTGTTCGTGCTTGCTCCGGCGATTGCCTTCGTCACCGCGTTGTGCGCCTTCTCCGTCGTTCCGTTCGGTCCGGTGGTCGAGATCTTCGGGCGCAGCGTGGATCTCGTGATCCTCGACCTCGACGGCGGGATGCTGTTCGCGTTGGCCGCGACCGGTCTCGGCGTGTACGGCATCGTCTGTGCCGGCTGGGCCTCGCGCAGCAAGTACGCCTTGATGGGCGGCCTGCGCGCGTCGGCGCAGATGGTCAGCTACGAGCTGGCGCTCAGCCTCGCCGCGATCGGCGTGTTCCTGGCCAACGGCACGTTGCGTCCGACGGTGATCGTCGAGATGCAAGCCGGCTGGTTCCTCAACTGGAACGTGTTCGGCGGTTTCCAGATGTTGGGTTTCCTGCTGTTCATGATCGCGGGTTACGCGGAGACCAATCGCCTGCCCTTCGATCTTCCCGAGGCCGAGAGCGAACTCGTCTCCGGCTACCACACCGAGTACTCGTCGATGAAGTTCTCGATGTTCTTCATGTCCGAGTACATCGCGATGATCACGATGTCCGCGCTCACCGTGACGCTGTATCTCGGCGGTTACAACCCCGGGTTCCCGACGGGCGATCTCTCCGGTTGGGCGCTGTGGGGCCTGCAGATCGGCTCGTTCGTCGCCAAGGTCGGCTGCCTGTTGTTCCTGTACGTCTGGGTCCGCTGGACGCTCCCGCGGTTCCGTTACGATCAGCTGATGCACCTCGGCTGGAAGCGCCTGTTCCCGCTGGCCCTGTTCAACCTCGTGGTGACGGCCCTGCTCGTCGCCTTCGACGTGATCAAGGCATAGGGGCGTTCGATGGCTACCCTCGAAACAGTCGCCTTTGTCCTGCTGGCCACGCTAGCGGTCGTTTCCGCGCTGATGGTGGTGTTCCACCGCAGCCCGGTGATCTCGGCGTTATCGCTGGCCTTCAACCTGGTCTCGATCGCCGGGTTCTACCTGTTCCTCAACGCTCAGTTCATCGCGCTGCTGCAGGTGATCGTCTACGCCGGTGCGATCATGGTCCTGGTCTTGTTCGTGATCATGCTGCTGTCGATCACCACCGAGCAGGGCCTGCACCGGTCGGGCCGCGTCCAGCGCGTGGCGGCGCCGTTGCTTTCGGCAGCCTGTGCCGGCGTGCTCGTGTTCGCCGTGGCCCGCGGATCCGAAGGCGAGGCTTTTGTCGTGTCCTCGGCGGACTTCGGCACCGTCCGACAGGTGGGGCTCGAACTGTTCAGCACGTACTTCTACGCTTTCGAGGCGATCTCGCTGTTGCTGGTCGTGGCCATGATCGGTGCGGTTCTACTGGCCAAGAAGAGGCTCTGAGATGGCACCTCAGTCGATGCTGATCCTGTCCGCGCTGCTGTTCGCCATCGGTGTGTTCGGCGTGCTGTGGAACCGTGGGGCGATCACGATCTTGATGTGCGTGGAGTTGATGCTCAACGCGGCGAACCTCGCCTTCATCACCTTCGCCCGCCAGTTCGACCAGGCGGACGGTCAGATCTACGTGTTCTTCATCATGACCCTGGCCGCCGCCGAGGCAGCGGTCGGCCTGGCGATCGTCATTGCTCTATTCCGTTTGCGCGAGTCCACCGATGTGGACGAGCTCAACCTGCTGAAGTGGTAGGCGCGGCATGCTGAAGCTGATCTGGTTGATTCCTCTGTTGCCGGTCGTCGGCGTGATCCTGAACGGGCTGTTCGGGCGCCGGCTACCGCTGAAGATCGTCGGGACGATCGCCTGCACGACCGTGTTGCTGGCCTTCGGGTTGTCCGTCGGCGCGGTGATGAACCTCGCGGCGTTGCCCGAGAACGCGCGGCACTTCGAGACCGATGTTGCGACCTGGCTCCCCCTGGGAGAGATGGTCACCGGCTCCGAGTTGAACATTGCCTGGGGCTTCGGCCTCGACCCGCTCTCGGCGGTCTTGCTGCTCGTCGTCACCGGGGTCGGGCTGTTGATCCACATCTACAGCGTCGGGTACATGCAGCATGAGCGCGACTACGCGCGCTTCTTCACCTACCTGAACCTGTTCATGGCGATGATGCTGTTGCTCGTGCTGGGCAACAACTTGCTCGTGCTGTTCGTCGGTTGGGAAGGTGTGGGCCTGTGCTCCTACCTGCTGATCGGGTTCTACTATGACCAGCCGTTCGATAAGCGCACGGGGCTGAGTTGCGCCGATGCGGGCCGCAAGGCGTTCATCGTCAACCGCATCGGCGACTTCGCGTTCCTGATCGGCATGCTCTACCTGGCGCTCGAATTCGGCACGCTCAAGTTCAGCGAGCTGAACGTCGCACTGGCCGGGCACCACACGCCGGGATGGTTGCTCACCGGGATCGGCGTCCTGCTGTTCTTCGGCGCATGCGGCAAGTCGGCCCAGATCCCGTTGTTCGTCTGGCTGCCCGACGCGATGGCCGGCCCGACGCCGGTCTCGGCATTGATCCACGCCGCCACGATGGTGACGGCCGGTGTCTACATGGTCTGCCGCATGTCGGCGCTCTACGCCGGCACGCCCGAGGCGATGGCCGTGATCGCCGCGGTCGGCGCAGGGACGGCGCTGTTTGCGGCCACGATGGGGATCACCGCCACCGACATCAAGAAGGTCCTGGCCTATTCCACCGTCAGCCAGCTCGGCTTCATGTTCGCGGCCGTCGGCGTCGGTGCGTATGTCGCCGCGATCTTCCACCTGATGACCCACGCCTTCTTCAAGGCGTTGCTGTTCCTCGGCGCCGGAAGCGTGATCCACGGGCTGCACGGCCAGCAGGACATCCGCAAGATGGGCGGTCTGAGGGCCAAGATGCCGCAGACCTTCCTCACGTTCTTCATCGCGATGCTGGCGATCGCCGGGATCCCGGGTCTGGCCGGGTTCTTCTCCAAGGACGAGATCCTCGCCGGCGCCTGGAACGGCAACAAGATCGTCTGGGGCGTGCTGAGCTTCGCCGCGTTGATCACGGCGTTCTACATGATGCGGCTGACGTGGCTCGTGTTCTTCGGGAAGTACCGCGGCGACGAGAAGACCTGGTCCAAGGCCCACGAGTCGCCGGCGCTGATGACCGTCCCGCTGATGGTCCTGGCCGGGCTGTCGATCGCCGGGGGGTACATCGGTGTGCCCGCCGTGATGTCGGGCTGGGTCGGCCTGGGCGACGTCAACATCTTGCACCACTGGCTGGCGCCCGCGATCACCGAGGCCGGAGGCCATGGCGCTGCGGCCGCGCACGGTGCAGCGGCGGCGCATGACGCCGGCATGGAGACGATGCTGATCCTGATCGCTACCGTCGTGGCGGTCCTGGGTCTCGCGCTGGCCTGGATGATGTATCGGAAGGACGGTGTGGCGGCCACCTGGGCCAAGCGCTTCGGTCCGGTGCACACGATGCTGCGCAACCTTTACTGGGTGGACGAGTTCTACGAGCTGGTGATCCTACGGCCGTTCTACGCGATCAGCCGTGTCTTCGCCGGGTTCGATCGTTGGATCGTCGACGGACTGGTCAACGCCACCGGCGTGACGGCGGACATCGGGGGGCAGGTGCTCAAGTACTTCCAGACCGGCCTGGTTCGCAACTACGCATTGATGTTCCTGTTCGGGGTTCTCGTGATCCTGTACTACGTGGTCCGCGCGGTAGCGGTCTAGCGGGGCGATCGGATGGGCGACTTCAACTGGATCCTGGTAGCGCCGGTCATCAGCCTCGCGGGCTTCGGCCTGTGGACGATGATGCTCTCGTCGTTCTTCCGTGGCTGGACTCGGCCGACCGCCGTCTCGGCGTTGATCGGTCTGGCGTCCACCGGCGCGACCCTGTTCCGCCTGTGGCAGCAGTGGATGGCCGTCGGTCCCCAGGAGACCGCGTTCGGCATGGTTCGGGTCGACGGGTTCGGGTTGTTCTTCTCGTTCATCCTGCTCATCGTCACCGCGCTGTCGATCCTGCTGTCGATGACGTTCCTCGAGCGTGAGGGCGCCGACCAGGGCGAGTTCTATTCCCTGATCCTGTTCTGCCTGGCCGGCATGTTCCTGATGCTGCACACGACGCACCTGATGATGGTGCTCATCGGCCTCGAGGTCTTCTCGCTCGCGCTGTACGTGATCTGTGGTTTGACCCGCGGCCGGGTGCGTTCGGTCGAGGCCGCGCTCAAGTACTTCCTGCTCGGTGCGTTCTCGTCGGGGTTCATGATCTACGGGATGGCGTTGCTCTACGGCGCCACCGGGACGCTCGACATGGGCGGCATCGGGAGTGCCGCGACGGGCGACCCCGGCAACCTGATGCTCTGGGTCGGGATGGCTCTGGTGTTGATCGGGTTGGCGTTCAAGATCGGCATTGTCCCGTTCCACCAGTGGGTCCCCGATGTCTATACCGGAGCCCCGACCAACGTGACGGGTTTCATGGCCGCGGCGACCAAGACCGTGGCCTTCGCCGTGTTGCTGCGTTTCCTGATCGGCGCGCTCGACGGTTTCTCCGATATCTGGATCCCGATGCTGTTCTGGCTCGCGATCCTGACGATGACGGTCGCCAATCTGGTCGCACTGGCCCAGACCAACATGAAACGCCTGCTGGCGTATTCGTCGATCGCACACGCCGGTTACGTGTTGATCGCCGTCGTCAGCGACTCCGCGGCGGGTGTCGAGGCGGTCGTCTTCTACCTCACGGCTTACTCCCTGATGACCGTCGGTGCCTTCGCGGTCCTGATCGCCATCGGCCGCGGCGATGCCGAGAGCGAACGGGGCTATTCGCTCCGGGAGTGGTCCGGGATCGGCTGGTCGCGGCCGCTGCTGGGTATCGCGATGACCTTCTTCATGTTCTCGATGGCCGGTGTCCCTCCGACCGGCGGTTTCTTCGGTAAGTGGTTCGTGTTCAAGTCCGCGATCGAATCCCAGCAGTACACGCTGGCCGTCATTGGCGTGCTCAACGCCGCAGTTGCCGCGTACTACTACCTTCGGGTCATCGTCACGATGTACATGCGCGAGGCCGACGACGAGGTCGAGCAGATCTTGCCCGTCCCGATCGCCGTCGGCGTTGTGATGATCATCTCGGTCGTCGGGGTGCTCTACCTCGGCGTCGCACCCGATGGCGTGCTGGAGATGATCAAGGGGCTGGCGCACACGCTCATCTAGCCTGCTTCGATTCGCCCGCTCATACCAGGACGTATCGTAGGACAAAGACGGCGCCGAGCACGTAGACCAGCCAGGAGGCCTCGCGCCCGCGTCCGCTCAGCAGCTTGATCAACGGGTACGAGATGAACCCGAAAGCGATCCCGTCGGCGATCGACCAGGCGAACGGGATGCCGACCATCACGAGGAACGCCGGGAAGGCCTCGGTGAAGTCCTCCCAGTCGATTCGCCGGATCATCTTGGTCATCAGCACGCCGACGATGATCAGCGCCGGGGCGGTCATCGGTTGCAACGGTGGTCCACCCTCGACGGCGACGCCGCCCCCGATCATTCGCACGACCGGCGAGAAGAACAACGCCAGCAGGAACAGCGTCCCGGTCACCATGTTGGCCAGCCCGGTGCGCGCTCCGACGGCCACGCCGGCGGCGCTCTCGACGTAGGCGGTGACCGTCGAGGTGCCGAGCAACGAGCCGGCGACGGTGCCCGACGAGTCGGCCATCAGCGCCCGCGTCGCGCGCGGTAACTTGCCGTCGCGCATGAAACCGGCCTGTTCGCCGACGCCGATCAACGTGCCGATGGCGTCGAACACCGCCATGAAGAGGAACACGATCACGACCGGGATGACGGTGGCGTCGAGCAGCCCTCCGAGGTCGAGCTGCAGGAACGTCGGGGCCAGGGACGGTGGGGCAGCGAGCAGCCCCTGCCACTCGATCAGGCCGAGCCCCCAGGCCAGCAGTGTCGCGGCCAAGATCCCGATCATCATCGCGCCGCGCACGCCGCGAGCCATCAGCACCGCGATCGTCGCCAGCCCGAACAGGGCCACCAGCACGGGCGCCCGTCCGAGATCACCGAGGCGCAGCAAGCCGCCGGCATCCGACGGTTCGACGATCCCCGCGGTGACCAGGCCGATGAGGCAAATGAACAAGCCGACGCCGGCGGCGATGGCCATCTTCAACGACGCCGGGATCGCGTCGATGATCATCTCGCGCACGTGCAGGAACGTCAGCAGGAAGAACACCACGCCGGAGACGAACACCGCGGCGAGCGCGACCTGCCAGGAGAGACCCATGCCGACGACGACGGTGAGGAAGAAGAAGTTCTCGCCCATCCCCGGCGCCATGGCGATCGGGTAGTTCGCGGCCAACCCCATCACCAGCGTGGCCAGTCCCGCGGCAAGGCACGTCGCCGTCATCACGGCGCCGAAGTCCATCCCGGTCTGCGACAGCACGGCGGGGTTGACGAAGACGATGTAGGCCATCGTCATGAAGGTGGTCAGTCCACCCAGCAACTCGGTACGCACCGTGGTGCCGTTGTCGGTCAGCTTGAACAGTCGTTCCAGCATCGCGCTTCAAGGGTACTAGAAGTCCCGGGGTCGAAACCGCCCAGGTCGGAAAACCCCTACTGGTCGCGAGCGAATCGCACCCTACACTCAGGGACGATGCGAGTTCTGCTGGCCACGACACTGCTTGTTCTGACGGGAGCCGCCGGCGTTCAGGCCGGCGAGGATGAGCACCGCTACTACGGTGATTTCCGGTTCCGTCTCGAACAGGATTGGGATTCGAGCCGCTCCGACGGATCCGAGCGTGACGACCGCGCTCGAGCGCGGATCCGTCTCCGCTTCGGCGCGGATTTTACGTTATCCGACCGCGTGACGCTCGGCTTCCGCGCGCGGACCGGCTCGAAGATGAGCCAGCAATCCGCGCACCTGACGATCGTTGACTTTGATGGCGGCGATCGCGGTGACGCGGGTATCAATCTCGACCGGTGGTACGTCCGCGGCAAGTCGGCAAACGGCCGCCGCTCCGGCTGGGTCGGACGCAACGCGTTCCCGTTCTGGAAACAGAACGAACTGTTCTGGGACGACGACGTGACCCTCGTCGGAGCCGCGGGGGATGCGCGTTATGGACTCGGCGAACGCGGAGACATCTCGATCCGCGCGGGCTACTTCGCGCTGCCCGTCGGGATGCGCGACTTCTCCGGCAACCTCGGTGCGGCGCAACTCGTCTACACGGCTGCGGCGGGCGAGGCGAACCTCACGGCGGTGGCGGGGTACTTCGAGATCGATGCCAACCCTTCCGACAGCGACGCTGGAAAGCTGCTCGCGGGCGACGGCGCCCGCGATTACGGGATCCTCGTCGGCGGTTTCCAGGCTGCCTTTGACGCAGGAGGGAGGCCCGTCGCGCTGGGCGTCGACCTGATGCACAACCGAGACGCCTCCGGCGACTCCGACGGTCACGGCGTCTCGGTGCGTTACGGCAGCACGAAGTCGAAGGGTGACTGGCTCGTCGGGTACGGGTACGCGAAGATCGAGCGTCTCGCGGTCGTCGGCTCCTACGCCCAGGACGATTGGATGCGCTGGGGCAGCGCGACGCAGACGCGCAGCAGCGATTTCGAGGGCCACGAGTTTCGCGTCGCCTGGGCGCCGATATCCCGCATGAACCTGGTGGCCCGGTTCTACGCCGTCGAGTCGATCACGACCGTCGAGGACGGCAAGCGCTTCCGTATCGATCTCAACTACAGGCTTCGGTAAGCCGCGGGGCCCTTTTCGCGGTACGATCCCGGGATGCCCGATTCGGCGCCCACCCGTGCGCGGTTGGCCCTGCTGCTACCGCTCGTCCTGCCCGTCCTGGCGGTTGCTGCGCTGGTGTACGGCCACGACCCGGTCGAGTACGAGGCCAACCGTCCGTTGATCCACCGGGTGGACGATTTCATCGGCTCGGAGACCTGCCGTTCGTGCCACCTCGACCACCACGAGTCGTGGGAGCGCACGTATCACCGCACGATGACACAGCGTCCGACCCCCGACACGGTCGTCGGTGAGTTCGACGGGCGCGAGGTGACCTACGAGGGGCAGACCGCCCGGGTCTTTCGCGAAGACGACAGGTTCTTTTTCGACGTGCCCGACGGTGGCGGGCGGCGAACCGCCGAGGTCATGCTCGCCGTCGGCTCCCACCGCTACCAGCAGTACTTCGAGCGCGAGCAACACGACGACGGCTGGTCTTTCAAACGGCTGCCGTTCCTCTGGCACATCGGCGAGCGCCGCTGGCTTGCGTTGAACAGCGTGTTTCTCGGGCCGGACAACCCGGACTGGGGGCACACGCGCGGACGCTGGAACGACAACTGTGTCTTCTGCCACAACACCGGCGCGCGTCCCGGGGAGGCGCTCCGCATCTCGTCGGATGGAGAACGGCAGTTCGACTCCGAGGTGGCCGAGCTCGGCATCGCCTGCGAGTCGTGCCACGGCCCGGGCCGCGTGCACGCCGAACGTTTCCGCGATCCGCTCGGGCGCTATGCCACGTTGGCTGCTGGCCGCGACGACGATACGATCGTGAACCCCGACGAACTGACCGCGGGGCGCGAGGTGGACATCTGCGGCCAGTGCCATGGCCAGCGTTTGCCGAACAGTCGCGGCCATCTCGTGGAGTGGTTGACCACGGGCCCGACCTACCGCAGCGGAGACCGCCTGCAGGATCACGTCACGCCGCTGGCGCGAACGACCCCGTCGCCCACCGAGGATCTCCCCGATCTCTTTCGCCTGCGTTTCTGGGAGGATGGCACGCCGCGGTTGAGCGCCTACGAGTACCAGGGCATCAAGATGTCACCCTGCCACATCGAGGGGGACTTGAAGTGCGGCTCATGTCACACCATGCACGGCGGCGATCCCGCGGGGATGATCGAGCCGGCGATGCGCGGCAACGACGCCTGCACGTCCTGTCACCAGGAGATCGCCCGCGACGTTCGGACGCACACCGGTCACGACCCGGAA
>Ga0055584_100007117_pt1 | contig 10971 bp, 9 predicted proteins | sample OSDHelmetaG_FD_58716 | JGI IMG/M metagenome (GOLD analysis project Ga0055584, IMG submission 58716) | Pelagic marine sediment microbial communities from the LTER site Helgoland, North Sea, for post-phytoplankton bloom and carbon turnover... | ecosystem: Environmental > Aquatic > Marine >...
TCCTGGTGGACAGTTTCAGCGCCATCGGGAATATCGGTACCGAAACGGAATGCATCGTAAACGACCCACCGCGGCGTCGGAATTTCCAGCACCCGTGCGTAGTAAAAAGCGCTTTCGCTGGAGTCGAATTCCGGATCAGTCCACACAGTCCCAAGTTCGGCAGCTCCAATGGAGTTACTCCAGTTAGCTGCCGCTACGTCGACCGTATTGCCAACTGCGGGTAATACGCCATTGTCATCGAGCTGTCTTCCGTCAGACCATGCTACGTCGTAGACTTTTTCGTGCGTCTTGCCCTTTCTATCGAGCCAGCCTTTGACAATCTGGATGCGATCGAGGTTTGCACCAACAGCATCACGCAATGCATAGACCATGAATGAGGGTGCGCCGTCTCCTGCTGTGCCTGGGAGGTCGCCGCCCATTGGCACGCCTTTTTCGTAACCGCGGAAAGCCGGTGTTCGGCTATTAAGGTCTTCATCTGTAAAGTCCCAGCCCCCGAAGAAACGCACGGTGATACGCGGACCGGTAGTGCCATAGACTTCCTTACGCGCCATCGCATCCCAAATCGACGATCGCGTGTTTTCGTCCGCCCAGACACCGGTGAATCCGGACGCCACCAGTTCATAACCTTCGAATACGCCGTTTTCTGTCCGGGTGAAAGGGTGCCGCATTCGGGTGGGGCTTGGTTCTGCGTTCGTGGCCTTGCCAAAGAAATTATCCTCCTCAACCGCGACGAGGCCTGTATGACTGTCGGTTGAACCAATCAGGCCGAATTTGTAGGGGTTGCTGCCCAGTCGTTCTTCCAGCAGCAGTCCGTTCTTCAGCGCTTCGCGAGCGTATTCGCCCTTCAGCATGTCATCCGTTTTAGCCTCGGATAGATCGAGGTTACCGGCATCCCAGGTCTCGTAATCTGCGAATGCATCGTCAGGGGACAGAAAGGGATGCGCCTCACCGTCGCCTTTGATCTGCGTGATCTCGTACATTGGCTCCCACTTCGCTCGCGCCTCCACATATTTTCTGTCGAGCTTGCGGCCGGTGTACTGTTTGTCGACGGGGAACATGATGCCGTTTGAAAGGTTGCCATTATGTGCAAGCGCAAGTGCCGAGCCCCCCGTTTTGGCCTCGTATCTTTCAAGATAGTCATAAAGATCGAGTGGGTCAGTTGATCCGACCGGGGCTTGTGTAGTGTACGGGACAATCCGGCCGACCTTTTCGGCGCCTTCGCGGAAAATTACGTTGCGGTGCAAGTTGTTGCCGGCGACGAGCGATGTCCACTCGAAGCCGATCAGCGCCGTGAACTTACCCGGATCATCGAAGCGTTCGGCGGCGTCGACCACCCGTTCCCAAATCGATGAGTAGGTTTTTCCACCGGGCGAGTATTCGGCAATCATGTCGGGATTGATGTTGCCTTGCGCGAAAGTGGTAATAAGATCCAGCGCGGCAGCAACAGACTCTTCGTTACCGGCTTGCAGGCCCTCAAACCAGCGAGCGCCTTGCTCATACTTAATGATGCCGGGGGCACCCGCTGCGAGATCAGTGAAGAAGCCCATTGCGTCAGAGTGATCAGCTATGACCAGCCAGTCGAGTGGACGACCCATCCGCGCCGGCTGACCGCTGGATGCCATGACTTCTTCACCCCGGGCGAAACGGTATGCTTCGTCCAGACCAAGGCGCGCGCCAAACAGTCCGGCATCCACGGAGAGCCCGGTATGCAGATGGGTGTCGCCCCAAAATACCTGATCCGGGAAATTGCGCTGTGCGTAAGGAGAATAGGCCTTGCCGGGGTATACGCCAGCCAGCGATTCTTTGGACGGCGTGATCTGCGCAACGGCGTGGCTTGAGATTACGAGAAGGCTTGCGGTCAGAACAAGCAGACGATGAAGTGCCATATTACTATCCCTGATTTTATCAATTCGATTTTGCCACATAATCACATGAACCTGGTCGGAAGGGGAATCGGTAAATTCCGTCTCATAATTCAGCGTCTTGAAACAATATCACAATAATTTGACTCGCCTGACTATCACCAGCTACTCGATTCGCTTATCACCCCCAAGCGGCAATTATTCCTGTAGAATCGCGCCTCCATTCTTAATTCAACTACCGTATTCCGAGAGGCTATTGTGAGCAAAGCAGACCAACTACAGAAGATTAAAACCGCACCCGGATTTATCGCCGCACTTGACCAAAGTGGTGGCAGCACGCCCAAAGCACTCGGCCTTTATGGCGTGACGCCCGATGCCTGGTCGAACGACGAAGAGATGTACACCGTCGTACACGCTATGCGAACCCGCATCATGACCAGCCCGTCTTTTGGCGGCGATCGGATTCTTGGAGCCATTCTGTTCGAGAACACGATGGACCGGCAGGTAGAAGGGCAGTCAACGGCTTCCTATCTTTGGGACGTGAAGAACATTGTACCTTTTCTTAAGGTTGATAAGGGACTCGCAGATGTTGTTGACGGTGCTCAGGTGATGAACCCGATGCCAGAGCTCGACAGCTTGCTGGAGAAGGCCAATGCGGCCGGAATTTTCGGAACCAAGATGCGTTCTGTGATCAAGGAAGCCAACGCGGCCGGTGTCAATGCTGTCGTTGAACAGCAGTTCGAGATAGGGCGGCAGATTGTTGCAGCAGGCTTGGTGCCGATTATCGAGCCTGAGGTTGATATTCATTGTCCAGACAAAGCGGCTGCTGAAGATCTGTTGCTTGCCGCGATCATGAAGCAGCTGAACAGCCTGAATGCAGACGAAGTCGTCATGTTGAAGCTGACTTTGCCAGAGAAAGACGGCCTCTACGCTGACTGCATCGCACACCCGAATGTCGCTCGCGTTGTCGCTCTGTCCGGCGGTTATTCTCGCGAAGAAGCCAACGATCGCCTGTCACGCCAGAAAGGCATGGTCGCCAGTTTCTCCCGCGCACTGTCCGAAGGTTTGAGCGCACAACAGTCAGATGATGAATTTGACGCCACGCTGGACGCGTCTATCGCCAGTATCGCGGCTGCATCAGCTACCTGAACAATACTGGGACGGGTCGCGGGCCGCACAATGCCCGCGACTCGTGCTTCTTATTTGATCAGGCCATCTCTCGATAGATGACGGACGATTGCCTTCGCTTCGTCCGTAATAAATGAAGTATCGCCCTGGGTTTCGCGTTGCCTGACGATCTTGGAACTCGACTCGATTCCCCAGACGGCTTCCTTGTCACTGACGGAATAGACTTGCGTCGCGAGCCTGAACTCGTGACTGAGGGTGAGAAACGGTGGCTCTACGTACTCCGTCAGCTCGACACTCCATACGTTGTAATAATACGTGGGGCGCACTATATAGGTTGACTCGGGTCTGGAATCATTTTCCTTGGCCGAGCTGTCAAGGCTGATCAATTGCGTTATTAGCACGGCATCGGAACCGTGCTCATCGACCATTTTCGCAAATGTTTGCCGAGTGACTGGCGTCTTGGTGTTCATCATTGACGTGCTGGCGACGGCCGAAACCCCCTGAGCTTTCAGTTCTTTGACGAGCGCGTCCTCCAACCAACGTCGAGTGTCGAATAATTCGAACAGGGATACGACCAGAACGTTCTGGTAGGGCGCGTCGGCCGTTTTCGACAGATCCTGAACCCTTGTTACCTGCGGGCCAGCGCAGGCGCCTGAGAGGAGAGCTGCGGCGAGAATTAGCAACTTCTTGATCATCTAAATTCCTTAAGTTCATCTTTCAATTCGGAATAGCAAAATGCCAGTTCATACGGGCAGGGCTATTACTTTTTACTTGATTTTTTCGAGCTGGTGCAACCCTACAGGGAGAATGGGATGAGGTCGACCGAACTCAATGAAACTGTGTAACAATTAGCAAATTATCGAATTGACCATCAAAGGAAATACATGGCCAAGTTAGCTATGGGATTTGCACTGGGGCTACTGGCAGTAGTGGTGCCGGCAGCTGAGGCTGAGCTGGTAAGCTGGCCGCAGCAATTGGACGGTGAGAACGGAGCGACGGTTATTATTTATCAACCGCAGGTCGAATCGTTTTCAGGCAACAGCATAGAAGCGCGCGCGGCGTTTTCGGTGAAAGCGCCGGCGACCGAGAACGTCCCGGTTTTTGGAGCGATTTGGATCGAAGCCAAGATCGATGTCGACCGCGATGCACGAACAGCCGTCATACGCGATGTCAATATTGGTGATATTCGACTTGCTGACGCCAGCGGAGAGCAGTTACAGGAGCTTACTAACTTCATCGAAGGGCTGATCGAAGGCTCCAGCTTCAGCATCACGGTCGATCAACTGCTTGCGGATCTGGATGACAAGAATATCGAGTCGTCCGGGGCAGCGCTCAAGCATGACCCACCTGAAATTATCTTATCGACCAAGCCGGCGATTTTGGTTTCGATCGATGGCAAACCTGTGATGGAGAAAATCGAAGGTTCTGACTATGAGCGTGTCGTGAATACAGCGTTTCTAATCGTTCAGGACAATGAGGAATATTTTCTGTATGCGGGCAGCGATGCCTGGTTCAAAGCGCAAGCTGTAGCAGGTCCCTGGACCCGCGCCAGTCAGGTTCGCAAGGATATCGCGGGGCTTGTTGAGCCGGCTGATGATGGCGCAGAAGAGGTCGGCGAAGTCGATATCATTATCGCTACCGAGCCAACTGAATTGCTTGTCACAGACGGTGAGCCCTCGTGGGCTCCGGTCGAAGGAATGAATCTGCTTTATCTTGCAAACACGGACAGCAATGCGTTTCTCGAATTGTCGACGCAGAAATACTATGTATTGTTGTCGGGGCGTTGGTATAGCAGCGAGGGAATGCTCGGTGAGCTGCAGTGGACGCATATACCAAACGATGCGTTGCCTGAACCCTTTAGGGATATACCCGAAGACTCGGTCAATGGCGCGATCCTGAGTCAGGTCGCCGGAACACAGCAAGCTCGCGAGGCCGTTCTGGACAACACTATTCCGCAAACTGCGGCGATTTCTCGCTCGGATGCGTCCTTTAGCGTGGAGTACGACGGGGCTCCGGACTTTGCACCGATAGAAGAAATCAATGTCGAGTATGCGCAAAATACCGCCTCGGCGGTTTTTCGCTACGGGTCGTTGTACTACGCGTGCGATGACGGTGTCTGGTATGTCTCCAATAGTGCTACAGGGTCCTGGAGCGTCGCGACCGAAATACCGGACGCGATTTACAAGATTCCAACGTCCAATGCGCATCACAATGTTACTTACGTAAAGGTTTACGATGTGACGCCAGAAGTGGTGTACGTCGGCTACACGCCGGGCTATTACGGCAGCTATTACTACCACGGCACTGTCGTTTACGGCTCTGGATGGTATTACCACCCATGGTACGGCCCGCATTACTACCCGCGCTATCCGACCTGGGGTCTTCATGTAACCTATAACCCGTGGTACGGATGGGGCGTTGGCGTATCGTGGACCAACGGACCGTTTCGGTTCACATTCTCCAGCCACGGTTCGTGGTGGGGAGTCGGCGGATACCGTCCTTACCCTCGTCCTTATGTCCACGGCGGCTATCGCAAGACGAATATTAACGTCAATATCGATAACAGCATCAACATCGGTGGGGGTCGCGATCGGCCGGGTACTCGGCCAAGTGTCTACGACAGGCCGGAGAATCGCGCGCGAAACATAGAGCGTCCGGCAACTCCGACCAGCCGGCAAGCTCGCCCGGCGAACAGCGTGGAAAACAACGTTTTGGCTGACCGCTCCGGAAACGTTTATCAGCGAGGGTCTGGGGGCGATTGGAGCCAGCGTGACAATGGCCAATGGTCGCGGCCGCAGAATATGGATCGGGCTTCATCTTATCCATCGGCAACCCGGCCAACACAGGGTTTTGATTTGAATACTCGTCCTGCAACTCGACCGCAACTCGAACGAGACTATAATGCGCGCCAGCATGGTGTCCAACGATCTCAGAATTTCCAGCGGCAGGGCGGCAGGCGGCGGCGCTGATGAATTTGCTGAAGCGATACGCTTGACCATGTACCATCTCAACCTGAACCCTTATGAGAACATTGATGTCATCTAATTTTCTGCGAAATGCCGCGGCGCTCACCTGCGTACTGTCTTTCGTCGCCTGTGCGACCATTGATATTGATCTGCCGTCCGTCACTGACACGCCGACCAGTGAACGTCTGCCGGGCAAAATCATATGGCGCGATTTGTTGACTCATGACTTGAAGGGATCCCAGGAATTTTACGGGTCACTCTTTGGCTGGAAGTTTGAGGCGGTCGGAAGCGCATCGGGATTCGGAGACGATTCGGCCTATACGCTGATTCGACACAAGGGACAGTTGATCGGTGGAATGATCGACACAGTGGCATTGAACGGCAGAGACGATATTTCGCAGTGGGTCGTCGTAATGTCCGTCGACGATGTAGACAAAGCGACGTCCAGTTTTGCCGCCAACGGCGGAGAAGTCATGACGCCGCCGACCGACCTGAAACGTCGTGGGCGGCTGGCCGTCGTAAGAGATGCACAAGGCGCACTGCTGGGCTTATTGCAGACCAAAGATGGCGATCCGACCGACAGCGAACCGGTCGTCGATGGGTTTCTATGGGACGAGCTGTGGACCACGGATGTTGATAGTGCGACGAAATTCTACTCGGACGTAACTGGGTTGCAGGCGGACGAACTGAATCTCGAACGGGATCAGGAAGCGAGTGTTGCTTACCGGCTTCTTAAGTCCGGCGACATGCCAAGAGTGGGTATCATGCCCAATCCGCTGGAGGAGCTTGGCCCGGTTTGGGTTAGCTACCTGCGCGTTGAAAGCCCCGCCGACATTGCAGCAAAGGTCGACACCTTGGGTGGACGTGTCATCGTTGAGGCGCAAGCACGAGCGATAGGCGGCGAAGTAGCCTTCGTTGCGGGACCATCCGGCGCTGGCATTGCGTTACAAACCTGGCCACTTGAAAAGAAAGATTAAAGGGATTCGGTGATGAATAATTTAAAAAGACTTGTGAGATTGATTGCAGTAATCGCAGTTTGCTCATCGCTTGCCGGATGCGATGATGTACGCGTATACGGTAGCGTTGGCTACAGTGGATACAACGGCTACGGTGGCTATCATGGTGGCGGTCCCCGATATGGAACCAGCGTGACTGTCGGTGGCCGACTTTACTAATACTAATAGCAGGCATCTCGGTGGGGCAGTTTGCCTCGCTATAATCGGGTTGTTTGCTTTCCACTCAGCAACCGCAGGGCGCTTGCTCGACTATGTACGCAATTACGATTTAAATGATTACGCCCTGGGCGTTTCCCTCTCTTCGTCTCAGAAACCGTTTGCCGGGACGACGAACTCCAATATCGTATACCCCTACCTGACCAGTTTTGACCATGCGGCATTCACAGACGATTGGTTCCTGATCAACGGCGAGAATATCGGCTTTCGTTACGTTAGCGATACGGATTGGGTGTTCGGTGCGGTCGGGCGAGTACAAACACTGGGTTTCAATGGCGCCGATAGTGATGAGCTAAGGGGGATGGATGAACGTCGCTGGAGTATCGAAGCGGGCCCCATCGTTGGTTGGCGTCGTTGGCCTGTGCACCTGCAATTACGATCGTATTGGGAATTGCTTGATCGTCACGGCGGAACAACAAGTGAGTTGGAAGTATCGTTACCCCGTCGATTTGAGCGTGGGTACTTCGTGCCAAGCGTCAAGTTTTCCTATTTAAGCGACGAATACAGTCGCTATTATTACGGCGTAGCCGACTACGAGGCGAGGGCGTCTCGACCTGCTTACCAACCGGGAGCGGCAACGAATATCTGGGCCGGATTCAAGCTGGGCTATGAACTGACACCGCGATGGTTGCTTTCGACGACAGTCGGAATCGAATACCTCGACTCGGCTATCACTTCCAGTCCAATTGTTGATCGCGACAAGCTGTGGTCGGCCAGTATCGGGTTGGCGTACAACGCTGACATATTCAGGCCGGCACAACATGATGGCGAGGTCGTGCCCAGGTTTGAAATTCGTGTGGGTGCGCTTCGAAGTTCAACGGACACGGTGGTGATAAGGGACGCGGCCAATGGAGAGCCAGGGGAAGAGATCGACCTGGAAGAAGTTCTTGGTATCGCAGATCACCAGACGTTGGTCCAGTTCGATTCATTCTTTCGCCTGGCCTATTACCATCGACTGGAACTTGGATACTTTGAATTGCTGCGGCGATCCTCCACTCTGCTGGAGCGAGATATTAGTTTCGGTGATGAGACTTTCCTGGCCGGGACAGACATTGCGTTGGAGGCGACGTCCAAAATTCTGCGTTTCGCCTATTCTTATTCGTTGATGCGCGATGAGCAAAAGGAACTCGGCGTAACGGCAGGGCTGAGCTACACTCGCTTCGACTCCGAAATCACTGCGGACGCGGTGCCGCAATTTGAGCGATTACGTGCGAAAGCAATCGTGCCGACAATCGGAGTGTTTGGGTCACTTGCCATTGGTGACAAGTGGCGCCTCAGTGCCGACATCAACGCATTCGCCCTGGACTTCGATCGTTACAAAGGTTACACGGCTTATTTGAATGCAAATTTTGAACGCGAGTTCGGTGACACATTCAAAGCGGGCGTCGGTTACAGTTTTTACGGCACTCGCCTGGAGGCCCACGATACGGATTTACGTGGAGTCATGCGACTGCGCCATCACGGTCCCAAAGTGAACGTGGTCATGTCGTTCTAGTCTTATTCCACTGGTATCAGAACTTAATCAGCAGACCGAGCAATGGCCCATGGGTGGTCGTGTCGTAGGCGAAAAACCCCTGATCTGAAGCTTTTCCATTGTCGTAGTCGACATCGAGCGTCCTGTAGCCGACTTCGAGAACAAATCGATCGGACATGCTGTATAGAGCTGATGCGCTTGCGCTCCAGGTGAAGTCCGAGCCAATGCCTAATCCGCCAAGGTCTCCGCGAAGGCGAAGATCCCAACGATCTGAGAGTTCCCTGGTCCAGCGCATGCCGACAATCGGGTCTACCCATCCTTCGTCGATTCGGGTATTCACACTGCCGGGAAGAATAGCCGGGTCAATGCTTGCACGAACCTGGTTGTCCCACCAGCGGATACCCGCAAAAGCCTCCAATCCGCTGTCCGCTTTGCCCGTACGAAGAGTTACAATTGCCTCCAAAATTCCTTGTCGGACACTCGCGTCGGCAATGCCGCCGAAGCCTATCGTCGTGTCTGCCCTGAGATCCATAAAGCCGTAGTCCAGCGCAAAGCCCCAGCCGTTCTTGTGTTGAGCTTCGAAATTGACCATCGCGGCCATGCTCAGGTTTTCGAGTATGGTACTGAAGTCAACATCGACCGGAGCTCCCGCGACGCGGCCCATACCAACATTTCCCTCGATGGATGTCGCCATCAGATAGGGCTTTATCGTGAAGTCCCAGTTGTCGTCTTGCGCGTTTGCTACTGCGCCGAGTGTGAGCAGTACGGTGATGACGACCAATCGAAGTCCAGTTTGCATCCAGCTTTTCCTTTGTCAGCTCAAGTGAAGCGATAGGGCATGCTGTGTCTTGCGGCGGCCCAGATCAATTATCTGCGCGGCACGATCGAAATCGAATGTTCCGCACGCGTTTCGTGATATTTCGATGACGACATCCGGCGGATAGGCTGCGAGCTTGTGTCTCGCGATTGTGCCCTGCATTGCATCAAATGCCTGATCGGCAATGTCATAGGCGCCGACACGATCTGACTTTCCTGAATTTTTGGAAGATCGCAAATCGCTCAAATACTGTGCGATTCTTTTTCCCATGGATTTCGATACGTCGTCGGTTTTTTCTTCGTCGGCATCAATAAGAATGTCACCTGTTGGACCGCCAAGATTGATGGCGATGGTGATGTCCGTGTCATCGTTAAACGTCGGCGCAATTGGCACAGGGTTTAACACGCCACCGTCAATCAAATGGTATCCCTTATAGGGCACCGGCGTAAAAAACAGGGGCAGCGAGATCGAGGCACGAATCGCGTCAAACAGTCGGCCGGACCGCAGCCAAACCTCTCTTTCGTTCTTGATATCGGCTGCAATAGCCGTATAGGGAATAGGCAGATCCTCAATTTTTCGATCGCCGACAAGCTCAACCAGCGTTTCGATAATTTTGTCGCCTTTTACCAGTCCGTCGGAAGACCAGGACATATCCAACAGACTGACCATGTCCATTCTGCTTATGGCCCGGACCCAACTCTCAAACTCGTCCAGCTTTCCGGCCGCGTAAACGCCTCCGATCACCGCGCCTATCGAACAGCCGGAAATGGACGCGATTTGGAAACCGGCGGCCTCCAGCTCCCGGATAGCACCAATGTGTGCCAGTCCCCTGGCACCGCCGCTGCCGAGGACCAGGGAAACGCGTTTTCCTGAATGAGTAGTCACGGCGTCTGACTCAACAGGAAAACGACGCGCCTCGTGATCTTCAACTTCAGTCACTTGGCGAATACCAGATGGGCGATGTGTACGCGCGCTCTACAGTGACCATAGGAATCTCATCTTTCATGGAAATGTCATAGCGCTTCGCTTCATAGGCGGTCCAGCGAGGGGTAGGGATCTCCAGGACGCGCGCATAATACGAGGCGCTTACGGTCGCATCGAAATCCGGATCGGTCCAAACGCCTATGAGCTCCGGAGCGCCGATAGTGTTTGTCCAGGTCGCGTTGGCAATATCGACCGTATTCCCGACCAACGGTAATTTCCCGTCAGGTCCTGGTTGTCGGTCTCCCGACCAGATGACATCGTGCACCTTTTCCTGGCGATTGCCTCGCTTGTCGAGCCAGACCTTCACAATCTGGATGCGGTCGAGATTTCCGGAGTAGGGGTCGCGCAATGCCGCGACCAGAAAGCTCGGTGCTTTTCCGTCCGGCGCATTAGCGAGATCTCCGCCCATAGGCACGCCCTTACTGTATCCGATATCGGCAGGCAGGCGATTCTGAGCATCGGCGGGCGTAAAGTCCCAACCGCCAAAGAATCGCACCAGCATGCGTGA
>Ga0055584_100007119_pt1 | contig 10969 bp, 9 predicted proteins | sample OSDHelmetaG_FD_58716 | JGI IMG/M metagenome (GOLD analysis project Ga0055584, IMG submission 58716) | Pelagic marine sediment microbial communities from the LTER site Helgoland, North Sea, for post-phytoplankton bloom and carbon turnover... | ecosystem: Environmental > Aquatic > Marine >...
GAGGTCGCCGTGGGCCAGTTCGGCCTGGCTGAACAACGAACGCCAGACGATCCCGAGCTCGTCGCAGGTGAGGTCGTGGTGCGTGGCGACGCGCCAGTTGGCGACGAGGGTCTCATCGTTGAACACCCCCAGCACCGTGTGCGTGTTTCCAACATCGACAGCTAGCAACATCAGGCGGTCTCCTCGAATCGCACCGAATCGACCTGGTGCACCAGGTGAACACGGCCGTCCACGTCACGCACGCGCAGCGCTCCGTCGGGGGCCAGACCCGCCGAGACCCCCGGCCACGGGGCGCCGTCGTGCGGATGAACGATCACGGACGCGTCCTGGGCCTGTGGCGAACGTTCCAGCCATTCCTCTGCAACGCGGGCCCAGTCGCCGGCCTCGAGGAGTCGTGCGATGTCCTCCAGGCGTCGTAAGAAAGCACATGCAACGGCCAGCCGTCCGTCATGCGGGTTCAGGCCGGCCTCGACACGCAGCGACGTCACGCCGGGGACCCCGAGCGATCGAAGCTGCTCTTCATCGTGGTTCACGTTGATGCCCAGGCCGACCACCAGATCGCGGATGGTGTTCCCGGCTGTCCGTGTGTCCACGAGGATGCCGGCGAGTTTTCGGCCGGTCACCAGGAGATCGTTGGGCCACTTGATCGTCGTCGCGCCCACCCCGAACTCGCGGCAGGCGTCGCAAGCCGCCACCGCCGCACCGAGCGTCCAGTAAATCGGCAGGCCCTGCTGGGGCCGGAACAGGACCGACAGGTACAAGCCGAGACCTGCCCCGCTCTCCCACCGGCGTCCACGGCGTCCCCGGCCGGCCTCCTGTTCGCCGGCGATGACGAACGTACCCTCGCAGGCGCCGGTTCGCGCCAGCTCCTGAAGTGTGTCGTTGGTGCAGCGTACCGTGGCGTGAACCTGACCGCGTGAGGCGAAACGAGTGCCCGCGAGCTCGCCATCCAGCACGACAGGATCGAGCGCCGCGATCAAGGCCGGGGTTCCGTTTCCATCGCCAGGTCGGCGGAAGGCGCCGAATGCGTCAGGCAACCCAGGCTGAGACAGTCCACGCCCGTCTCGGCGACGCGTCGGAGCTTCCCGGGCGCGAGGCCGCCGGAGGCCTCGAGGACGATACGTCCGCCGGCCCTGTTCGTGGCCTCGCGCAGCATATCGAGGTCCATGTTGTCGAGCAGCGCGCGCCCCGCGCCCGCGGCGATCGCTCGCTCGAGTTGGTCCAGGTCGCGGACCTCGACCGTGATCCGTTCGGGAGGAAGCCCCGTCGCCAGAAGTGCGACGACGGCGTGCTCGATCGATGGGTTCACAGCCAGATGTGTGTCCTTGATCATCGCCGCATCGTACAGGCCTGCGCGATGGTTCTGCCCGCCTCCCGTTGCCACGGCGTATTTATCGGCCGCCCGTAAGCCCGGCGCGGTCTTGCGGGTATCCAGCAGGATCGCCCCGGTGCCCTTGATTTCCTCCACGCACTGCCGCGTCAATGTCGCGATCCCACTCAGCCGCATCAGGAAGTTCAACGCCGTGCGCTCACCGGCGAGGATCGGTCGGGCTGCGCCGCGGATGACGGCGACGCACTCGCCTTCGGGAACCTCATCGCCGTCGCGATGAAAGACCTCGAACGTCAAGGCCCGATCGAGCTGATGAAATACCTGTGCGGCGAACGGGATCCCGGCGAGGACCAGGGGTTGTCGTGCGACGATACGACCGACGGCCGCCGAAGACGGGGCGAGCATCGTGTTCGAGGTGACGTCGCCTTCGCTGCCGAGGTCCTCGTCGAGCGCACGGCGAACCAGCCGTATCAGCTCCTCGTGATCGAGCGGCATCAGCCCGATCCGAGGTTGGCGAGATTGTTCTCGATCCGCTCCTTGCGTTCGGTCAGTTGCAGCTGGAGCGCCCGTTCCTTCTCGACCACGTCGGCAGGTGCGCGGGAGGTGAACGACTGGTTGGAGAGTTTTCTCGTCCGGGCGATGAGTTCCTTGTCCACCTTGCCCAGCTCCTTGGTCAGGCGTTCTCGTTCGGCCTCGAAATCCATCAGCCCGGCCAGCGGCAGCGCGATCTGGACCTGGCCCGCGAGACCGCGCGCGGCGACGAGGCCGTCCTCGATGGAGTCAACGACCGAGACGGACTCGGCGCGAACGAGGGTCGCGATCAGGTCGGCCTGTTCGCGCAGCGATCGTGCGACCGCGTCATCGGTTGCATGGAGCATCACGGCGATTCGCTTGCCCGCGTCAACACGCGATTCAGCCCGCAGGTGACGGATCTGGACGACCGTCTTCTGTAAGGTCTCCATCGCCGCCTCGGCCGTCTCGTCGATCGCGAACTCGTCGCTCGTCGGCCAACTGGAGGTGGCGATGAAGCCGGAGCATCCCGGGAGTTTCTCCCAGAGTTCCTCCGTGATGAACGGCATGGCCGGGTGCAGCATACGCAGCAGGCCGGAGAGCACGTGCAGCAAGACGGAACGGGCGGCCTCACGTCGCGGCGTACCCGCGTCATCGGCGAAGGCCGGCTTCGCGCACTCGATATACCAGTCGCAATACTCGCCCCACACGAAGTGGTACAGCGCGTCGGCGGCGTGGTCAAAGCGGTATTCCTCGAGGCTCCGATCGACCGCTGCCAGCGTGCGCGCGGCACGGGACAGGATCCAGCGGTCAGCCAGCGAAGTCTCTAGCCCGGAGACCGGCGAGGGCGCATCGTCGCCGACTTTCATGAGCACGAACCGGGTCGCGTTCCAGAGCTTGTTGGCGAACGCCCGGTAGCCTTCCATGCGTTCGGGGGCCAGCGGGATGTCGTTGCCGGGGGCGGCGAGGATCGCCATCGTGAAACGAACGGCGTCGGTGCCGTAGCGATCCTGGACCTCCCTGGGGTCGATCGCGTTGCCCTTGGACTTGGACATCTTGTCGCCGTGCTCGTCGCGCACGAGGCCGTGGATGTAGACCTGCGCGAACGGGACCTCGCCACGGAATTTCAGCCCCATCATCATCATCCGGGCGACCCAGAAGAAGATGATGTCGTGTGCGGTGATCAACAGTTGCGTGGGGTAGTAGTGCGCGAGGTCCGCGGTCTCGTCGGGCCAGCCCATCGTTGAAAACGGCCAGAGGGCGGAGGAGAACCAGGTGTCCAGGACGTCCTCGTCCTGGCGTAGGGCGCCGCCGCACTCCTCGCACGCGGAAGGGTCCTCTTCGCGAACCAACGTCGTGCCACAGGCGTCGCAATACCACGCGGGAATTCGATGACCCCACCAGAGCTGGCGGCTGATGCACCAGTCGTGGATGTTGCGCATCCACTCGAAGTAAACCTTGCTCCAGGTCGAGGGGACGAACTCTGTCGTGCCCGTCTCGACGGCCTCGATCGCGGGTTTGGCTAACGGTTCGATCTTGACGAACCACTGCCGCGAGACGAGGGGTTCGATCGTCGTGTGGCAACGTTGGCAATGACCGACGGCGTGCTCGTGGTCGTCGACCTTGAGCAGCAGGCCGCGGGCCTTGAGGTCTTCGACGACCCTGGTGCGAGCCTCGAAGCGGTCCAGGCCGGCATAGGCCTCCCCCGCCGCTGCGGTCATGCGCCCCTCGGTGTCGATCACCTGGATCTCGTCGAGACCCAGGCGTTGCCCCGCCGCGAAGTCGTTGGGGTCGTGACCGGGTGTCAGTTTGACCGCGCCGGTGCCGAACTCGGGATCCACGAAGGCATCGCCGAGGATTTGGATCCTCCGGTCTACGAGTGGAACGATCACGTGCCGGCCAACACGATCGGTATAGCGTTCGTCATCGGGGTGCACCGCGATACCGGTGTCGCCGAGCAGTGTTTCGGGGCGGGTGGTGGCGACCTCGATGGCCTCGCCGCCGTCATCCGCGGAGGGATAGCGCACCCAGTAAAGTTTGCCCTGCTCCTGCTCGTGAACGGTCTCGAGATCCGAGATCGCCGTATGGCAACCCGGGCACCAGTTGACGATGTAGCGCCCGCGATAGATCAGTCCCTCGTCATGGAGACGAACGAAAACCGTCCGGACCGCGTGCGAGAGGCCCTCGTCCAGCGTGAAGCGTTCGCGGGACCAGTCGCAGGAGGAACCCAGCGTCCGCAACGCGTTGGTGATGCGGTTGCCGTACTTTTCCTTCCACTCCCAGGCGCGGGCCTCGAACGCCTCGCGGCCGATCTCCCGGCGCGATGTCCCTTCCGAGCGGAGCATGCGCTCGACGACCATCTGGGTCGCGATCCCGGCATGGTCCGTCCCCGGTAGCCACAGCACGTCGCGGCCCTGCATCCGGCGCCAGCGCGCCACGACGTCGTGCAGCGTGTACACGAGCACGTGTCCGATATGCAGGTTGCCCGTCACATTCGGTGGCGGGATGACGATGCAGAAGGGTTGCTTGCCCGACTCGGGGTCGGCGCGGAACAGGTCGGCCTCGGCCCAGCGTTCTATCCACCGTGCCTCGACCGCTTCCGGTGAGTATTCTTTTGCGATTGTCATGGGATCAGGTGTCTTCGTTCTCGGTGTTGCCGAGGTTACGGATCCTTTCGCGGATGATGCGCTCGGCCATCTCGGGGACGACCTCGCGAGCGATGTCGCGTACGACCTGCTCGGTCAGACGATGAACCACGGCGCGGGATACGGCGTCGATCAGAGCCTCGTCCAGATCGAGGGCCGGCGCTCCGATGACGTCCTGGGCGAGTGTCTCGACGGGGGCATCGATCGCTAGCGCGGTTTCCTCGATCAGGGCATCGACTGCGGCGTCGGTGTCGCTACGGGGCTCCGGCGTTGGTTCAGGTTCAGGCTGAGGTTCGGTCTCCGCGGGCGCGAAAAGCAACTCGTGGACCGTGTCCTTCAGCGTGCGGGAGTCGAACGGTTTGATCAGGTGCCGGTCTGCGCCGCACTGCTGGGCGAGAGCCTCGTCAAAAGGTTCGAACGATGAGGAGAGCAGGACGACCGGGACCGGCGCCTCGCCGGATTTGACCCGGCGGCAGAGTTCATAACCCGTCGGGGCGGGCATCACGACGTCGGCGAGGATCAGATCGGGCTGGATACGCTCGAGGTACGCGAGCGCTTCGCTGCCACGCTCGACCGCCTCGACGCGAATATCCGTCCCGCTGAAGGTCAACTCCACGATCTTCCGGATCGTCGAGCTATCGTCGGCCAGCAGGATTGTCTTGGGCATGGTCAGTCCAGGCGCCGGATCCGGATGTTCTCCCGAACCCAGCCGATGATGTGCTCGATCGACGCACCCGGGGTGAAGACCTCGAGCACCCCGGCTTCCTTCAACGTCACGACGTCCTCGTCGGGGACGATCCCGCCGCCGAAGACCTGGATGTCGTCGGCGCCCTTCTCCTTGAGCAACTGGATCACCCGCTTGAAGAGGTGGTTGTGCGCGCCGGAGAGGATCGACAGCGAGACCGCGTCGACGTCCTCCTGGATCGCCGTGTTGACGACCATCTCGGCGCTCTGGTGGAGGCCCGTGTAGATCACCTCGAAACCGGCGTCGCGGAACGCACGGGCGATGATCTTGGCCCCGCGATCGTGGCCGTCGAGACCGACCTTGCCGACTAGTAGACGGAGTCTGGGTTGTTCACTCACAGCACCGACGCCTCCTGATAGAGCCCGAAGACCGGGACCAGGGCCTGGCTGACTTCACCGACGGTGGCATGGGCGCGCACCGCTTCGAGCATCAACGGGATCAGATTGTCCTCGGTCTCCGCGGCCTTGCGCAGCGCGGCAAGGGACGCCTCAAGGCGCCCGGCATCGCGCTCGGCCTTGATGCGGGTCAGCCGTTGGATTTGCTTGATCCCGACCTCATCGCTCACGCGCAGCAGTTCGGGCTTCCGTCCGTCGTCGCGTTTGTGTTTGTTCACGCCGACGATGATCTTGCTGCCGTCCTCGATCTGGTGCTGGTACTTGTAGGACGCGTCGGCAATTTCCTTCTGCGGGTAGCCGCGTTCGATCGCGGCGATGATTCCGCCCATCCGGTCGATGCGCTCGATGTAGTCCAGCGCGTCGCGCTCAACGCGGTTGGTCAGGTTCTCGACGAAGTACGAACCGGCCAGCGGATCCACCGTGTTCGTCACGCCGGACTCCTCGGCGAGGATCTGCTGGGTCCGCAGAGCCACGGTTACGGCCTCGTCGGACGGCAACGCCAGCGCCTCGTCGAAGGAGTCGGTGTGGAGCGATTGCGTACCGCCAAGCACGCCCGCGAGCGCCTGGATCGTGACCCGAGCGATGTTGTTCAGCGGCTGTTGGGCGGTCAAGGAGCAGCCGGCCGTCTGGGTGTGGAAACGAAGCTTCCAGGAGCGTTCGCTCTTGGCGCCGAAGCGCTCGCGCATCACGCGGGCCCAGATCCGGCGCGCGGCGCGCATCTTCGCAATCTCTTCGAAGAAGTCGTTGTGCGAATTGAAGAAGAACGACAGCCGCGGCGCGAAAACGTCCACGTCCTGCCCTGCCTCGATCGCCGCCTGGACGTAGCCGATGCCGTCGGCCAACGTGAAGGCCAGCTCCTGGACGGCCGTCGAGCCGGCCTCGCGGATGTGGTAGCCGGAGATCGAGATCGTGTTCCATTTCGGGACGTGCCTCGAGCAGAACTCCATCAAGTCGGTGATGATCCGCATACTCGGTCGCGGCGGGTAGATCCACTCCTTCTGCGCGATGTATTCCTTGAGGATGTCGTTCTGAAGCGTGCCGTTCAGTTTCTCGAACGACACACCTTGCTCCTCGGCAACCGCGAGGTACATGCAGAAGATCACCGCGGCGGGGGCGTTGATCGTCATCGACGTCGAGACCTGGTCGAGCGGGATCCCATCGAACAGGCGCTCCATGTCCACGACGGTGTCGATCGCCACGCCTTCCTTGCCGACCTCGCCCTCGGCCATCGGGTCGTCACTGTCGCGGCCCATCAACGTCGGAAGGTCGAAGGCGGTCGAGAGCCCGGTCTGGCCGTGCTCCAGCAGGTACTTGAAGCGCTCGTTCGTCTGGGCCGCCGAGCCGAAGCCGGCGAACTGACGCATCGTCCATAGCCGCCCGCGGTACATCGTCGGGTGAATTCCCCGCGTGTAGGGGAATTCGCCGGGCTCGCCGAGTTCGACGGAGGGATCCCAGTCAGGCCCCAGGTCGTCTGCGGTGGCCAGCCGCTCGATCGGCAAGCTGGACACCGTGGAGAACTCCACGGGGCGTTCTGGAAGGTCCTTCTCTTTCGAATCGCTCATCGATGATTCCTCGCGCAGAAAAACGCCGGAAAGACCCGTAAGTCCCTGATTTGCTGAGGTTATCAGTCCGGTTCGGAGGGGTCAACCGTCTCCGCGTTCGGGGTCGGCGTCGATCTCCGCCGCCACGTTGGCCTCGATCGCGGCGGCAATATCGGGATCGCGAGGACTCTGGCGGTGCTTGTAGTCCTTCATCTTCTCTTTGTGCTTGAGGGCCTGGCGTTCGAGTTTGTCGGCGACCTCGCCGATCGAGGCGTAGAGGTCGCCCGTCTCTTCCTTGCCGGAGAACACGCCGGTCCGGGACTTGACCTGGATCTCGGCGTAGTGGCGGTGCTTCTCGATCCCGAGCACGACATGGATGTCGAGCTCGCCGTCGAGAACCTTGTCGAGTTTGGCCAACTTCTCCTCCGCGTGGTCGCGAAGGGCCGGTGTGATTTCGACGTTCCTGCCGGTCATGTCCAGACGAATCATCCGCGTCTCCTTCGATCGTGCATGGCCTAACGGAAGGCCCTGCGACGCTGGCTGGATGAGGGGATCTTTAGCTCTTCACGGTACTTGGCAACGGTGCGACGGGCGATCTGCAGGCCTTCCGCTTTCAAGGTCTTCACGATCGCGGAGTCCGATAGCGGTTTGGCCGTGTCTTCGGCCTCGATGATGCGGCGGATCTTTTGCTTGACGGTCAGCGACGAAACATTGTCCCCGCCGCGGTTGGACGAGATGCCGCTATGGAAGAAGAAACGCATCTCGAACACACCCCGATGGGTGTGCATGTACTTCTGATTGACCACGCGGCTGACCGTGGACTCGTGCATCCCGATGTCGGCCGCGACATCCTTGAGCACCAGGGGTTTCATTTGCTCGACGCCGTGATCGAGGAATCCACGCTGGAACTTGACGATCGACGTGGCGACCTTGAAGATCGTGCGTTGGCGCTCTTCAAGGCTCTTGATCAGGCGGAATGCCGCCCGCAGTTTGTTGCGTACGTACTCCTTGGCCTCGCTGGGCGTCTCCTTGGAAGCGTTTCGCGCGATCATGCGACGGTAGGTCGGGCTGACGCGCAGGCGAGGCAGACCCTCCTCGTTGAGCAGGATCTGGTATTCGTCGTCGATCTTGACCACGTAGACGTCCGGGACGACGTAGGTGCTCCGTTCCGTGTTGTACTTCTGGCCCGGCCGCGGGTCGAGGCCGCGGATGATCTCGACCTCGGCTTCGAGGTCCTCCATGTCCAGGCTGAGGATCGCCGCGAGCTCCTTGAAGCGCCGGTTCTGCAGCTTGTCCATGTGCAGCCGCACGATCGTTTCGGCGGCGGTCCCCGTCTCGCCAAGATGCTCGAGTTGGAGACACAGACACTCGGTCAGGTCCCTGGCGCCGACCCCGACGGGATCGAAACTCTTGACGAGCTTCAGTGCCTCGTCCACCTCTTCGGGGCTGAAGCCGCCGATCGACTGCAACTCGACGTCCGAGGCCTTGAGGTAGCCGTCTTCGTTCAGGTTGCCGATGACCGCCCGGCCGACTTCCTTGAGGCGGTCGTCGTGGACGTTCATCTCGAGTTGCCACGTCAGGTGGTCGGTCAGGTTCGGTGCTTCCGCGAGCGTGTTCTCGAACGTCGGCAGGTCGGCGGGAATCTCACCACGGCTGGGCGGCGAGTATTCGTTGTCCACATCCTGGAAATACGACTCATAGTCGATCTCCTCGAAGGCCTCGTCGGCCTCGGACTTCTCGCTTGAGTCCGCGTCGGAGGACTCCGCCGTGTCGCCCGGCGCCTCGAGTTGCGTTTCCTCGAGCGTCGGGTTCTCGAGCAGTTCCTGCTGGACCTCTTCAACGAGTTCGAGTTTGGACATCTGCAGGAGCTTGATCGCTTGCTGCAGGGACGGTGTCATCACGAGCCGCTGGCTCATCCTGACGCCGAGCTTCAGTTCCAACGCCATGCGGCTCCGTCAACTAGTTCAAGCGGAACGTCTCTCCGAGATAGACTCTCCGGACATCCGCGTCGGAGGCGAGCTCTGCAGGCGTTCCGTGCCTAAAAATTTGCCCTTCGTTGATAATATAGGCCCGGTTGGTGATCTGTAAAGTTTCCCGTACGTTGTGATCGGTAATCAGGACTCCGATCCCTCGTTCCCTCAAACCGGCGACGATCTGTTGCAGTTCCGCAACTGCGATCGGGTCAATGCCTGCGAATGGTTCGTCGAGCAACATGAAGAGCGGCTCGTTGGCCAACGCGCGAGCGATCTCGGCTCTCCGGCGCTCTCCTCCGGACAAGGCGTACCCCGGTGTCTGGGCCACGCGGGCCAGCCCGAATTCATCGAGCAACTCAACGGCGCGCTCGTGAGCAGCGGCACTGTTGGGGCAGCGGATCTCGAGGATCGCGAGCAGGTTCTCCTCGACCGTCATCTTACGGAAGATCGACGCCTCCTGCGGTAGGTAGCCGATACCGCGTCGTGCGCGAAGGTACATGGGAAGGCGGGTGATCTCGTCGCCGTTGAGAAGCACGCGTCCCCGGTTGGGCGGTATCTGGCCGAGAATCAGGTGGAACGACGTCGTCTTACCCGCGCCGTTGGGGCCGAGCAGTCCAACGACCTCGCCGGGACAGATATGGATCGAGACGTCGTTGACGACCCGACGGCCGCCGAACTGCTTGACGAGATTCTCGGCCACCAGTCCGCGTTCGTCCGCACTCATTCGGGAGCCTCTTCGGAATTCCGGGGCGGCGGCGCGTTGACCTTACCGCCCTCGACGATCGACAGGTTGCCGTCAGAGAGGCGGTAGGTCAACACCCTGCCCTCCGTGGTGCCGGCCTGGTCGCCGCCACGCTGGATCCGGGCCCGTTGCTCGTCCCCGTACAGCCAGAACGTGTCCTCGGCCGGCGCATACAGCAGCCGGTCGGCGTGGCCGGTGGTGCGCGGGACGGCATCGCCGCTGCCGTCGTCGATCCCGAGAAACTCCAGTTGGACGTCGCCCTCGGCGAGAAGGCTCTCGAAGTCCCCATTCGGCCCCTGGGTCACGGTCAGGGTGGCCCCCTCGATCCAGCCCTCCGCCAGCACCAGGCGGACGCCCTCGCGATAGATCGCCTCGTTGGCGTCGCGAATGTAGTCGAGGGTCGCCGCGGTGACCTGGACGAAATCGTCGCTCGCCGCCGCCGCGGCACCTTCGCGGACGCGCGGGAAACGCGTGCTGACGCCGCCGGAGGCAAACAGCGATCCGGAGTCGTGATCGACTCGCACCCTCTGGGCGGAGAGATTCTGCTCTCCCTGCCAGCCGCGGACGTTCCCCGTAAACGTCAACTCGCGCCCGGTCCGGCCGGCCTGAAGATCGTTGGAGATGAAATGAACCGCCGTGTCGCTGCTGAACATCCCCCCGAGCGCCGCGTTGTCCTCGGCCGGAAGCAGCGTGGATTCGACCCGGCCGCTCGCCGTCAGGGACTCGCCCCGGGCGTCGGTGCGGATCGTGTCGGCGGCGATACGCGTTTGCTCCTGAGCCAGCCGCGCGCGGTGTTCCTCGTCGGAGTGGAGCGCGATGCTCAGTTCCTGGTTCGTCCCGGCTGTGCGCATCGCGCGGGCCACCGCGGCGTCGGCCCGAACGTCGGGGGTCTCGAAGCGGACCGCGCCGCGCGCCTCCGCCCGTTCCAGGAGCATGGCCGCGTCAAACGTCGCCGACAGCTCGTCGGCGCGAATTCTCGCGGTTCCACCCTCGAGCGTGCCGGTGAGCCGCACCGAGCCGGTGGCGTCGACCTCCCAGCGATCGTCCTCGTCCGTCGCGAACGCCAGGCTGTCGGCGGAGACGAATTG
>Ga0055584_100007121_pt1 | contig 10967 bp, 10 predicted proteins | sample OSDHelmetaG_FD_58716 | JGI IMG/M metagenome (GOLD analysis project Ga0055584, IMG submission 58716) | Pelagic marine sediment microbial communities from the LTER site Helgoland, North Sea, for post-phytoplankton bloom and carbon turnover... | ecosystem: Environmental > Aquatic > Marine >...
AGCCGTCGAAGGCCGGCTCCTCACCGAGACCGATCGGGCCGTCGACCTGGACGGGAGACGCGTCGGCTCGTAGATCGTGAAGCCACTGATCAGACGATCGCCGCCATCACGAGCAGGATCGAGCACGAGATGCGCTGCGCGGCGTCGTAGCGGCTCTGCGGGCGTGCCTCGCCCTCGAGGTGGAGGTCGCGCAGGACGACGTCCTCTGCCGCGGGACCGATCGGCGATCTGGCACGAGGTGGTGCCATTCGCCGCTCACGGCGAGGTACGCCGCGTGGGTCGCCCCGCCGATCACGAACAGCCATCCGAATGGAACGTGGAACGCCGTGCCGCGGGCGACACAGCGGTCGACGTCCAGGCGTTCGTACTCGACCTCGGGGAAGAACTCGAACCACCGCCAGCCGCCGGTGCCGAACGCGTCGACGTCATCCGCCCAGTAGGTCCGCAGACCACTCCAGATCATCACGGTGAGCAGCGGGAAGCTTCCAGCGGATCGCCCGCGGGTGCTTCGGCCGGGCAACGGGGTCCGAGCCCGGAGCGGCGACCTCGGCCTGCGGGTGTTCGTCGATCGACACGGCGGTCGAGCTCCACTGGCGTCGCCGGACGGGGGGATACGACGCAGTGTCGGGTGTTCGTCGCGGACCCGTTTCGCGCTTCGACAGATCTCGGGCCCGGGGTGGCCGGGCGTCCGTCCGGCGTGGCACCCCGTCCCTAGGATGGACGGACGATGTCGGACCAGCCAGACCTGTTCACGGACCAGTCGACGGAACAGTCGATCGATGGGCCGTTCGCCGACGAGTCGGTGCCGCATCCCGCCGACACGGCGCTCGACACCACCAACGAGCTCGAACGTCCGGCCCAGATCGACGTCGACGTCGTCAGCGAACTTGGTCCCAACCCGTTCACCGAAGGGCTGAACCCCGATCAGCTCGATGCGGTCGTGCACGCCGAGGGTCCACTGCTCGTCGTCGCCGGCGCCGGGTCGGGTAAGACGCGGGTGCTGACCCACCGCATCGCCTACCTGATCGACCGGGGCGTGCGGCCCACGAGCATCCTCGCGATCACGTTCACGAACAAGGCGGCTGCCGAGATGCGCGAGCGGGTGGGCGCACTGGTCGGGCCGGTGGTGCGGTCGATGTGGGTGTCCACGTTCCACTCGGCCTGCGTACGGATCCTGCGCCGCGACGGCGAGGCGATCGGCTACCCGCGCACGTTCAGTATCTACGACCAGGCTGACGCGACCCGCCTGACCGGCTACGTCATCCGCGACCTCGGTCTCGACAGCAAGCGGTTCCCGCCGCGCGGTGTGCACGGCCAGATCTCGCTCTGGAAGAACGAGCTGATCGAGCCCGAGCGGGCGGCGGCCGAGGCCGACAACGTGTTCACCCGCAAGCACGCCGACGTCTACGCCGAGTACCAGGAGCGTCTCCGCAAGGCCGGCGCGATGGACTTCGACGACCTCCTGCTCAACGTCGTGCGTCTCTTCCGCGAGCACCCCGACGTGCTCCACCACTACCGCGAACGGTTCGAGCATCTCCTCGTCGACGAGTACCAGGACACGAACCAGGCCCAGAACGAGATCGTGCTGATGCTCGCCGGAGGTCACGAGAACGTCTGCGTGGTGGGCGATACCGATCAGAGTGTGTACAAGTTCCGGGGTGCCGACTTCCGGAACATCCTGCAGTTCGAAGACGCGTTCGACGACGTGACCACGATCGTGCTCGACCAGAACTACCGATCGACGCAGACGATCCTCGATGCGGCCAACTCGGTGATCGAGCACAACCTCGAGCGCAAGCCGAAGTCGCTGTGGACGGACACCGGCGGCGGCGAGCGGATCCTGCGCTATCACGCGGAGGACGAGGGCGACGAGGCGATGTGGGTGGCGGGCACTGCCCAGCAACTCCACCGCGACGACGCGATGAACTGGCGTGAGATGGCGGTGCTGTACCGCACCAACGCCCAGGCTCGTGTGATCGAGGAGGCGTTCATGCGGATGGGCGTGCCCTACAAGGTGGTGGGGGGGACCCGCTTCTACGACCGCCGCGAGATCAAGGACGCGATGGCCTACCTGCGAGCGGTGATCAACCCGCTCGACGAGGTCAGCGTCAAGCGGGTCATCAACGTGCCCAAGCGCGGCATCGGAGACACGAGCATCGCCCGCCTCGACGATCACGCCCGTGAGACCGGCCTGCCGTTCGCCGAAGCGCTCCGCGAAGCTGAGGAGGCAGGGGTCAGCGGTCCGGCCCGGCGAGGCATCGCCTCGTTCGTGGAACTCCTCGATCGCATCAACGCGATGGTCGGCCGGGACGACGTCGGGCCCGGCGATCTGCTCCAGGCTGCGATCGACGACTCCGGCTATCTCGGTGAGCTCGAGGCCGAGGACACGGTCGAAGCGCACAGCCGCATCGAGAATCTCGGCGAGCTGGTCGGCTCCGCCCGCGAGTTCACGGTGCTCGACGAGTTCCTCGAGCAGGTGTCGCTCGTCGCCGACACCGACGACCTGGACGACGACGATCAGGTCGTGCTGATGACACTGCACTCGGCCAAGGGTCTCGAGTTCCCGGTCGTGTTCCTGGCGGGGGTCGAAGAGGGGATCTTCCCGCACAACCGTGCCTTGACCGAGCCGACGGAGATGGAAGAGGAACGCCGACTGGCCTATGTCGGGATCACCCGGGCGATGCGGCGTCTGTTCGTGTCACATGCCTGGAGTCGCATGCTCTACGGCAACACCCAGTACAACCCGCCGTCCCGCTTCCTCGACGAGATCCCCTCCGAGCTGATCGAGTCGAAGGGCAACACGAGCGGCCGTTCGTCGTACGGGCGGCAGAGCTACCGGCAACGGGACGAGCGCTCGTACGACCCGCCGCCGTACCGACGCCGGACCGAGCGCGGCGCCCCCGACGGGTCGGACGCCCAGGACGCCCACCGCGAACGTGTGGTCGACGCGGCGTTGCGGGCCGCCAATGCACCGGAGCCGACCAACTCGCAGGACATCGGGCTCAAGGTCGGCGACGACGTCGCCCATCCCGCCTTCGGAGAGGGTGTCATCATCGACATCTCCGGAGTGGGGGAGAAGGCCGAGGCCGTGATCAACTTCGCCGGCGTCGGCCAGAAGCATCTCGCACTCGCCTGGGCGCCCCTCAAGAGGCTCTGACCGAGCGGATCGCCGGCCGTTCGGTTCAGCCGTCCAGGAAGTCGTCGAGCATGGCGGCCGAGCGCGCCGGATCCTGCATCATCCACCAGTGGCCCAACCCGTCGAGTTCCGCGACCTCGGCACTCCATCGTGCGGCAACACCGCGCGCCATCTCGGGTCCACCGGTGTAGTGGTCGTCGTGGGCGATCACGACCAAGGTCCTCGGGCGTTGTTCCAGCGCGGTGAACTCGTCGCCCCACATCGACATGTACGGCTGCACGGCCGACCGGTACAGCGCCAGGATGCAGGCGCCCATCGTGGGACCGTTCGCCTCGGCACAGGCCCGCGCTCCTGCCTCGGTCATGCCCGCGTCGACGAGCATCGGCACGCGGTCGTCGACGGGCATCGCCGCCATCGTCCCCACGACGGCCTCGCCCTCGCCGGGGGTCTGCCAGACCTGCGCCATGTCGTGCCACACGTACTCGGCCGAGGCCGTTCCGGCGATGTCGGTCACCAGTTTCCGCACCAGATCGGGCCGCACCGTCGCGGCCCTGAGCACATGGCCTGCGCCCCAGTCGTGACCGACGAGGTCGACCGGGCCGTCGAGTTGTTCGAGTTCGGCCACGAGCCAGTCGCGGTAGCCGTCGGAGGTCGGGAGGAATCCGGCGGGCACGGGCGCGCCGAAGCCCGGTGGTGACAACGTGAGGATGTCGTCGTGGCCCAGTGCAGCGATCATCGGATCCCAGATCGCTGCTGCCTCCGGGACCCCGTGGACGAGCACGAGGGTCATGACACGAGCTCCAGCAGTTGCCGACGGTCGGGTCCGGGCAACGGATCGGTGGAGACCCGGTCGGAGATGGACAGCACGTGTTCGAGCATGCCGGGTCGCTCGAACACCGCCGACGGAAGTGCGAACAAGTGGAAGATCTCCCCGTACGCCCTGGCGCACGTCGGGTCGAGCGTGCTCGCTGCGGCGAGCAGGTTGCCGAGCTGGGCCGCCGGATCCGGGTCGCGCTCGTCACCGGCGAGCAGTGCGCGCATCTCGGCGACGCGGCGGCGATCCAACGTGGTGGTGGCATCGTGGTAGGGCCGGAGCTCACTCTCGGTCGCGTCGTCGTAGGCGAGTGCGAGCTCGACAGGGTCGTCGGCGTGCTCGGCGATCTCGCGGCGGAGCAACTCGACGTGCATCAGTCCGAGTGAGATACCACGACCGAGCGACGGATTCGTGCAAGAACTCGCATCCCCGACCGTCAGCAGGCCGGTCGCGCACGGTGTGCCATCGACCACGAAACGGCGGTGACGGTCCACCACACCCGCCATCGAGATCATGTCGCTGATCGGTTCGCCGTCCAGCCAATGGGCGTGCAGGGGGCACGCACGTACGACCCGTTCGTGTACATCGGGGTCGCGGAAGCGACGCAGCTCCTTGTCGTCGGAGAGGCCGTACAACGAGACCGACCACGTTCCGTTGTCGGCCGGCAGGGTGAGTACCGAGAAGGTGCCGTACGGCGCCAGAGCAGGTCCGATCATCGGTGGCACCGACCCGTCCTTCGATCTGAAGTATCGGCCGTAGTAGGCGAAACCGCTGTCCTCGGCCTCCTCGAACGGCGCTTTGCCTCCGATGTCTGCGATCCAGTCGGGGGTGGCAGAGCGTCGGCCGGTGGCGTCGATCACGATGTCGGAGGGAATCTCCCGCCCCGACTGCAAGCGGACACCCGTCACGTGTGGGACACCGTCCGACTTCGGGTCGCCGGTCGTCAGGCCGGCGATCGCGTCGCCTCGCTGCACGGTCACGCCCGGATGACGATGTGCCGCGGTCGCCATCGCCCACTCGAGGGTGCTGCGGCGTCCGGTGACGAGCTCGAACCGTTCGTCGTCGGGGTCGGGCGCTGCTCCGGGCTGCGAGCTGAGCAGGAACTCGACGAGGTTGAGGCGGAAGCCTCCGTGCTCCGTCAACAACCGGTACGCGGCCGGTACCCGGTGTTTGAGGATCTGCGTACCACGGGCGAGCAGGAAGTGCGCCTGGCCGAATTGGGCGACGCTGCGACGATCCCAACCGCTGAACGCATCCTCGAGGTCGGGGGGAGGCGGTTCGGGGTCACGTTCGACCACCACGACCTCATGGCCGTCGTCGGCCAACATCATCGCCGCCGCCATTCCACACATCCCGCCACCGGCCACGATCATCTTTCCCATGGAAAGAAGATAGACGACGGAGCCGAGTGGCGCCGATGTGTCCGGTGTCGACCGGGTGGCCTACCAGGTGAGTTCGTGGCAGCCCTCGTGGCTGTCGGGCTCGACCTGGAAGGTGCCGTGCGTGACGTCGTAGCGGGTCGACAGCAGATGGCGGGCCTGGTCCAGCACCGCGTGGTGGTCGGCGCCCGTGGGCACGACGAGGTGGGCCGACGCCGCATCCATCTCCGACGTCAGCGTCCAGAGGTGGAGGTCGTGGACTTCGACGACGTCATCGATCGATCGCAGCTCACCTTCGAGTCGATCGAGGTCGATGTGTTCGGGCGCCGCCTGGAGGAGGATATGCACGGCGCGCCGTCCCAACCGCCACGTCCGCGGGAGGATGAAGACGCCGACCAGCGCCGCCACCACCGGGTCGGCCCACGTCCATCCGAACCCCTCGAGCAGGAACGCCGCGATGATCACACCGACCGAGCCCACCGTGTCGGCGAGCACCTCGAGGTACGCCCCCTCGACGTTGACAGATTCCTTCGAGCCGGCGCGCAGGAGCATGAACGCGACGAGGTTCACGACGAGGCCGAGCACGGCGACGATCAGCATGGGGACGCCGAGCACCTCCGGTCCGGTGCGGATCCGGCGTGCCGCCTCGACGAGCACCCAGATGGCCACGCCGAACAGCAACAGCGCGTTGACGAACGCGGCCAGGATCTCCAGCCGGTACAGCCCGAAGGTGTGCGAGGAACCCGTTGCGCCGCTCCCGAAACGGCTCGCCAACTGGATCGCGGCGAGCGCCATCCCGAGGCCGACCACGTCGGTGAGCATGTGGCCTGCGTCGGACAGGAGCGCCAGCGACCCGGTTGCGAACCCGGCCACGGCCTCGACGACGAAGAAGCCCCCGATCAAGATGAAGGCGACGAGCAACGGGCGTCGGTGACGTTCTCCGGCACGCGAGAGTGCGGCGCCGTGACTGTGACCACGGTCGTCGTGGCTCATGTGCCGTCCCCGTGGGCCAGGTGTGCGGCAGTGGTCTCGAGCAACGCTCGGACATGGTCGTCGTCGAGTCGGTAGTGGACGTTGCGGCCGTCCCGGCGGTTCCTGACGACGCGTGCGGTGCGCAGCAGTCGGAGGGCCTGCGACACCTTGGTCTCGTTCGTCCCGACACGTTCGGCGATCTCGTGCACGCACAGTTCTTCGGCCGCGGCGAGTGTGCCGAGGATCCGCAGGCGGGTGGGGTCGCCGAGCAACCTGAACAGTGCCGCGCCCTCTTCGGCGGGGATCGGAGTGGTCATCACCTGCATACCTATGAAGGTATCATGGTGTGGGAGGGAGCGCACGTGCTGTTCGGACGTGGTCCGACGTGCTTGAATCAGAGGTGATGAAGGCAGCACTGCTCGTCGAGAGCCTCACGGGAAACACATGGACCGCGGCCGAGATGATCGGCGACAAGTTGCAGCAGGAGCGGTGGACCGTCACCGGCCTGTCCAAGGTCGGTGCTCCGGACCTGTCGTCGGTCCAGCGAGCCGACATCGTGCTCGTCGGCACCTGGACGCACGGGCTGTTCGTCGTCGCCCAGTCGCCGTTCGCGCTCGGCAACATCGCGAACCTGCCGACCATGCGGGGCAAGAAGGCCGCCTGCTTCCTCACGTTCGCGCTGAACGCCGGCCGGAGCATCGACAAGCTCTCGACCGCGATCGGGCAGACGGGCGCCGACGTGGTCGGCGGCCTCGAGATCAAGCGCAACTACCTCGACGAGCACACCGATCTCTTCGTCGAGCGTCTGCTCGACGTGGTCGCGCCGGCCTGATCAGTCGGTCGGCGCCTGCGCTGCCTCGACCAGGTGGTCGGGCACGACGTCGCGGTGCGACTCCGTCGCCGTGTATTCGCCGCGACCCGCGGTCATCGCACGGAGGTCCATGGCGTACCGGGCGATCTCCGCGACGGGGACCTCGGCCGTGATCACCTGTTCGCCGTCGCCGAAGGTCTCGCTCGACACGATCCGAGCTCGGCGGGCGCTGAGATCACCCAGCACGTCACCCTGCATCTCGACCGGCACCCGCACGACGAGCTGCGTGATCGGTTCGAGTAGCACGCTGCCGCCGGCGTCGATCGCATCGAGAAACCCGGTCGCCGCCGCGATCCGGAACGCCTGGTCGGAGGAGTCGACCGAGTGGGTCTTGCCGTCGAGGCACTCGACCTTCACGTCGACCACCGGGATGTGCGCGGCACCACCGCTCGCCATCGCGTCCTCGATGCCGCCTCGCACCGCAGCGATGTAGTGCTTCGGGATCGCGCCGCCGACGACGGCGTCGACGAACTCGAAACCGGCACCCCGGGCGAGCGGTGACACCCGCAGGTCGACGACGGCGAACTGGCCGTGACCGCCCGACTGCTTCTTCAGACGCCCCTGGACCTCGGCCGGGTGTGCGATCGTCCGGCAGTACGAGACGCGGACGTCCTGCGTCGAGACCGACACGCCGTACTTGTGCTCGAGTCGGGCGAGTGACACGGCCAGCTGGGCGTCGCCGACCACCCGGAGCACCGCATGCTGGGAGAGCGGGTCGTGGCCGACCACGAGCGACGGATCGTCCTGTGCCAACTTCTGGAGTGCCTCCGGCAGCTTGTCGTCGTCCGACTGGCCGGCGGGAACCAGGGCGACCGACAGATGGGCCGAGGGGAGTGGAGCGGGTGGGACCTCGACCGGTCGGCCGGACGGGGCGAGCGTCGTGCCGGTCATCGTGTCGGCGAGTTTCGTGACCGCACCGATGTCCCCCGCCACGAGCCGGGATGCCTGCACCTGCTCGCGGCCGCAGAGGTGGAACAGACCGTGCAGCCGTTGTTCGCTGCGTGACCTGACGTCCAGCAGTGCATCGTCGGGGCGGAGTGTGCCGGTGACGACCCGGAACACGGAGATCCGACCGACGTACTTGTCGGTCACCGTCTTGAAGACGTGGAGCACAGGTTCCTCGGTGTCGTCGGCAACGACGTCGACGTCCCGATCTCCGGCTCGCACGGTCGTGCTGCGGTCGGCGGGCGACGGGCCCAGCCGGCAGATGTAGTCGCCGAGACGATCGACCCCCACGCCGGTGGTGCCCGACCCGACGAGGACCGGGAACTCGGTGCACGCCAGCAACTCGGCTGCGAGCGTGTGCTCGAGGTCGGCAGGGCTGATCTCGTCGCCGTCCAGGTAGCGCTCGAGTTGGTCGTCGTCGCCGGCGACGATCTCCTCGACGACGAGATCGTGCGTCTCGCGTTCGTGGGCCTCCACCTCCTGCGGCAGCGGCTCGACATGGTGCTCGCCGTCCGCGTCGTACTCGTGGGCCTCTTCGGTGAGGACATCTGCGACCCCGTGGAATTCGGCGGCCTCGCCGAGGGGCAGCTCGATCGGAGCGAACCCGGAGCCGAAGGTGCTCTTGAGGTCTGCGAGGACGCCCTCGAAATCGGCGCGGTGCTGGTCTTCGCGGGTGACGAACACCATCCGTGGAAGGGAGCGCTCGGCGCACTTCCGCCACGCGGTCTCCGTTCCGACCTCGATCGCGTCGGTGGCGCTGACCACCAGGACGGCGAGGTCGGCAACCGCCAGTGCGGCGTCGAGTTCGGCGACGAAGTCTGGATGACCGGGCGTGTCGAGCAGGTTGACCCGGTACCGCTCGCGGTCCGATGTCTCCCAGTCGAACGAGGCGATTCCCGTGGAGACGGAGGAACCGCGCTGGGTCTCTTCGGGATCGTGATCCAGGACTGTCGTGCCGTCGTCGACCGAACCCATCCGGCTCGTGACGCCGGCACGGTGGAGCAGCGCCTCGGCCAGGGTGGTCTTGCCCACTCCGCCGTGCCCGACCAGCGCGACGTTTCGGATCCTGTCGGTGATGTGCTGTTGCATCGGGCGGTCCCTTCCTGGTCGCTGCGATCCTACTGAGGGCTCATCGAGTTCCTCATGAACCCGTCGACGCGGTCGCACCGCGGAGGTCGATGACGAGTGTGGTCCGGTCCTGCACCGTCGGGAAGACACCCTCGTCCGGTGGGGAGAGTTCGGTGACGTCGATGGTGCGGTCGTCGCAATCGACGAATTCCGAGGTGCCGACCACCTGCTCCACGACGCACGTCGGGTCGCGGTCGGCCGGATACGCCCAGTACACCCTCCAGCCGTCGGCCGCGACACCGCCCTCGTGGTCGACGACGATCGAGCGGGTGCCGATCGCCGTGCCGAGCTCGGGGAACAGGAGCGGCCCGTCCTGCTCGACGGTCTCGGCGAGCGACTCGACCTGGCCGATCGTAAACGTGCTGGGAGCCAGCCGGTCCGACGTGCCGGTGCCCCCGTCGGAGATGTAGGCCGCGATCGCCCAGGTGAAGCCCGCGATCGCAGCGAAGACCAGCGCTCCGCCGAGCACCGGCATCACGGCACGGGCGAAGGGGGATCGGAACTCGGGCCAACGCACCGGATCAGTCTGCCGTCAGTGCGGCCGTGAGCGGCCGGTCGGTTGGTCCGCCCCGCGGACAACCGCGTAGTGTCGACCTGTCGTGAAGCGCCACTACCGAGTCGTCGTCGCCAAGCCGGGCCTGGACGGGCACGATCGCGGCGCGAAGACGATCACCCGGGCGCTCCGCGACCACGGTTTCGAGGTCATCTACACCGGCTTGCACCAGACGCCCGAACAGATCGCCGAGACCGTGCTCCAGGAGGACGCCGACGCGATCGGGCTGTCGCTGCTCTCGGGTGCGCATCTCACACTGTTCCCGCGCGTCGTGGAGGAACTCGACACCCGCGGCCTGGACGACGTGCTCGTGTTCGGTGGTGGGGTCATTCCCGACGCCGACGTCCGGGCGCTCAAGGAGCAGGGCATCTCCGAGATCTTCCAGCCGGGTGCCTCGCTCAAGGCGATCAGCCGATGGCTCGAGTCCGAACTCGACGAACGTACCGGTGACCCCGCCCGTTCACCCTCCGACTGACGGTCCGGCGACCACCGTTCCGGCCCCATTCCGACCCCGACCACCCGCATCACCTCAGGAAGGCAACACAGTGGATCTGTTCGAATATCAGGGCAAGCAGTACTTCGCCCGCTACGACATCCCCGTGAGTCCGGGCGGCCCGGCCGACACGGTCGACGAGGCCGCCGCCGCCGCTGCCGCCGCCGGCTACCCCGTAGTGGTGAAGGCCCAGGTCCAGGTGGGTGGCCGCGGCAAGGCCGGTGGGATCAAGCTCGCCGATAACGAGGCCGAGGTGCGCGAGCACGCCGGCAACATCTTGGGCATGGACATCAAGGGTCACGTCGTCAAGCGACTCTGGATCGAAGCTGCGTCCGACATCGACGAGGAGTACTACGTCAGCTTCACGCTCGACCGGTCGGCGAAGCAGCACCTCATGATGTTGTCGGTCGAAGGTGGTGTCGAGATCGAGACGGTCGCCGAGGAGAACCCGGACGCGATCGTCCGGCTGCACATCAACCCGCTCGACGGGCTGACCGCCGACGTCGCCCGCCAGGCCTGCATCGACGCCGAACTGCCGGAGCGTGCCGTCGACGGCGCGACCGACATCCTCGTCAAGCTGTACCGCTGCTACGACGAGGGCGACTGTGACCTCGCGGAGATCAACCCGCTGATCCTCAAGCCGACCGGCGAGGTGCACGCGCTCGACGCCAAGGTC
>Ga0055584_100007122_pt1 | contig 10964 bp, 8 predicted proteins | sample OSDHelmetaG_FD_58716 | JGI IMG/M metagenome (GOLD analysis project Ga0055584, IMG submission 58716) | Pelagic marine sediment microbial communities from the LTER site Helgoland, North Sea, for post-phytoplankton bloom and carbon turnover... | ecosystem: Environmental > Aquatic > Marine >...
ACCGACCTCGACCATGATCTTCTTCGAAGCTGCGTCGCGCAGCCGTGATTCATAGTCGGTCAACACCTCCATCACCCGCGTCACCGCATCGGACGGAGCTGCCTGGGCTTGCTCACCCAACGCGTTGGCTTCCGATTCAGAGGTTTCCAGCAGACTCAGATCTCCGCCGGACACCTGAAAGATCAGCAGATTGCGAAAGTGATTCAGCAGGTCCGCGACCAACCGGCCGAGGTCCTTGCCGCTCTTCGTCAGCGCGTTCAACTCGCGTAACACCGTCTCGACTTCGCCGTTCAGAATCCCGGCCGTCAATCCGAGCAACTGGTCCTGGGCGGTGAGACCAAACATGGAAAGTACATCCTCCTCCTTGATCTCCTCACCGCAAAAACTGATCAGCTGGTCCAACGTCGATTCCGCATCACGCATGCCGCCGTCCGCCCCACGACCGATCGCGTGCAGTGCCGCATCGTCGATCTTCACATTCTCCTGCGCGGCGATGCCCGTCAGATGAGTGACGATCAATCCCGTCGGAATGCGCCGCAGATCAAATCGCTGGCAGCGCGAAAGAATCGTCGCCAACACCTTCTCCGGATCCGTGGTGGCAAAGATGAACTTCACATGTTCCGGCGGCTCTTCGAGCGTCTTCAGCAGGGCATTGAACGCCTGCGTGGTGAGCATATGCACCTCGTCGATGATGTAGATCTTGTACTTGGATGAAGACGGGGCAAATTTGCAGGTGTCCCGCAGCTCGCGAACCTGCTCAACGCCGTTGTTGCTCGCGCCATCGATCTCGATCACATCCAGCGAACGGCCTTCGGCAATCTCGCGGCACTTCTCGTCGTCATCCGCGAAATTGACGTTTGGTCCATCCGTGCAGTTGAGGCACTTGGCAAAAATCCGAGCGATCGTCGTCTTGCCCGTTCCGCGGGGACCACAGAACAGATAGGCGTGCGCAATCCGACCCGAATCGATCGCGTTGGAAAGCGTCTGCGAGACATGTTCCTGCCCGACGACTTCCGAGAATCGCTGAGGACGGTATTTCCGCGCTATCACCTGGTAGGACACGCGCGCAGAATGCCCAATCCGCCCGTTCGGATGAAGGGAATTCTGCCGGACTTGTCCACCACCGCTGAAATCGGGAGCCAGACCGTGCTGGCGGAGAACTCGAGGTGGTTAAATAGAAAAACCCCGGTGTTGCCACCGGGGTTCTCGAATTCGGTTTGGAATCGCGGCTCAGATGAGGCCGGCGAGTTCTTGCAGCTGGCGCCAGTTTTCCAAGCGATCCTGCATAGCCAATCCCAATTCCGGAGACGGATTGCCTTCAGCATCGAAATGTTTCGCGAAGCGGCCTTCGGAACGGGCGAAGGTGATGAAATCAAAGGTCTCACCGGTCTTCGGATTCTTGTACCAGTCTTCCTTCGGAGCCGGATTACCCTGCAGGCTGAGCCGATCGGCAATCTTGTCGCCCTTGCTGGGATCATAGACCAGAACGGGGAAGCTCCGAGTGTCGACTGCCAGCTTGGATTGGGCCATGGCGAGATTGTCGCCGACCCCATGCTCCGGTTGGCAGGTCGTGTAGACCGAGATCACCGCCGGACCATCGAATTCGTTGGCGGCCATGATGCTCTTGTAGAAGTGGTTCGTCATCGCGCAGGACGTCTGGGCGACAAAGGTGTTCGGATGCATCATCGCGATCTGGGCGAGCTCCTTGCGGCGCTCGGTTTTGCCCTTCACGACTTTGCCATGCACGGAGAACTTGGTGTTCTGGCCCATGTAGGTGGCGGTCGAAGCCTGGCCACCGGTGTTGGAGTAAACCTGGGTATCGAGCACGAGCACCTTGATGTTCATGCCGGAAGCCAGCATGCGGCTCAGCGACTGGAAGCCGATGTCGAGCATCGCGCCATCGCCACCCACAACCCAAAGCTTCTTGTCACCCCAACCCATCTGGTCCCAGCGCGCGCGAACGCCCATGGCGTCGGCCGGGCCGTTCTCAAACAACGAGTTCGTCCACGGCACGATGTAAGGGTTGTAAGGATAGGTGGAGGCGTAGACCGTCGAACAACCGGTCGAGTTGACGATGCCGACGCTTTCCTTGCCGTATTTGAACCCGGTCGCGGCCAACATCATGCGCAAAGCCGTGCCTTCACCGCAGCCCATGCAGGAACCGGCGCCGCCAACATAGAGCAGCGAACGATCGGCAAGCATGATGTCGGAAAGAAGACGTTCATTGATGTACTCTTCCGGCGTCTCCGGCAACGAGCGGTAGAAGTCGAAGGTCTTTTCGTACTTGGGAAGCGTCTCCTTCTCCTTCATCAACATGCCCAAGGCATCATGATTGCCGCAGGCATCGACGCACTCGGCGCAGCCTTTGCATTTTGTCGGATCGATGAAGATACCAAAATAGGCGGGCTCCTTGCCCTTCTTCTCGTACGTCTTCCAGAACTTCGTGGTCTCAGCGAAGTGGCTCTTCACCAACGCGCGCTCAGACTCGTCCTCGATCTTCGCAAGTTCAGACTCGAACTTGGCCTTGGGAACCGCCTTGCCCAGAATGGCCGTGTCCGGGCATTCGGTGACGCAGTCCATACAGGCCACGCAGTTGTCGTGGTTGAAGATGGGTATTTCCGGTGCGATGTAGGAAAAATCGCGCAGCGTCCCAGTTCCTCCGGGAATCAGCGAGCGGGCGGTGCCATGATCGGCCGGCAACTCCATTTCGGCTGAGCCGTCGTTGTAGGCCCCAACGATGCGTTCGTTGAAATCCTGGATGTCGATGACGTCCTTGGTGAAGGGAGCGGTGTTTTGGCGGTCGGTCTTCGGGGCGACTTTTTCGCCGTCTTCGTTTTCGACAGGTTTTGTTTGTTGAATCATTTCAGGTGGTCCTGACAGGAGGTTGAAAAACCGGCAACGGTTGTCCGCTGCCGGTTCAGAAGTTCATGGTTACTTGGCGGCGACGAGTTCGCCTTCGGATTCGGTTTCAGCGGCGTGGGTGATGTCCTGCGAAATCTCCTGCACTTCCTTGAGTCCGTGTTTCACACACTCGAGGTTTTCCTGCACGACTTTTTCGCCGCGCTTGCCGAAGTATTTGCGGATGTATTTTTCGACGCCATCAAGAATGTCGTCTTCGCCCATGCCGGAGCGTTCAGCGAACGGCGTCACCTTGATGAAGATACCCACCAGCACGACCCCTTGCATGCGCTGCTGCAGATCAGGATCGGTCGCGACCTGACGCGCGATCTTGACGGTGTCGAGGTAATAGACCCGCAAATCCTTGTTGCGGATCAGCTTCCGTGCCCACTTGGGAATGTCCGCCCAAACATCACGCGCGTCCGTCTTGTCGCTCTGAATGAAAACACTGCCACCGTCGGTGATACCATGAAGCGGATTACCGAGATTGAACGCATTCACGTCGTTCAGCGGGATGAACTCAACGTCATTCAATTCACTGTGCGTGCGGATGTGTTCTTCCGCGACCGTCAGGTAGTAGGTGGTCGGCAGACCCTTCTTCTCCGAACCGTACTTCGGATAGGCCTGCACATAGAGATTGAACAGCTCACCCACGAATGAGGCGATCAGCTTGTTGGTGGTCACGGAGCCGAAACCGCCGACCGAGTGGCCGCGCATCGAGAAGGCGCCTGCCGGTCGCAGGTCGAAATCTTCAAATTCTTCCAAGGCCAGTTCGTGTTTCACCCCGGTCACGGAGAAGACTTTGGGCGCTTCCGCCTGCATGTTCTTCACCATCGAAACGAAATGGCAGCCGCGGATGTCTCGCGAGCCCAATCCGGCGGCGTTGGAGTAGATTTTCGGGATGGAGGAAATCGCCGGATACTTGAACTCGCCATAGGATCCGGAGTGCAATCCGGTCAACGCCTCAGAAAAGGCAGATCGGATGCTCATCACCAAGGGGTTGGAGCCGGTGAAGGGATTGTCCATGCGCTCAACGACGGTGCAGGCCTTGACATCCTTGAGCAACTCGACCAAACGGGTCGAAGGGAACGGAGCGAAGCACGTGACGTGAACCACACCGACCTTCATATCCAAATTGTCGCGCATCCAGTCCACTGCCGCTTCGGCGGTTTCCATCATGCCGCCCATGCCGATCAGGGCATATTCGGCGTCTTCCATCCGATAGGGCTCGGCCATTTCGTAATGCCGACCCGTCTTCTCCTCGAATTCGGCCATCGCTTTCTGCAGGGCCCCGGGGACCTTGTCAGTAATGTTGCGCTGGGCGATCTTGCCCTTCATGTAGGAATCTTGGTTCTGCACCACACCCGACATGATCGGGAATTCCGGATCCATGTGATTCCGCAATTTATCACAGGGGTCACCGATGAAATCCTTCATGAAATCCAGCTCGGCCACGCGAACATTTTCGATCGTGTGAGTCGTCAGGAATCCGTCTTGGACGTTCATGAACGGCGTCTCGGAATCTTCCGCGGCACGGCGCGCGATCAGAGCCAAGTCTCCAGCTTCCTGGGCGTTGCGGCCGAACAGGATTCCCCAACCACAATCCCAGACACTCATCACGTCATCGTGTCCGCAATGCACATTGAGCGAATGGCTGGTCAAGGCCCGGGCACCGATGTTGAAGACGACTGGCAATCGCTTGCCAGCAATCGTGTAGAGAACCTCTTTCATCAGGACCAGACCCTGACCGGAGGTGAAATTGGTCACACGACCACCCGAGAGCGCATAGCCCTCGCACGAAGAAGCGGCGGAATGCTCTGACTCGGTCTGGATAAACAGCAAATTGTCCCCCCAGAGGTTCTTTTTACCGTTAGAATATTCAGTTTGATACCCGGTACCCATCGTAGTGGATGATGTAATCGGGTAAGCACAAGCGCCGGTGGTGATGTTCGTTTCAGCCCACACGACGCAACCGGCCCCGTCCGAGGTGGTCGGAATTCCGGGATACGGCACGTTCTTGGATTCGCTGCTCATAAAAATTGGCTTTATAAAAACAAATAGTCGGCGCGCCAATCCTGACGCTGCCGAACTGACTTAGCGTGATTTGTAACCACCCATCCGGCAAGCAAAAAAGATTCATGAGCAACCGTTAAACACTAGGATTTAGCCCTTTTTCAGACACATATTCACAATTTTGAGGTGAGGGTGAATTGGGTTTGTTCACGGGTTTTTCACAGGGTGTGAGTCGGGATAAGATTTCATAAATCCTGTTTGCCCACGTCGTTTTTGGCCCCTTTAATACGGAAATGCGCTCCATTTACCTCGACTACAATGCGACCACACCGCTCGACGCAGAGGTCAAAGCGTCCATGGAGCCGTTTTTCATAGATATTTGGGGCAATCCGTCGAGTGTTCATCACATTGGCAGGCAAGCGAGGGCTCTTTTGGATGACTTTCGGGATCGGTGTTCCATCGTTTTGGGCTGCAAACCAAGCGAAGTCGTTTTCACTGGAGGCGGTACAGAATCCAACAATCTCGCCGTTTTTGGCACTGCACGGCTGCTTCGTGAGAAGGGACGTCATTTGATCACCAGCACAGTGGAGCACCACGCCGTTTTGCACTGTTTTGACTACCTCGAGAGGTATGAAGGATTCGAAGTCACCCGACTTGGCGCTGACTCAAACGGGCTGATCAACCCCGATGATCTCAAAGCCGCCTTACGCGATGACACCGTTTTGGTGTCTATAATGGCTGCAAATAACGAAACTGGAACGATACAGTTCGTCTCAGAATGTGGGAAACTGAGCCAGGAACAAGGAATTCTGTTTCATACGGATGCGGCGCAATGGTTCGGGAAGGAAGATTTTAACAATATTGGACAGTTCAACGCTGATCTGGTCTCGATTTGCGCCCACAAGTTCCATGGACCTCGGGGTGCGGGTGCCCTGTATGTGAAATCACCGCTGCAGCCCCATCCGATCCTTTTCGGTGGGGCTCACGAGAACGAAAGACGGGCAGGCACCGAAAATTTGGCGGCATTGGCGGGTTTAACGACCGCTTTGGAAAGTTTTGTCCGCATTCCCATCTTCGATCGGAACCACCTTGAGCCTTTGGCAACTCGCCTGCAACAAGGCATAAAATCAATAGAGAGCGCGACGATCCGCGGGTCCGACGGCAAAAAACTCTCTAACACGGTTTCCTTTACCGTTACAGATTGTGACAGCATTGCACTTATGGCCGGTTTGGACATGGAAGGCATCTGCGCCTCCAGTGGTTCCGCGTGTTCTGCGGGATCAATCGAACCCTCTCACGTCATGCGGGCCATGGGGGTCAGTCCTGAGGAATCGAATGCTTTGGTCCGTTTTTCACTCGGGAGAGACACTACTGAGGACGAGATCGACCAAGTCATAGAGGTCCTTCCAGGCATCATCGAACGGCTAAGAACTTTCCAATAAGATGGCCAGTAATATGTCAGCAGACCTACGAGATGTGTCGACAAGGCCGAGTCTTGGACATACCCAGCCATGGCATTCGGTGGTTGTTAACACCACAAGATATTGCGTTTGGCCCTGCTGGTAGCTTGACAGCGCGACTTTTTGTCCTTATTCACAGCCCTTAATAATACTGCTTTACCAGTTAAAGAATCATTCAGTAATAAGCCATGAAACTTGCCATCGCCAAAGACCAGTTGATCGCCGGGCTGCAGGCCGTCCAAAATGTGGTGGGCACTCGCACCACCCTGCCGATCCTGTCCAACGTTTTGCTGAAGGCGGAAGGCGATGCCCTGAAATGCACCGCGACAGATTTGGACGTCACGGTGTCCTGCAGTGTGGCCGCCAAGGTCGGCAAGGATGGCAGCACAACAATTCCGGTGAAACGACTGTTCAGCATCGTTCGCGAGCTGCAGGCTCCCGAAATCGAGCTGGATACCAACGACAAGAGCGTTTCCAGCCTCAAAGCGGGCGCGTCCTTCTACAAAATCAACGGGATTGCCGGGGATGAGTTTCCTCCCCTGCCTGAGTTTGCCGAAGCTTCTGCGGTGACGCTTCCGCAGGAGAAGGTGAAGGCGATGCTCAAGCGGACATCGATTGCAATTTCAATGGATGAGTCGCGTTACGTCCTGAACGGCGTTTTCATGAGCTTTAAGGCCGACAAGGTCACCATGGTCGCGACCGATGGCAGAAGGCTCGCCATGGACGAGCAGGAGCTAAATGGAGACGGTGGAGCAACGGGTGACATCATCGTTCCGACCAAAGCGGTCTCTGAGCTCAATCGCTTGCTCCAAAACACTGGCGATGTCGAAATCCGATTTTCTGAGAATCAGGTCTCATTTACCCTGCGCGGTGAAGACCAACAGGAGATCCTGCTTATCTCAAAATTGGTTGAAGGCAACTATCCGAATTACAAGCAGGTTATCCCCAGCGAAACCAAGCAACGGGTGACCTTGGTTCGCGATGAACTGCTCCAAGCCTTGCGTCGGGCGGAAGTGATGACCAACGACAAGTCTAACTCCGTAAAACTCACTTTCGGTGGCAACAACCTCGCTATTAGGGCCAATACGCCAGAAGTTGGCGAAGGTCGCGAAAGCATTGCGATCAATTACGGCGGTGAAGATATTTCAGTCGCATTCAATCCCGGTTACATGATGGATCCCCTGAAAGTCTTGGATTGTGAGGAGATCTACATGGAGCTGAATGATGAGCTCAGCCCGGGCCTGATCCGCGTGAAAGACCACTTTCTCTATGTCCTCATGCCCATGCGCATGAGCTGATTCGGACGCTTTATTGTCCCTCTCATGAGGGCTTGCGTCTGAACCGCTTAGGACAGTTAGTAGCAAAGCCAAAATGAGCGTCTGGCTGCACGGTAATCCCTGCAGCGTCGGCCATCTGCGATTCGCCGAGACAGCGAACTTTACAACTTTTGCGGTTTAACAAGGGGCGCCTTGATATTCGGAATTCCTCTTCTATCCGCGCGGCGAAAACGGTGAAGAAGCGCAACCAGCAGGCAGCGTGCGGGATCGTGTTTTGGGCGCTATTCCAAACCTTTGGGCTGGGACAGGATTGTGGAAGCCACGATCGCTTGGCGGGCACCGGAAGGGCTTTTCAGCATGCGAACGACTGCCGTCAGATCGCGTGAACGACGGTTTCTGCTGACCATCGCGGGAGCCGAGCGTTTTGATTGTAGATTTTCTCCCGCGTTGCCGTGTTCTGCCTTGGCTTTCGCGTAGGCATCCTTGGCCGCCTTCAAATCGTCCAAACCAACCGTCTTGTATTCGGGAGCGGAGGAGGTCGAAGAAAGCGTGACGATGGACGCCCCTCCCACATTTCTGACGGTGGGATCTGCCTTGATGGGCAGCGGCGGCGGAGCCTGCTTTTGCGCTGGTTGCAATGCAGGCGGAGCGGTTTCAGTCTTCTCGCCCTCCAGGAGACGCCGCATTTCCTCCTCCCAATCATAGGACTGAGAGGTCTGGTTCTCGCTCTCGCCAGATTGTCCTTGTTCGAACCATTCCTCGCCGTGTTCGGGGTCTTCTTTGCGGCCGAAGAGCCGCCCCAAGAGCGAAACGCCGACCACGACCAGAAACACAATGGTATCGATATCGATTGCCAGCAAACCTGGCACTGACCCGACGCATTGAGAAATCCAGTCGTTCATGGGGTGGATTATTCGCCCGTCTTGTCGCCGGCGATGTTGTCGCGCATGTCAGTGTCAGCCTGAATGTTGCGCATCTTGTAGTAATCCATCACACCGAGATTGCCGGAGCGGAAGGCCTCAGCCATTGCGAGGGGCACCTGGGCTTCCGCCTCGACCACGCGAGCGCGCATTTCGGCGACACGAGCAACATTTTCCTGCTCGGAAGCGACGGCGGCCGCGCGCCGGACTTCGGCTTGGGCTTGGGCGACCAACTTGTTGGTCTCGGCCTGTTCAGCCTGCAATTTGGCACCGACATTCTCACCCACGTCCACGTCGGCGATATCGATCGAAAGGATTTCGAACGCGGTGTTCGCATCGAGCGCCTTGGAAAGCACGGTCTTGGAAATACTGTCCGGATTCTCCAACACGTCCTTGTAGCTGGCGGCGGAACCGATCGTGGTCACCACGCCTTCGCCAACCCGGGCGATGATGGTTTCCTCCGTCGCGCCACCAACAAACCGGTCGAGATTCGTGCGGACCGTTACCCGGGCGCGGGATTTGACGATGATGCCGTCCTTGGCGACCGCATCCACGGTCGTCTTGCCGGAAGAGGCGGCGGGGCAGTCAATAACCTTGGGATTGACCGAAGTCTTCACAGCTTCGAGCACGGTCTTGCCGGTGCCTTTGGTTGCAAGATCAATTGCGCAAGCCCGATCGAATTCGAGCACAATTGCCGCCTTTTTGGCTGCGATGAGAGCCTCGACCACCGTGGTGATGCTGCCGCCGGCAAGATAATGTGCCGAAAGCTGGTCAATTGTGAGCGGGATGCCGGATTTGACTGCTGTGATGCGGACATCGACGACCTGGCCCACCGGGATTCCCCGCAGACGCAGGGCAATCAGTTCCACGATTCCAACCGGCGCGCCCGATGACAAGGCGCGGATCCAGATCATGCCGAAGTTCAGCAGCAGGATCGCAAGAATGAACAGGATGAAACCGGCAATGCTGTAAACGACAATTGCAGTGTTTCCGGTGAGGGCAGCGAGGGTATTCAGGCTCATGGTTTGTTAAGAGTTCCGGTTGTTTACGGGGATAAATCAGGATTCGCGTACCACGACGCGCAGACCTTCCACAGCCACGACTTTGAGGGGCGTGCCGGGCTCGATCAAGTTTCCTTCCGTCACGACGTCGACCCTTTCGCCGGCAATAACGGCGGTTCCAGAAGGGCGCAGGGACGTCTTGGCGACGCCGTCCTTGTCGAGCAGATCTTCCCGGGTCGTGCCGATGTCACCGATGGTGCTCTGGCTGACGTAGGGTTTTGCCAAGCGGCTGGTGGGGAAATACTTGAACCAGCAGATGAGGCCGAGGCCGAGGCCGATCACTTCGACCAACACCACGATATTGCCAACCGAAGCGCCAAGGTCCGAATAGGCGATCACCACCGCAGCGAAGAGGCTCATCAAACCCATAGCCCCGGCCACCATGCCGGGCAGCAAGGTTTCAGCAAATAGGAGGAGCGCCCCCAGAATGATCAGTACAATGACCAGCGCCATGGCGCTAACCTAGTGACCGGCTTTTGGAGCGGCAAGGGGAATTCGCGCGACAAATTATAACCTCACCCGATCCGAAAAACGAAACCGCCGAACTCGCACAGTGTTGATGCTGCCTCAGTGGCACGCTAGTTTGGACGCATGGGCGACGGAATCAAAGGCAACCTGAAGATGACGAGCATCTCCGTGCTCGTCATCTTGGTGCTGATCACGATCCTGCAGAATACGGATCCGGTGGTGACGAGCATCTTGTGGGTGGACATCGAGATGCCGCGCGCGTTGCTGTTGTTCATGACCTTCGCGATCGGCTTTGGTTCGGGTTACGCTTTCTTCTTCTGGCGACAGAAAACAGGCAGGAGTGACTCCGAAGAAGAAGTCGTCATCGAGTGAACTGAAAGTAGGCAGCTGCGGGCGTGAACGAGTGGAGGCAGGGTGCAAATTGTCGGCTTGCCGGGCCGGTTCCCCGCCGTATGGTCTCCGGCCATGCCGATTTCCAAGAGATGGTTCGTTGTTGCCGCGCTGAGTTTTGTGGTTGTGGGTGGACAGATCGCCAGCTTCGGAGCCGAGATCAGTGGTCCCGGGACGAAGACTCACCAATTGCTTCCCTGGGCGCGCATGCCGCAGCCGGATGTTGCCCCCGCCTCAACGGAAGCCGCCACGAACCTCAAGCGGATCAGTCTGCCCAAGGGATTCAATCTGGATCTCTGGGCTGCCGAACCGATGCTCGCAAATCCGGTCGCCTTCTGCCTCGACGAAAAGGGGCGGGTCTTCGTTTCGGAGACCTATCGCTACCGTACGAGCACGCTCGATATCCGACACTACATGTTCATGCTCGAGGATGATCTTGCGTGTCGCACCGTGCAGGATCGGGTGGAGATGAGCCGC
>Ga0055584_100007123_pt1 | contig 10963 bp, 7 predicted proteins | sample OSDHelmetaG_FD_58716 | JGI IMG/M metagenome (GOLD analysis project Ga0055584, IMG submission 58716) | Pelagic marine sediment microbial communities from the LTER site Helgoland, North Sea, for post-phytoplankton bloom and carbon turnover... | ecosystem: Environmental > Aquatic > Marine >...
TTTTCAGTGGCCCGGAAACGCATGAAAACGATCCAGAACGCGATCGATCCCAAGCCGATCATCAGCAGATTGGTCGGACTCTGGAAAAAATCGCTGATGGAAATCAGAATCTGGGTAGAAGCCGGGAGATCGATGTTCATCCCGTCAAAAATCCCCAGAAAGGTCGGCAGCATCTTGGTGACGAAAATGACCATGATCACCAGCCCGGTCGCCATGACAAACGCAGGATAGACCATCGCCTGCGAGAATTTCGACTGCACCTCCGAGAAACGCGTGTAGTGCTCGGACAAGCGGCGCAGTACGTCTTCCAAGGCACCTGACTGCTCGCCCGCCTTCACCATGTTGACGAACATATCAGCGAAAATCCGGGGTTGTTTGGCCATGGACTCCGACAAGCTCTTGCCCTCCACGACATCCTGTTTGAGCTGGACTGAGACTTCCTTGGGGATCCCCTTGGATTCGATGTGCGACAGACTCGCCAAGGCCTGAGTGAGCGGCATGCCGGCCCGCAGCAAATTCGCCAACTGGGTCGTAAACGTCGCCAATTCCGTCATTTTTGGCTTCCTCTTTCGCTCGACGAGCGCCTGAAGTGCCGGTGGCAGACGAACTGCACCTCTCGATTTGGCCGCAGCAGCCGACTGTTCCGCCACCGCCCCGGTAGCATCCACAGCGACCGGAAAAAGACCCATCCGTTGGATTTGCGAGAGTGCCGCGCCGCGGTCCCCAACCTCCAATTCGCCGGTTACCATCTCACCGGATCGTTTGCGCGCTTTGTAAGAAAACCGGGGCATCTCGTTCCTCGAAAATAAACCAACCGCCCCCCAAAGTTGCGAGATTAAACCCGCAATTGTAGCTACGGAACGTTGCGAGCGTTTCTCTACGTCACGCTCGCCGCCGCAGATGAACTTCAGGCCACTGTGGCCTGCAGATGCGCCAAGCTGCGTTCAGCGATGGCCTCAGGCCCTTCTTCGAAGTTGAAGACTTCCACCGAAACCACCCCCTCGTAACCAACCTCTCGCAGCGCCGCACCAATCGCCTTGAAATCAGTGTCTCCGAATCCGGGTCCCTTCAAATTCTCATCATTCGCGTGAAAATACGCGAAGTTGGGCCAGGAATCCTTGATCACTTGGGCAATCGGTTTCGCTTCGGAACTCATTGCCTTGCAATCAAGGATGATCTTGAAGCTCGGGCTGTTCAGCTGATCTACAAACTCGATCGCCTGCTCAGCCGTATTGATGAAATTCGTTTCCGAAGGTGCCAAGGGTTCGAAACAAACGGTCACGCCTCGCTCTTCTCCTCGTTTCACCGATTCGCGAAAACAATCCGTTGCCCATTCCCAACCCTGCTCAAAGGTGACGGGCGGCTCGATGTCCCGCTGCTTGGGCGATCCCACGACGATCGTGTTGCCACCCACATCAGCACAGCAATCGACGAGATCAACGAGATACTGCGACGTTTTTTGGCGGACGTTTTCGTCCTGATGTGTCAGGTGCATGCCTTCCGCTTTCACCAACACCCAGTGGAGCCCCGAGATCGCGATGCCGTGCTTCGCGGCCAGATCCTTGATTTCCCGCCGCTTGTCAGCCGAAATATCAGTGACGTATGGGGCAATGGTGAACGGGGCGATCTCCACCGCGTCATATCCCGCCTTCGCACAGAACGCAAACGTGTCATCAAGGCTCCAACCGTCAAAAATCTCGTTACAAATTCCAAATCGCATGCGGCGGATTTAAGCCGCGCGCACCGATGGTGTCGAGAAAGGAGACGATCTAGGCCGGATGCGGATTTCGCCAAACGTGGCCGGTTTGGGCCAACAGATCATCAGCAGCAACGGGCCCCCAAGTACCCGCGGAATAGAATTCACGATTCGTCAGCTTGACGTCCTCCCAACCAGCCCGAATCGGATCAACGATCTGCCAGGCGGTCTCGACTTCGTCCCGACGGATAAAGAGTGTCGCATCGCCGGCGATAGCCTCCAAAAGCAGGCGCTCATAGGCTTCCGGCGTATACGCTCCAAATTCACTGTCGTAGGTGAAACCCATCCGGACCGGACGCACTTTCGTGCTGGTTCCCGGGACTTTGCCATTGAACCGCAGGTGAATGCCCTCGTCCGGCTGCAGGCGAAGCGTAATCGCGTTCGGATCCAACGCATTCTTGCGCTGCGCAGCAAACAGCACGTTGGGAGTCGGCCGAAACTGCACCCGAACTTCACTGGCACTGAGCGGCAGGTTCTTGCCGGTGCGGAGGAAAAACGGAACGCCCGACCAACGCCAGGTGTCGATGAAGAGCTTCAAAGCGAGATAGGTCTCCGTGTCAGACTTCGGGTTCACCTTTTCTTCCTGACGATATCCGGGCCGTAGTTCCTCATCCACCTGCCCGGCAAAATATTGCCCGCGAACGACCTGTTTCGCCACATCGTCCCCGGTAATGGGTCGAATCGACTTCAGCAGCTTCACCTTTTCATCGCGGATGGCCTCAGCTTCCAGCGAAACCGGCGGTTCCATTGCCATGAGCGAGAGAATCTGCAGCAGATGGTTTTGAACCATGTCGCGCATGGCGCCCGCCTCTTCGTAGTAACCACCACGGGAACCAACGCCAAGCTTCTCACTTACCGTGATTTGCACATGATCCACCGACTGCCGACTCCACAGTTGCTCAAAAATCGCGTTCGAAAAGCGAAACATCAAAATGTTTTGCACCGTTTCCTTGCCGAGATAGTGGTCGATGCGAAAAATCTGTTTTTCGTGCGCAAAACGGATCAGTTCGTGGTTCAACTTCTCCGCCGACGGCAGATCAATGCCAAAAGGCTTCTCCACCACGACGCGTTGCCATTGATCACCAGGCTCTTCACGCAGCAGCAACTTGGCTTCACTCAACTGCTCCACCACGGTGCCGAAAAGGCTGGGCGAAATCGCGAGATAAAACAGCAGATTATGACGCAATTGAGGGTCGTTGAACGCAGTCAACATCCCTTCCAATCGCTGATAGGCCGCCGCGTCATTCAAATCTCCGCGGCAGTAGGACACTTTCTCGGCGAATTCCGCCCACTCGGCTTCATCCACGTTGGTGCGCGAGAACTTCTCCATCCCCTCCTTCAGTTCCGCGCGCCAGCTCTCGTCCGTCTTCTCGCGCCGCGCAAAGCCAATTATCCGGAATGGCGTCGGCAACGCCTTCGAGACATGCAGGTGATACAGCGCGGGTATCAGCTTGCGGGCGGTGAGGTCACCACTCGCTCCGAAAATTACGATTGTGCAGGGTTCAACCGCCTTGCGTCCCTCGTCCCGGCGACAATCCATCAGTTCATCGAGTTGCTCGACTTCGTCCATGCCGGCGACCATGACCGACTACCCGCCAATTTCAAATCAGGATTTGAAACGAATCAATTCATGGCCACCTTGATCAAAATTGTTGGCGCGACTCAAACCGCTTGACCACCAACTTTTCCCTCGCCCGGTCAATGTGATTGGGCTTAACTAAACCCACTCACGAAATCGCACAAACAGGAATCATTATGTCCGAATTCTCTTTCAATTGCCCTTTTTGCAACCTCGAACTCAGCGTCGACCAAACTCACATCGGTTCCGAAGTCGAATGCCCGGGATGCAACGAACAACTCTTGATTCCGGGCCCTGAACAGGCCGATGGAGATCTGCCCAGCACCAGTGCAGCACTTGCGAGTGCTGAAATCCTCAAGCCCAAGAACCGTCCCCTCGACATCGCGGCCAAGGTTTCGAAGACGCTCAAAATCAAAACATTTCGGCACCACGATTTCGTTGCCGACGGCAAGGACACATTCGACGAGGAAGTTTCGTCCTTCATCGGCAAATTGATGGAGGACGACATCGTCAGTATCCGTCCGATTCAGTATTCCCACGCCGAAAAGGTGAAGGGTGACGACGACAAGGAAACGGAACGCGTCGTCACGCAATACGGGATGGTGATCGTCTACAAGTCGCTGAGCTGATTTCGACCGTGGCCCAACCCGTTCCCAAGCCGGTAGATCCGGCGGAAGTAGCCGAGATTTCCCTCGGCGTCATCGCATCCGCCAAATTCCCCATGCTGGCTTCCATTGATGGAGATCAGCCACGTTTGCGCCCTGTTTCCCCCGTTCGCACCGACGGCTTCACGATTTACGTCGCCAATTTGCGGCAATACCACAAGACGCAGGAACTCGCGGCCAATCCCAACGTTGAGCTGTGCTACATGGACGCCGACCACGATCAGGTCCGCATCACCGGCGCCGCCGAAGTGTTGACCGACCAAGATCTGCTCGCAGAAATCTGGGACTCCAACCCACTCCTCCGCCAATACCTCCGCACCCCGGACAACCCGGATCTGATCATCTACCGCATCGTCCCCAACCAGGTCCGCTTCATGCGCGAATGGGCCTTGGAATATATGGACGTGCCATTGGGATGAGCCCTTGCCATCTGGCTGGCGAAGGCAAACAGAATTCCGATCGCACCAGAGTGCCCTGTACCGCTGGCCGTCCCCGGCCAATCCGATTCGCCGAGACGGTGAAAACAACAGCTCCAATCCCTCTTTGATTTTTGCGAAGATTCAACCTTCGCGACCAGCAAACCTTCAGAGGTCCTTCTCTGTCTGCGGGAAGCGCTTGCGGCTGTCACTGTCCACCGGTTTGCCATTGCGCATACTCCACCATTCGTGGGCACGTTTCGGATCATGGCTCGGATTCGGAATCGGCATGCGGGCGATGACCTGACTACGCCAGTTCTGCAACTTGCGTTTCAGATCCGCAATCTTGCCTTTGCGCTCCACCAACAGGTTCTTCTTTTCGCCGATATCATTCGCGAGATGGTAAATCTCCACATCTCCGGTTCCGTCGAGGTATTCGATCAACTTCCACTCGCGCTCGCGTATCGCGCTGGCTGGGCGGTCGTGGTGATAGTGAGGATAGTGCCAATGCAACGCATTCCGCGGTAGCCGCGCGACCGGATCCGCAAGTACGGGCAGCAGACTCAATCCGTCGATCGTCTGCGTCTCGGGCAGCGAGCCACCTCCAGCCGCGACAAAGGTCGGGTAAAAATCATAACTGATGGTTGGCTCAGAACTGGTCGTTCCCGGTTTCACGACACCCGGATATCTCACGATCAAAGGCACGCGAATTCCACCTTCGTGCAATGATCCTTTCTCACCTTTCAACGGCGCCAGGCTGCTCACGTTGTCATCGGCGTGTTCCCGGTAATCGTACCGGCGATAGAGGCCACCATTGTCGGACGTAAAAACCACCATCGTGTTCTCGCGCAAACCCAGTTCATCGACTTCATCAAGGATACGACCGACCATCTGATCGACCTCTTCCACCATTGCCGCATAGATCGGATTCGGCAATTCACGCCCGGCCTTCTTGGCCTTGGCCCGATACTTTTCAACCAGTTTCGATTTGCCTGCCAAGGGGATATGAACGTTGAATGGCGACAGCATCAGGAAGAACGGCTGCCCCTTGCTCTGCCGAATGAAATCAACGCACCTGTCCGCCTCAAACTCAGTGCGAAACTGGCCGGGCTTGGGTTTCAGATCCCGCCGTCCCGCCACGCGATATTTCCCCGGCAGATGCGCACCATTGATCTCGACCGCGTAGTCATATCCCTGCTTGGCCGGCCCAAAACTGTCGCCGCGGCCCAAATGCCACTTGCCGACATACCCGGTCTTATAACCCGCACGCTTCATTGATTCCGCCACCGTGATCGTATCCAACGGCAGCGCCATCGTCGTCTGCGGTGTGATCACCCGCTCGAACGGCCGCCAATGACCAGGTATATGCGCGGTGATCCCGATCCGCGCCTGGTTCTGCCCCGATTGAACCGCGCAGCGCGTCGGGGAACAAACAGCTCCCGCCGCGTAGAAATCCGTGAACCGCATTCCCTCCTTAGCCAATCGATCGATTCGCGGTGTATCGATGAAATCGTTTCCGTAACACCCGAGATCCCCCCAGCCCATGTCATCAATGAAGATGAAAATGATGTTTGGCTTCGCCGCCCTGGCCGAAGAGGTGGACGACTGAACGAGGAAAACGGCGCTGAGGAGAAGAACAATCCTACTGAATGCTTTCATGATGCGTAATTGACTGGTGACCGACGCAGAATAGTCAGGCAAACAATCATCCCGCAACCTGATTGAACCGCCCCGAATACCGGGCGTCGGTTCCCACTTGCAAACACCCGATCGGTTCACATCAACGCTTCAACGCTATGTAGTGGCTCTCCCCCGCAACCGCCTTCACGAAAGTCCCGGCACGATGCCAATAGACAAGACGCGTGGCATCATCGGTTTTCCGCTCGAACTCGCCACGCGTCGTCATGCCCGTCCGGCGCCCCCAAATAAGAGCGCTGCCATCTTGGGCAATGGCGACGACACGCTTGAAGGAAGCATCCACTGATCGGAATTTGGCGATCGCATTCGGCATCTTTTCAATGTTGCGATCATTTCCGACGCCCGTGAGCGAACCGTCCGGCTTGAGCCAAATGGTATAGGTCGTTCCACCGCTCATATCGATGAACGGCCCGGCACTGGCCGCGGCCGTCGCTTCCGCCGAAGGGCTACCCACTCCGCTCTGCGTCTGGGTGAAAATTCCGGGACCACCCTTGTCATCGATCGCCGTGATGTAGAACGCACCCAGGTTTACCGATACGTATGGCTGCCAAGGAGTCTTCGCAGGAAGGTTGTAGGCGGCATATCCCCAACCGCTGATGCCACCGTCACCACGCAACGCGGCGGTGCGATTGCCAGCGGCCGAAATTGAAATACACGAACCCAGATCAGCGGGCACGCCGGATTGTCCGACCTGATTGTTTCCCCAACACACGACCTTGCCATCCACCTGCAGGGCAACGGTATGGTTTTCTCCGGCAGCAATCATCATACAGGCGCCCAGATCACCCGGCACACCGCACTGTCCAGAGCTGTTGTCCCCCCAGCACGCCACCGTCAGGTCATCCAAAAGCGCGACGCTGTGATTCTTACCTGCGGCAATGTCGATGAACTTGCGGGACTTCAACGCATCCGGAACGGAACACTGCCCGCGACTGTCACTGCCCCAGCACTCAATTTCCGCGGCGGACTCCATTGCCGATTTGAAAGGCGATGAAAATGCCCCGCCCTGATATTGCAGGGCGTATGCGCGGGGCTGAAAACCGGGGCGCCACAACCGAAACATCGTCAGGCTTTGACTGGTGTCAAATTTCCAGTTCGCATCCCAGTTCATCCAGGCACCCAATGACCGCGCGCCGCGCCAATACTTCGAACCGGCTGGCAATCCCGCAATGTTCGCTGCCGCAACCGGAAAGGTGCGGGTGACTTGGGCCGCATCTTTGTCGGCTATCACGAAACCCGTCTCCCCAGAAGCGCCCATCGTCGGATGCACAAATGCGACCAGATAATCCCCCGGCAACATCTCACGATCGGCTGGAGTCGTCGGCGTGTCGGGACCTTTCCACTCCAATCCTGCAATACCGGCGCTGGCCGCACCGACCCCGTAATAAAAACCGGCAGGTTCGGTGGAAAATTTCACCGTCCCACGACCAAACCGGTAAGCCACCGAAAGATTCTGCTCCTTGGGCACGTTCGCATTGGTCTTCCAGGTACCATAGCCGACCGCAGTCAGAGCAATCTCCACGGGCCCTACCGGCAATTCACCCAGTTTCATCGGCGTCTTGCCCACCGGTCGGCCACCGATAGAAACCTCCACTCCGGGCGGATCCGATTCCACGGATACCGAGCCCATCGCCGGAAACAGGGTGATCTTGCCCAGATCCATTCCTTCGCCGTAATCCGTGGCAAAAGATTTCCGATAGGACTTGAGATATGGATGAGATATCACGACCTCGTGATTCCCTTCATCAATCTTTGAATCGGACTGCGCAGCTTTTCCGTCCAGTTCGATCACGATGTCCTTCCGGTTGATGTTGGTCGAGATGCCGGAGTAATCGATCTCGTACTTCAGGATCATCTTGGCCAAGGCCGATGCTTCCGCTTCCGCCTTGGCCATCCTTTCGGCAAATTTTTTGTCGTGCGCCACCTTGAGCGCATAACTCACACCAGCCCCGATCACGACAATGATTCCGATGACTGCGGCAGCCTTGAGCCCAATACTCATGCCCTTTTTCCGCGTCTCCTGCTCGCTGTCCAGCTTCTCCCGGATCCAATGCTGGTCGCAATACAGCGCAACTTTGTCCGGAAAATCAGACTCCGCAATTTTGCGGATCTCACCGGTGCGAAATGCCTTGTCCAATTCCCCCCGCAACGGACCGGGCCGTTTGCCAAGATTGGCAACCACATCCTCTTCCGAACGCTCGTCAGGAATGAAAAGAATCTCTTCGGCGAAGCCCAGTGCCACCGGCAGCAGCATCGCCTTGCGATTGAAGGAAAGATCGGGATCCGCCAGCAATCCTTGCACGTGTTGGCTCCACGTGAGCAATTGGGTTCTTCCGGTGTATTCGGCGATGATCTGGGGCAACTCGCTCTGCAGCAGACGAACCGCCACGATCGGATGCATCGTGATCCATTCCGGCTTCTCAAATTCCGCCGGCTCCCAGTAATGGAAACGCCAGTCCCCCGGTAGGCTCCGACAGTTCTCCAATGACGAACCATCATGACAATAGAGATCTGAGGCAATTTCGGGCAAGCGACGTATGCGATCAAAGATCCGGTTCACTTCCTCTTCCTCAAGCTCCTGCTTCTGCGATTTGCCCTTGAGCATCTCGTTCAGTCCGGCGCCAACATCCACCCCTTCGGTAAAGAACTCCTGCAGCTCATCGTCGGCCTCCACGCTATGCTTCCAGTTGAAATCTGGGCACTTGGTTTCCAGTACCCGCGTATAGGTCATCTTTACCCGATGCCCCTCCGCGCATTTCCAGGTGTAATCGTCCGGCGAAAGAATCGGCGGCATTTTCACAATGCGATCGCGCAGTTCCTGACGGGTAAAACGTTCCAGCTCTTCCTTGTCCGTCGCCAGCAAGGCCACACCTTCGCCCAACCCCATGTCGCCCCCCGCAAACAGGCCGGCAACCCGCGCCGACAAAGCCCAATCGTTTTCCGGCCATTCATCGGCGATCCGGCCCATGAGTTGGGCGGGGTCCTGTTGAATCAAATCCCAAGCCTTCGGGGCATCAAACGGCAGACCGGTCGCTTCGATCCGAGGAAAATACTTTCTCCACGTCGCGCCCAAAGCCTCGGTAGCCTCCACCTTCTGCTGCAACGCGGCAAACTTGTCCGCGTCAAACTGAGGACGCTCTGCCAGCCGTGTTCGAGCGGCTTCAGAACTGTCAAAATGATCCGTCCATCCTTTCGGCAAGCCTTGCGAACGTGCTTCCGTTGGCTTCGCCCCCCCCTTTGCCACCAGTTGAAATCGGTCGTCTTTCGCGATTTCATTCGGCCCCGGAAACTTCACCTCCGTCCCGCACTCGCGACATTCCACCGTCTTGCCGGCCAGTCCGATGCTGAATCGCAACTCTTCATTGCAGAATGCACAGTTGAACTCTATCTCCCGTTCCCCCATGCCACGCTTGCGCACAGAATTGGCATCGCCGGCTTCCACCGGCCAATCTTCCCAACCGATATCCTTCGTCAGTTGACCGGTATTGCGGGCGTGGATCATGCACCCGTTCAATTGTTCCAACACCTCGTTGCGACGCGCTCCATCATCCAGAATCGACCAAAGCTCGGTGGGGAGACTTCCCTGCCATTCGGCATGCGACGCCTGAAACTCCGGCTCGAGCCCGGATATCTCGGACTGCAATGCCGCCCATTCGTCCGCCGCCAACCCCTTGCCGACCAAATCGTCAACGGCCTTCGAAGCGTCGGCGATACGCTTGTCAAACCACTGTTCCTGCTCCTCAAGTTTAGTCTGCCAACCGACCACGCGAACCGCATGGCCGAGAAAATCCGCGAGCGGATTTTCTGATACCACACCCTCCTGTCGCAGCGTTTCCAGAGCGGCGTCCACATCCTTGTTGAACTTCTCCAACGCGGTCATGTCCTCGAGGTCCTCGAGACACTCGGCACGGATTGCCAGTTCAGCCTTGCGCCCCTGCAGGAGGGCCGCCTTGAAAGAGATCTTTTCGTCGATGGGCATCAGTCGGAGGGTCAACGGTTTTTCATCAGGTCATCCAACTCCGCCACCGCAGTGGCGAGCAGCTTGCGCGTTTGGGGAACGCTTTGGACGAGTTGTGGCCGCTCGGGTTTGGCATTCACCACCGGATCATCGGGACGGGCCGCCGGCTTGGGGGTCTTGGACTTGGACCTTACGGAAAATGCGGCGGCCGCCCCCCCTGCCTTGGCCGGTTCCGTCGCCGCAGCCTTTTCTTTCCGTTCCTTAAGTCGCTTGCGTTCGAGATAGCTCAGTTTTTCGTCCATGGATAACTCCTGTTGGTGGGCCGCACTTTGAATTCCGAACCTGTGGAACGCACCGAATCAAAACAAGCAAAAAGGCCGTCTCGCAGCCGCAGAACAAGACCTTGATCGTCCCTGAACTTTGACACGGCCGACGGAATCCTAATCCAGACGATTGCCGTAGGCATCCACCACAATCTTCGCCGCCGGGGAAATGGGGCCTTTCATCGTCGTCCCAATCGCCTTGCGCAGTTTCGCCCGGGCGGATTCGGCCTCCGGTGTCAGCTTCGCCAGATCCAACTTCACTTCCCGCATATCATTGCCGGCGATGTCATAGAAACTACCGTCGGAGAATAGCTTGTATCTGTGGTCGAGCGCGAAGATATGACGCGAGAAACGGTCCTTGTCCCAACCCGGCCGCGGATCGTACCAGAAGAAACACCAGTCGCGCTTGCGTCCCTCTCCGCCTTGAAGTTGAGGCGCAAAGCTGAGTCCGTCGGTATGCCAGGCCTGCGGAACCCGCGTGCCACCCAATTCAGCCAAAGTCGGCAAGAAATCTGAGGCATCGATCAGATCTGTATTCACCTGACCACCTCGAATCGTACCCGGCCAC
>Ga0055584_100007124_pt1 | contig 10963 bp, 9 predicted proteins | sample OSDHelmetaG_FD_58716 | JGI IMG/M metagenome (GOLD analysis project Ga0055584, IMG submission 58716) | Pelagic marine sediment microbial communities from the LTER site Helgoland, North Sea, for post-phytoplankton bloom and carbon turnover... | ecosystem: Environmental > Aquatic > Marine >...
CGCCTTTTCACCAATCATCATTGTGGTTGCGTTGGTATTTCCGCTGACGATGGTTGGCATGATGGAAGCATCCGCCACCCGCAAACCGCGTATGCCGTGCACGCGCAATCTACTGTCGACGACCGATTTTGGGTCCTCTGCAACGCCCATTTGGCATGTACCGACACTGTGGAACACCGACGTAGCATTGTTACGAATATACTCTTCCAGCTGTGCTTGAGATTGCACCGAATTGCCGGGCATGTGCTCTTCTACAATCAGTGACTTAAGTGCGGGCTGATCGGCGAAAGCGCGACAGGTCCAAAAAGCTTTTTCCAACATTCTTAAGTCGTACGGATCGTTCAAGTAGCCAGGATCAATCCTTGGCGGCTCTGAAATGTCAGGCGAGGTCAGCGCAATGCTGCCTCTGCTTTTAGGTTGCAACGGATAGCCAAGCAATGTGAACCCGGAAAACTTGTGCGGCTTCTGTCCAGGACCGGGGGTGCTGAATGCCATAAATGTCAGTTCAAGGTCGGGGCGGTCTAAATGGGGGGCTGTTCGAAGAAAGGCCGCAGCTTGACCAGCACCTACGGTCAGAGGTCCAGTCTGAAAAAAGGCATAACGCATCCCTGCGATCACCTTTTTGATTAGACTGCCATAGACATCGTTTAATGTCGTCGCCGTGTTGCAGCGGAAGACCGAGCGAATTTGAAGCCGGTCGGTTAGATTGCGCCCCACCCCGCTCAGGTCATGTGCAACCGGAACACCTGCATCCTTTAGAACGTCAGCAGGCCCGATCCCTGATGACTGCAATAAATGCGGCGACCCGATTGCGCCGCAGGAAACAATAATTTCACGCCTAGCGCGAACGGCGCCAAACTGTCCCTGCTCGCTCAGGGTGTTTACGCCAATTGCTGTACAGTTCTCCACCATAAGTGACACGACAGACCGGTTTGTCACAATTGCAAGATTTGCGTGTTTGGCTTGTCGTAAATATGCCGCAGGGGACGATCGCCGGCCCCGCCCCATTGTAAGTTGATAGTATCCAATACCGTCCTGATGACCCGCATTAAAGTCATCCCGGCCTTGCAGACCAAAAGACTTTCCCGCTTTGATGAATGCATCACAGACTTCGCGTCGATCCTTGATGTCCGATACGCGGATCGGTCCGGACGTGCTGTGATACTTGCTGACACCACGCTCTTGATTTTCACATTTCAAGAAGAATGGAAGAACGTCGTCCCAGCCCCATCCTTCGTTGCCAAGAGATTTCCAGTGCTCGAAATCCACCGGATGTCCCCGAATGTACACCAGACCATTGATTGCGCCGCTTCCGCCCAGCACCTTGCCGCGGGGCCAGTTCACCTGCCGTCCATTCAGATGTGCAGCTGGTTCCGATTTGTAGCCCCAAGAAATACTGGGAGTTCTGATTGTTCGATAATACCCGGCTGGCACATGAATCCATGGGTTCCAGTCTTTTGGACCAGCCTCGATCAGCAAAACTGATGATGTCGGATCTTCAGCAAGTCGTGTAGCAATTGCGCATCCTGCAGAACCGGCACCGACGACGACGTAGTCAAAATCACGCGCTGTGTTGGCCATTTTTATTTGGTCTTGGTGAAGGTTTTGGCGTTGGGATCAAAAATTTTCATTGCATAAAGCAGACTGTCTTGCAGAACTGCTAGCAGCAAGAGCGCACTTCCAAGAGGCACTGCAAGATAAACCCAGAAAAGAGATAGTGATTCCAATAGAATAATCCGCTGACCCTTGGCAGACTCGGCTGCTGAAATTCCGTATTTCAAAAATACTAACAGGACGGACGCGGACAAAATCGTGATCAACAGCTTCAAGACTCCCGAAAGCCTGGGCGGCAGCGCTTCTGGCAGAAAATCCAATACAATGTGTTTGCGGTCGCGATAGACGTAAACCGCCCCCAGAAAAGTCATCCAGATCATCGCAAATTTTGGCAATTCTTCTTGCCATTCCAGAGGTGCATTAAAAACATAGCGCATGACAACGCCACCAAAAACTGCAGCAGCTATAAGGCAAACCAGCACACAGGCGGCAAACTTGCACAAGGTTTCAATCAGACCGTTGATCCGGTCCAACACGTCAATCAAGCGCTTTATAAATGACATTGAGACCTCGACTACGAATTAAGAAGCCCGGCGCTGCCCGTGAGAAGCGCCGGATTGGCATTAGTCAGCCAGTATAGAGGCCCGATCCGCATCGATGGCAGCCTCAACATCGGCAACAGCAGTCAGCCACTTGCCTAGCCATTCTTCACCGAACTTCCCCTTGTACCAGTCGCGCATGCTATCGCGCGCCGCCAGAAAGGTTTCGCGCTCTTCAGCTGTCGGCACATAGATGGTATTTCCGCCTTCCAGCCATTCTTCGGACGCCAAAGACTGGAACGACTTGTTGAAATTGGTCTGAACGCCAACCGACAGTGCCACTGCATCAACAACCATATTGCGCAAGTCTTTTGGTAAGCTCTTAAGCCAGGAATCGCTCATCCAGTTAAAACCAAAAATATAAGTGTGGCCGTCGAGGACGATGTGGCCCAGCGGGTCGTTCATACCCTGAGGAATGTAGTCGCCGATGGCATTCTTGGTGCCGTCTACAACGCCTGTCGACAAAGAGGTGTAAAGTTCGTTCCACGGGATCGGTGTAGCCGACGCGCCCAGTTGTTTGACAAATTCGACCTGAAGATCAGACGAAATCGTACGAATTTTCAAACCCTTCAAGTCGGCTGCGGTGCGTACTTCCTTGTCTGTAGTGGCAAAGTTCCTCCAAGAGCCGGTATTGCCAACCGCCATCAGTCGAATGTTCCCAGTTTTTTCTAGCACAGCCTGGCGAACATCATTCCAGATCGGCGAAGTCATCATACGCTCGGCTACGACATCGTCACGCAGCGTATAAGGCAAATCGGTCACCTGAATTTCCGGAAAGAAGCTGGCAATACCGCCAACTGTGGTCGATGTGAATTCCAGCGTTCCAGAATTTACCTGCTCCAGCATCTCACGAAAGTTACCCAACTGACCCGAGGGGAAAATCTCAACAGCAATCCGGCCTTGTGAGTGGCTTTCAATGTAGCTTTTTAAGAAAACTGCCATCAAATGGTCATCAGCTTTTTCGCTTGGCGCCGAGACATGCCCAATTTTCATCGTGAACTCAGCAGCATGCCCTATGGCCGGCAGCGTCATTGCCACAACTGCCGCACCCGCGATCAGTGATTTAAAACTAGTAAATACCTTCATTGGTTCCTCCCTTTTGAAGATTGTGTGGTGATCAGTCAGCGAATCCGACCAATCGAGGTAAAGTCATGGAAATCGCTGGGAAATACGTGGTGAGTATGATCACAGCCACATGTGCCGCATAATAGGGCAGCATCTCTCGGCAAATCGCAAAAATGTTCTCGCGCGAAATCGAACCGGCGACGAACAGAACAAGCCCCATTGGTGGTGTCGCCAAACCAACGCTGAGATTGATGCAGGTGATGACTGCCAAATGCAGAGGGTCGATTCCGTATTGCAATACCGCAGGTGCAATCAGAGGGCCCACAATCAATACGGCTGGCCCTGCGTCTAGGATCATACCCACGAGCAGAAGAAAAATATTTAGCATCAAGAGAACGGCTAGTGGGTTCTCAAAGCCGGAAAATACCAGTTTGGCAAGCTCGCGCGGTGCACCTGACAGGGCAATGGCCCACGCAAAAAGCGAACCGGCAGCGATGATATAGAGGATGGATGATGATTGCGAAACACCTCTAACCAGGACGGAAGGTACATCGCGCAGGGCCATGGTTTTCATCACAAAAATAGAGATAAACAACGTGTAGACAAGGACGACTGCGGCGGCCTCAGTTGGCGTAAAAACGCCACCGACGATTCCCGCCAGCACGATGATCGGCGACAGCAAGGGCAAGACTCCGTCTCGCAAGGCATGGATTTTCTCTGGCAGCGGCGCACTAGGACGAGCAGGAGGCAAATCCTTGCGATTGGCAGACAGATGTGTCACGATCATTAGCAAGACGCCCATCAGGATGCCCGGCACCAGCCCGGCCAGGAAGAGGCCACCAACCGAAACCTGCATGACGAAAGCATAGATTACCATCATAATGCTTGGCGGAATGATTGGGCCAATAATCGAAGACGCTGCTGTGACCGCTGCCGAGAATTTTCGCGTATAGCCTTCCTTTTCCATCGCGGGGATCATCATCGATCCTAATGCAGATGTATCTGCGACGGCTGAGCCACTTAAACCTGCGAATAACAGGCTCGTGGCAATATTCACCTGGGCCAATCCAGCGCGAAAATGCCCTACAAAGACATTAGCAACCGCGATAAGGCGTAACGTCACACCTCCCTTGTTCATAACCTCTCCTGCGAGAATAAATAAAGGAATGGCCAAGAGTGGAAACTGGTTGATCCCTCCGATCAGTTTTTGGGGGATGATGTTAAGAAAGGTAGCTTTTTCCGCTAGTACGAACCCTATGATTGGCGCCGCCGACAAAGCGATCGCAACCGGAACACCGACCGACATAAGGGCAAGGAAGATTATTCCAAGAGCTGACGACATCGGGCATTTCCACCATTGTTTAAACAACGCAACAATGCATGTCGTTATTCACAATGTCAACAATGACATATTATTAATGTCGACTTTTTATATTTTTGGGCTCACCCTTTCCTCAATCACAAACACAAAAGACGGCGATGGATCATCCATCGCCGCCCATTAACTCGCTGATTATAATTCCTAAACTCTACTATCCACCCCCGGCAATCCACCGGAAAGGTGTCAAAATCATCTCAGGAAATGCCACCAGCAAGAGGAGCAAAGTAATCTTAGCCACGACGAACGGCATAACACCGCGTGCACCATCTTCCATCCCAAGCCTTCCAATCCCACATGCCACGTTCAACACCACGCCAACTGGCGGTGTCAAAAGGCCAACAGCTGTTGCCATAACGAAAAGTACCCCAAAATAAACCGGGTCAATTCCGGCAATTTTTACCAGCGGCATCAACACAGGCGTCAGAATAAGAACCGTCGGAACGAAATCCATGACCATACCAATTAGAAGCACAAGAATAACGATGACCAACATCAGTAGCCGTGGCGTGTCGAGCAGAGGCTCAAGAAAATCGACTAGTACAAACGGAATTTGTGCCACTGTAATCAGCCAACCCGTTACGCCAGCCGCCGCAACCAAAAACATGACCGCTGACGACATGACAATCGCGCCGCGAAATGCGCGGAAAATCCTTTCCAAAGTGAGTTCTCGATAAACTACCCCACCCACAATCAAAGCATAGGCAACCGCCACCACCGAAGCCTCGGTCGGGGTAAAAATCGCGGCCTTCAAACCACCGACAACGATAACCGGCATCATCAGCGCCCAAAAACCCAAACGCACGGCTTTGAACGCCTCTGACCAGCCTGGCCACTCTGTAACTGTAGCCTCCGCGCTTCGTGACAAGTAAGCCCAAGCGACAACAAGCCAAAGTCCCATCATCACGCCAGGGGTGATCCCGGCGAGAAACAAGTCAATAACTGAAATATTTGCCGTCACACCAAAAATGATGAAGGCAATCGAGGGCGGGATGATAGGAGCAATGATCCCCCCTGCGGCGACCAAACCCGCTGATCTGCCGGCGTCGTACCCAGCGCTTTTCATCATAGGAATCAAGATGGCCCCAATAGCGGCTGTATCGGCCACGGCAGAGCCAGAAAGAGAAGCCATCAAAACAGCCGCCAAAATCGCGGCGTACCCCAGTCCGCCACGAACATGACCAAGCAGGGCAACGATCAGATTGACTATTCGTTTCGACATACCGCCAGCTGTCATGAGCTCACCGGCCAGCAGGAAAAACGGTATTGCCATCAGCGGATAGGAATCCGCGCTGTTATACATTGCTTCGGCAATGATTTTTGGATCGAAAAGATCCATGTAGAGCATCATCAAAACCGAAGTCGACAGAAGTGAAAAGGCTATCGGCAGGCCGATCAACATTGAAACGGCAAGACCGCCAAGAAAGACAAAGAGTATCATTTTTCACCCCCCCTAAAACGCCCAATAATCACCGCGAATATCCGGTAAGCGAATATGCCAAGTAGAGCCGCCACCCCCACAACGACAGAAGCAAAAGCGATTGCAACCGGAGCGCCGGAAGCTGGAGCACGTCCTCCGAGGTTGGCAATAAGGACATGCCAAGAGCCGACAATCACCACCGAAAGGATTAACAGCTTTATCGCATTGACAACGGTCTCAATAATCCAATGATATTTGATACTCACAAAGCCTTGGATGCCGGCGATCCCAATGTGCTGATTTTCACGGACAGCCAAATAGGCCCCTAAGAAGGTTGTCCACAAAAACGCGAACCGCGCGTATTCCTCGGCCACCGTTACGCCCGAAGAAAAAATGAACCGCAACAACACATTGGTGAAGATCAGTACGAACATAAACATCAACGCTAACGATAACGCTACCGAAATGAATCTGTCGATTCTATTACCCCATCGGTCCATGATGCCCTCCTTTCGAAGCCTTTTTTTCTCGGATGAAATCTGAGACTCGTTCCGCAATCACTGCGGTAGCGGCGTTGGTATTTCCAGACGGTATCGTCGGCATAATCGACGCATCGGCTATCCACAATCTTTGTGTCCCGCGCACGCGCCCTTCGGGGGTCACGACTGAGACAGCATCTGAACCCATCCGACATGTACCAACAGGATGAAAAACAGTACTGCTGTTTTCGCGGATGAATTCCAAAATGTCTTCGTCCTTTTGTACGCCTGTTCCCGGTGCTAACTCTTTTGGCTCCATCGGCCCTGTAAACGCTGGGCTTTGAAACAGATTACGGACAAAGCGCACTCCAGCAACCATAGCGGTCTGATCCGCAGGGCTCAATAAGTAGTTGGGATCAATCCGCGGCGCGTCGCGATAGTCGCCAGTTTCAAGTGAAACATCGCCTACGCTTTCGGGCCGTAGTTGGCAAACATTGGCCGTTACCGCAGCAAATCTGTGAAAATCCCAACCCTCGCCCTTCATGGAAAGCGGTAGAAAATGTATCTGCATCGAGGGGCGTCTGCTTGCACCAGTTGAAAAGAATGCTCCAGCATATGCACCACCCATCGAGAGCGGTCCTGTCCGTGAAATAGCATATTGAAGCCCATATTTCAAAAGCCGCCATGGGCGTTTGAAATCATTATTTACTGTTATCGACGGTTTGATCCGAGTTATAACCCTAACCCCGAGGTGATCACGCAAATTTCGGCCGACTTCACGGCTGTTCCAGCGAACAGGAATACCCTGCCTCTTCAATTGTTCACTCTGGCCAATTCCAGAAAGCATTAACAGATGCGGGCTGTTAATTGCACCGGCGGTTAACACAATTCCGCGGCGACTTTGTATTTTAAAGGTATTGCCGCCACGATGCGCGCAAACTGCTACAGCGACATTGCTATCGTCAAACAATACCTTTGAAACTCTGGTATTCGTCAGGACCGTCAAGTTCTTTTTGCCGCCGGAGTTCCAAAGAAAGGCGCGTGCAGAACTAACACGCCGTCCATTTTTGGTTGTTGTCAGGTAATAGCCGACGCCCGTTTGATCAGAAATTGCCATGCCTGTGCGCAGAGTTAGACCTTGCTGTTCACCTGCGGCGATAAAGGCTTCGACCGACTTATTGCGGAGCTTGGTAACTGTAAGTGGGATCTGTCCCGACCGACCCAGTCGATCGTCCTCGCATCCTGACGCGGCTTCTAATTTTTTAAAGTAGTATTGAACCTCGCTCCAGGACCATCCGCTGTCTTTGGTCAATCGCGCCCACTCGTTGAAATCGAGGTCATTCCCCCGTACCCAAACCATTCCATTGATCGAACTACAACCGCCCAGAACTTTGCCGCGTGGCCAGCTGATACAACGTCCATTTAGGTTAGCTTGTGCTGTTGTTTTGTAACCCCAAGTCATCTTCTGATTATGCAAAAGTTTACTGAAACCTATCGGAATGTGAAGCAGCGGGCTTCGGTCTTTCGGTCCAGCTTCAACCAAAACAACCTGATTATCAGCGTCTTCTGCAAGCCTAGCCGCAACAATGCAACCGGCTGTCCCACCGCCCACTACAACATAATCTGCTTCGAAGTTTTGGCTCAATTTCATGAGGAGAATTCTTATGATTGCGACCAGTGATCAAGAACAGGATGACCACGTGCTGGATTTTATGAGTTGGCCGATCCTAACGTTGGCCTGGCTCCACCACATCAATTGGCTTTCGCCTGTGGTGTCGTGGTTCCCGAAAACCCGGAAACCACGTTTTTGTTATTACTGAAGGGACTGTACACGGGCCAGAATGTCAGCATCAATTGAGTCTGCGACCTTTTCCCAGACACTCATGCCGGCGCTCCGCCACTGCTGAAATTCTTCCTCAGTCGGAGTGTAAAATTCAACTTTTTCCTTCAGCTCTTCGATCATGCGGGCAATATCCGCACGGTCAGCTGCGTTAGCAATTGCGAGCGCTTCGTCAGAAGCAGTTTGCACGATTTCCTTAAGCTCGTCCGACAGCCCGTCCCAAGTATCCGCGCTGATCTGGGCAACGTGTACCGTCATCAAGGTGTTGGTGTAGGTGCCGTGACGGATCATTTTGTCAAAGCCAAAACCTCGAATCGCCTGCGGCTGCAATTGCAAGCCGTCTGCAATACCTTGCTCGATGGACACAAAGGTCTCACTCCAGGGCATCGGAACAGGGGATGCTCCCCAGGCTGACAAAAGTGCGGGGTCGATCTGATTACCCAACATACGGAACTTCATGCCCTGCACGTCTGCCGGTGATTTCAACTGACGCTTGGTGTTTATGAGAACGCGGAAGCCGCCTACTTCAATGTGGCCAAGGACCACGGTATTGGCATCGGCCCGCATTTTTTCGTCAATAAACTCTCCGATGACCGGATCATTGAAAGCGGCTTGTGCACCGTCAGAAGAGCTGAAGATATACGGAAGATCAGCCCAACTATATGCGTCGCTGACAATGCCCATATTGCTTGATGCGTTGCTTCCCATATGGATCGTGCCCGAGCCCATCCCGCGTAGGATTTGTTCGTCGCCGCCAAGCTGACCACTCGGAAACACCTTGAGCGCCAAAGCGCCATCAGCGCGTTCATTCACGCGTTTGGCCAATTCATCCCAGTAAATATAAACGGACTGACCCGGATTGCTTGAATGTGCGACGCGCAAAGTTTCTGCGCTTGCGCTTGACACGCTTGAGATGCCCAGAGCAACAAAGCCAGCGACCGCAACGGCTAAAGAATTTTTGAAAAGTTTCATGTAGTCCTCCCATTGTGTTCGTAGATAATAGTGATAGCATTTATCCATATTGTCAACAATAGTATTGTCATTTATTGTTAATTAATTTTTTAAGCATAAGGTGCACTTTTCCTAGGCAGGTCACGGAGCCATTGCAGGTCCAAGTCGCAGCAAAGCACATGCCACTTGGTCGAATGATTATATTTTAGCATATAACAGCCACGCCAAACCTTGCATGCCCACAGGTCAGTGGTTAGGCCACATCGCTTCTGAACAAACTAAAGCGCCTCTGTATTTTGGCAGTTGGACACGTAGTATTCGTCACCCAATGGTCACATACGGGCCAAACGGATATCTCGAGTTGCCCATAAGGTTTCAGCCTCACATTCCTGCGGCCCATGCTCAGCCAAAAACGCAATTTTTTGTATAATTAACCCAAAAGGACCCCCACCTCCGTCAACGGGGCAAAATAAATTTCAGACCTTTTCCCTGAAGTCGTGACGATCCGATCTCCCGAAAAAGCATTAGCCAATGCACCGCACTGTTTCAAAGAGGGGCCTACCCCGAATAACTACGATCTTCGGGACTTTTGCCTATGCTGCAGAATGGATTGCTACCGCCGTATCCAGCATTCGGTTGGAGAAACCCCATTCATTGTCATACCAGCTGAGAATGCGGAACATGCCTGCATCAGTCATGCGGGTCTGATCCATCGCGACCACAGAGGAATGCGGGTTGTGATTGTAGTCGACCGAAACCAAAGGCGCGCTGCTTGCATCAAGAATCCCTTGCAAATCACCTGAAGCGGCTTTGATGAAAGCCGCATTTACATCATCTACGGTCGCTGGTCTTTCCAGAGAGAAACATAGGTCCACAGCAGAGACATTGGGCGTTGGCACCCGGATGGCGCATCCGTCCAATCTACCTTTGAGTTTGGGCAGCACTTCCCCCACAGCTTTTGCAGCGCCAGTGGATGTCGGGATCATCGACATAGCAGCGGCTCGAGCGCGATAGAGATCTTCATGCAGTGTATCCAAAGTCGGTTGATCGCCAGTGTAAGAGTGTATGGTAGTCATGTAACCAGTTGAAATACCAAAGGTGTCGTCGAGCACCTTGGCGATAGGAGCGAGACAATTCGTCGTGCAGCTGGCATTGGAAACGATAGTATCGACAGATTTCAGCGTGTCGTGGTTAACACCGTAGACTATGGTCTTGTCGGCATTGGTAGCTGGCGCCGAGACAAGCACTCTGGACGACCCATTCTGAAGATGTCTGGCCGCCGCTTCACGTTTGGTAAAAATACCGGTGCATTCCAGTGCTATATCGATATCTGCCCATGGTAATGCAGATGGATCGCGGTCATTCGTCACACGGATGCGTTTACCGCCAACGGTCAGAATGTCTCCACTGACGTGGATTTCTTGTGACAGGGCACCGTGAACGCTGTCATATTGCAATAGGTGCGCATTGGTTTCGATCGAGCCAAGATCGTTGATCGCGATTATCTCGATATCGGAATTTTTTGCTTCAAGAAGGGCACGCAGAACACAGCGGCCAATACGCCCAAATCCATTGATGGCGAGCTTTACTGTCATAAGGGTTTCCTTTTTAGAGTAAGGGATGAATTGTTTACGCCATCTGTCGCAAGAACGGCGATGTGGCATTAAGTGTGAACGG
>Ga0055584_100007125_pt1 | contig 10963 bp, 12 predicted proteins | sample OSDHelmetaG_FD_58716 | JGI IMG/M metagenome (GOLD analysis project Ga0055584, IMG submission 58716) | Pelagic marine sediment microbial communities from the LTER site Helgoland, North Sea, for post-phytoplankton bloom and carbon turnover... | ecosystem: Environmental > Aquatic > Marine >...
GCAGAACTATTTGATTGGTCGTATCAACTATATAGCTACTCAACGTATCTACAAGATGAATTAAACATGCAGAAAATTGCACTGGATTGGTGCAATGATAAGCTGGATAAAATGGTGGCTAAAAATATGAATGAATTTAGCCCCTACACAAAACATGATATGCGTAGACAATTGATTGTAATGAATGATGAATTTGCTAGAACGGTAGATCACTACAGGGAAGTCGCTCATTCAAGAGTCCAATCGTTGGAGGGTAAGATATACGAACTTAAGCGTAAGGCAGATATTCTAATGGAAAAGGGAAAAAGATCATGAGGGAAAGATTTCCAGCAGTATTTGATAGAATTGATTTTATAAAAAAGATAGGACCATATCGCACTATAGATCAAAAGATAGAAAAACATATTGATAAATATAATCTTATGTCAGCAGAAGAAAGAAAACAAGAGAAAAAACGAATGATAGATGCTTACATCAAATCAAAAAAGAATAGAGGTAAAAACAAATGAGTATGGATGAGTTTATACAAACGTTGACAGAAGAACAAAAGCAGGCTTTATTGAAAGCGTTATCTGGAGGTAGTTTTGAACCAGAGGTTCCAGAAGAGTTTACTACCCACCCTCCTTTTATAGATGGCTCTAGATGGCAGCACGAAGAACCAATCTCAGAAGCTGTAGATGGACCACAACAGCAAGAAAGCAAGGGCAAGCCAACGGCAGAAGATTTTACCATGAGAAAAGACACAGGTAGCACTCTAGATAAAACACGCCGCAGAGAAGCAGTAAAAGCTAGAGCCAATACATGGACAGACACTGGAGAGCATAAAGATATATCTACTCCAGAAGCAACTAGAACTCCTAGAAACAGGCCAAAACCAAAAAAGAAAGATGTAACATGTCATGTATGTGGTAAGAAATCTAAAGTAAACGCAAGTCTTGTGTATGGAGAATTTTACCGATGTGACAGGTGTACAGGCTAATGTCAGACAAGTTAAGCGATATTGGTGCAGAACGAGCTGTGCTTGCAGGACTATTGCAGCATGGAGTCGATGGATATATAGCAGTATCTGATATCATCAGTTACGATACATTCGTGAATACGAACAATCAGATTATATATAAATGTCTGTGCAATATTATCGAAAACGACCAGAGTGTAGACGTTCCATCTATACTAGCGGCTGCTGAATCTCTTGGTGTATTGGAAACAATCAACACCAAGCAGGAGCTATCTTATATAAAAACATTATTTAATTTTCCAGTTAATCAGGATAATATCCTTCCATTCGCTGCACAAATTAAGAAGTTTGAATTTGCTCGTAATATACAGAAGCTTACCAAGAAGATACATAAAGACGTAGAGGATATCAATGGTACAGAAAGTATTAATGAAATTATTGGGATTCTTGAAAACCCTGTTACAGACTTCCTCAGAGAAGACGATGGAGGCGAACACCCTGAAAAAATTGGAGATGGAGTACAAGAGTATGTGGACTTCCTCTCAGAAAATCAGTGCGATATCATTGGTATACCAACGGGATTCTCTAGATTTGATGAGGCCATTGGGGGTGGTCTTAGACGAAAGTGCGTTGACCTTGTATCTGCAAGGCCCAAAGTTGGTAAATCAGTGTTCGCTGATAATGTTGCCCTCAACGTCTCTTCCATAGGAGTTCCTGTCCTAGTTCTAGATACTGAAATGTCTAAAGAGGATCATCTTAATCGTTTGATTGCTAATATTAGCGGTGTACCTATTAATGAAGTTGCAACTGGTAAATTCTCCAACGATGCAGACAAAAGCAATAAAGTAAAAGCAGCTGTAGATAAACTATCAGATATTCCATATAGTTATGTGAGTGTAGCAGGCAAGCCATTTGAACAAATACTAAACGTAATAAAGAGATGGATTGTACAAGAAGTTAAAACAGATGAAACAGGGAAAACAAATGATTGCGTGATAATCTATGATTACTTAAAGTTAATGTCTTCTTCATCAATTACCAACAATTTGCAAGAATACCAAGCTCTAGGTTTTCAAATCACTTCTCTGCATAATTTATGCGTTAAGCTAGACATACCATGTCTATCCTTCGTGCAATTAAACCGTGACGGAATTACAAAAGAAAGCACAGACGCTGTAAGTGGATCAGATAGATTAATTTGGTTATGTACTTCATTTACTATCTTTAAGGCAAAGTCTCCAGAAGAACTTGCTGAAGATGGACCAAACGCTGGTAACAGAAAATTAGTTCCAATTGTTTCAAGGCACGGAGCAGGCATGGATGATGGCGATTATATTAATATGAATATGATAGGCGCACACGCTAAATTAATTGAATTACAAACTAGGAATGAATTTAAAAATAATCCCGTTGGGGATACAGGACTAATTGATAACGACAAGATAAAGAATGTATTAAATGAACTTAGCGCAGATCAAGAACAAGCTGAATGAAAATCCAGAGTTGGTTTTCAAACATTTGAATTTAGATTACGAAGTCTTTAACGGTAACATTTACTGTAAGTGTCCTATACATGAAGGCAGTGATAATCCTAGAGCATTGTCATTTTCTTTAGACAAGGGGATATGGAGATGCTGGACTAGAGACTGTCAACAGGAACACAGTAATGATATATTTGGTTTCATATCTGCAACGCTAGGACAGATACATGGCGAAGAGGTTACATTCAAAGAATCTTTATCTTGGGCTTGTGAAATACTAGGTGTAAAGCGTATAACAAGAGATAAGAAAGCCCCTACTCCAGACATTATAGAAGATGAATTTTTAGACTTAGTTAATTTTATAAACAAGAAGCCAGAAATACACCAAGATATACCTATAGAATGTCAATGTAAAACAGCAATACCATCAGAATATTTTATAGAACGTAGATTTAATAAAAGCACTATGAAGTATTTTGGCATCGGAGATTGTGAAGAGAGTGGACCTATGAAGGACAGGGCTATTATACCTATACATAACGATAATGGATCGGACTTAGTAGGAATAATTGGTCGATCAACGAAAGTGTACAGACTTCCTAAGTTTTTGTTTTACCCAACTGGATTTAACAAGAGGCATTACTTCTATAATTACCACAGGGCAATCAGTAAAGCTACAGAAAAGTCGTGCTTATTTATTACAGAGGGTCAGGGAGACGTTTGGAAACTTTATGAAGCTGGCGTTAAGAATGCAGTAAGTGTGTTTGGAAAAACTTTATCTGATGAACAAGTAAATAAACTCATAAATATGCCAATAACTAAGGTTGTAGTTCTAATGGACAATGATCAAGCGGGTAGAGAAGCTAGGTTGGAAATATATAGAAAACTAAATAGAATTTATAAACTAATATTTCCAACTGTTTCTGGTAAAGATATTGGAGAGATGACAACTAGACAGATAAAAGACAATATACTAAGTTCTTTGGAGGGTTTATACTAATGAAAATTATAGGAATTTCTGGAAAAAAACAGTCTGGAAAAAATACCTTTGCCAACTTTGTCAATGGTTCAATATTGAGTCAATATGGATTAGTGGATGATTTTTCGATCAACACTGACGGCGCACTAGAAGTTAAAACAGAAGACATGCGCGGGAAAAAAGATTGGGGTATTCTAGATGTAACCAGAAAAGACCCAGAGTTTTGTAGTTATGCAGTAGAAAACATTTGGCCCTTTATCAAGGTGTATCATTTTGCAGATTATCTCAAGAAGATTTCAATAGATCTGTTTGATCTTACACCAGAGCAGGTATATGGCACTGATGCAGATAAAAATACCCCAACAAATTATGACATGACTGCAAGACAATTTTTGCAATTTTTAGGCACTGATGTTATGAGGAAAATAAAAGATTCGATATGGGTAGACTATACTATTAAGCAAATACAACAAGAGAAATCTGGCGTAGCATTAATACCTGACGTAAGATTTCCTAATGAAGTAAAGCAGATCAAAGAAGCTGGAGGTTGCGTTATTAGACTAACAAGGGAAGCGTATGCTAGCGAGCATCATTGTGAAACAGCTTTAGACGGGGAAAATTTTGATTGGAATGAATTTGACTATATTATAGATAATCATGACACATCCATAGAGCAATTAGGTCTTGAAGTACAGAAACTCAAACAAGTTTGGAGCATTTAATGCTGGTTACATATATAAGATCATCCAGTTTTAATAACTGGCGCTACTGTGAAATGCAGTATTTTATTACTTATGTGCTTGGTTATCAAAGTCTTAGTGGTAAAAAGGCTGTTCAAGGAACTGTAGTGCATAAAGTTTTGGAAGTTTTGGCTAGCTTGCAACAAGCTAAACAAGAAGCTGGAAGAAAGAGAAAATTAGTCATAGAAGATGACGCACTGGGTAAAATATCTATCAATAAATCCTATCTTACATCATACGATATAGTTAACGACTTGCTAGAGCAAAGTTTCGATTCGTATACAGAGCAAGAAAATCATCACGAATGGATCAAAAGAGACAGGGAAGAGTGCAGAAAGTGGACTTGGCAAGCATTACAGTGGAATGATGGTCAATTTGACCCAAGAAATAGAAACATTGTAGCTCCAGAACCCCATTTTGACATACCGATTGAGGAAGATTGGGCCAAATTTAAGTACACCTTGCCTGACGGAAAAGAGATAGAAGGTCAACTAGCAATCAAAGGAACCATTGACCTTGTTACGAAGACAGATGATGACACGATAGAGGTTGTGGATTGGAAGACAGGCAGAAGAATTGATTGGGCTACTGGCGAAGAAAAGACATATGAAAAGCTGTTATCTGACCCTCAGTTGTTGCTTTATAACTACGCAATATCTAAGCTATTTCCAGAGTACAAGCAGACAATTATGACTATATTTTTCATCAAAGATGGTGGTCCATTCTCTATGTGTTTTGACAAAGAGGACCATGATAAATTCCTAGAAATGCTAAAAGATCGCTTTCAGGAAATCCAACAAAATATGACCCCAAAGCCTATTTCAGACACTAGAAACAGCTTCAAATGCAATAAATTGTGCCATTATTATAAGAACAATTGGCCCGGAACAGATCAAAATATGTGTATTTATATAGAGAAGCACTTAAAAACGCACGGAATGGAAGATACCATCAAAAAATGCACAAGAGATGGTTTCGATATAGGATTTTATGAGGCTCCCGGTTAATGGATAAAATACTAACAATAGGAATGGCTACATATGATGATTATGACGGGTTGTATTTCACTATACAATCACTCAGGCTTTATCATGAAATATGTCATTCTGACAGAGTAGAAATTATTGTAATAGATAATAATCCAGACTCAGCACATGGACAAGCAAACAAAGAATTTATGAACCATGTAACAAATGGCAAGTATATTCCATATAAAGCCAAAACAGGTACGGCGGTCAGAAATGAAATCTTTAGACAAGCAAAAGGTAAATACTGCGTATCTATGGACTGTCATGTACTGCTGTGCAAAAATGCGATACAAACTCTACTCAAGTATTACGAAGAACGAGAGAACTGTAAAGACATAGTTCAAGGACCGCTAGTTTATGATCATTTAGATTTTTTAAATGCTTCTACTCACTTTACACCAGAGTGGGGAGCTGGGATGTACGGAAGATGGGCAAGCAGCCCTAACGAGATACAAAAAGGAGAACCTTTCGACATACCTATGCAAGGGCTTGGAGTTTTCTCTTGTGAAACAAAAAACTGGGTGGGATTTAACAAATACTTTAAAGGATTTGGAGCAGAGGAAGGATATATACACGAAAAATTTAGACAGTTTGGTGGAAGATCAATATGCCTGCCGGGATTTAATTGGGTTCACCGTTTTAACAGACCTAAAGGCGTACCGTATCCACTGATATTAGAAGACAGAATATGGAATTATTTCGTAGGGTGGTTGGAACTAACACAAGATCCAGAACATCCAATGATAAAAGGCGCTTACGAACATTTTAAAGATAAAGTACCAGCTGGTAGCATAGACAATATTTTTAATCAGGCTAAACAACGAATACTATTATAAGGAGTATATACATGTCAGATATTAATGAAGTAGATGTTCATTATACAACTCAAACGTATGGCTTCACAGAAGAACTGACTGAAGAAAACTTCTACGTTCCAGCAGAAGCAGAATATGAAGATTTTGGAGAGGAAGTAGAAGAACATGATGCTGCATCTCTTTGGGAAAATATTCGTAAAAAGAAAGAGCGAGAAGGTAAGAACTACAAACCTGCAAAAAAAGGCGATAAAGACAGACCAGATCCAGAAGCTTGGAAGAAAGCACAGAATGAAGAAACTGAAGCGGCTGAGTATCAAGGTCGAAAAGTTAAGCTAGGCAAGCCTTTCCTAACGCCCAAAGGTCCAAAAAAGAGAAGCGTGTACGTAAAGAATGATAAAGGTAATGTTGTAAAAGTAAATTTTGGTGATCCTAATATGAAGATCAAGAAGAGCGATCCCGACAGACGCAGAAGCTTTAGAGCTAGACACAACTGCGACAATCCGGGTCCACGTTGGAAAGCTCGCTATTGGTCTTGTAAGGCTTGGTAAAATGACACTAAGAAAAAAATGGAATGAGCATCTAAATGAAAATAACATGACCTATTGGCAACATTTTAGATTTGCCGTAGGTCATGGTTTAATATGTATAAGAGCTGGTGTATATTTATGTATACATGGTTTATTGCCATGTTTTAGACGGAGAGCGGGTACTAAGTTAGTTCAAAGACTAGAAAAAGTATTTAGCGAGAGAGAATATGAGCTTAATAAATAAAGTAGAAGCAATAATTAGCAATACAAGCAAACCAATCGACGAAGTTTCTTTTTTACCAAATAAAGTAAACTATGATGATGGTATATCTATACTAGATATTGAACTAGAAAACATCCTGCCACCATATCCTAAAAATAGTAGTATTACAACCAAAAAAGAACTTGAGGAAGTTGCTAGGTTTACGAGATCTAGATCTGTTTCAGAGATTGATCTAGTCAGAGTAGTTGATAGAGATCCTATCGAATTATTTGAAGACTATACTATTAAAAATAAATTAAAATTTCCTCAAGATAAGTTTGCAGAATATTTGAATATAGTTGAGAGATATATGTACGCCTTGAAGTACTACCATAATAGAGCCAGACCAGAACAATTAGCTCCATACTATAATCTGGATATAAATGTTTTATATACAGTCACTCACCATACTCCAGCATATCCTAGTGGTCATACTATGTATTCTGAATTAGCTGCACATATACTAACCGACCAGTATCCAGAAAGAAAAAATGACTTTTTTAACTTGTCAAAATACTGCGGATTTGCTAGAATACTACAGGGCGTACACTATGAGTCAGACAATGAAGCGTCAAGGATTGCTGTTGCTAAACTTTACCCATTGATAAGGTCTAAACATGAACCAGCCAGAACCAAAGAGACGACCATTGACGGATCGGCCTCCTGATAAAGAACCTGTAAGGCGACCGATGCCACCAGCACAAACTCCTACCAAGAAACGCTGAGTTTTAGGGTATCTCAGGCGAGGTGGGCGAAACGACAAAACCCTACATATAACTTCTACCATTAAAGCCGAGTTTCGGGATTCTTGTGTGAGGTAGATGTATGAACAAAATCCCAAATACACATTGACTAAAGGACTGTTATGAACTGGTATCCATTGAAGAATTTTACACATTATAGCCTACTAAAAGGCTTTTCAAAGCCAACTGAACTAGCAAAGCTTTGTGCTGATAAAGAATATCCAGCCTGTGGTATTGCAGATTACAAGTCTATATCTGGATGTGTCTCCTTTTTCCAAGCTTGTAAGAAAGCCGGAATAAAACCTATACTTGGATGTTCGTTTGACAACACTACAGTATTTGCAAAAAACAAGGATGGTTGGCACGACCTAATATCTATGGTGTCTTTAACAGACGAAGATGGCAATATGCCAAAGAACATAGCTAAAAGTATTATTACTAAGAATAATTTAATAGCATTAGCAAAATCTAAAGACAATATAAATCCATCGTACTACACAAAACAAGGTCAAGCGAATTTACATAGAATATTATTGTGTTCTGAGTTAAAAACTACACTTCCTAGAGTACAGAATAAACTCAGGAAAAAAGAACTGGACAGCGACATATCTGAATATTTCACTAAAGACGATAAGTATGTAATAGAAGATAAATGTACGAAAGTATTAGAAGATATATATAACCAAGTAGAAGATTATGATATTCTAAACAAACCTATGTTGCCTAAGTTTGACTGTCCTAATGGATTGTCAGAAGAGGATTATCTCAAAGTATTAGCGAGAGAAGGCTGGAAGAAACACCTAATAAAAACTGGCAAGGTGTCAAATGAAGTAGATAAAAATAAATATCTAGATAGGTTCAACAAAGAATTACAAGTCATTAAAGATGCTAATCTGTTTGGATACTTCTTAATTGTTCAGGATATTATTAGATACGTAAACGATTCTGGGTGGATGAGTGGACCGGGACGAGGATCAGCCGCAGGATGTCTGATATCGTACTTGATTGGGATTACACAGATCGACCCAGTACAGCATGACCTACTTTTTGAAAGATTCTATAACGCAGGACGTAATACGGATGGTCATGTATCATTGCCTGATATTGATATGGATGTTCCGGGTAAGAAACGTGACGATGTTATTGATTACTTAAAGAATACATACGGGAAAGAACATGTTAGTCAAATGATTACATTTGGCAGACTGCAAGGACGAAGTGCAATAAAAGAAGTTCTTCGTGTAAATGACGCTTGTTCTTTTAGTGAAATGAATGCTATAACTAAGAGTGTGCCTAACGAAGCAGATATCTCTGATCAACTGGCAGAGATGGACGATGAAGATAGATCAATTATAAGATGGTCTTTGCTAAACCGTGCCGATGAGCTACGAGACTTCTGCCATATTACAGAAGCTGGTAAACTAGAAGGTGATTATGCAGATTATTTTCAACAAGCTATTGAAATAGAAGGAACATTTAAAACACAAGGCAAACATGCTGCCGGTGTGGTGATTTCAAAAGAACCTTTACAAGAGGTTTGTCCTATGGTAAAACAGAAAGGGTCTACGGAAAAAATAGCGGGATTAGAAATGGCAGATTTAGAAGCACTAGGTCACGTAAAATTTGACGTTCTAGGAATTAACCTTCTAGACAAACTCATGAAAATTAAGGAACTAACTAATGGCTAATAGAGACTATATCGTATTCGACTTTGAAACAGGAAGTCGTAACCCAATCAAAACACAGCCTACGCAGATTGCTGCGATTGCACTAGATGGTAGAAATCTATCTGTAAAGGGTACGTTTAATAGCGAGATTAAAGCAATTCTGGATGATGACAAAGCCATCGCTGAAGGTCTTGATCCAATTGAGGATGGTGCTTTAAAGGTTACTGGAAAAACAAGATCAGGAATTTCAAAAGCCCCTGCTCTAAAATCAGTTTGGAATAAATTTACCAAGTTTGTAGATCAATATAATTGGAAGGGCGAACCATTCTTCGCGCCTATTCCAGTAGGATATAATATAATTGGTTTTGATATGATTATTATTAACAGATTGTGTCAGCAATTTGGTCAGTGGGACCAAACTAGAGAGCAACAAAAATTGTTTAGTAAGGTATATAAGATTGACCTAATGGATAATATGTTTATGTGGACAGAAGGTGATCCTAGTATCAGGTCTATTAGCATGGATACATTACGTGAACGCATGGGGCTTTCTACAGAAAATGCTCATGATGCGTTGCAGGATGTTAAGGATACGGCTAATATATTTATAAAGCTACTGAAAACTCACAGAGCGGTTTACCAAAACATTGAACTAGACAAAGCATTTGCAAACGGGAATCTATATGTCAAGTGATTTTGATGATAAAGCTACATGGCAATTATTTGCAGAAGGAAAAACAAAGGGTGTATTTCAGCTAGAAAGCAACCTTGGAAAATCTTGGTCTAAGAAGTTAGCACCAAGTAACATAGAAGAACTTTCTGCATTGATTGCAATTATCAGACCGGGATGCCTAAAGGCGTTTGTGGATGGTAAATCCATGACACAGCATTTTATTGATCGCAAGCACGGTCGTGAGGAAGTAACCTATCTCCACGAATCTTTGGAAGAAATATTACTGCCAACTTACGGCGTATTAGTTTATCAAGAACAGTCTATGCGTATTGCTCAGAAAATTGCTGGCTTCAACCTAGAAGAAGCAGATGAACTTCGTAAAGCTATTGGGAAAAAGAAAGCTGATCTCATGGCTAAAGTTAAAACAAAGTTCATTAAAGGCGCTAAGAAAGTAGGCATGGTAAACAAAGAGGAGGCAGAACAAATATTTGGATGGATTGAAGCATCGTCAAGATATGCATTTAATAAATCTCATAGTATATCATATGCTGTTTGTTCTTATTGGAGTGCTTTTGAAAAGGCGCACCACACAGAATCATTCTTTTTATCATACCTTTACTATGCAAATGAAAAACAAGATCCACATCAAGAAGTTTATGAACTAATTTCAGAAGCTAAACTATTTGACATCCAAACAAGAACTCCTAGTCTAGCTAATTTTCAGTCTAAGTTTAATATTAAAAGACATAAAATATATTTTGGAGTGAAGGATATAAAGTCTCTAACAGGAAAAACAGGAGACAAAGTAGTAGAAGCTGTGAAAATTACAGAAGAAGAACTCAAGAAAAAAATTACTAAATTTACATGGCTAGAAATACTATTATTTTTTAGTACTAAAATAAACTCAACAGCTTTCAAAGCTCTTGCGTCCATTGGTTTTTTTAGAGATTTCGATGGATTAATTACTAGGAATAAAGCATTGTACGATTATGAAATATTTAGAACATTGACCAAAGCAGAACAAACTTGGTTATGCAAGAACTACAGCGAAAAAAAATGGGAAGATTTTACCAAGGCTCTAAAAGATTTA
>Ga0055584_100007126_pt1 | contig 10963 bp, 12 predicted proteins | sample OSDHelmetaG_FD_58716 | JGI IMG/M metagenome (GOLD analysis project Ga0055584, IMG submission 58716) | Pelagic marine sediment microbial communities from the LTER site Helgoland, North Sea, for post-phytoplankton bloom and carbon turnover... | ecosystem: Environmental > Aquatic > Marine >...
GATCTTTGCTGCGCTCGGGGTTGGTATGGCACTGCCCTTCATTCTGGTGGCACTCGTACCGGCGCTGGCCACGAAACTGCCGCGCCCCGGACCCTGGATGAACGGATTGAAGAAGTTTCTCGCGCTCGCGCTGATTGCGACAGCGGTCTGGTTACTCTCGGTAATGGCGGTGCAGGTTTCCGTCGCGGCGGCATTCGTCGTAGCCGCGCTGATGGCCGCTGTCTTCGTGATCTTCGCGATCCAGGCACGCCAGAAAACCGGGGAGAACTCCGCCGGTGTGCTGACCGCCGTGGCTGCTGCTGCAATCCTCGCCTTTGCGGTGCCGACCGTCCTGCCGGCGATTGGCATTGGCGCACGGGACAATGCACAGATTGCAGCCACGGATTCGGCCTGGTTGCCCTTTGATCTCGCGGCCATCCCGACACTGGTGTCCGATGGCAAGGTGGTCTTCGTGGATGTCACTGCGGATTGGTGCATCACCTGTCAGGTCAACAAGAAGCGGGTCCTGGATACCGCCGATATCGTTGCGGCCTTCGAGCAGGGTGAGGTGGTGCGCATGCGTGCGGACTGGACAAAGCCCAGCAACGAAATCGCTAACTATCTCGCTTCCTTCGGCCGCTTCGGTATTCCGTTCAATGTCATCTATGGCCCGGACGCCCCGCAGGGTGTGATCCTGCCCGAGCTTCTTTCCGATGATTCGGTCTATGACGGGCTGGCGAGCGCCGGTATCACCAATGCGGTGGCCGCGCGCTGAAAACTCTGTGTGACGACAGACTGGAATCTTTCCTGATTCCGTCTATGTTCCTTGCCCGAAACACACGATCCACACCCGTTCGAGGAGAGAAGAATGGCTATCAATTCAGGTGACAAAATTCCGGCCAGTGCCCTTGCGCACAAAACCGCAGACGGCATCAACCAGGTTTCCTCAGATGATCTGTTCAACGGCAAGACCGTGGTTCTGTTCTCGGTGCCCGGTGCCTTCACACCGACCTGCTCGGCGCAGCATCTTCCTGGCTTTGTCCAGAAGGCCGGTGAGCTCAAGGCAAAGGGCGTCGATACGATTGCCTGTATGGCCGTCAACGATCCCTTCGTCATGGAAGCATGGGGCAAGGATCAGAATGTTGGCGACAACGTGATGATGCTCGCAGACGGTTCGGCAGCCTTCACCAAGCAGCTGGGCATGGAGCTCGATCTGGTGGATCGCGGTCTGGGTGTGCGCAGCCAGCGTTTTGCCATGATCGTCGAGGACGGCACGGTCAAGGAAGTGCTGCTCGACGAAGCCGGCGCATTCGAAAAGAGTTCTGCCGAGAGCGTTCTCGAGAACCTGTAGGCGGTCTCTGCCGACAGGTATTGAAGACGGGGGCCGCGGCCCCCGTTTTTATGCGTCCCCGGTCAACCGCCCAGCGACGTGATCCCCATCCGCGCCAGTTCGTCGGCGCGCTCATTGTCGGGATGTCCGGCATGGCCCTTGACCCAGTGCCAGGAGACCTCATGTCGCGCCAGCGCGGACTGCAGGCGTTTCCACAAATCCACATTCTTCACGGGTTTTTTCGCCGCCGTTTTCCAGCCATTGCGTTCCCAGTTGTGGATCCATCTGGTGATACCATCTTTGACATAGGTGGAATCCGTATGCAGATCGACCTGGGAGGGTGCTTTCAGCTCTTCCAGTGCGGAAATGGCGGCCATCAGTTCCATCCGGTTGTTGGTGGTTTCGTCTTCACCACCCGACAGTTCCTTTTCGTGCTCACCCGCGCGCAGGATCGCCCCCCAGCCGCCGGGACCGGGATTTCCCGAACAGGCACCATCGGTAAAGATTTCAACACGGGGCATGCCGTTTATCCATTCAGGTCGTCAAAAGAAATGCCATAGGCTTCCGGTCCGTCAACCTGCTGGTGAAACCGGAGGCGATCGAGAAACTGACGCGGATCTTTGGGGCGCACAAAGGCGGCCTCATCGTGATTGAGCCAGTCATAGAGACGTGTCAGGAGAAACCGCAAGGCGGCACCTCGAGCAAGGGCCGGGATGGCGTCATACTCATCCCGGGACAATTTGCGGACCCTGGCATAGCCCCGCAACAGTGCGCGGGCCTTGGTGATGTTCAGACTTGCATCTGCCTCGAAACACCAGGCATTGATGCAAATGGCGATGTCGTAGGTCAGGGCGTCATTACAGGCGAAATAGAAATCGATCAGGCCCGAGAGGCGATCACCCAGGAAGAAGACATTGTCGGGAAACAGATCGGCGTGAATCACGCCCTGAGGCAGATCCGAGGGCCAGTGCTGTCCGATATGAGCCAGTTCATCGACAATCGTGCCTGACAGGCCGGGTACGACCTCGTCAGCGCGGTCCCGGGTGGCGGCGACAAGTTTCTCCCAGCCCGAAACGGACATGTTGTTGTCCCGGTGGCCTTCAAAATCGGCGCCGGCCAGATGGAGCCGTGCCATTGCCGCGCCCAGTTCGGCGCAGTGCTGGGGGGTCACCTTGCGGGGCCACATTCCGGGCAGGAAGGACACGATGGCCGCCGGTCGGCCGCTGAGCGTGCGTAATGCAGCACCATCGCGGCCATGGATCGGCGTCGGGCAGGAAAAGCCGCCGTCTGCCAGATGATCCATCAAGCCCAGGAAATACGGCAGTTCCTCGGGGGCGACGCGCTTTTCGTAGAGGGTCAGGATATAGCTCTGCGGGCGTGCGTCGGCCTCCGTCACCGTTTGCAGCAGGTAGTTCGAGTTCTCGACGCCTTCTGCAATGCCCTTGATGGAGACAACCTCACCGATGTCGTATTCGCCCATGAACTCGCGCAGTTCGTCGTCAGAGACTTCCGTGTAGACAGCCATGGTCCTAAGCCGTCAGCGCGCGGGGCAAGTTGAACTGGATATTCTCTTCACGCAGCGTGATCGGCTCGATGGTGACATCGAACCGCTCACCACAGGCGTCGATGAACTCCTCGACCAGAGTTTCAGGCGCGGACGCCCCTGCCGTCAGGCCCAGCGTGCGGCACTTGGCGAAGCGGTCCCAGTCCATCGTGCTGGCGCGTTCGACCAGGGCGGCATCCGCGCAGCCCGCGCGCAGCGCTACTTCCACAAGCCGGTTGGAATTGGAGGAATTGGACGCACCTATCACGATCACTGCGTCGCAGCGCTCGGCAATGACCTTTACAGCCTCCTGACGATTGGTTGTAGCATAGCAGATATCCTCGGAACCGGGCTCGGCGATGTCGGGATAACGTTGGCGCAGGGCCGTAACGATGGCGGCTGTGTCATCGACCGACAATGTGGTCTGGGTGACATAGGAGAGCGGCGTGTCTACGGGAATGTCGAGATTTTCGACATCCTCTTCGGTCTCCACCAGCGTCATCGCATTCTCGGGAAGCTGTCCCATCGTGCCGATCACTTCGGGATGGCCTTCATGGCCGATCAGGAGGAGGTGGCGCCCGTTGCGCTGCTGGTGCTGCGCCTGATTGTGGACCTTGCTGACCAGCGGGCATGTCGCATCGAAATAGAACAATTCGCGGCGTTCAGCTTCGGCCGGTACGGATTTCGGTACACCATGGGCGGAGAAGATCACCTTTGCGCCTTCGGGAACCTCGTCCAGTTCATCGACGAACACCGCACCCTTGCGTTCCAGATTCTCGACGACGAATCGGTTGTGGACGATCTCGTGACGCACATAGATCGGCTTGCCGTAGCGTTCCAGCGCCAGCTCCACGATCTGAATGGCGCGATCGACACCGGCGCAGAAACCGCGGGGTTGCGCGAGCAGGATGGTGAGTTCTGGCTTGGCCATGGTTCTGTGTGTCCGGCAAACGGGTCGAATGGTGTGACCGGCCTTGTTCTGGACCTGTCGCTCTCGTAAGATTTTCCGGCGGTTTGACCGCACGCATCTCATATCGTAGCGCTGCGGCCTGATGCAAGGAAGCCGGGCGTATCGCATAAAACAGTCTTGGAGAATGAATATGGCCGACTCGGTGATCGCCCAGAAAGAACCGATTGCAGTAGATGTTATTCCGGGCCGCAAATACTGGTGGTGCGTGTGTGGAAAAAGCGAGAAGCAGCCCTTCTGTGACAGCGCCCACAAGGGTACGGATTTCCAGCCCGTGATGTTCGAATCAGAAACGGCGCAGACGATCTACTTCTGTTGCTGTAAACAGACTGATGACAAGCCGTTTTGTGACGGCACGCACAACACCCTCTAAGGGGCTAAAACTCTGACGATGATGGCTCGTTTTCCCGGCAAAAGCGGTGTGGGGTTTGCCCTGCTCGCGATTCTCGTCCTGGCGGCCTGCCAGCGCGGTCCTGAAAAGCCTGCACCGGCATGTCCGGTGATCGGTATCGTGCAGGATGCCGCGAGCCTGACCCTGTTCGTGCCGGGCCCCGGGCGCGATCTGACCGATGTGACGCTGGAGGCTGAAATCGCTGAGTTTGGCGGTTTCTGTGAAACTGATATCGATAAGGATGATGGTACGGGCGCTGTCGAGATTGATCTGCGACTGCTGTTTTCGGCCACGCGTGGCCCGGCAGCGGTCTCGCGGGAAGCACAGATTTCCTACTTCATCGCGATCACCGATCACGAAGAGAATATCCTTGCCCGTGAGACTTTCACCTTCGATTTCGAATTCGAGGGCAACCGCAACCATATCGGCTATATCGACGAGACGACCCAGACCATTCCGATCCAGCCGGGACAGATCGGCGAAGACTTCAAAGTCTTCATCGGGATGCAGCTGGATGAAGAACAGCTGACCTACAACCGCAACAAGCGCGCGCGTTAATCCACAATCGGTCCTGTTGACTCCCAACAGGGGTCGCCTAGTGTCGTGGGTGCAACGTGGTGCGAGTCGCGTTGCGGAGTAAGTTCAGAACTACATGTCATACGACCCCAGCGGGAGAGAGCGTCCCCCTCGTGATGGACGCCGCCGAAGGAGCAACCGCCCCGGAAACTCTCAGGCATTCAGGACCGCAAGGGGGATGACACTCTGGAAAGCAGGCTGGATGCGGGTTTGGCATCCATCCTCACCGAAGGCGTAAACCCGGCTGTTGCGGGGTGAATCTCTCAGGTCTGACGACAGGGTGGGGCAGGTGACGCGCAATGGGCGCGGCATGGCCCTTGGTCGGATCTGGAGAGTGGAATGGCGAATGCCAGCCCTGATACGGAACTCCTGAAAACCCCTTTGCATGATCTGCATGTCGCCCGGGGCGCACGCATGATGTCGTTTGCCGGCTATGCCCTGCCGGTGCAGTACCCGGCGGGAATCATCACCGAACACAAGCACACACGCAACGCAGCCGGCCTGTTCGATGTGTCCCATATGGGACAGGCGATCCTGCGCGGCGCGGATGTGGCGGCAAGCTTCGAGAAGCTGGTGCCCGGGGACATCGCGGGCCTTGCTACGGGACAGATGCGCTACACGCTGCTGCTCAACGAGACGGGTGGTATTCGCGATGACCTGATGGCCACCCGGATCGAGGAGAATGGCGCCCTTGCGCTGTTTCTGGTGGTGAATGGCGCCTGCAGGGACGCCGATTTCGCCCATATCGCCAGTTCGCTCGATGGTGAGGCGACCCTCGAGATTCTTGCAGACCGCGCCCTGCTGGCACTTCAGGGCCCGGGGGCCGAGGACGTGCTTGCCGAGCTTGCGCCGGATTGTAGTGATCTGGTGTTTCTCGAAGGCCGGGACATGGAGGTCGACGGCGTTTCAGCCTTTGTCACCCGGTCGGGCTATACCGGCGAAGACGGATACGAGATTTCCCTGCCCGCAGCGGCGGCTGCGGCATTTGCAGAAAAACTGCTGGCCCATGATGCGGTCGAACCCATTGGCCTGGGTGCGCGGGATTCCCTGCGGCTGGAAGCCGGGTTGTGTCTCTATGGCCATGATATTGACGAGGTTACCACGCCGGTGGAAGCCGGGCTGAGCTGGACGGTGGGCAAACGCCGCCGCGAGACCGCGGATTTTCCGGGCGCGGCGATCATCCTGAAACAGATCGCCGGCGGCCCGTCGCGCCGGCGGGTCGGGTTGTTGCCCGAAGGACGTGCGCCGGTCCGTGAGGGCGCCCCCATCCAGAATGCGGCTGGCGATGGCCTTGGTATGGTCACCAGCGGTGGTTTTGCCCCCGGGCTCGAGCGGCCCATTGCCATGGGCTACGTGGCGGCAGATCACGCTGAAGCCGGGACATCGGTGACTATTGAATTGCGCGGCCGTTCTGTGGCGGCCGAGGTGGCAGCGATGCCTTTTGTAAAACCCAACTACAAGCGTTCCTGAAGCGTTCAGAAAAACAAGGAGAGGCTGCAATGGCAGACCGGAAATACACTGAAGATCACGAATGGGTTGAAGTGGATGGAGAGACCGGCGTGATCGGTATCTCGGATTATGCTCAGGAGCAGCTGGGAGACGTGGTCTTTGTCGAACTTCCCGATGTGGGGAAGGTGCTCGATCAGCGCGACGAAGCCGCTGTTATCGAATCCGTCAAGGCTGCGGCCGAGGTCTACACGCCTGTCAGTGGCGAGGTGATCGAGGTCAATGAGGAACTCAACAATGATCCCTCACTGGTCAATTCGGATGCCCATGGTGAGGGCTGGTTTGCCAAATTGCAGTTGACTGATCCCACCGAACTCGATGCCCTGATGGACGAAGCCACCTACAAGACGTTCGTCGAAAGCCTGAGCTGATATGCGTTATCTCCCCCTGACCGATGCAGATCGGTCCAGCATGCTGAATCGGATTGGCGTGTCGTCGGTCGATGACCTGTTCGTCGATGTGCCCGCCGCAGCGCGGTTTGATGGCACATTTGATCTGCCCGACCATATGGCTGAGTTTGCGGTCGAAGGGCATATGTCGAAGATGGCCGGTCGCAACACCACGACTGCGGATGTCCCGAGTTTTCTGGGCGCCGGTGCCTATCGACACCATATCCCGGCTTCGGTGGACCACCTGACTCAGCGGGGAGAATTTCTGACCTCCTACACGCCCTATCAGCCTGAGATTTCACAGGGAACATTGCAGGCCCTGTTCGAATTCCAGAGCATGGTGGCGCTGATCACCGGCATGGATGTGGCCAATGCGTCCATGTATGACGGTGCCACGTCCTGCGCCGAGGCCGTGCTCATGGCGCGGCGGGTGACCCGCCGGAACCGGGCTCTGGTCTCGGGCAGTGTGCATCCCCATTACAGCGCGGCGAGTGAGACTCAGGCCAAATATGTGGATATCAAGATTGATATCTGCGATCCGGATCTGGACGGTACGGAAGATCTGACCGACCAGATCGACGATGAAACCGCCTGCGTGGTGGTGCAGAACCCCGGCGTCTTCGGCCATGTGCGCGATCTGAGCCCGCTGGCGGCGGTGTGTCAGGAAAAGGGCGCGTTGCTGATCGTGGTAGTGACCGAAGCGGTCTCACTGGGGGCCATGCAATCACCGGGGGAGATGGGCGCGGATGTGGTGGTCGCCGAAGGCCAGAGCATCGGCAACCCGCAGGGCTTTGGTGGGCCCTATGTGGGGCTGTTCGCGGCCCGCGAGAAATATGTCCGCCAGATGCCCGGACGCCTGTGTGGTGAAACGACGGATGTGGATGGCAAACGGGGCTGGGTGCTGACCCTCTCCACCCGCGAGCAGCATATTCGCCGGGAGAAGGCGACCAGCAATATCTGCACCAATGCCGGTCTGTGTGCGCTGGCCTTCACCATCCATTTGTCCCTGCTGGGTGAAAACGGATTTCGTGATCTGGCGATGCTAAATCATGCCCGGGCGTCCCAGCTGGCAGACCGGCTGGCGGATGTTGACGGAGTTGAGGTGCTGCCCGAGGCGTTCTTCAACGAATTTGCCGTGCGGCTGTCCAAACCGGCCGGTGAAGTTGTCGACAGGCTGGCGGCACGCGACGTGCTGGCGGGGGTTCCGGCCTCGCGTCTGTATGGCGCCGGAACGGAGCTCGACAATATTCTGCTGATCGCGGCGAGCGAGCTGACCACGTTTGAGGACATGGATGCCCTTGTTGCCGCCCTTTCGGAGGAGCTGTCATGAGCCATTCACGCGATTTGAGCCGCGGCGCGGCTGCGGTGGGTTCTGCAACCACAGACACCGTTCATGGTCATCAGGGACTGCTGCTCGAAGAGCCATTGCTGTTCGAGATCGACAATCCGGGTGCCATCGGGGTGGATTTGCCGGATCCCGGAGACTTTACCCCCCGGCTAGGCGGCGTGGCGCGTCAGGGCGAGATCGGTCTGCCCAGTGTGAGCGAACCCGAAGTGGTGCGCCATTTCACCCGGCTGTCCCAGAAGAACTACGCCATCGACATGGGCACCTATCCGCTGGGGTCGTGCACCATGAAGCACAACCCGCGACTGAATGAAAAGATGGTGCGCCTGCCGGGGTTTGCGAATGCCCATCCGATGCAGCCGGACTCGACGGTGCAAGGCGCTTTCGAACTGATCGATGGCGTGGCGCACTGGCTGAAGGAACTGACCGGGATGCCGGCAATTGCCATGTCACCCGCAGCGGGCGCCCATGGCGAGCTCTGTGGCGTGATGGCCATCCGTGCCGCGCTGGATGATCGTGAAGGCGGTCCGACGACACGGCGGCGCATTTTGGTACCGGATTCCGCCCACGGCACCAACCCGGCGACCGCGGCGGTGTGCGGCTTCAGTGTGGATGCCATTCCATCGGATGCCCGCGGGCGGGTTGATGTGAAGGCCTTTGCCGACAAGCTCGATGATGATGTGGCGGGAATCATGATAACCAACCCGAACACCTGCGGGCTGTTCGAGCCGGACATGATCGAGATCGCCGAACTGATCCACGATGCCGGCGGGTATTTCTACTGCGATGGCGCGAATTTCAACGCCATTGTCGGGCGGGTGCGCCCGGGCGATCTGGGGATCGACTGCATGCATATCAACCTGCACAAGACCTTCTCGACGCCCCATGGCGGCGGGGGACCCGGTGCGGGTCCGGTGGTGCTCTCCGACGCGCTGGCGCCCTTCGCGCCCGTCCCCTGGGTCGTGCATGGCGAGGATGGCTTCTCGCTGGTCGAACATGCAGATGACGCGGGTGACGCAAAGCCCTTCGGCCGTCTGAAGGGCTTCCACGGCCAGATGGGGATGTTCGTCCGGGCCTATGCCTACATGCTCAGCCATGGTCGCGACGGGCTGCGGCAGGTGGCCAATGATGCCGTGCTCAACGCGAATTATGTGGTGAGTTGCCTGTCTGACGTCATGACGCCGGCCTTTGACGGGCCGTGCATGCATGAGTGCCTGTTCGATGATCGCTTTCTCAAGGACACCGGGGTCAGCACCCTCGACTTTGCCAAGGCGATGCTCGATGAGGGCTATCATCCGATGACCATGTATTTCCCGCTGGTGGTTCATGGTGCCATGCTGATCGAGCCAACCGAGACTGAGTCCAAACGCGGTCTGGATGAATTCATTGCGGTGATGCGCGCGCTGGTGGATCGCGCCAGAGCCGGTGACAGTGATGCCTTCGTGGCAGCGCCCACGATGACGCCCCGGCGGCGCCTTGATGAAACTGCCGCGGCGCGCCAGCCAATTCTGCGCTGGTCTCCGGAGGTTCCGACAGCGGAAGCTGCTGAGTAAGTTTAGCAACCCGGCACAAAAAAAGGCCCCGAAATATCGGGGCCTTTTTCTATTCGAGCGTCGGGTGGGCTCAGTTGAGCTTTGCCGGAACTTCCTCGATCGCTGCGTTGACCAGATCGTCGCCTTTCTGGCCTTCCACCACCTCGGTGAGGATGCGGCGGGTGGCTTCGATGGCCACATCCGCGGTCAGCGCACGGACATCTGCAATGGCGCGGGCTTCGGCTGCGGCAATCATCTCCAGAGCCTGCTGTTCGCGACGCTCCAGCATCTGCTCGGTGCGTTCCTGCGTGGCGCTCTGCATCCGCTTGGCCTCTTCACGGGCTTCGGCAATGATGCCTTCCGCCTCGGCCAGTGCATCACGCTGCTTGCGCTGATACTCGGCCAGTGTGTGCTGGGCCTCTTCACGAAGCCGCTGGGCCTCATCGAGCTCGTTCCGTATGGCGTCCGCGCGATTGTCGAGCGCGGCAAACACCAGACGCCCGACCGGACGTGCAATGGCCAGCACGAAGATCACGAATGCGACAGCCACCCATGTCGTTGCGGATTCCAGAAAGGTTTCGGCATGTTCGCCTTCACCTGCCGCCAGGGCCGGGCCTACACTCAGCAGAAGAACTGATCCGGTTGTGAGGATATGTCGGAACATCAGGTCCGCTCCTCCAGAGCTGCATTGACCGCCGATGAGACAGTCGATGAATCCGGTGTCGCTTCGACCAGTCGTTCAACCGCCTGACGGGCAATATCCTCGACCATTCCCGAGACATTCGCGATCGCCTCTGCACGCGCCGTTTCGATACGCTGGTTGGCGGCTTCGGAATTGGCCGCCAGCGTCTCGGTCAGAGCATTGTTGCGTGCTTCGGTTTCCGCGATCACCTCTTCAGCCGCCTTGTGAAGTTCTTCCTGAGCACTGGCGCGGGCTTTCGCCAGCTCCTCTTCATACGCAGAAAGAACACCTTCGGCCTCGGAGGCGATCTCCTCGGCACGTGCGATATCGGTGTCGATACGCTGCTGACGACTTTCGAGTGTGGACGAAATTCGCGGCAGCGCGATACGCCATAGAATGAGCGCAAGCACGGCGAATGATACGACGAGCCAGAAGACCTGCGAGGCAAAAGTCGCCGGGTCGAGTTGCGGCATCGGAAATCCCCTCTAACGCGCCTAGAACGCGAAGAGAATGAGAAGTGCGATGACGAGAGCGAAGAGCGCGATGGCTTCGACGAGTGCGAAACCAAGCATCGTCATTGTGAACACTTCGCCGCGTGCGGCCGGGTTACGACCCACAGCGATGATGAATGACGAGAAAATGCTGCCGATACCGATACCGGATCCGATAACGCCGACGACCGCCAGGCCCGCGCCGATAAGCTTTGCTGCTTCGACTTCCATG
>Ga0055584_100007127_pt1 | contig 10963 bp, 8 predicted proteins | sample OSDHelmetaG_FD_58716 | JGI IMG/M metagenome (GOLD analysis project Ga0055584, IMG submission 58716) | Pelagic marine sediment microbial communities from the LTER site Helgoland, North Sea, for post-phytoplankton bloom and carbon turnover... | ecosystem: Environmental > Aquatic > Marine >...
TCTACGTGCCATCTTAATTGCATTTTCATTAGACTCTGCTCCTCCGGTTGTATAAAAAATCTTTCCATCTTTTTTATTTAAGAAATTAAGAAATTCCTTAGTAACCCGGTTCTTAAGCTCAAATGTGGCCTTAGGTGAAGCGATGGGGAATTCATTAAGTTGGTTAATAATAGAGTTTTGAATAAATTTATTTTTTAGGCCAAAAGAGGCTTGATAACTAATACTAGAGAGATCATAAACACGGCCATATTCTTTTGTTTCAAAGGAGACTTCGTCAACAGATAGGACTTCAAAATGGTTAACATCTTTTTGTTTTGTCCAAGTAAAAAAGTAGGGAAAGTTCAATCATTTCTCTCTTAAAAATTTTCCTTCCTTTAAAGTAAAAGCATATTCTTTGAAATTGTCATCATATTTTTTGCAGCCACGCCAAAAATAGTTATGTCCACCACTTAAATCACTCACTAGACCTCCACAGGTTTGAGAAGGGTCTTTGGCACCACTTGAAGCATAATGAGAGCATAATGAGAGTGGCTCATTTTCGTGCCCTTGCAGAAGTTGGGTCAAATCTGAGCTGTTTGAGATATTCTTGATATGTTTTTCTAAAAGGTCTAGTCGAACATGGGTTGTTTTACTTATATGCTCTTGTGTCTCAAAGCTTTTGGTTTCTGGGGAGAGGCAATGATTAGTATGTAAACAATGCCCTTCGTCAAATACTTCGGAGGTTGTTATTTGTGTATGAGGCAGAAGTTCAATCATTTTTGCTTGATTAACATCTGCTAAGAGATAGTTATGACCACTTGTTACAGGATGTGCTGTTAGTGTTTTCTCAAACTCTGTAAACGAGCTTTGCTCTAATACGGCCCTAACTAAAACCGGCCAGATGATTCCACTTTTTTTGGCCATTGTATTTAGATTATTAACACCGATAAAAAGGCCATGTCTGTTGATTCCGGCCATCCCAATACAGCCTATGATGGATAGACTTAATTCATGCTCAGTTTGAAGAAGACACATGTAATTTTTAGCACTGGAGTGCATATCCCATGTTTGTCCTGCAATTGAATGATTTTCGTTTTTAATGTAAGCGGTAGAACAGCCCTCGTCACCTAGAAGTATGTCCCTAAAGTCAGTGTAGTTATTAATGAGAACAATATCTTCAAGAGCAAGACCACTAGATTCGGATATTCCTTTTAGTTCTAGGCTCGCTCCTTCAAAAGCTGATAAGGACAGTTCATATTGTTCTTTGGCCAAAGGTTTAAGAAGGTCTTTTAGAGATGGATTTCTCTTCAGTAAAAGCTCTTTTCTTATCTCATAAATTTCTTGAATGGCCGTTTTAAATTCCTCCCCATGCTTATGTCCTCTTTGAAGAGGTCCCATATTTGAAGGGAAATCAATAATAGGGAATCCATAATCACTCATTAATAAACCTTTTCATAGCGCTATAATTTGGACAAACAATAAAAAAGTCTTTTTCCTTGCGGGTAATTGTGGCCAAAGATAGGGGTAAGTTCCCTTTTATTTGAGCATTACCATTGTGAAATTGATAGGAGACGCCTTCACAAGATTCAAGGGTTTGCTTAAGTTTTTCTTGAAATGCTTTTTTGGTGGCGAAGAATTCATCTTTGTTAGATTCAATAAGTTCAAGTGCCTTTTCGAAACATCTGAAGGAATATTCATCCCCATCCCAAGTTGAAATCATCATGAGTGGTTTATCAATAAAATAGTTCTCTTTGCATAAGACTAACCCTCCTTGGGATCCAAGATAGAGCATGCTTAAATCTGGTCGGCACTCCTCAATTTGAGTGACAAAAAAGTTATCATTAGAATAACGATACATACTTGAGGCCGTCTCATTAAAAATAAGAGGAGTGTTATGCTTATCACATATTTTCCTTACTTCTTTTAGAAACGATAATGGTGTTGGTATCATTAGGTTTTGAGGAAGAGGCTCAAGAAAAACACCAAGAGCTGGGTTCTGAGTTATTTCTTTTTCGAGATCCGAAAGTACCTGCTTGTAATTATTTTCATTAGGGCATTCAAGATGAGTTGTATCAAAGTAGGCCTTGTTAGAGTGGCTCAAAGATTGTGAGAGAAAACTACCTTCACCAAAATAATGACCTTTAAATGTGATAAGCTTTTTGTATGGTCTCTTATCTCTATTATTAAACCAAACTGACTTTATAATTTTATCGACACACTCGGACTGACCACTACAACTATAGGCGTGTTGAAGCTCAGCTGGTGCTAGTTCAATAAGGGATTTGAGTGATTTAAGAAAACTTTCACTGACAAAGTTGGATAAGCAGATTTTATTAACCATAACGTCAAGATTTTCATTGATAAAATCAGAGTTAATATCATTGATACTAATAGGTGTGGTTAATCCATTTCCTAAGTGAACAGTTTCCTTGTCCCATTTGTTCTCAACAGTGTAGTAGATACAGTCACGGTAAGGGTTATGATCTCTATAGTCTTCAGGGACGTAGAATATTTCACGTGCTCCAATTGAGAGATTAATCCTAATCATTTCTTTGGCCATGCGGTAACGATTTCTACCATTAATTCTATTGGTGTTATTTGTATAGCTTAGGGCCGTAATAGCATATTTTAAATACCGGCCAATAGCACTTCCTGAAACTGATTGATCAATTGTAATATCGAGGACATAAAATGTTTTCTCATCATTAAAGTGTTTATCCCTTCTTAGAACTTTTTCTAAAGGAAAGTTTTTGATTTGCGAAGTGATAGCTAATCCAACAATGCTTTGGCCTTTTAATAGTGCAATACCTATTCCACCAGGAGTAGAGACTGCTTTTTTAAATGCTTCTAATTCTGTTTGCCTTGCTGGCTCATAAACCTTTTCTTGTAGTTTCTGTATCTCTTTTTCATACTTTTCAAAGTTATCATTGTTAATTTTTACAATTTCAACATCATCAGGAAGTATGAATAGTTTGTTTAATTTATCCATCACTTCATTTTCTGAGGGCGTTAGTCCTTTGGCCGTGCCAAGTCTTAACTCTAAGAGGTACTCTTGCCATTGGTAGAGGTTAAAAATATTTCTATCTCTTGTCTCAATAGGAGCATTGTCTTGTTTTTCGTCATTGTAGATTTCTTTGGCCAGTTTTTTGATTCTTGAAAAGAGCTCGTCAATAAGATCTTGCGTAAATCCAAGGTTAAGTCTAAATCTTAATGTGTGAGAGCCTGCTGGATAAAATAATAAACCATGATTAAATCTCTTGGAGACAAATGTCATAACGTCTTCGGGTTTTGCTAATGAAAAAGCAAATGAGAGACCTTTTACCCGTGGCCTTGAGAATTGTTCAGGGAATTCACTTATAAGTTCATTAAGTTTTTCACGAGTATATTTTTCCATGCTGAGAATTTCATCATGACTTTGATCAAGCGCCATGGCGTGATGATAACCTCTAACGGTGGATGCGACGGAGTATTCTTCACCACGATGAAGTTTTGACTTTGAGATAACGATTCCTGTTTGGGCCTTTTTGGCGCACGTAACATAGTCAGGAACAAGGGGTTGACCATTGATATCCTTTAAGTTGAATGTGTGATGCCAGAAAAACTCTCTACCAAGATGAAAGCCGGTTTGTACTTCATCAAATATGATGGCCACTTGATAAACATTTGCTAAAAGAGCTAGTCCATTAAAAAAACGTGAGGTTGCGTAACGATCGCCACCTTCACATTGCATCGGCTCGACTAAAACAGCAAATACTTCGCCACTGTCTAATGTCTTTTTAACTTCAAGTAAGCTAGCTACTTCTTTTTTTAAGACTTCATCATCTTGCCATGACAGAGGTACCTGATAATCTTTTTTTGTAATTTCGTTACCCCAAAAATGAATCCATTCTTGTGTGGCATCTTGTTCATAATTGTCCCCATCTATTTCTGGGAAAGAACAATACTTTGTTTTAAACTCTTCCCATTCAAAAGGCTCTCTTTTGGAGGGGTTCCATGTAGAAGACAAAGTGATAAGCATTCTTCCATGGAATGAGCCTTCAAAAGCAAGGACTTTATTAGCGTTTTTTCTGGTTCTTTTTTTCCAAGCATCTATTAAGGCCGTTTCATTTGATTCTGCACCAGAATGAGTGAAGGTCATAAATAGGTTTTTATTATCTAGTTTTCTTTTTACAAAATGAAGAAACCTTTTACGTAGATCTGATATGGCCGTAGAGGTTTGATCATTTGTCCAAGACTCTTGGTAATGGGCGCATCCAAATAGAGATGGGTGGTTAAAGCCAAGCCCCAAAGTGGCTATCTGTGAAGCACCATCGAGGATATAACCAGTTTTGGTGTCAGAGCTTTCAATGGCAAGGAATGGACCTTCTGACTCTTTTAGTTTCGTTAAGTATGGTTTTTTTTCCGCTGGTATTAATTTGTTCTGATAATAATTTTTAAGTTTTTGCTCAGAGTGGACTTGATCGTCACTTCCGATCATATCAAATAATTTACTCATAATTTAATCCTTAAGATAATTTATTGTCGATGGTGTCCTGAAGGAAACCTTGGAAGTTAACACCGTAGTTCTCCATCATTTTAGGAAACATAGAGATAGGTGTAAGACCTGGGAAAGTATTAATCTCATTTAAGTATACTTTACCTTGGTCTGTAAGAAAAAAGTCAACTCTGGCCATGTTTTTAACTTTGAGCTCTTTGAAAGCTTTTAATGCCCAAGTCTTAATTTGATCGAGTTGTTCTTTTGTAAGGTTTAGTGCCTCAACCATAGTTTTAGTCTGGCTGTCTTTGTTGTATTTTTCTTCGTACGTATAAAAGCTTTTTTCATCTTGTGGAGGAAGTATTTCTCCTGGTGAGCTTACGTGAATATCACCATTAAACTCGAAAACACTTACTTCTAATTCTCGTACGTTAAGAGCTTGCTCAATGAGAGCATAGGGGCCCAGTGTAAAAGCTTCTTCAATTTTAGTTTTTGTATCTGGCCCAATTTCATTAATTTTATGGCATCCAACGGATGAGCCTTGGTTGCTGGGCTTTAAAAAAAGTGGTCCGTTTTTATTATGGAAATCTATTACCTTATTCATGTCTATTTCGCTAAGGTAAATAAATGGGGTCGTGTCAATACCCATACCTTCTAGCCAAAGTTTTGTTGTAACCTTATTAAAGCAAATCTTTGATGCTTCAGGGCCAGCACCTAAATAAGGTAATTGGATCATTTCGAAATAGGATTGAATATCACCAGTTTCACCTGGATAACCATGAATACAAGGAATGGCATAATCAATTTTAATTTTGTTATTACCATGTACAAGACTATTCGATTCATCGATGTGATATTCGTTTTTCGATTTATCTAAAAACTTAAAGTCTTTCGTTAAAGTGAACAGGTGGACATTATACTTATTTAACGAAAGTAGCTTTTCTTGAATATAGTTTGCTGAAACCAAAGAAATCTCATGCTCACTACCGCCACCACCACATACGATGAGTATATTCTTTTTCACCTTAATACCTCTTTAGAGCCCTTATTCACGAAACTTTTTTGGTAATTTTTCCATATTAAGTTCAGTAAAGTTATTTAAACAACTAGCAAGTTCTATAGTTTGAGTTCTTTTTTCACCATAGGCCCTGATGTTAACTGTATCAGATTCAATTTCCTTGTCTCCTACAACTAGCATATAAGGGATTTTAGATTTTTGTATTTGTCTTGTCTTATAACCCATGGATTCATTTCGGTCATCTATGTCGACTCTAAGTCCCGCTTGGTCAAACTTTGATTTTATTTTAATACAATGTTCAAGGTGACTCTCATTATTTACGGGGACAATTACTGCTTGAGTTGGTGCTAACCAGAATGGGTATGCGCCACCAACATGCTCAAGGTAAATACCAAAAAATCTTTCAAGTGAACCTAATAATGCACGATGGATAACGACTGGCCTTTCTTCGGCCCCCTCTTTATTCGTAAATTTTAAATTAAATCTTTCAGGAAGTTGAAAATCGAGCTGTATCGTACCTAGTTGATGATATCTTTGAATTGCATCAGCTATCTCTACATCAATCTTAGGGCCGTAGAATGCACCATCACCTTCTTTAATAAAGTAGGTTCGACCACTTTTATCAAGAGCTCTTTTTAACGCATCTTCTGCTAAATCCCATGACTCATCACTACCAACTCTTTTTTCAGGTCTAGTAGATAAATTGATTTTTACATCTGTAAAGCCAAAGTGGTCATAGCAAGTAAAGAACATATCCATGAGATTAAGAATTTCGTCTTCAATTTTTTCTATCGGTAGAAATACATGGGCATCATCCTGACAGAATGTTCTCACTCTTGTTAGTCCAGCTAAACTTCCAGATGCTTCGTTTCGATGAAGTCTTCCAAAGTCGGCAAATCTTAGTGGCAGATCTCTATAACTATAATGATAATGCTTAAACATAAGCATATGACATGGGCAATTCATCGGCTTTACGGCATATTCTCTATCTTCTACGTTCGTAAAGAACATATTTTCTTGATAGTTAGCGTAGTGCCCACTTGTATGCCAAAGCTCTGTATCTAAAATTTGGGGAGTGATGACTTCAGAGTATCCATATTTATCATAAACTCTTCTAATGAACTCCACGAGCTGGTTGTAGACATAGGCCCCTTTAGGCATGAAAAAAGGTGAACCAGGTGCAACTTGCTCAAAATGAAACAATTCTAATTCTTTTCCAAGCTTGCGGTGGTCTCGTTTTTTAGCTTCTTCTAGAAAGTTGATATGTTTTTTTAATTCCTTTCTATCTTTAAAACATGCAGCATATATTCTCTGGAGCATTTTCCTTGTGCTATCACCTTTCCAATAGGCACCTGCAATACTGAGTAATTTGAAATGGGTTGGGATCTGACTAGTTCTTTCAACGTGAGGGCCTCGGCATAGGTCAATAAACTCACCTTGCTGGTAGCTGCTTATGGTTTCATCTTCAAAGCCTTCTATGAGCTCTGTTTTAAGATCGTCTTCTCGCTTTTTCCAGAATTCGAGGGCCTCATTTTTAGTCATTTCGACTCTTTTAATCTCAAGATCCTCTTTAATGATTTCAAGCATTTGGGACTCAATCTTGGCCAAGTCTTCATTTGTAAGCTTGATACCTATGTCGATATCATAATAAAAACCATTATCTATTACGGGACCAACCCCTAATTGTATCTTCTGGTCTGGAAATGCCCTGTTAACTGCCTGGGCCATAAGGTGGGCGGTAGAATGCCTAATAGTATCAAGGTCAAATTTAGCCATATGCTCCTCTAGATCATCATTATAGCGGGAAATGTAACAATAAGCCTTTATTAAATCAATGAGTTAAAGCGTAAAAATTTAACAATTTAAGGATTCATTTTTGACTATAGGCGCAGCGTTATGGTATAAACTCTCTGCCTAAGCACCTTAGCTTAGAGGGAGGGGAAAATCTATATGAGTAAATCAATGGAAGGACTAGAACCCAGTGCTCGAATCGGTCTTCATAATTTCGATACGGAAATAAGGGAAAATGAAGAGTTCTCTATAAGTTATAAAGACTTAGGGAAGTCTTACTATCTGCTGGCTAAGGTATTTTATGATAAAAGTGATTTAGTAGAGGCAGAAAAGAACTTTGTTAAGGCCCTTGAGTTTACCCAAGTTCCAGCTGATTGTTATTCTATTTTAAAAATTTATGGCTTTTTAATTAGGATCGCTTCAGAAAAACTTGAAAATGATAAGGCCGAGTCTTATATCCAAAAAGCAGAGCAACTTGTTGAACTACTCTCTACAAGCCTTGGTAGCCTTAGCTCAGAATACTTTTATCATTTAGGGATTATTAAAAATTATGGTGGTAACTTTTCTGAGGCCAAGGAAAACTTTTTAATTTCTTATAAAAAATCAAAAGAAGAAAATGAGCCAGGGGTTCTTGCAAAGTGCTCATTGGCATTGGCCATTTTATATTACAATGGAAAAAATTATAAAACGGCCATTGAGTATTTAACTCAACTTGATGAATTACTTAATATTCTTAATAAGACATATTTAAGAGGTTCAATGTATTACTACCTTGGTAAGATATACATGGAAACTGAACAATATGATCTAGCTCAAAAAAATCTTCAGATGGCCAACAAAGCTCTTCAAGAAAAAAAATGTTGGAACCTCCATGGTTATGTCCTTCTTTCAAAAGGTATAGGTCATAAAAAGTTAGGAGAGTTTGAGAAGGCATTAGTTTATTTTAACTATGCACTTGAAAGTACAGACCCTAATCACTTCAAAAGACTATACAGCATCCTTAGGGCCGAGATTCAGGATGTAAATGATGAAAGTGTAGATATTTATCTCGATAGAGTGAATAGAAGAATCTATGAGAGGACTTTAGGAACAATAGATTTCAAGCATAGATTTGTTTTACTCGAAATCCTTTTTCTTTTGGCAAAAAACCCTGGTTCATATTTTGATAAGGACAAACTTGCTAAATCTATCTGGAAAGATGAATATAACCCTCTTATTCATGACAAACTTATTTATACGAGTGTCAGTCGTTTAAGAAAATTAATAGAGCCTAAAATACCAACTACAGAGGATAAGGATGATAAAACTCCTCGTAGAAAGTATATCTTAAGAGGCAAAGATGGTTATACCTTTAACCCACGAGTAAAAATAAGGTTCCACTCTGAAACTAAATATGTTTCTGAAAAGATGATTGCGAATGTTGAGATTACTTCTCCTGTCTAAACTTGTTTTCTTAAGCTCCTTCAATTGCTTTGGAGAAGAAGTTTTTAAGGATAGGGCCGTTTTTAGAATTGATGGCCATGTTTACTTTGAGACAGATCTTAAGTCTATAAATAAGCTATACCGGTCGTTTGATTGCATAGAGTCGAGCTCATTTAATAAAGTGATGGGAAAGTTGACCTTGTCTCAGAACGGCTCTTTTAATAACGCAAGTCTAAGAAAGATTATGCGCTTTGAAAAACTGAGAAAGTTTGTTCAAGCGGAAAGATCAGTAAATCAGAATATTAAGCTTGATTTAAAGCAATCAAAAAAGTGTTCAAATCTCTCAAAAGAAGTTCTTAAAATTGAGTCTTATTTAAGACAAAGATTTTATAACGAAAATAGCTCTCTAACTAAACTTGAGCTTAAAAGATTTAGTAAAGATAATCATTATAAGGATCAAGCCTCTCTTAAAAAAGCCTTTGAGGATTACCAAGAAATTAAAAGGAAGGAGTCTCAAAAACTCTTTTTAAAATCGTTGGTTAAAGTAGCAGATTCTTTTGAGTTTTTTCATGATTAAAGCTAGGGCCTTAAATAATGATGATTCCTATACGGATAAAGTCCAGGAAATGGACATACTCCTTTTTGAAAGACCATGGTCTAATAAAACTTGGGAAACGGTCTTAAATGACCAAAATTATAAGATATTTATTCTTTTAGATGGCGATAAGCTTATTGGATTTAGTGTTTTTTTTATACCAGATCAAGAGCAGCAGGCCCATCTTCTTAAAATATATATTTCATCAGAATATAGGTCCAAAAACTATTCCAAATTACTACTTTTTCCCGACTTAGCACTTAAATCTATATACTTGGAAGTTGATTCTAAAAATTTAAGAGCGAGAAGTTTTTATAAAAAAAATGGTCTAATTATATTAGGCGAGGTCAAAAAGTTTTACAGCGATGGAAGCGACGCAATAAAAATGATTAAATATTTTTGATATTGTTTGCCATCCAATTTTAAATTTGCTACAAAGACTGTGTTCTTAAGTTGTTGATTTTTGTTAAAGGGCGGTTTTTAAATCCGCCCTTTTTTTTTAAAAAATTAAGGGTTAACGTTGGAAGTCGTTCGAGAGCGAAAAGGTATTGAAAAAAGATTTTATGAGCTTACGTTGAAGCTTGTTGAGGATAATGGTTATCTTCTATATGATCTGGACTACCTTCCTTCCAATCACGAATTAAGAGTTTTTATCTATAACCCTGAAACAAAATCTGCATTGATAGAGGACTGTGTGAAAGTTGATAAAGCTTTTGATGAATACTTAGAAGAAGAGTGGGTTCCAGAAACACTTACGCTTCAGGTATCTTCGCCAGGTCTTTTTAGAAACTTAAAGTGTCTAGAGCATTTTAAGATGTCGAAAGGAGAAATGGTATCGGTCGTTTTATCTCGTCTTGTAGAAGGTATAAAGGATAGAAAGATTATTGGTAAAGTTTGTGGCGTTACCGATAACGGAGTTGATTTAGAAATAGAAGGCAAAGAATATGTTGTTCCTTTAGAGAACATTAAAAAAGCAAACTTAGAAACAGAAATAGAGAAATTATAGTATAACGAGGTGGAAATATGACTTCAGGTTTTTCAGAACTAGCTAAAATAATTGAAACTCTTGGAAAAGATCGAGGAATAGGGAAGGAAGTTGTTATAGACGCAATTGAACAGGCTTTCCTTGTAACAGCAAGAAAAAAATATGGTATTCAAGGTGAGTATGAGACACGTTACAATGAAAGTGAAGATGATATAGAGATCTATCAATACAAGAACGTTGTAGATGATGTTAGAGACAGCATTTTAGAGATTGATTTAGATAGCGCTAAAAATCTCGATGAAGATGTTGAAGTAGGTGATCAATTAGGTATTAGGATTGAAAATCCTAATTTTACAAGAGTAGATGTTCAAACTGCTAAGCAAATAATTTTTCAAAAAGTAAGAGATGCCGAAAGAGAGATTCTATTCGCTGAATTTAAGCATAGAGAAGGGGATCTAATAACAGGTATCGCAAGAAGATATGAAAGAGGTAATATTATTGTAGATTTGGGCAAAGCAGATGCTATTTTACCTCGTAGAGAAATCATTCCAGGTGAAAACTTTAAGCCAGGTGATAGAATACAGGCTTATTTATCAGAAGTTGTAATGACCAATAGAGGCCCTGAAATTAGACTTTCAAGAACCTCTCCATTATTTCTTGTTAAACTTTTTGAAATTGAAGTACCTGAAATTCAAGATG
>Ga0055584_100007128_pt1 | contig 10961 bp, 10 predicted proteins | sample OSDHelmetaG_FD_58716 | JGI IMG/M metagenome (GOLD analysis project Ga0055584, IMG submission 58716) | Pelagic marine sediment microbial communities from the LTER site Helgoland, North Sea, for post-phytoplankton bloom and carbon turnover... | ecosystem: Environmental > Aquatic > Marine >...
TTGTTTCGGGCCGCTTCTCGCCGGCTGGCGATGCCCTCGGCCTCGTAGGCCAGCAGCTCCGACTCAAACACGAACTGCTTTTGCAGAGTCTTGAAGCGCAGCTGTTTCTCGACCACGTAGGAGCCGAAGTTGCCCGAGTACTCGTGCAGGTGGTGGTTCTCAACCTCCACAATGCGGTTCACGATGTCGTCCAAAAAAGCCCGGTCATGGGAGACCACGATGGCCGCGCCGTGGAAGCTGCGGAACCAGCTCTCCACCCACTCCACGCCCACCACGTCCAGGTAGTTGGTGGGCTCGTCGAAGAGCAGCACGTCCGGCTTCTCCAACAGGATCTTGGCCAGAGACGCCCGGTTTCGCCAACCACCCGAGAGCGCGTCGATGGGGCAAGTCCGGTGCGCTTGGCTAAAGCCCAGCTTGGTCAGTGCGGTGTCGATCTCCCGGTCCACGTCCCAGCCGTCCAGGCGGGCCATGGCCTCGAAGAGCTCGGCCTGGCGCTCCACCAGGCGGTCCATCTCCGCTTCTCCGGTGTCCTGTGCGGCCATGGCAGTGTCGATCAGGGCCAGCTCGGCCTCGACCTCGCGCACCTCTGCGAACACCTCCGAGAGCACCTCCATGACCGAGACCGAGCCATCCAGCTCCGAGAACTGAGAGAAGTACCCAATCTTTACGTCGTCCTGCACGCTGACCGTGCCGGTGGTGGGCTCCAGTTGGTCCAGGACCAGCTTGAGCAGTGTGGACTTGCCTGAGCCGTTCTTGCCGATCAGGCCCACACGGTCGCCAGCCTCCAGGCGGAAGAAGGCCTCCCGCAGCACGGGGGTGGTGTCAAAGACAACCGAGACATCGTTCAATCGGACCAGGCTCATCGAGCTCCCAGGGGGCATGACGGGGGTGGCCCAATGCTGGGCCTCCAAGGACGTAGCCACGCCTGCGAGAGCGCGCGAGTTCTCCGCCCAGTAGAGACTTTTCCTTTTGCCCCATCTTTGGCCGGGCATGGGCCGTTTTGGCAGTTAAGCCGACCTTCGGAGGAGCAACTGAATGGAATTCAAGCACATGTTTCGAGCCTTGGTTCTTAGCAGCGGTGTCTCGGCCGCTGGCTGTGTTGGAAAGAATGTCAGCTCGACGACCGGTGCGGCTGCTGCCCCCGGCGTAGTCGAAAAGGCCGCCGACTCATTGGACGGCATGGACTGCGAAGAGATCTGCGACTACGGGTCTGAAGCAATCTGTCCTGATTCCGAGAGCGGATCGGAGGGATGTTGTTGGTTGATGATGTCCCCCCATCCATGCTGTGACTTTGTTCCGAGCGTGGAGGAGCCGAGTGAAGGTCCACGCTGACCCGGGTGGGTCGCCACCAGCACTCGACGCGACTCAGTCTCGCTTTGTGGCCAACACCTGGGCTTCGCGGGCGAGCTCCGAGCGTGCGGCGGCCCTGCGCTTCGAGCGGCTGACGAACACGCTACGCGCGTCTCAGGCCCCGCAGGCTGTGGTCGACTTGGCCCAACGCGCGGTTGTCGATGAGCGCCGGCATATCGGTCTATGTGATGGGCTCGCAGCGCACTTTGGCTGGACCGATCCGCCTCTTCCGCCGGGTCCCCACGCGGCTATCGGCCCCCCCCAGGCCTCTGCCAGCGAACGCCTTCTCTATGAGATGGTCTCTTCGTGCTGCCTTAGCGAAACCCTGAACGCTTGCATGCTTCGGGCAATCCTAGACCGTGCCCTGTCCCCGATGATCCGGGACACGACTCGGAGCATCCTGGGGGATGAGGTCCATCATGCACGCTTGGGTTGGCTGTACCTGGAGCATGCACGCCATGCAGACTTAGGGGAGTATCTGGGCCCGTTGCTTCCACGCATGCTCCGGGGAATTGGTGTGGAACACATCGGCGCTCCGGACCCACCGGGTTGGGACGGGCCAAGCTTGGCGGCTTGGGGAGAGCTCGACCAGGCAGCTCGCTTGGCCATCTTTCACGCAGCGATGCGGGATGTTGTTCTGCCCGGTCTGGAACGCGTGGGGGTGCCAACGGCTCAGGGACGGAAGTGGTTGGCATCAACCACCGAGTCGTCCCAGCCCATGGCGCCATCTGCATGAGTGGACAACGAGATCTAAAGACCCTCCTCAGCGAGCTGGCTCCCGTTCTACGCAAGGGTGAGTTTGTGTTCTGCACCTTTCCTTCGGCTCGGTACGGAGACCACGCGCACCTTGAGCCCATCGCGGCGGTGGTCGAGGCTGAGGGACTCACACTCATCGTCCCCAGAGCGATCGCAGAACGAGAGGGCCACGGCTTTGAGTCCGTGGTGAGATGCATCACGCTCACGGTCCATTCGAGTTTGGAGGCGGTCGGGCTGACTGCCGCTGTTTCAGCTGCCCTGGCGGCCCAGGGCATTAGCGCCAACCTGGTCGCCGGCTACTTTCACGATCACGTTTTTGTCTCTGCCAGCCACGCGGATCGTGCGCTCCGTGTGCTGTCCCAAGGGGCGCTCCAAGACGCTCAGAGAGCGGACTAGAGAGGGGCGGCGGCGCGGCACCGGGCCTTCTTGCAATGCACGCCGGGGGTCGGTCCACTCACGGCCAGGGCGTCTTGCTGGTTCATCTTTTTCCCCAACGCTTCGCCGAGTTTGCTGGAAGAAGTCGAAGGCGTGGTTGTAGACTGCAAGCATGCCTTCCCGTCGCCAACTCCTCCTCGCCTCAGCCGCTACGCTTGCTGTGGGCTGCAGTCCAACGCCCACTCTCTTGGACACGCACCAGGACGGTGACCCCTTGGACAGCGACCCCGCGGAGACCGGTATAGATTCGGGGCCACAGGACACCGGCCCCTTTGACACGGGCGCCCCAGAAGACTGCGGGGTCACAGCTTCTCTGGACTCGGGGCCCTTCTTCCGCCCCGATGCACCCGACCGCACGGATCTCCGCACCTTGGACGAGGAGGGCGTGCTTTTAAGCCTGCGCTTTCAAGTGCGCAGTGCCGCAGACTGCTCTTTGTTGCCGGGGACGAGTCTGGAGCTTTGGCACTGTCAACAGGACGGAATGTATGACATGCAGAGCGAGGAGATGCACTACCGCTGTAAGGTGACGACCGGGGAGTTCGGTAGAGTTGTTATTACAACTCTAAGGCCGCCTGGCTACGGCCAGCTGGAAAACCGTATACAGGCCCATCTGCACTTAAAGCTGATTCATCCTGATCATACAACGCTCGTTACGCAGTTGCGCTTTGTCAACGACCCGGACGATGACGGGACCACTCCAGCAGGTTTGTATCTGGATCCGACGGTTCTGGACGATGGCTCTGAAGATGTGAGCTTTGTGTTCTCGCTCTCCCCAGCTGTCTGAGACGCGTGGGTAGCAGGCGTTAGCGCGGTGCGGATGCCAGCACGCTGTCGATTGCACCGCGTAGGACCCAGGCAGCGTCTGCTGCGCTCAGGGACTCGGCATCAGCCAGTGCTTCGTCAATCAAGGCCTGCTCACCAGCGGTGAGCGCCGGATGCACCCGAAGTTGACCCAGAGCTTGGGTGTAGGCTGCTTGGCACCCTGCAGCGTCTCCCTGGTTGAAGAGAGGCACGCCTATGGTGACCGCCTCTGCGAGTGCTTCAGCGACTTGGCGATGCCCAGCAGCCCGCGGGGTCGCACCCAAGAGTAGCTCCATGGAGACCAATTCCAAAGCGAAGGAACCGGCCTGCTTGTCGGCCAGCAGAAATCCAACCTCGTCAATGCGTGACAGGTCAGCATCCAAGGCTGGAGCCCCTGCGACTGGCCTACCAAAGGACGTGGGCCGAAAGTCCGCCAGCGGAATTTCCACCACTGTCAGACCCTCCGCTTGAGTGGGTACCGAGACCCGGTAGGAACCCGCCCGCATCGGTACATCCCTGCGGCGAAGGGTGAAATCGTACGCTCGGCCGTCACCGCGAAGGGTCAGGCGGACTGCGCGGGTCTCCTCCATGGCCTGTCTGGGCAGGGGGGCCCGCATGGATGTGAAACCGCCATTCTGCTCCAGGGAGAGCTCCCCAATGAACCGTACGGAATCGTCCATCGAGACGGAAGACGTGGACACCCCGCCCATCACGGTATCGTTCACGACAACCCACTTGAGATCTTCCGCGCTGATGGCGAGGAGCTGGCTCATAAGGATGTACAACAGCATGGAGCGTCCAGGAGAGGGTGTGGGTGTTTCATTTCCCTCTTGAGCCACGTACCAGTCGTGGATTGCGAACTGATTCGCGGCCGTCACCGGTCGATCGACCCCCTTCGATTCTCCTTGTCACTCAGCTCCTCAGCGACTTGATCTTGTTGAATACAGGTCCAATGACCTGGGTCGCCACAGGGATGAGCAACAGGCCATAGAGCAAGCCCAGAATGCCGTCACAGAATGCCGTCACAGACCACTCCACCAAGCCGACAAGTCCACCTGGAACCGCGCCCGAGGCCAACTCGGCCAGGTGATGGATGTCCTGATAGGGGTGGTGCACGCCGAGCTCATGCAGGCCGTGAACGACGATGTTTCCACCCACCCACAGCATCGCTGCGGTGCCCACAACGGAGAGCAGCTTGAGCAGCTTGGGCATGCCCTTGACCAGGCCTTGGCCCAGACCACGAACGGCACGGTTTCCGGACTCCGAAGCCAAGTGCAGGCCCACGTCATCCATCTTGATGATCAAGGCCACTGCGCCATACACCCCAGCCGTGACCGCGGTGCCTACAAGTGCCAGGGCCCCCGCTTCGACGAAGAGACTGCTCTCGGGAATCGTGGACAGGGCGATGGCCATGATCTCGGCAGAGAGAATAAAGTCGGTCTTTACGGCGCCAGCGACTTTCTCCTCTTCTAGCTCTTCGGATGTCTGTGTGGGTGTTTCGCTGGCGTGCTCTTCCTCCTCGTGAGGAAAGACCGCGTGGTAGATCTTCTCCGCCCCTTCGAAACACAGATAGCTGCCACCCAGCATCAAGAGCGGCGTGATCAAGAAGGGTGCAAAGTTTGACAGAAGCAACGACGCGGGAAGCAGCAGAACCAGTTTGTTGAACAACGAACCCTTGGCGATCTTCCAGATGATAGGAAGCTCCCGCTCCGGCTGGAACCCCTGCACATACTTGGGTGTGACTGCAGCGTCATCGATCACCACGCCGGCGGTCTTGCTGCCGGCTTCTGCGGCTGCGGCAGCGATGTCATCTATGCTGGACGCGGCCACCTTTGCGATGGCTGCGACGTCGTCCAGTAGGGCCAAGAGACCGCTCATGTGTTCTCCGTTGTATCCAATAGTTCGGCGACCCTGCTGCGAAGCGTCGGCAACAGGTCCGCCTCAAACCAGGGGTGACGTTTCATCCAGCCTCGGCTGCGCCAAGAGGGGTGGGGGAGGGGAATGGCCGCGGGGCCGTACTCAGGAAAGTGCCGCACGGTCTCCGTCAGGCTGCGCTTGCGCGTCTTGCCCAACACGAACTTGTGAGCGTACTGTCCAACCACCAGGGTCAGCGCCACCTGGTTCAACATCCCCAAGAGCTTGGCGTGCCATGTCTCACCGCAGCGGGATGGGGGCGGCAGGTCTGCACTCTTTCCGCGACCTGGGTAGCAAAAAGCCATGGGAACAATGGCAAAGTTTCGCGGGTCTTCGAACTGTGTTCGGTCCACGCCCAACCAATCCAGCAGGTGCTCACCGCTTGCGTCATCCCAGGGAACGCCAGAGGCGTGCACCCTGGAGCCGGGGGCTTGTCCCACCAACAGGATTCGGCTCTCCGGATGTACACGCAACACGGGGCGGGGTTCCAGGATGTCCTGACACAAAGTACAGGCTCGAACCTCCTTAGCGAGTTGTGACAAGCTCACTTTCTCTTCCGGAGCTTGTAGGCCAGGGGCATCTGCTTGGGCAGGAGAATAGCCGTGAACGCGGCTTGCACACCAGGTTCGTCAAAAGGGGGGCTGGTAGTCCACGTCATGGGGTCTCCTATCGCCTTCTCGGCCACCCTGCGTGCCCCGTGGACTCCAGAGTCGGGCCGAGACCCCACGGTCTGCATGCGCCCTTGGTGAACCAACGCACTACCGCCCAGCCTCCGCATCCGCTATCGGGGCGGGGCATGAAGCGCCGTACCCTCCTAAAAGCCTCACTCGCAGCCAGTGCCCTTGCGGCGGCCGGCTTTGCGGTTGTGCTTCGCGCGTTTCGCGCAGACCGGCAGACGGTGCCCAAACTGGGTGATGGAACGTTAGCTTCTACGCCGACTTCCAAGCATGTCGCTGTTGTGGGAGGGGGCTTGGCTGGAATGGCGGCGGCCGCGACCCTGGCCGAGCGTGGCTATCGGGTCACCCTGGTGGAGAAGGCCAACGCGCTCGGGGGCAAACTCTCCGGTTGGCCCATTGAGGTGCTGGGGGAGACGGTGCCTATGGAGCATGGCTTTCACGGATTCTTCTCTCAGTACTACAACCTGCGTGTCTTTTTGGCAGAGGCGGGTGCCGACCAACACCTCGTGCCGCAACCCGCCTACACAGTGCTCTTCGAGGATGGCCGGGAGGAGGCCTTTGGAGGGCAGAAGCTCCCCTTCCCGATGGACTTGCTCCAGGTACTCAAGGAGAGCCCCAGCTTGGATTTGGAGCATGTGGCCGGTGACCGTCCCGGCATGCAAGCGCTGCTCTCCTACGACCCGGTCAAGACCTTCGAGCAGTGGGACCACATCGACGCGGAGACCTTTGTGCGGGAGGGGCGGCTGGAAGGCCCCTTCGCTGAACTGATTCTGCGTCCCTTTGGTCAGGCATCCATGAACGGGCTCAAGCAGCTCTCCGCGGCCGAACTGATACGGTTTTTCCACTTTTACATGCTCGGCAACCCGGAGGGCCTGGGGTTCGACGCCTTAGGACTGGGCTGTCACTTGAGCATCTTGGCTCCCCTGAAAGCGCACCTGGAGACGCTGGGTGTGACGCTCCGTACAGGCACCTTGGCCCGGAGCGTGCGCTTCGAGAACGGCCGTGCGGTCGGCTTGGTCCTGGGGGACGTGGCTCAGGACCATCGGATTGAGCTGGCGCAGATACCCGAGCAGGGCTGGGTCGCCGTTGGAGCAGCGTTTTTGCGCCGCACACCGGATGGACTGGAGGCGCGCTCCAGCCGCTGCACCCACATGGGCTGTCCGGTTCAGCTGGCCCAGAGCGGCTTTGTCTGTCCCTGTCACAACGGTCGATATGATTCCGACGGCCGGAACATTGGGGGCCCTCCACCCAAGCCCATGGAAAAGGTTGTGGTCGAGATCGTAGGCACGCAAGCAGTGCTGCAGATGCCTGGGCAGGAAGAGACTCTGGACGCGGATAGCGTCGTGCTCGCCACAGAGGTCGGGCCCTTGCAGGCCATCGCCCAAGCCAGTGCACTGGAACAGCACGCCCCGACCTTGAACGCCTCGATTCAGGCGGTGGGCATGGCCGAGCCCTATGCGGTGTGTCGCTTCTGGTTCGATACCCCGGTTCGCGCGGATCGAACGTCTTTCTATACGGTCGCCGGCTACCGCTGGACCGACTCTCTGGCCATCTACTCCAAGTTTCAAGCCCCCTACATCGCATGGGCCGAGGGGAGCGGAGGCAGCGTGGTGGAGAGCCACGCCTATGCCATCCCACCGCAGGACCAAGGCCGTGTGGATGCACCCAGAGATGTGCTCTTGGCTGAGCTGCGAGATGCCTTTCCAGAGCTGGCCGATGCCAAAGTGCTGCACAGCGAGACCATGACCCAGGACAACTTCACCCGGTTTGGGGTGGGAGAGTGGGACAAGCGCAGCCCGGTACACACCGAGATCCCCAACCTCTTCTTGGCGGGAGACCACGTAAAGCTGGAGTTTCCGGCCTACTTGATGGAGGCTGCGGTCTCCAGTGGACGCTTGGCTGCGGCCCACATCTGTGCCCAGGATGGCGTGGCTGAACCGGAGCTCTACGCAGTTTCCTCGCGGGGACGTCTGGCGGGTCTACCGGTCTGATGACCCAAACCCTGATGGCCTACTCCAGTAGCACCAAGTACCCAGCCCCCAAATCCAGCCCAGCAGCGCTGCTCAGGGGGGCGCCCACCATCAGGTAGCTCTCTCCGCTTGCGCTTTGTGCACGGAGGGTGCCGCCCAGGCCACCCAGCTCCGCCTGACTTTCGCCTGCCACAAGAGCGAAGGGGACGGTCTCAAGTCCCCAAGCCCCCCCTTCAAAGCGGTAGCGGTAGAGCGCGACTCCGCCGCTCAGAGCGGTGCCTCCCAGTGCACCCTGAGGAATACCCACCGCTGCGGCCCAGCCGTTGTCCGGCAGCTCAACCCATGCGACCGCTTGCCCAAACAGGCTCGCGGCGCTGGGTCCCAGCAGACCGTGTACGCCCTTTAGGCCATCCTCAGGAACCAAATAGGAGAAGCCCTCGCTGCTCAGATCGGGCAGGATCCCTTCCAAGGTCGCCGCGCGGGGCAGGTCTCGCAGGTAGTGACCGGGGGAGACCCAGATGCCGCCCATCTCGGCAAAGAAAGCCCGCTGCTCAGCACCGCCTACAAGCAGATCCTGCAAGCCGTCCCCGTCTACGTCTGATGCGTCCAAGGCGGCGCCGATTCCCCCGCCGACGCTGCGCATGCTGAGCGCGCTGACCTGGACCTGGTCGCCGCAGTTGGGCGACCAGCCCCAGAGCAGGTGCACCATGCCCTGGTTGTAGTAGTCGCTGCTGTACTCGGTGCCGGTGGCGCCGACAGCCAGCTCATCGCAGCCGTCTCCATCCAGGTCACCCAGGCCGGTGAAGGCTGTCCCTAAACGGTCGAAGGGGTTTGCTCCCTCAAAGCTGAGTGCATCGCAGATCACCAGGGTCCCGCTGCTGTCCCTGGCGCGACCAAAGGCCAGGGCAAAGCCGCCTCCATCGTGCCAGCCTTGGCCGCCAAAAGCAAGCTCGTCCCTGCCGTCTCCATCCAGGTCAAAGCCGCTGGCCAGGGCGTCGACGTAGCCGTAGCTGTCCGGTGCATGCACGATCCAGGTGGGGTCGCTGGCGAATCCAGCGCTGCGCCCTCGGTAGATCAGCACCGAGCCTGCCAAGGCGACGTACCCAGCGCATTCCGTCGGGTTGGCATAGGAGTCATCGAAGCTGGAGGGCTTGGAGTCCTTGCGTGCCGCAACCGCCAGGTCCTGGCGACCGTCTCCGTCAAAGTCGCCCAGGGCAAAGCCGTGGCCAAAGCGGTCGGTGGAGGACCAGGAGTGGTGGCCCCCCAAGATCGACTCGGAAAAGGCGGCCTGGTCGCCCTGTAAAGCGTAGGCGTAGACCCCCCCAGCGTTGGCGCCTTCGCTGGGTTGGCCAGCGCCAGGAGCGCCCAATATGAGCTGCGGGTCCCCGTCTCCGTTGATGTCCAATAGGGCCATCGCCTGGCCAAATCCATGGCCAGATGCTTGACCCGGAAGCTCAAGGAGCTCGGGGTCTGACGCGTTCAAAGGCACGTACCAAGGGGCCCCAGCCTGGATGCCCCACTCGGAGTCGTAGCCAGCAAATACCAGCAGCCCGTCCAGATCCACCGGTGCCACGACCTGACCAAATCGGCCCTGGGCGTTGGGGCCAAGCAGACGCAGCGAAGCCCGGGTGCCACTCTCTTGGGTGCCGTCGGTGAGCACCTTGATAGCGTCGTAGAACAGCACCACACCGTTGTTGGTGCGCGTATCGTCCTCGACTCGGTAGGCGCCGATCATGACCTCGGAGCGGCCGTCGCCATCCAGGTCTTCCATGGCCACGCTGGAGCCCAGGTAGTCGGAGCTGGCGGTCCCGTAGACGGTCCATGCGGCCTGGTCGCTGGCTTGGATGTCGCCTTCTGACAGGTCCAGCCCGGCGAACAGGAAGGCCGCACCGCCGCTGGACTTTACGATGTCGGCATCCCAGTGGCCTACCAGCAGCTCGTCCTGGCCATCCCCTTCAACGTCCCCGCTCGCCAAGCTGCGCCCAAAGTCTCCAGGCTCTCCTGCGAGTATCAGACCAGGGCTCCGCTCCAAGACCAAACCCTCGGTCTGGGTGCCGGCCCAGATAGCCACGGCATCGGCACCCGTTCCCCCTGCAGCCACATCGCATCGGCCGTCGCCGTTGTAGTCCCCGGCGCTCAGTGCTTCGCCGAAGTGGGCGTCGTCCTCTGCGCGCCACCCTTCGCCATCGGGTACTTGCCCCCAGAGCACAAAGTCCGGCTCGTCCCCAAAGCCGTCGCTGCTGCCCTTGAAGACCTGGACCGAGCCCTGGGCGTCAGCGCCGCCAGCCGGGTCCTCTGAGTCTGGTGCGCCAACGGCCAAGTCCAGCCACCCATCTGCGTCAAAGTCGCACAGAGCCAGGGCGTCCCCAAATCGATCGTATTGATTCACGCCATAGAGGGTTTGGCTTGGTGTATCCCCCCAAAACGCCCCTGCTTGGCCCGCGTAGATCTGCACGCCGCCGTTGTTGGTGGCCCCACGATCAATCCCACCGCTGCCGATGAGCAGCTCGGGGTAGCCGTCGCCGTCCAGGTCTCCCTGGGCCAAGGCCATGCCCAAGCCCTCGTAGCGTGTGTTGCCGGCCCAGGTCTGGACTGGGGTGGGGGACAGGCCCGATGAGGTGCCGGCATAGAGCTGAACTTGTCCACCGTAGTAGGCGCCGCTGCTGACCTCGGGCGTGCCCAACAGTGCGTCGCTATAGCCGTCGCCATTCACGTCCCCGACGTATACAGCGCTGCCCAAGCCGGAACGCTCCCCATCTCTCTCTGCTTCTGGGACCAGGGGGGAGAGCGCGTGTACCTGAACGTCGACCCAGGTGGGGATGTAGCGGTCCTGCACACGCACTGTGCCGCTGCCCCCGCTCAGGGTGTTCCCATCCAAGACCACGTCGCCGCTGACCACCGTTAGTTGTACAGCGCCGCTCCCACCCACGGGCTCAAAGTCGAAGCGTGCGCCTGCTGGAAGATAGACGTGCTCGTAGCCCCAGACCGAGAAGCTGGCCGACTCGGAGACGGTGATCAAGGCTGCGGCAAAGGCGCCGGTGGCTGCATCCTCTAAGCG
>Ga0055584_100007129_pt1 | contig 10961 bp, 14 predicted proteins | sample OSDHelmetaG_FD_58716 | JGI IMG/M metagenome (GOLD analysis project Ga0055584, IMG submission 58716) | Pelagic marine sediment microbial communities from the LTER site Helgoland, North Sea, for post-phytoplankton bloom and carbon turnover... | ecosystem: Environmental > Aquatic > Marine >...
TTCGTAAGCGTCATTATCTATAAAGGCATATTTACCAGTTTTAGCGTTAATTTTTACGATATTAGTACCTTTTTCAGTATAAGATCTGAAAATTGTATCACCCGATGGGTTAAATTCTTTTGCATCAGCTTTATCTAACTCACCTAACGCCCAACCAAATGCGGGATTGTATTTATTGCTAAACCAACCAACAACCTTAACATTGTCTTTACTCATACCGTCGCCAACGTTCATACCATCCATACTGGTTGATCCGCTTTCTTCACGTACTTTGTAATGACTTTCATTAAGTGATTCGTCGTTTAAAAATTCTTTGAAAGTGTTTATAGGTTTCATAAATTGTTCCCTTTAGTTAATATAAGTATTATACATTTATTTATAAAAAGAACAATCATTTTTTTAGGCGTTCATTTTCTTCTTCTAAAAACCCTGTTAGCGGGTGTGAATATTGAGTATCAAAATTAGCAACATCTTTAGGAAAACACGCACCACCATAACCATGCTCACCATCTAACCCAACAATTGATAATTCACTTTGAGGCATACTTTTTAGCATATCTGCCATTAAACGAGAATTACCAGTCGTTTCTTGAACAAATTCCCAAAAAATAACTTTATAAGCACCGTAAATATTACGAATAAATTTAAAATTGATAGCATCTTTAATAGTGCAATGTTTGAATGTATATTCACTACTAACACTTTTAAAAAGTGATTCTACTACTTTAGTATAAAGGTAATCACCGCCAATAATAATATGGTCAATGTTTTGAGAATCTTCTATGTACGAGTTTTGTTCTAAAAATTCTGGACAGAATACAACTCTTAATTCGGTATTACTAAATATACTTTCAAAAACTTCAAATGGAACTGTAGATTTTACAACAACAACACCACCATATGATACATGTAACAAATTATCAGCAACATCACGCAATGCACTGTAATCATTAGTAGGTGTATTTACACATACAAACATAATTTCGCATTCGTTAACAACACCTTTATTTCTAAACGATACTTTATTGTAACCATGTTTAATATCAAAGACGTTTGTTGTGATGTGATCACGATTTAATGATGCATGTACGCCTTGACCTACAAAACCATAACCGATAATACCAACATTAAAACTTTTTGATGGTTTAGCTAATTTGTATAGTGTTTCTAAATTATTCATTTAAGTACCTTTTAAATTCATTTTCTTTTAATACGTTTGGATCATTAACTACGACTAAACGTGCCAATTCTCTAGCTAATTCGTCACTAGTATAATTAGGTAAATCACGGATGATTGTATCTAATTTCTTTTTATTGTAACTTACATCAACACCATAACGATTATTCATAATTACCCACTTTGTTTTTACAACTCAACTCGATATTAAAAAACCCAGTTGAGTTGTAATCAAGAATGATTATCAATTAGATTAATATTATTCTTCTTCTTCGTCATCATCACATGGCGGTAAATCAGCTTCGAACTCTTCTAAATCCATTTCTTCCAAAACAACGTCTAAAGCATCAGCAACGCCTTGCTCATAAGTCATTCCACCATATGCAGAATCGTTGTTATTTTCGTAAACTTTATCGCGCAAATCTTGTACTGTATTTTTATCTAACATATTATTACCTTTTTATTTAATTAATTTCTTAAGTGTTTTTAATAATTGTTTATAATAGCAGTTTTACGACATAAAACAACAACTATTTAGTATTTTTGTAATGTTAATTCGTTCATTGCCGTAAAAATTGACCACACCACTTTGTTTTAAATAGAATTCGTAGAATGGCACTTTATTATTATAAGGATATGCAAAATCAACAACACTAAACCCGTAATTTTCAAAAAATCTAGTACTTGATTTGCATTGCAATTCTACAGCATTTTTTATTTCTTTAATAGAGTGATGTTTACTTTCAAAATTATAATGATCATAAGAATGGTTCCCAATTACCCCGCCCATTTCTTCAAATTTTAATAATTGTTTGATGGTAGCATAAGGGGAATAATCATAACATCGTGCTAATTTGTGAGCGTTAGGTGACGTTATTTCTAATTTTTGTTTAGTATATTCATCACAAATAAATTTAGTACTTACAAAGATTATGCATTTTTTCCCCAACTCTAAAAATTTACCAACATAATACACTTGAGAATACAACCCATCATCAAAAGTAAAATCTGAATCTCTCAAAAGTTTATGGTGTGGATCTGACGGATCATTTAATATTCTGATAACTTGATTAACAATTATCTCATTTAATTCGTGGAACATTATTGTAGATTCTGAAGTCATTTGTGGCCTTTACTGATAATTGAATTTTAGAGTGTAATTTATATTTGTTTAGTTTTTCCATTACTAAAATATAATTATAAAGTGTTTTCTTGAAACTGAATATTATAGTCAACAAACACAATACAGTAATAAGTAAAAATATAACAAATCTAGTAATAAGTCTAAATTTATATTTCACGTTTAGTTGAGCCGTGGTGAAATGCTCGACCTCACCACGTATTTTAACAAACAAGAATAAAAACAAAACATAAAAAAAGCCGTGAGTTTTTCTTAATGATTTATATATGTACTTTTCTCGTTTGTTTAATAATGGGTATAACATTTATAACCTTCTATATATAGTTTTAAACTTTTCCGTTTTCGGTAGAAATGGAATGTATTCAGTACTATATATATTCGCATCAGATACTTTTCGGATATGTTCGTTATTTGTTAACTGCAATTCTGTATCAAAAAACGTCGCACTAAATTCTTCGGATTCTGGTACACAATACTCCAAAATTTCTTCGATGTATTTATGACGTTTCGGTTTAGATGCAATTTTACACAACTCATTAACCAATTTATGATCTTGATGTAGATCGTTAGAATTAGGTATTAAAACTTTATTAGGTTTAAAAGTTTTTATTTCCTCTTCTATAACTGCGGCTAATCTAGCCCTACTTTGTGCCAAATTACACGAATACGCGATATTGAGTAATTCAAAGGTGATTTTATGCTTAGATAGTATAGATTCACATTGCATTATACGAATATCTGAATTTTTCTTATTATTCCCAGTACTAACCACTAACACATGAATATGTTCAGTATCTTGGAACCGTTGAATGTACCCGCTCACCCCAAACGTTTCATCATCTGTATGGGGTGAAACAATCAATGTCCGTTTCATGACAAATGTCCCAAAACATCATGCAGTGCGCAAGTAGTTTTTTCATCATCGGGTATACCATACACGAAATAACCAAATTCAGCAAATTCTTTTAATGAATCAATAGTAAATTTAACGAACCTTGGTGCATCAATAAATGTAACTTTATTGTCCAATTCATTTTCATCAACGTCACCCGCAATCAATTTACCAACTAATCCAATATTACGTTCCATACCATAAACGCGAGGGATACGCAATACGCACGTTTTGAAAATGTCTTTGAATGATAGTAAGTATTCTTCATTAACTAATTTGAATAAGTTGTAACGACCTTGATCGTTTACTTCAAATGCAACATCGATTTCGTCGACATCATACACACCTTCAGAGCTTGCATAGATTACATCAGCTTTATTTGCAATAGCTATTTCGGCAATCGCAACTGTGTAGTCGATCATAGATACCGCCATTGTTGGGCGATCTTTGAAATCTTCTTTACATGATGGTGAACCAAAATGAAAAATTCGATCGATGTTTGTATAAGTTACACCGTACTCATATTCATAAAGATTGTCATCATTAAAGATGCCACTTTCTAGTAGTTTTTGGAAAAGAAAAGATGATTTACCTGTTACTAATATATTCATGTTAATACCTGTCGTTTGTTATTGATTTTATAGGGGTATTATACATGAATATATATTCATTACAACTATATTACTTTAGAGATATTTTTAATAATATCGTACATCGATGTAGATGGTTTATTTCGACCTAATTTATTCATTAAATCATCAATACGTTCAGTTTTAGGGTGTCGAATATAGATTTGATGACCATTAGGGTACATTTCTTTAAAAGGAATATGGACTATTTTCGACTTACTATTAGTTAGTTTAATGATTTTATCTGCTAATCGTAACGTGGTTATTACGTTTTCTTCGCAACCGATATTATAAATTTCTTCATATTCGACATAGTTGTAAATTAAACCACACAACATATTTACAGCATCATCAATATAACAATAACTTCGTAAACTCATACCATCGTCATGAACTATAATATCTTTATCTAATTTTGCGTTTAATATGAAATTAGGAATAACATGCCCGTAATCAGGTTTTTGAGTTTCGCCAACAATGTTGAAAAATCTAACTATACACACATTGTCAAAATTACATCTAAGTTGATGTTCTGTAAATAATTTAGATGTAGAATAAGTACTACGATTTGAATGGGTGTTAAGTATTTTTAGATGATCGTACTCATCGGAACCTAAAATTTCACTTTCACCATAAACTTCTGAAGTTGAGCTATAAATAATTTTAGTAGATTCGCTCAATAAAGTGATCAGATTATCATTAATATTCTTTGAATTGTTGAATGTGAGTTTCGGATTTTCTAGGATAGATTTCACACCTATGCTTGCGGCAAAATGGAAACAAAGTGTATATAGTGAGGTGTCGTATACGTAATGCATATCACGTACTGAGTTAAAATCACTTAAATCAACATGTACGATATGTAACCCATCGTATTGTACAGAATTGAGATTATCAGGATTGCCAGTTGAGCAATTATCCAATGCTAATATATTTAAATCTAGATGACCAAATTCTCGAATTAGCCCTTTAATTAGATTACTACCAACAAAACCTAATGCGCCTGTTACTATAATATTTTTGTGAATGTTCATTATACTTTCCTTATTTGAAAGTATAATGATACATCTTTAGAATATTGTAATCAACTATTACTCAAAAGATTTTAAAACTATATTAAACTCTTCTGGTGATTCACCATAAAACCCAACATATATAGGTTTATCCAGTGTGTTTAATGGAACTGTATAACCGATATCATTACCATTCACCATAAATGAGTATTTTTCATTAGCTTTATCTATAATAACACTTATCCAATCTAAAGGTATATTAATTTCCTCATTAAAATAATATGTATACTTTAGACTCGTTTTTATTACTAAACTAAAGTATTTTTACGGATATTGTGGATTATCTCACCATAATTTGGTATACTTTGGTAGTCATAAAGTCGTATAAATGTAGAAAATTTAACACCGTATGTGTGTTCTAACCGTGATACTTGTTTGAATTTTGAACGGTCTTCTAGTTCTACTTCAAGTAAGAATTGCTTATATTCTCGTATATTTTTACATACAACTGCGATCATAATGTTTCACCTTATATTGATTTATAAACATAATATTACTAAAGGATTCAAAATGCAAGAATTAATACAATTAAAAAAATCAGATATCGATCGAGTACGTAATCAACTTATTATCGAACAAGATGGAAAATGCTTGATAAGTGGTGAGGATATCACAAAAGAAAATACGGGTGTTAGTTTAGATCATCAACATAAATTTAAAAAAGATATCAATGGGGTTGATGGTGCGGGTCTGATTCGTGGTGCACTATCGCGTGAATCTAACGTTTTAGAGGGTAAAATTTGGAACGCATGTACCAGACATTTACGACCAAAAAACGTACAGGAACGTATTGAATATTTAGAACGTCTTATCGCATTTTACAAATTAGGCACTAAACCTATGATTCACCCTAATGAAGCGATAAAAGAAAAACGTGTGTCTAAAAGTAATTATAACCGTTTAGCAAAATTATACAAGGCTAGTGATGCAAAGAAAAAATTCCCAGATTATCCAAAATCTGGGAAATTAACTAAGCTATTAGGTAAATTATTTGAGGAATACAATATTCCACCTTATAATTAAACATTATCAAATGCGTAGATATAAAATCCATCACTTGTGTAAAGGTAGATATCTTCAGTTACTAAATAAACGCCTGAATCGGTTGTACTTTCGAAAGTTAGTGTATCCGTGACGGCACCTTCAGTAAGATCAACATATTCGATTAAATCAGGTTCAATCTGAAAATCGAAATCGTCGTAGTATTCGAATTCGATATCTTTATCATATTCTAAATACAGACTAGCATGTTCAGAAAACCCACGAATATAATCTGGTGATTGCGGGTTTAATAAGAAATCGTTATACTTACATAATAGCGTTTCATTACTATCAGTATAATTGACGATACATGTACCATCATCAAAACGTATTAAAATGTAGTCCGATTGCTTAGAAAAATCTTCATATGATGTAGCTTTTTTATTAGTGTAAACTTTTACGTGTGAAGCGTACTCAGATAATGTAAAAACTTCATTTGTAAGTGGGTTAACACGGTTAGTTAAAAACTTAGCTTTGATATTTTCGTCAGTTAAATCATCAGTAAATACGTAGAAAAATCCGTCAATTTGTCTCACTTCAATAGCTTTAAAATCGAACACATCTATCAGACCATATTCATCAACAATATATTGATTTGATACCTGTTGGTAATCGTATACAAAACCTAACGGATGTGCTAAAGGTTTTACTATAGCCTCGAAAGTTTCGTGGTAAATACTACCTTGTATTAAGTAAACAAATGGTGTAACTTTAGAAACGACTAAATCATTATTAAATTCTCGACTCTCAACGTATTGGCCTAAATTGTATGCATATTCTAAACCGCGTACAGTACCAACCATTTCATTAAAACTTTTATTACTAGAAAAATATTCGTCGCCTATAATATCTCGTACTTCACCATTCAACGGTGAATTAGTGATCCCATCACGTTCAAAAATATCATAAAGTGCACGATTTGTTTGAGCATCTTTTAATATTCTGTATAATACATTTGTATAAGTTTCTAACATCAATTCGCGAGTGTTATTTTTAGCATTAGCAACTACGGTATTTTCACTTTCGATACCACCAACGACGGGCTTATTCGCTACGTTATCCCAAATTTTAGATATATCAATAGATACTTGTGCGTTTTGTTCCAACAATGCAATAAAAATTTCCATAGCTGAAGACAATAAAGGTATTTCTTTAACGTTTTCGGGTGTCAATGCCTCGAAAATTTCTTGTAGGTTGAGTGAACTCATGACGATCCTTGATTATTAGTTATATTGGTATTTATATATAGCCCACAAATGCTATTGTGGGCTATTATTTTTATACTCGTTTTTCGAAATTAACACTACGTAAACGAGGCATCATATTACCAATCACTGAAAATGAATCATTCTCATAATCCAAATTTAAAAATCTAGATTGGCGAAATAGATTCATACTAAGCGGTGTGAATTTATAATTATTTAATGATATAGTACTAACAATAGTTGAATCATCAACACTATATTCATCACTTGTTACATAACCTTCACTTGTGATATAGTAAGTATCTTCTGTATTAATGTACTTACCATCACTTGAATAAAAGTATGATTTTGGTGATGTGTATGACGGTGTTTCGCTTGTCTCATCATCGTTATAATTATATCCATTAACAAATAAATGTACTTGAATGTATTTTTTAAAGTCGTTGAATAAGTAGTAAGTACCACAATCTTGAGGTTGTGAAAACTTAATTACATCCCCGTCTTTCATTTCAATACCAACCAAGTATAAAACACGGTTATCTAAGAAATCGGTGTACCATCCGTTTAATTCATTGTATGGAACAACTACACCATTTTTAGTTAATACAGTATTGTTATAAGTCGGGTTAGGTACAACATCATCAAGTACACGAATATCATCACATTGAATAGCTAAATGCTCAAACGTGATCCCAAATCGACCTTCCAAATTATCTTTGTCAACATCTTCTTGAGTGATAATGTATGATTTTTCAACATCACAACGAATTTTAGCCGCTAATAAATCAGTTTTTTCTTGAGTGATACCGTTGTCAATATCTTCTTGAATAACCGACCAATCCGTGTAAATATTACCAATTTCTGTATTACTATTGTAATTAATAAAATCGGCTGTATCAATACTTGGTAACACATCGGTCATCAAAAATCCATTACTATCGAAATAATTCTCAAACGGAATAGCTAAAGGAATATAAATGTCACGTATTTCAACTGAAGCGGTTTCCGTAGAAACTGTTTTTTCATTTAAAAGAATAGACGTTGTAAGATTTAAATCATACCCTTTATGATCGCCCAGTATTTCATAAATACGTTGATCTAATGTCGAATTGTAATAATCAACACTAAAATCTTCGGCTTTAATTAAATCACCTGTACCAGTAAAGTAACCGTCAACATTATCAAAAATATCAGAATGTATTTCCTCTTTACTATCTGAAATACTGTATTTCAAAATCGATACATCATAATCAAAATAAACATATAATGGGTTACGGTTATGAAAATCTAATGTCGGAACTTTGTATTTATCGATAACATCCCATACACCTTCATCAATAATATCCCCATGGTCATTTTTAGACGTTGAGCGAATTTCATCATTTTGAATGTAACGTTTACTATAAAATAATTGTTGAGCATTGTACTGCACATTATATGCATCTTCGTCTTCTTCGTTATCAGAAATTAAAGAATAATCCCAAGTTACACCATCAGAATCGTCTAAATGATACGTAAAAAAGAAATTGTCATTATGTTCTTCATACGTGAAATTTCTTACGTAGTTAGTGGGTGCAAAAGTGAACCACAAATGTCCGGGAACTTTAGGATACTCATCGTCACCGCCCCATACTAAACTTTGATATACGGTAGTCTGACGGTCGCAGAAACTTTGATAATCGGAGGCCGTTACACAACGATTTGCAGAGTTGTAAAATTTCGGTGCATTTGCCTTAACACTAGCGATAGTTTCTTCAGGTTGACCAATCGATGCAATACGTATTCCAGTACAAGTAGCACCATCATCAAAAGTGAATTTTACCGCGTCTGTATCATCTAAATCTTCGATAGCACCATCAGATCCACTAGAAACTAATACATTCATTTCAACGGTTGATCCCGCACGTAAAGCAATACCAGTACCCGCATATTTGAAATATAATCTAGGCGTTTTGAACTCGATATCATCAGCACGTACAAATTCTTTATCTAATACGGTACTATCATCGATAACATAATATTGTGCTTTTGTCCATGCTTCACGATAAACATAACGACCTTCATCATTATAGTAAGTAACATAAACTTCTATACTAGAATCCTCAACATCCGTAAACGGAATATCGACATAATATTGAGGCGTAGATACACCATTTTCAGAAATGATATTTACGGTTGTAACAGAAAGTGAATCCGTATCAGTGTAAGAATGTAAAACACCCTCAACAACGTCGATAGAGATATTCAGTTCATACGTAATATTTGTGTATTCTAATTGTGCACCGAAATAGTAATAAAATTTACCATTCACTTCGAAACGTGCATATTTCGGAATAACATGCGATCCAACACCTAACGTCAATGTCAATGTGTAACGGTAACTCGTAATGTGTTGAGCCTCGTATCCAAATGCGCGAGCATCCAAAAATACATTGTCACGTTCTTTAGCTTCAGTTAAAATCATTTCATTAACATTGACCGACGTATTAGCATTCAACATACTAACCATGTATGACATTGATGTAATTAATTGAGAAATGTCAGAAGACTCGGTTGTATCATAACCGCGATCTTTAAACATTGTTTCGGCATTCGCGTATAGATCACTAAAATCATACGGTACGGTTTGGGTGTTCTTATCAGTCATTATAAATCCTCTATTGGTATTGCAACTTCACCGCTTAAATTGTCAGCATCATTAACATATGTATACGAAATATTTGCGACGATTTGATTATATTCATCAACTGAAGTAATTGTTATTTCGTCGATTAAAATACGTGTTTCCCATATACTTAGTGTTGTTGTTATTGACAACTCTAATGATGTTTTGGTAATATAATCTAAGTGAGTAAATGCTATTTTATGAATATCACTACCATACGACGGTTTTCCGGGAATTGAACCTTTACGGGTCAATAACACGTTTTTTATACCATTATTTATAGCCTCTATATCGTAAGCCATATCGTTTATATCATTAAAATCACGATACACATAATTGTCATTATGCGTCGGGTAATTCACTGTATCTAAAATTTTTGTTAGCATAATAACCTCTTTGTTTATTTATACTTTTAAATTATATATAAATTAAGGCAATATATTGAACTCATCAACTAACTTATCACAGTAATCACAACTATCACATAACCCGCCACAATTCAACTTAGTATTAGTCCAAGCATTCATTTTTCGTAAAGGTATGATATTCAAAAACTGATAATCAGGAAATCTATTAGTATCAAATTGCAATGTCTTTTCTTGGTTAAATATCATTTCGATAATGTTGATCGCATTACCAAAATTACCCGTCGACGGATTACGGCCTTGCAATTTAAAACAATCTATAACATCAATATATTTTTCATATTCTCTATATAAAGGTGGGATAGATGAAATTTTTAACAATCTTTCCATTTTACCCATTATTGTCGGCTTACAAAAATCAACTTCTACATCTTGCTTTCTAGAAATGTACTTATAGTGTTTCCGTTTATGTGGACAATCCGCATAACACATTTCAAAATTCACGACAACGCCCAATGTTAAGTTTTTAACCTTTTTCATTTCTGTGTAAATATCCAAATTCTGTATAATAGAATCATGAATATAAATCATATCGTAGTCATCATAATCACCTCGCATAACCTCATCAACTTTCGGATCACGTATAACCGTATTTTTTACATAGAAATGCTTTTTGAGTTCTTCAATATACACCTCATTTGGTAGCACTAATATATCAACTAAATCACTATAAGATATCAATTTATTAACACATTCCAAATCCAAATCTTCCT
>Ga0055584_100007130_pt1 | contig 10960 bp, 13 predicted proteins | sample OSDHelmetaG_FD_58716 | JGI IMG/M metagenome (GOLD analysis project Ga0055584, IMG submission 58716) | Pelagic marine sediment microbial communities from the LTER site Helgoland, North Sea, for post-phytoplankton bloom and carbon turnover... | ecosystem: Environmental > Aquatic > Marine >...
TATCCTTGAAATGCTAACTGAGTTAGTTTAAGATAGATTCTATGGTGAGAATTTTTTACCCAACTATGGATTTTTCTATTCTAAATATTATGGAACTATCCAGATTTAAACATAGAAATAGTGCTCAAATCTTAAGAATCTGGATCTATAGAATATCCTCATTTTCGATTGAAATAAGAAGTTCTTGATGTTTTTTTCTTAATAGACCATAGAAATAGAGCTGAGTTTTCATCCAATCATAACAAACATTAATATAATTTCTATATACTAGTATCGCTTCCAATGGATCTGTATTCTCACCTATAGTCACTTTATACTCACTAGTACGATTAAGCCTTTTCAGTTCATAGTAATCTGCCATTTTAAGGTGCTGGGTGTTTAATTGTCTTGCGGATTCACTGTCAATCTTATTTGTTAATTTGAAAAGTGAATTTAAATCCAAAAGGATAGATTTTACACTATCAGGTAGCAGTTTTAAATGCCCATTGGCAATAATCTCTCTATACGTATCATCTTTTAGAAAGTATGTTTGCCTTTGAATACCGATCAAATCTAATTTCTCTTTTGTTAATTTTTCAGATAATTGCAGAGAGAGAGAATCAAATTTTGATACATAGTTTTCAGCTCTTTTCATTAATTGATATAGTCCATCTAAATCAACTTTAGAATCTTTCTTTAGACTGACTAAATATGCTTGTTTTTGAATTCTATCTAATCTTTGATTATTCCAATTATTGACTTGCATAGCCAACAATATTCCAATCATTACCAGCAGAATTTCTCCAATTGCGTAAAACAAGTACTTTTTTGTAGATCCAGATTCGATCAAAGAACTTCTTATTTTTCGCAGCAGTGTGAACATGTTGATTCTTTTTGAAGTGTGAATATTCTCATATTTCTGATAAGAGTTAGACTAACTCCTGTCCTTTAAAGCTTCTCTGATATCCATCATAAGCTTATCACTTTCATTGAGATAATTTTCTATTCTATTTTTGATTCGATTTCTATATCCTATGACATTTGAAATCATTTCTTGAAAGTATAAATCTTGTTTCAACAGACTAAAGTCATGAGGGAGTTTTCCCCCATCCTTGAAATTTCTAAGGTAGTATTCTTGTAAGTTCTTATGAAAATTATACTCGGCAGCTGCAAATAATACTGGGAGTGTGGATTCAAATGCTTCAACTATTTTGAGTTTGAGATTGTCGGATTTTATAATGTTGTAACCAGTTAATTTGAGAGCTGTATACCCTGACTCTGAACATAATCCTGAAATATTTCCAACTCCAGTAAACCGAGCGCGAGAAAAATGAGTTCCAAGGGTGTCTGAAAATGGAATTTTACCATCCAGAGACATCAGTATAACTTGACTAGATTTCTGAAATTCATCGATCCAATATAATCTATCTGTAAGAACTTCTTTATTCTTTTCAAGTGACACTAAAATTTCATTTAAAACTTGTTTCTCTTTTATTCTGTCCTTCCTCCACTCGTTCCAATTATTGATTTGTAAAGCAATAAGAATTCCTATGACTACTAGGAAGATCTCTCCAAATGCATACAGAAGGTATCTACTTGTACTACCAGATTTTAAAAATGACATTCTTATTTTTCTTAGAAATGTGCGCATAATTTTTAATGAGAATTAATGTCTCTTTGATTCAGAATTGAAGCATTGCCTTTTTTTATGGATTCAGCATCTATGCCTCTGTTTTTAAGTTCTGCAACTATAAGTCGAGTAATAGACTCGTAATTGTCCTGAATATCAGTAGCCAATATCAATTGGATATAAAGGGTGTTTGCCATAGTGGATATGAAATTCTGATATCTGAAGTCAACTATTAGTTCTTTTATTAAAGAATCACGAAGAACCTCCATATCGTTAGGTAAGTAGTCTCCAGGCCATATGTCTCTGTGCGTTCCAGGATTTACAATGTTTCTAGGAATTCTGTCATTTTCGAATAAGAACAAATCATTCAATTCATCCTCAAACCTCTTTTCTCGCTGCACATATCGATTGACCAGAACAGGCCAATGATTCAATAGAAATTTCAATGAATCATTCTGAATTTTTTCAATACCTCCTGTACTTTGAAGGCTTTGTAAAACAGTATTTGTCGCTCCCCATGTTCCGGCAAAAGTATTAGGAGGATCAGCTTTTATTTTATCGTCAATAGAAATGTCATCGTTTGTAACCAATTCTAAATAAGCACGACATTCATCCTCTTGCTGCTGTTTGACATCCATTAGGAATGCCATTCTTTTTTGATTTTCATCAAATTCAAGTTTAAGGTTTATAAGGGCTTCATTCTCAGCTCTCCTGTCCTTTTTCGATTCATTCCAAAGATTGATCTGCAAGGCAATTAGGATTCCAATGACCACTAGAGCGATCTCACCAATAGCATAAAGTAGGTATTTTTTCACTGCACCTGATTCGATAAATGACTTTCTGATTTTTCTGAGGAAAGTGAGCATTCACTAAAGATAGTAAAGGAGTTTCAAGTCGAAAAAAATTATCCATTTTGAGCCATTATCCTAACCAGTTTATTTCTGGATAATTCCAAATTGATCCATTGATGAATTCATATCTGAACGCTATTATTTTATTCCTTCAAAAGGCCAACTACCTTGCAGTCATTCTTAATACAAAAAAATAATTATGACAGAAGTAATCGTAAGCAAAACAATCTCAGTACCAGCAGCTAAAGCATGGAATAAACTTTCATCTTTCAAAGGAATTGAGGCTTATTCTCCTATTGAAAAATCTATAACTAATGGTGAAGGAGCTGGAGCAACTCGTACATGTTACCTTCCAGAAGGGGTGGCCATTCATGAGGTCCTGAATTTTGTAGAAGATGACCGTATGGAGATGCAGTATGCCATTACAGATGGACCTTTCCCTATAGAAGGTTATGTGAGTACCATAAAAGTAAGTGCACAAGATGATAGAAATTGTAAGATCACTTGGGGATGTGAATTTGAATGCTCAGCAGAAGCGGAACCAGAGATGATAAAACTGTTTGAAGGATTCTATAATGTGATAATAGAATCTTTAGAAAACGTGATCAAAAGCGAAAATTAAGGATTTTATTCTTTTCAGATTATGGTTTGTTGAATTTTGATCTATTCATAGAAGACAACGCTTTACCACATTTTTAATAACTTGGTCGAGTGAGTCTATAACCACAAAGTAATTCGTGAGATACAAAGAATATAATGTAAATCGAGTTTTGGAAAAGTCCATTCCTCTCTTTTGGAACAAAGGGTTCAATGGGTGTTCTATTAATGAAATTGTAGAAACTACTGGAGTGAATCGATTTTCATTATATCACGAATTTTCGAATAAAGAAGGAATTTTGTATCAATCCTTGAAATTATATCGGGAGAGATATACTAAGGATCAATTGTCAATTCTTTCATCTGACGGAAACTTGGTTTCCATTTTGAAACGATTTTATCTATCATTCTTAGAAGAGACTAGACCTATCCTTGGATGTTATATCATTCATATAGGTACGGAGCTTGCTGACAGCGATAAAGAGGTCAATCAATTTGTCGATAATTTTTTGAATGAGATCAAAAATATGTTTGTCGCATTGTTAACAAAGAACAATTACGAAAATCAAGATGCAGCTGTACGAGCTCGACATTTGTTGGGCTTGTACTGTACATCTATGAGTTTCTGCCTCATTCATACACCCGCTGAACGAGAAAAGTATATTCAAAACGGAATTAAAGTAATTACATCATAACATGGCCAGAGTACTTAATAACAGCTATGAAGAGTTAGTAGAGAAAGCCCAGGAATTGTTTTGGCTGAAGGGTTTTAAAGGAGTGTCAGTCAAAGAACTGTCTGAATATCTCAGCATTAGCCCATCTACTATCTATAACAAGTACTCTAAAGACGACTTGTTTCTGGATTCTCTAGATTATTATACATCTAACTATTCTGATCCTTTTTTAAGTCAGCTCAGAGAGACGACTGAAGGTCTGGATTCTCTCAAAGATTTTTTTTACACGCTTATTGATGCATTACTGGACAAAACCTTCCCAAGGAACTGTCTCATGGTCAATACAGTGGTAGAATTAAGAAATGAAAATGACAATGTTGTTAAGCGCTATGATGATTATATGACTGTTTTAGAAGACAGCTATAAAGTGGTTCTGGAGAAAGCACATGCTCTAGGTCAGATAAAAGATAGAAATAAAATTGACGATTATGCTCAATATCTCTTAGGCGTAATATTTAGTTTGAGTATCTTATACAAACTGAAGCCGAAAGAGGAATTACGGCAGTATATTGATGAAGAAATGTCCTTTATTAATTAGTAAATCACTTTGAAGTACTAGGAATAATCGAAATACAAAAAGTCAATTCAATTAAGAATTATTGATATTCTCATTTTAAGAAGTTGGATTAGAGTCTCTATTTAGAGTTGACCTAGAAAATTCATCGAATAACATAATATTCAATGCAATCAATAGCAGCGCATAAATGAAGTCCTCTATGGGGATTGTGATTATTCTAATACCCAGATTTTCAAAGTCATTATACCACACTATAGGATTTTCTAATAATGAGCCGGTTAGAAGGCCATTGCTCAGAATGAAAAAAGGAATTATGCTAAAATAGGTAAAGTATAAAAACCCCATATTTACTTTCTTCCAAAGACAAAATATAAGCATAGAAAATGTAAATAGCCCTGTATAAAAAGTATACAACTTGTCCCAACCTTCGATGATAAAAAGCAATGATATCAGGAGAAAAATAAAAGTGATGGTTTTGTGCACTTTTCCTAATGGGTTATTGGGAAATAGATACTTAAAAGCAAAATAGGTAAATACACAGGCATATGGTATACAAATGAAAAAGAGTATTTCTTCTATTGGAAGATTTAAAAAGTGAACTCCAGTCAAATAATCAGAATTGAATCCCCATATCCCTTGCGCAGTAAATATACTGTCCCATATCACAAACGGTATTAACACTGCCGAACAGGAAAAGAAAAAGGCTTTCCAGTACTTATAAAATGGTCGAGGAGAATAAAAGCTTGCAATAAAAGGGATGATGAGACATCCCAAATCTATAATGAGATATCCGAATTGTCTCATTTCTTATAGTAATCTTGAAAGTATTTAAGAGGTACATAGAGCATACCAAAACATTCACCATCCTCCTTGCCCAGATGTTTGTGATGTACTTTATGTCCTTTGCGTAACCCTTTTAGATAGGGTGATCTGATATTAGTAAACCAACTAAACCTTCTATGAATAATAACATCATGAACTAAGAAGTAGGCAATTCCATAGAACAATATACCTAAGCCAATAAAAAATTTATAATTCAAGTTGGGATCTACTCCATAATAGAAAAACATAATACTAGGGACGGCAAAAATCACAAAAAAGAGATCGTTCTTTTCGAATATTCCATTATATCTCGGTTGGTGATGATCTTCATGTAGGTACCATAGAAAACCATGCATCACGTACCTGTGAGTACACCATGTAACAATTTCCATAAAAAGAAAAATCGCTATTGTTACTGCAAAAAAAGCAAGATATTCCATCATTTAAAGTTTATAAAGCATTTATCTGGTACCTGATGTACGCTTTATTGAGTAAGTATAATTTTATATAATTCGGTATTCTCGTTCTTTTATTTAGCACTTGTTCTGCAGGATTAACAGATATTTTATTTAGTAACGAAAGATAGTATTTATAAGCTACATATACACCTAGTCTACAGTTAGAAGGAAGCTGCTTGATCCCTATCACGGCGTGATTAAAATCTTCTTTAATGTCTTCTATAATTAATCTTTTTTGTTCTTCAGAGAAACAATCAAATTTGACCTCTGGGAAGTATGAGCGACCCAAATGGTCCTTATCATGTTTAATATCTCTCAGAAAGTTAACTTTTTGAAATGCAGACCCAAGCTTCATAGCATATGGACTTAGCCTTTGGTATTCTTTCTCATCTCCCTTTACAAATACTTTCAAACACATTAACCCAACTACATCCGCTGATCCATAGATGTATTTTTCTAACTCCTCTTTATTTAAGTAAGTACTTTTTTCTAGATCCATTTTCATGCTTTCCAGAAAACTATTTACAAGAGGATGAAGTCCAAATTTATTTACTACTTCTTGAAATGAGTTTAAAATTGGATTCAGGCTGATTTTCTCTTTTATTGCATACTCATAATCTTGTATAAATTTGGTTAACAATTTACTTTGATTATAGTCATTGAACGTGTCGACTATTTCATCAGCATATCTGACAAATCCATATATGGCATAAATTGAGGGCCTAGTTTTAGAATCAAATAGGTATATACCGGTAGAAAATGAAGTGCTATATTCATTAGTGATAAGCTTACTTATCTTATAACTCGACTGATCAAATATCTCTTTCATGATATTTATGGATTAGTTCACTGACTATTTTACCCGAGATTATACTTGGTGGCACCCCAGGGCCAGGTACGGTCAATTGTCCTGCAAAATATAAATTTTTAAGTTTTTTACTACGGAGTTTCGGTCTTAATATATGTGTTTGCCATATCGTGTTTGCTAATCCGTATGCATTTCCTTTATAAGAATTATAGTCTGATACAAATTCCTTTATGCAATAACTTTCTTGGAATAAGATTTTGTTTTTCAATTTTTGATGAGTCATAGTTTCTATTCGGTCTATGATTATATCAAAATACTTTTTTCTAATTTCTGGCGTGTCTTCAAGATCAGGTGCTATAGGAATAAGGAAAACACCAGATTCCTTACCCGTTGGAGACATTAGGCTATCTGTAATTCCTGGAAAACTGGCATAGAAAAGCGGCTTTTCAGGCCACCTCATATTATCATAAATAGCATCGGCATGAGGACCGAAATCTGTATCAAAAAACAAGGTATGGTGTGACACATTCTTCAGTTTTTTATCAAAGCCAACATAAAAAAGCAAAGCAGAAGGAGCAAAGGTTTTTTTATTCCAATAATTTGGAGAATATGATCTGAATTTTTTATCCAAAAGACTTTCTGTATGTGCATAATCTGCTCCACTTAAGAGAATATCACATTCAAATTCTCCTTTATTAGTTCGGACCTTTTGAACGTGGTTGCCTTCAACTATAATTGACTCAACTGAAATGTTATTTTCAATTCTCACATCTAGATCTTTAGCGAGATTTACAAAAGCCTCAACAACCTTGTACATTCCGCCTTCAGGATGCCATGTGCCAAGAGCAAAATCTGCATAATTCATGAAGTTGTAAAAAGCCGGAGTATTGCTAGGCTTTGCCCCCAAAAACAAAACTGGGAATTCCATTATTTTGATCAGTCTTGGATCTCTAAAGTATTGTGACACTTGAAATTTTATACTCTTAAAAAAAAGAGGCAATCTTTTTAATGTTTTCAGTGCTATAATCTCAAAAATATTCTCTCCTGGTTTGTAGACTAAATCATTAATTGCGATGTTATAATTTTCCGCCGCATTATCTATGAATTTGGCTAATTTTTGAGAACTCCCTTTTTCTATTTTTTCAAACTCTTCCTTAATCTCCTCTAGATTGTCTGGAATTGATATACTATCATTTTTCCCAAAATACACTTGATACGCTGGGTTTAACTTTTTAAGAGCATAGTAATCGTTTACATTTTTTCCAAAATCATTAAAAAAGGACTCAAAAACATCTGGCATCCAATAAAATGTGGGTCCTATATCAAAGGTAAATCCATCTCTTTTCATCTGTCGTGCACGGCCACCAAGTTGTTCGTTTTTTTCAAGTATTTGAACCTCATATCCTTTCTTTGCCAGATAGCATGCAGCAGATAATGAAGAAAATCCAGCACCAATTATTATTACTTTTTGTTTCAAAATGAAATCATATTTACGCTTAGAAAAATTAGCATGTCACTCTGAAACTTTAAGTTGTTCAATTTGTTTGAGTACTTCATCTGCTTGAGTATACTTTTCATCACTTTTTGTTCTATTAGAAGATGATAATTCAAAAGCTTCTTTTTGAAGCTTTTGATATTTTTCATTTAGAAGTTCTAGTTTTGATTTCTTCTTTAGAAAATTGAACATACTATTATTTTATTTTTCTTGGTAATAGATCAAAATTTGACATTATCTTATTCTTAGACAAAAGACAAGATTAAATGTTTAATAAAACGATAATATGTTGAACAAAAAAAAAACTTTATTACTTTCCCCTTCAAAGAAATAATGAATTATTGTTCATTAATTGAACTTATGGTTTCTAGATATACCAGCTCATCAGTACCGCTTCATTTCTATTTCCAACAATTCTATAGATTCATGCATATCCCTAAGAATTTGTTCTTGCCATCTTATCATTGCTTTACGAAATATCTGCTGTTGTTCAAGAATGGATCTAAATTTATGATCATTGATTAATTCAGTAGGATCGATTGGAACAAATTCACTTCCAGATTCACCTATTCTTCGTTTAAAATGATCAAACAAATATGGTCCTGCCACAGAATTGTAGAAAGCGTTTCTATTCTCATTTGTCTTGGCATATATCTTATGCCACCGTTCATACATATCAGAAATATGATCAACAGTTTTCTGACTTTCTATGAAATTTAAGCCATATCCTTTTATGGTTTCAAAAGCAGTAATATTCAGTTCGTGATACCATCCTCTCAAAGCCTTGTGAAAGTCTCTATTAAGCGATTTTGAATAGGGTAGACTGTTCTCTAAAAAATTGACAATCACATAGTAAATCGAGTCTCCTTCATGATTTTGACTAAGAATGTAATTCCAATCATGCAGATCATTTTGAATTGAATTACTCAACCCTTGAAGAAGTCGCAATTCATATTGATCAGTCTTGCTTTTTTCATTCCAATTGTTGATTTGAAGAGCAATTAGAATTCCTATTACCACAAGGGCTATTTCTCCTAAAGCATAAAGGAGGTACTTTCTTTTTGAACCAGAATCTATTAGAGATTTCCTTATTTTTCTTAGAAAAGTGAACATTTGTTAGAAGGTGCTGACATTGTGCAACAATCATCATTAAAGATAATAAAGTAGATTGAGGTACTGGATTCTATTTCACATTTGAAATGCATCTTAATTTAATCAAGGTCCTTATTTTGGGCTAGTGAGGAGAGATGATAAAAAGATTCCAAAACATCTTAGCTAAAATTGATCACACTAGCTTTTTATGATCATAAAGTAAAATCATAATTTACACTTCGAATGAGCGAAATACAATTGTCAAATTTTAGATGGGTTTTAGTGGAAGGATTTCCTCTACTGTTCAGTTTGTTTTGTTTTGTTTTATTACTTGTTTTAATAGTAATATCGTTTCGGTATCGTTTACAAAATTTGAAAAGCAGTAGGGTGGAATTGAGCCAACAAGAGGCCATGACACGTCAGAACTGGGCATACAAACGAGGTGGTGCTTGGCTATTGATACTAGGGGCAGCAGGTGGATTTTTGCCTTCTCTGTTTATTCTTATGACTAAAAATCAGGTTTGGTCTGTCAATGAACAGGGCCCTCATCCCAGTGTAGATGCGTCTTTACTCCTCCACATCCCGATTGCTGTCATTTGGATTTCATTGGTAGGTGTTCAACTATGGTCTGGGGATAAGAGTGATCGAAGAATTTTACATCGCTATGTAGGATGGGTTGCTTTATTAGCAGGGATATTAGGTATTGGATTGATTGGTGGATGGATATGGCCTTTACTTAACGATTTTAGTGGTGGACTATCTAGCCCTACAGCAGGAGCCGGAATTTATACAATGATAACCGGATTAGGAGTAGGAGTTAATGGTATTCTTACTATCATTTATGCTAGACGAAAGAACTTTGCGGCGCATAAGGACCATGCTTTGATGACCTTGTTTTGGACAATGGACCCTGGACTGCATCGATTGAATATGTGGCTAATGAGAGTGATAGGAGGTGATTACTGGGCACCTGAAAATACAGCGGAATTGGGAATTGCCATTGCCAAGTTGCCAGCAAATGTCGGTCTCATTATTTGGGCTTTGACAATGGCATGGTATGCAGGCCGGCTGAATAAAACAATAATTTATAATGTAGCAGGCCAATATTTCCTTTGGATACTTGGCACCTTTGCGCTTATTCAGGTTTTTATGCACAACACTATGGCCATAGTTATAGCGGCCACTTCCGTCATTTTAGGAGCAGTGGTACTTTTAAGTTGTCGAAATTTATAAACAACAATTCAATTTCCTTCAGATTAAAAATTTGACTTTTAATATAACTTAAAAATTCTTTAGTAATTCCGAGATATGATGCAATCATATACTGAGGGAAGCGCTGGATAAACTCAAGATATTCTTCCTGCATTAATAAATATCTTTCTTGAGCAGAAAGTGATTAATTTCTTACTAAGTTTTTTTGAGTAAATACATAATCATTTTGGACGATTAGTCTAAAAAAAGCTTTTCAATTTAGGCACAACTCGGTATAGCTTTTCAAGGTCTTCCTGAAGTATTTGAATTACTTCTGTGTTTTCTAGGCATTGCACGTCAAAGTCTACAGGTTTTTGACTGATAAGACAGCCTAAGTCAGCTACCCACCAATGTTCTATACCAAATGCGATAATATGTCTACCACCATCATTGTCTTAAAAAAAGGTTCGTACTTTTCCCGATATTATATAAGTATTCCATCTAGATACATCGTCATTCTGAGATATGTATTTTCCTTTGAAGTATTATCTAAATTTTAACTTGGAAGAGATACTAGACTTTTCCTCTTTAGTAAGTTCAATATTCAAAAAATCTATTCATAAAGTAAAAGATGGATCATGAATATGAATGCCTGTCTATTTATGTTAAAAGATGCACTGAATAGATAAATTCTAGGTGTAGATGGTTTCCCCTCTTATTTGATATGTTTTGTACAATGGTTTAGGAACATCAGACATTGTGAAGTTTTTAGGGTTTTCTTCATAT
>Ga0055584_100007132_pt1 | contig 10958 bp, 9 predicted proteins | sample OSDHelmetaG_FD_58716 | JGI IMG/M metagenome (GOLD analysis project Ga0055584, IMG submission 58716) | Pelagic marine sediment microbial communities from the LTER site Helgoland, North Sea, for post-phytoplankton bloom and carbon turnover... | ecosystem: Environmental > Aquatic > Marine >...
AAGGCGCGCCTGGTGAAGATATGTTTCAAGCCTGCGGTTTTTGTCATGGCAATCAAGGGCAGGGCCGTCAGCGATTGGACGCACCACCAATTGCGGCACTACCGGCATGGTATGTGGAAAGACAGATGCATAATTTCATTGACGAGATTCGTGGCAACCACCCTGATGATCTTCCAGGGCATCAAATGAATCTGATTACACCGATGTTTCGCAATGATGCCACGATTAAAAATGTCGCTGCCTATATTGAAACTTTGGAACCTGGCGGCCCCCCCATGACTATAGGCCCACCTGGAAACCAGCGCATCGAGCCTCGTGAACGCCCGTTTGACTGGATATCTGACTATGCTTTCTTGAACGTAGAGCTCACTGCCGGGGATCCGGAGAGTGGTGGCATCATATATCAGCAGAACTGCGTGGCTTGTCATGGGCGTGCAGCTGAGGGTAATAAAGGACTGGGTTCTCCACCACTGATTAATCTGGCCGATTGGTATGTAGCGCGGCAAATGCAATATTTTCGTGATGGTGTGCGTGGAACTGAGTCCGGAGATATTTATGGAGCACAAATGGTTCCTTTTGCGAAGCTGTTAACTGATGAACAACAAATAGCCGACGTTACTGCCTATATAAAAACTTTAGCACCCTGATCTTGGCAGCACTGAGCCATGACTGTGATTAAGGTGTTAGAAGTACAGAAAATATTATTATGAGGATTACTCAATGAACAAAACAGCTTTGCTGGCTGGCAGTCTTATAATTATTGCGTTTATGCATTCTGCAAACGCGTTGACCAAGGCTGAAATCAAACTAATCGATCCACTGGAAGAAGAAAGAGGCTGGTGTGTAGACTTATTTGCACACCTTACCGGAGGCTTGCCGATAGGCGGGTTTCAGGGGCACAATTGCTTTTTGTATATGGGTAACGGCCCGACTGAGGATCAAGGGTTTGACTCAGAGTTTTATGTCTCAAATAATGAGTTGCGCTTGTGGTATTTTGATCTGTGTATGACGCTTAATGATCCAAATCCCGGATCATTTGTTGCAACCGAACCGTGCGTGGACGCAACTACGCAAAAATTCGAATGGAAAGCGGGTGGTGAAATTGTACCGCTAGCTGCGCCTGATTTATGTCTAACTCTCGGTTCCAGAGCAGTTACCGGTGGCGGCGGAGACCCCATTCATCTTATAAAGCGCTTGTCATTTGAGTCTTGCGACCCGGAGATAGCCATCCGCCAGCGATGGGAGTGGCGTAGCGACTATGAGGAATCAGTGCCAACAATGGAGCGTCCGTACAACTAGGTTTTTTAGGCGCTAGTAGTGGGTTGGTGCTAGTGTTTGCTGATTGTTTAGCTAATTAGTTAATTGGTAAGTTGAATTTCGTAAAAATACTGAACAAATTACTCGGGGTATGAACATGAGCAACCTTGTTTCGAGACGCGCTTTTCTTGGTTTTCTTGCCGCTAGTCCGGCACTTACTCCCGCGAGTCGTGCGTTCGCTCAACTTGCTGCGGACGACGAATCTTTACTCAAAGATGTTGATGACGCGTTTAACGTTTTTGATTTTGAGCCATTAACTCGAAACAAACTGACGGATGCCCATTTTACCTATATGGCGATGGGGGTAGATGGAGGTGCGACATTACAGGCAAATCGAGAAGGGTTTAACAAACTTCAGATTCGTTCTCGTCGTTTAGTCAATGTACGTGAGCTTGATACAGAAATAGAGCTCTTCGGTACACGTCACGCCTCGCCGGTGGTTATATCGCCCTGCGGGACCCACAAAATGTTTCATCCAGAGGGTGAGTTGGCGGTCGCCAGGGCCTCTGCTAGTCGGAACTGTTTGCAGATGCTTTCTACGGTTTCCACGACAAGTGTTGAAGACGTGAATCAAGCTAGGGGCGCTCCGGTATGGTATCAATTGTACCCAACTGAAGATTGGAGTATTACCCAAGCGCTGGTAAAGCGTGCCGAAGAATCCGGCTGCCCGGTGCTTGTTGTTACCGTTGATCTGCCCAATAGCAATAGAGAGGCACTGGATCGATTTAAGCGCTCCAGTAATGCTGCATGTCAGCAGTGCCATGAACCGGGTATTGAAGGGGCTATGGCGCATAAGCCAATGTTCGATAATCTGGACTTGTCTGGTATTAGTAGTGTCCGGGCACCACATATGGATTGGATGTTTATTGAACAGCTTAGAAAACTGACTTCAATGAAGATCGTTTTAAAAGGCATTGTCACGCACGAGGATGCACGCTTGGCTGTGGAGAATGGTATTGACGGACTGGTTGTGTCTAATCACGGAGGCAGGGCAATTGAGAGCCGAAGGGCGACCATGGATTCGTTGCCTGAGGTTGTCGATGCAATTGCAGGTCGTATGACGGTACTGGTCGATAGTGGGGTGAGACGGGGTAGTGATGTATTTAAAGCACTTGCCGTTGGTGCGGATGCAGTGTGTATTGGTCGCCCTTATCTGTGGGGTTTGACTGCATTTGGTCAGGTGGGCGTGGAGAAGGTGCTGGATATTCTCAATCGGGAACTACAGATAATGATGCAAGAAGCAGGGACGCCGACCTTGGCCGATATTACTCGCAATTCCTTGGTGTAATACACAGTTTAAAGTCAGGCACAACCGCGTGGCTTAGGTTTAGTACTGTTATAGATTGGATGAATTGAGGAAAAAATTTATAGAAGTGAAGGTTTAATCAACGGGTAGGAATCGGTTAAACTTACGCCCAACCTGCAATTCTTTTCGGAGATATCGTCATCAATAAGTTAGTTTTGTGTGTATTTTTAATCTTCACGCCTGTATTACACGCGCATCATAGTGATGTCGGTATTGATATGGATTCTATTTTGGCGTTTGAAGGGAAGGTATTAGATTTCAATTGGCGAAACCCTCATGTCTACATGATCATTGAGACTACAAATGAGCAACAGGAGCTTGTCGAGTGGGAAGTTCAATTAGGCTCTGTAAGCACTTCGATAAGAAGAGGCTGGAGTAAAGATTCTGTTAAGCCAGGTGATGAGGTGACTATAAGAGTGCACCCGAAAAATAATGGTCAACGATACGGAATAATGGAAACTCTCGATATCGATGGCCAGCATAGGCTTACGTCAAACATAGCAGTGCCTGATGGGAGTGCGGTTAGTACCAGTGTTGCTGGAAAATGGATTGCCGATGAATCGTCGTTCCCAGATTACCCAGGTGGTTTTGATGGTTTGTTTAGGGCCTTGTTGCCGCTGAATGATAAAGCCAAACAAGCTGCGACTGATTTTGACCCACTATCTAGTGACAACCCAAATGCACAATGCCTGGGGCGTCCCACACCAGGTGCGTTTGTTTCTACAAATCTCTACTTAATGGAAATTGTAGTCTTAGAGGATGAGGAAATAGTAATGATCAATAGTGAGCGCGATGCCGAAGAACGCACGGTCTATATGGATGGTCGCCCTCATCCAGATCAACAAACCTTATTTCCGAAGGGCCATTCTATCGGCCGGTGGGAAGACGATACTTTAGTGGTGGATACGACTAATTTTACTTTTCACAGATCGCCTTATCAATTTGGCGTGCCATCGAGTACTCAAAAACACGTGGTTGAGCGTTACCGTTTAGGTGAAGACGGTACTCGTCTTGAAGCAGAATTTACTTTGGAAGACCCGGAGTATTTGACTGGATCGATGTCTCATTCGCGAACTATGCTCTACTCTCCAGAATTGAAGATGTATATGAACAATTGTGAGCTTGAGTCAGCGAGTCAATTTTTACGGTCGCGGTAGTACGCAGTTAGTTAGATGTGATTGGGCGGTTGTGAGGCTACAGGGGATACTAGAGGGGATACGACAGGGAAGGAATAATGCAGTGGTTTGTCTAGCTGGGTTGCTTACCTAACGCTAAGATTATTGCGTTCCGGCATTCGAGCAGTGCTTGGCTAACGACGGACTCAACTTGAGAAAATCGATGTGCGGGTATTGGAACTGATAACGCCAAAACTTGGCCAAAGGGGTCTTTAAAAGAAGTGCCCACTGCACATATGCCCTCTGTATGCTCTTCTCGATCTACTGCAATTAAGTTCTGTTGGAAATCTTCAATTTCTGTGATTAACCCAATTACATCCGTAATAGTGTTGGGTGTGAATTTTTCTAATTTGGTCTTTAGGTATTTATCAAGCTCAGGTTCTGCCATCGTTGCCATTAGCGCTTTACCATTCGCAGTGCAATGTAATGGAAAAGCATCACCAATATGCGATACAGCCTGTAAACGACGATTTCGAGCTGCCACCTGATTTATAAACACTGCTCGTTTGCCCTTAAGTACCGATAAATCAACGGTTTCCTCAATCAGACGAGAAAGGTCCTGCATGTAAGGTTTGAGTAGCTCGCCAACGTCAATATTTGCGGAAGCGGCCAGTCTTATTAGGGAAGGGCCAAGTTTTACCCTGGCATTTGGTGTTGCTGCAATTAGAAGTTGCTCATCAACCAGAGCGCCGACTATGCGTTGCACAGTAGACCTTGCCAGGCCAACCTTGTCTGCAATTTCCCGTAAGCTGAGACCATCCGGTTCTCCTTCCAGAGATCGGAGAACTTTGGCAGCACGAGCAATCACCTGAATTCCGCGCGTTCCGGTATTTTTGGTGGTACTAGCCATGCATAAGCCGTTAAACTTCTATGCTATCTATATCGATAACACCTATATAGGTGCTGTCTGGAAGTTCAACATCCAATTTCTTGACGACTTTTCCATTATGTTCTACTTCAAGTGTGATTGAGTCTTCATTAGGATAAATCTCTTTTATTTTGAATTCGCCAAAGCCATCGGTTGTGGCGCCACCAATTGATTCGCCATTGCGAATCGCGTTGACAGTGACACCTTCAAGGCACTCTTCTCGGTCTTGCACTTTGGTTACCACAGTACCGGCAATAAAGCATGCTTCAAACAAATGGTTATTCTTGTAGTAAACCCGTGGCTTAGCTCCTAACTTAGGTTCCAGAGTGGTTAGGTTTTCTTCTTTGGCTATTTGCTGCATCTTTTTATCGCTTACTTTTACTGATTTTAGAACGTCAGTAGGGCAAGCCATTTCTATTTTTGTTTTTTCCCAGCCCTGATCAAGTAAATGAGCATCAAATGGCCACGCTTGTGGGATCTGTTCCTCTTCATTCCAGTAAATTGCGCCATACGGGCAAGCATCGACAATTTGCTTTTGACCTTTTGATTTTTCTGGATCAATAATAACGATGCCGTCGTCCCGTTTTTTGATTGCATCACCGGTTGCTGCCTTCATGCACGGTGCGTCATCGCAGTGGTTGCACATGACCGGGCGGAAATTTGTTTCAACTATTGGCCACTTACCGGCTTCACGGTACTCCATATCAACCCAAGAATGTCCGTGCAGGGGCTGTGGGGCAGTGTAGCCTTTGTGTTCTTGTGCCACATATTCATCTTTGGTTGTAATGAAGCAGTTGTAGCAATTGTGGCAACGAGCAACGTCAACAATCATATTCCACTTTTTCATGCTTCGGCCTCCGCGGTTTTATTATGCGGACTTGCGTCCGCTGAATAGAGTTTAAATTCGATGAGGCAGGCATTAGGTGCCATGGCAGATGACTTTTTGGATTGTGAACGTTGGTTGGTTAATTGATTTACACAGCCACCACGATCGGTTGATTTACCCGGTTCGCCGACGGGTTCATAAATCGCCGAAGATTCGTAAGCTTGTACAACCCCTGGCCTTACGCGTTCGGTTAGATAGGCTGCGCAAATAACAGATCCGCGATCGTTGTGTAACACTATTAAATCGCTGTGCTTAACGCCACGAGCTTTAGCGTCGGATTTGTTGACTCGAGCAATCCAGTAGTAGTGCCCATCGATCAGCATACGGTGATCGCGTATATCGTTAATCGTGCTGTCTTTACCATCACCTAATGTATGAAAGCTGTATCTAGCGTGCGATGAAATCAACTGCAGCGGAAATTTCTTGTATAGATCCGATGTTTGGGTGCCTTCCCAGCTGGGCATGTATTTATTCAACGGTGGGCGATCCGGGTCGTCAAATTTCTTTAAGGATTCCGGAATAAACTCAATTTTGCCGGATTGGGTCTGCAAACCTTTCTGAAACTCTTCGCTGTAATCAGCTGGCAGCGGATGTGGTTCAGGAACGTCTTTTTTTCGTCCTTCGTAGAACCACTTGAAAGCGGTTGGTGCACGAGCTTCGGGTTCATCAGGCGGCACAGCGTAGTAACCTTTTTTAAGGAATTTTTTCCATGAGATCATTTTGGATACGTCAGAGGCATCAAAAATACGCTTTGCCCAATCCAGTTCTGTACAGCCTTCAGAGAAATACAAACCGAGTCCCATCCGATTGGCCAATTCAAAAAATATTTGGTAATCGGATTTTGACTCCCCGGCAGGTTCCTGACATTTTGCCTGCAATGTCACCATGCGGTGATTTACCTGGTTGTAGAATTGATGCCCGTATCCTCCAGCTGATGCCCATTCGCCTATGTCCCAACGCTCAAAGTTGGTGCATGCGGGTAAAATGATATCGGCGAATTTTGTCTCGCCTTCGAACCAAATTGATTGGCTTACTACAAATGGCAGGTTTTCAGATTGATACATCTGAATCCATCGATTGGAGTTATTCATCGTGCCGATAGAGGCGCCACCGTATTTGTAGAGTATTTGAATCTTGGAATGACCGGGGGCAGGGTATTTGAACGACGAGAACTGACCATGCATTGACGTAGGGTCGGTCATATATCCTTCAGCTTCACCGTTTAAAATAGCGTCTGGCAGTTGCAGGCGAGATACCATTTGTTTACAGTTATTCATGCTCATAACGTGTGGCATGCGTGGGTAGGTTACCAATGCGCCACCTGTATGAGTGAGATCACCGGAAATACCACCTTCGGCATAGCCCGGGAACCAGAACGTATAGTCGTGAGGGGCCCCTTGTTGCAGATTCCCAAAATTAGTCCCTGGTCTTCCCAAACCTTGCATGGCCATCAATATGACCATCATTCGGGCCCATTGCGTGCCGGTCGCGGTGCGGCAAGCACCACCAAAACCTCCGCCTAGTCCACCAGCGCCAAGGTAGGTTTTCTTTTTACCCCATTCACGGGCGAGCGCACGAATATCGCGGGCGGGAATACCGGTTTCCAAAGAGGCCCATTCTGGTGATTTCGGAGTGCCATCTTCCTTACCCATAATATGCGCGGCCCATTCATCGAAACCTGTCGTACGGTTTTCAACAAAATCTTTGTCGTACAGGTCTTCTTCAATCCAAACATGACATAGCGCTTGCGCAAGTGCTGGGTCGGTACCAGGTTTTGGTGCAATCCATTTTCCGCCAAAAAAGCCGGCGGTTTGATTCCAATGCGGGTCAATATGCACCATTTTGATGCCGAGTTCTTTCGCCCATAGTCGGCGTATAGTGCCTTCATAGCCCGCATACAAACCATTGGTTGCTTCCGGGTCGCTGGACCAAAATACGATCATTTCAGCATTTTTAAGGCAATCTTCAACCTGACCAAAGGGCTCAGGGCTGCCAAGACGCATGCTATGACCGTAATGATGCACACCACCCCAATACCAGCCTTCCCAGCTATCCGGGTTATGCATAACTCGGGTAAAGCCGATGCCGTTGAAAAAGCGCAGCATTGAGCTTAGGTAATAACCTACATTGCCCCAGTTGTGATGGGATCCATGACTTAGTGCGATAGCACCTGGGCCACAATCTCGTTTAACGCGTTTGAACTCGCCTGAGACTATGTCCAGTGCCTCATCCCAGCTAATTCTTTCGTATCCCGATTTGCCCCGGTTTTGAGGGTTTCGTTCCCCATTTGGATCGAAATCTACACGCTTCATCGGGTACAGGTTTCGTTCCTTTGAGTTAATCATTGATTTCCAGCCAAGAGAGTAGGCTGGAACCGTGGCTCGTCGCGGTGGCGTGAATGTCTTACCCCGAGCGTGAATACTCCACGAGGGAGCATCTTTGTCATCGAGTTCGATCGGTGTTGTTCGAACGATTTTGCCGTCCTTAACATAGACGTACACAGGACCACCATTTGTATTGTTGACCAGCCGCGTTTCACCATTCGGCATTTTCTGACCGATTTTCCAGCCTGCGGAGAGCATTTTTCCTAACGTGATCATCCACCAACAAACTAATGTATCTTCGCCTGTGGCACTCATTTGGAAGTTTTTACCGGCGTGGACTAATTCACCATAGTCTTTGGGAGGCGTGAGAACTCGATGTGCAATACGCCGATTCTTGAACTGCATGGTGACGTCTGGCTTGGGATGAATTGCTGCCTTGGTAGATATCTTGCCGTCTTCAATAATGTAATAACGGCCAACTTTGTTATTTTCTAGTTTGATTTGCACAACCATGTTGTGCTCTTTCAAGTGTTTCCTGAAGTCAGGGTAGAGCAGGGCGATGAATCGCAAGGCGAGGGCAATTCCGTATAGCAGGGTATACAAGTACATCTGATCAAATTCTCCAGTTTGGGCGCTTGATAAAGCGTTTGGTACTATTCAGTAGGTAACTACCTGGGCGACGTCAAAGGTTCTTAATCGTCGGTTTTTGTTTGCCTGTCTTCTTTGTCTAGTCGACAGTAGCCAATAAGAGCGAATACACCGAACACCACCATCGATGCAACTACGCCATACATCCAAAGTCTTGTGACTGCTAATTCATCCATCGTTTACTCCGTTCCTGTCGGTTTGTTTGCGTTTGATCGTTTGTCGAAAAAACGAGAAATTCCCCAGCCGACAATTATGATTGTGAAGATGAGAATCAAAGAATTAAAAAATATATTCCAAAACATAGTTTCTTCTCCTGCTCAGCTAAGCGCTGGCATTCGTAGATTGATTTTTTAGTCGAGTCTGGTATTCAGCGCTACTAAAAAAACCGGGTTTACCTTTGACGATGAGATTACCGAAAATACTGACAAATAAAGTGACTGCCAGGGTGACATAGGGGTTGAGGCCATCTTGCATATTCAGAATCGTTGGCAGAGAGGTGAACGACCAAAGTGAGTTTGCAATCCAGGCAGCGACTAAGGTGCTTATTGCTACTGCGCTACTGCGCTTCCAATATAAGCCGAACACTACTACCCAAAAAACCGGTACTAGCCAGGAGAATAGCCAATTCATCGCGGCAAGAATTGGCGGTAAAAATGCAGCAACAGACATGGCGACAATAGCGAGTCCGACGATCAGAATACGCATTACTCTGGTCAGCTCTGCTTCCGAGGCATTGGGCCGATACAGGTTTTTATAAATATCAATGGTAACAATCGTTGCTGGTGCCAGGCTGGTCATCGCAAACGTAGATAAGATAGCGGCCAAAAACGATGCTAGTAGTACCGCCGCGAGCCAGGTAGGCAGATAGTTGATAAGCATGGTAGTCGCGGCTACTTTAGGCCCTAAAGCAGCAAACTCGGGGATTGTTTTTGCGGTTAGGCCAATAACCACGGCAAACACACCAAACATTCCGTTTAGAGGAGCTGCTATCCAGAGCGCTTTGCGAATAGTTTTCTCGCTGGCAGCAGACATACAAGGCTGCATTAGCATTTGGTTGATACTTTGGCTAAACACAACCGCAATAACTGAACCGACTGCAAAGGCAAAAAATATTTCCGGTGTGCCGTATATGCTGAGCATAAAGTCATTGCCAGAAGAGGTGTAATACTCTGCAACTGAACTATAGTTCCCGCCAGGTAGTCTGAAGGCTAGAAAGATGGTTGCGAGGATTAAGCCTACGTACATAACGACGGCATTAACCAAGTTTAGCCAGCCAATCTCTTTCATGCCCGCTAGTACCACATAGAATATCCCTAATATGCCTCCTACAACCGCACCATTTTTAATAGTCCAGCCAGTCATGGATGAAATAATAATACCGATACCTTGAGTCTCAATGGTCAGAATTCCGAATATGACTCCTGCCATGGTGCAAGAAACAAGTAGCCTTGTGCCGCGGCCATAAAGCATATCCAATATCTCAGGGACGGTGGTCAAGCCTAAACGGCGCACCCATAGACCGGTGGAAAGGCAAACCAGAACTAGTAAGATGACATGGGCGATGCTAAACCACACGGCTGCAGCGCCAAACACCCATGCCATTTCGAATACGCCTAGAATATGCGCTGTACCTAGTACAGTGAGGGCCAAAGTGATTGCAACTACCGGAACAGGCAAATCGCGTCCCGCTAATGCAAAATCGCCTTCACGTTTAGGGTGTTTGGCTTCACGCCGGGCGATCCAAAGTCCAACACCGAGAATAATACCTATCTCATATATTAGAACTGCTATTAGGATTCCTGTGTTCATAATAAATTCCTGAATGTTTGGTGTACTGACCTTGAATATAGGAGAGGGTTTCGCTTGCTTAGTCAGGTAATTTGGTTATTGATCTACGACTATTTGCTGCAGATTTGTTTTACGAAAGAACTGGACTAAGCCAGCCTACGACCAATCCAAATACGAGATGTACCATAAGCACTGAAATCCACGCCTTCGATGAGACGTGAGACAGGAAAAACCCTTCTTTGATATACACTGGTATAAAAAACAAGCTGGATGCAAAAAATAGAATGATCCCATACAAAAAGCCCCTGATAACTGGTTCCCCAGGTAGGTGCGGCCCTATAACTGTTGCGTACAGTAATGCAAGGAACACACCATTAAGCATAACAACCATAAAGCCTGCCCAATAAGGTGCTTCTCCTTCCATCGACTTACCAAAAGTAAGGTCGGCCATGACACGGGAAAAATCTAACCGAATTAGCCCTATTCGATCCGCCCATTGGCCCATAACTAAATGTAGGTATGCTGCTAACAAGCCTGTAAGCGCTACCACGACGAAAAAATCTAACTGCATTTAATCCCTCTTACAAAGAATATTGGTGGATTTTTTAAGATCTCAGAAGATAGCGCAATGATGGTTAGGGAACAA
>Ga0055584_100007134_pt1 | contig 10957 bp, 10 predicted proteins | sample OSDHelmetaG_FD_58716 | JGI IMG/M metagenome (GOLD analysis project Ga0055584, IMG submission 58716) | Pelagic marine sediment microbial communities from the LTER site Helgoland, North Sea, for post-phytoplankton bloom and carbon turnover... | ecosystem: Environmental > Aquatic > Marine >...
TTGAGCAAGAACTTCCTGGCTTGGATCGAGGGCTGTGGCTCCGAATGGAGGAGACCATGGCCGAGACTGGGCAGCGCATGATCTCCATTCCCCACGCCCCCAGCTTTACCGGCTTTGACTGGGACGAGAAGGACGAGGTCCTGCGGCCTGTTGCAGAGGTCTTCTCTGAGTGGGGGAACTCCATGGAGCCCGAGCGCGCTGGCAGCGTTCCGGAGGGCCTGAGCGCCGGCCAGCGGCTGGGGTTTATTGCGAGCTCCGACAACCACGACGGATGGCTGGGCAATCCGATGGTGTCCAAGAACACGCCTGGTGGGTTGGCTGCCATTCTTGCGCCCAGCTTGAGCACAGGGGAGTTGCTCACCGCTCTGAGCAATCGCTCCAGCTATGCCACTACTGGCGCCCGCATTCTGCTGGAGTTGGTGGCTTGGGAAGAAGGGGTACCTCACCCCATGGGCAGCGCCTTTTTGGCTCGTGATACCCGCATTGACTGGAAGGTGCATGGCACTGCACCCATTGATTCGGTGCGACTGGTCAGCGCTGGCGTGGGTGCCCAGGAGACCGGCTTAGAGTGGGCTTCTTGGAGTCCAGGGGAGCTCGATGCCCAGGGCAGTGCGCAGGTGCCGGACGGACCCCGAGAGCTGGCCATGTGGATAGAAGTCACCCAGAGCGACCGGGAGATGGCTTGGAGCAGCCCGGTGTGGCTGGAGCGTGCGAAGGTGGAAGAGCCCAGTGGCTGCAGCGGAGGCTTGGTGGGCGCTCTTGGCATGATCGGTGGACTGGGGCTGGGCAGCGGGCTGGCGCGGCGACGTAGACGCTGACGGCGGTTAAGCGCCGCACAACCGCTCGGAGTCTCAGTATGTCCCTGTCCACAATTACCGTCATTGGCGCCGGAACCATGGGGCACGGCATCGCCCACGCCGCCGCCTTGGCTGGCAACACCGTGCACCTCTTTGACGTGAACGGGGAGGGGCTGCGCCACGGCCTGGACAGCATCGCCAAGAACCTGGACAAGGGCGTTGCCCGCGGCAAGGTCCAGATCGAGGACCGGGAGGCTGCTTTGGAGCGCATCACCGGCCACGTGATCTTGGAAGAAGCCTGCGCCGGAGCCGAGCTGGTGGTCGAGGCCATCCCCGAGAAGCTCTCCCTAAAGCAGGCTTTGTTCGCACAGGTGCAGGACTACGTGGGAGAGGACTGCATCCTGGGAACCAACACCAGCTCCTTGTCTATTGCGGGTATCGCCAGTGCAGTACGCGACCCAAGCCGGGTTCTGGGGCTGCACTTCTTCAATCCGGTGCACATCATGAAGCTCTTGGAGATCGTCGTGCATCCAGGTACGCGCCTTGAAGTGCTGGAGACTTGCAGGGCCTGGGGCGCCACCCTGGGCAAGGAGTGCATCACCGTTCAGGACTTTCCAGGTTTTGCGACCTCCCGGTTGGGGGTGTGCTTGGGCATGGAGGCCATTCGGATGGTCGAGCAGGGAGTGGCCAGTCCCCAGGACATCGACACCGCCATGGTGCTTGGCTACCGTCACCCCATCGGTCCACTCAAGCTCACCGATCTGGTGGGCCTGGACGTGCGTATGCACATCGGCGAGTACCTGGCGGAAAAGTTGGACAATCCAGCATTCAAGCCCCCTCAGTTGATGAAGGACATGGTTGCCCAAGGCAAGCTGGGGAAGAAGAGTGGCCACGGTTTCTACGACTACACGGAGTAGGGTCCGCAGGAAGCGGTGGCGGTAGGCAAGCAAGTGGCCATCTGCGAGATAGAAGGCAGCCGGGTCTCACGTTTTGGGCCCAGTCGTCTCAGACGGGGCCCCTGTAGCGAAGGTGCTGGCGCAGTAAGGCGCTGGTCGGGCTATCCTGGGGGCCATGAGTCGCTCCCTTCCAGCCTTGATGCGCGTTCTCCTTCCACTGCTCCTCATCGTGGTGCTTTCTGCTGTGGCGCTGCTTTTACCCAGCCAGGCCCAGGCTGCCGAAGCACCGCCCCAAGTGGGGGAGCAGTCGGAGTGGGTACAGCCCACCGAGCCGGCCATTTGGGTCAATGGCGAGCATGTCTCCACTCGCTGGCAGGCACGCCTGGTACGGCCTAGGCCTCTCAAACCTCTGGCCGCATTCGCGGTCGGCTCGGGCTTTGGCCTGGTTGGTGGTGTGATTGGCGGCGTGGTCGGTCTGCCGCTTCTAATCGTGGGTATGCCTCTGGTCACCGGAACCCTTGGTGCAGCGATGGGGGCCACGATCGGTGCATGGCTCTTCTCCGGCGATGCACCCTTTTGGTTCATGGGCGTCGGTGCAGCGCTTGGCGTGTCGGTCGCCTCGGTCCTTCAAGCCGGGCTACTCCTGGGCTCCGCTGCCGCAGCGGTCACCATTATCGGCCTGCCCTTGGCCGTGGTGATGGTCGGCATGGCTGCGGGCATAGGACTGGTCCTGATGCCCTTCGGCGCGTGTATTGCGGCCTTTTACCACCGTAAACACCCAGTACCCGGTGTTCGTTTCCGTCCAAGGGGTCTGCAGCCGGTGGCCTGGAGTACGGCGCCCGTGGACTCCGTCCCTTGAGCAAGCCACCTGCGATGCGACCGTCTTCGAAAGAGCAGACCGCCGACCTGACTCAGAGCGACCAGCGCTACCTCTGGCATCCTTTCACCCAGCATGCGGAGTGGCAGGAGTCCGAACCTCTGATCATCACGGCTGCCGAGGGCGCTGAACTCATCGACGCAGATGGCCGCCGCTACTTGGACGGCGTCGCCTCGCTCTGGGTCGGGGTGCACGGCCACCGTCATCCGCGCGTGGATGCTGCGATCAAGGATCAACTGGACCGCGTGGCCCACTCCACGCTCCTGGGTCTGGGAAATGTTCCGGCGACGCGCTTGGCCCAGAAGTTGATCAGTGTGGCCCCTGCCCCCATGGCGAGGGTCTTTTACAGCGACGCAGGGTCCACCGCCGTGGAGATAGCCCTGAAGATGGCGTTTCAGTGGCAGCAGCAAGCTGGGGACCCCAGGCGCACGCGATTCGCCCGCTTTGAGCATGCCTACCATGGAGACACCTTGGGCGCGGTCAGTGTTGGCGGTATCGATATCTTCCACCAAGTATACGGTCCCCTGCTCTTCGATACGGTGGCCCTGCCCACCCCGCTGCACCCCGATCCCGCCACCGAGGCCATGCTGCTCGATTCTGCTCTGGCAACCTTAGAGGCTGCAGGCGACACCCTGGCTGCCATCATTGTGGAGCCCTTGGTCCAGGGCGCTGCCGGTATGCGTATGCACAGTTCGGGCTACCTAAATGCCATCTTGGCCAAGGCCAAGGAAGTGGGTGCCTTGGTGATTCTGGACGAGGTCGCCACAGGATTTGGGCGCACCGGCACACTGTTTGCCGCCGAACAGCTCTCCGTAGCGCCGGACCTGATGTGCTTGGGCAAGGGGTTGAGCAATGGCTATTTGCCGCTGGCTGCCACCTTGGCAAGTGATCGGATTTTCCAGGGCTTTGTAGGCTCGCCTCGAAACACCTTCTTCCACGGCCACACCTTCACCGGAAACCCCCTGGCGTGTGCGGCGGGGGTGGCCTGCCTGGAGCTCTTTGAGGAGGAGCGCACAATAGAGCGGGTTGCAAGGCGCGCTATACAGCTGGAGCGGGGCCTATCTGAGTTCTTGGATCACCCCCATGTCGCTGCCATTCGTCAGCAGGGACTCATGATCGGCTTGGATCTCTGCCAGGCGAGTGGAGCTTCTTACGACCCTGCACTTCGCACCGGGGCCCGCTTCTGCGCCGGGCTTCGTTCCCAGGGTGTAGTACTCCGTCCGCTGGGCGATACGGTTGTACTTATGCCGCCGCTGTGCATCTCAGCGGCGCAGACCGAGCAGCTCCTGGAAACGCTTGGCTGGGGCCTGAAGAGCTTGCTTCAGGAAAGGTGACAAGAAAAGTCAGGAAAGAGAAGGTGGCGTGTGTTGCCGTACCTGTACGGAACGTCATAAGGTCGACCTCAACGATACGGAGGAGCGATGCCGCTCATATTGCTCGGCCTATTTGGGGTGGTTGGCGAGGCCCAAGCCCAAGACGCGGATACCTTCGAATTCGCGGGGTCTAACTTTGATCGCCGTGGTTCCCTGCAGTTGGCTCACCCCGTTCTGGGCGCAGCGGGTGGCTTCTACGCCGGGCTAGGCCTGGTGTACGCAGACGACCCATTGGTCATTCGCTACGAAGATGGGACCGAGGAGTCGGTGGTCTCCCGACAGTTCTCCACGCGTCTGGCTGGTGGCTACACCATCGGAGATGTGGCCCGCATCGACGTCTCGGTGCCCCTGTACCCCTCCGTGGTCGTGAACGGCGTCTCCGACTTTGCCTTGGGTGACATCAGCCTGGGCGCTTTGATCCCCGTTTGGTCCGATGGCGATGCCACCACCGGCTACAGCTTCGGCGTCAAGCCCCGCCTTGATCTGCCAACGGGCAGGGTGGAAGCGTTCACCGGCCAAGGTGGCGTTAGCGGCGGCCTGGTGATGGCGTTCGGCGGCTACGCCGAGCAGATCCACTACCGCTTGAACGCTGGCGTGAACCTGGCCAAGAAGGTTGAGCTCGATGACTTGGGTCTGGGCTCCAATATCGCCCTGGGTGCCGGTTTAGACTACCGCATCACCGACGAGTGGCTGGTAGGTGCTGAGCTGACTTCTAAGGTCGACATTGCGGGAGGCACAGCGTGGAATGAGAACCCAACCGAGGGCCACGTCTATGGCGGCTTTTGGCACCCATCCGGCGTTACCACGCACCTGGGCCTGGGCACCGGGATCATCGCCGGTGTGGGTGCTCCCGACTACCGAGTGGTCTTGGGTCTGGGTTTCCGCAAGCCGGACGTCGTGGATATTGACGGTGACGGCATCCTCGATGAAAACGATCGTTGCGTGAACGATCCCGAGGACATGGACGGATTCCAGGACGGCGATGGCTGCCCTGACACCGACAATGACATGGATGGCTTGCTTGACGGTGCCGACCAGTGTCCCGACGACGCCGAAGACATGGATGGCTTTGAGGACGAAAATGGCTGCCCCGACCCCGACAACGACGATGATGGAATCCTGGACGAAAAGGACGAGTGTCCGAACGAGCCGGGTACCCAAGCCACCAATGGCTGCCCCGACACCGACGGCGACGGTCTAAGGGACACCGATGACGAGTGCCCGACCGAGGCTGGACCCCTGGAGACCAAGGGCTGCCCGGACAGCGACGGCGACCGTGTCCCCGACAAGCGCGATGAATGTCCCAACGAGCCCATCTCGCCTCAGGCGGATCCTGCTCGCAGCAATGGCTGCCCAGCCCGAGTCATCGTCACAGCAGATGCCATTGAAATCATGGACAAGGTGTACTTCAACACCGGAAAAGCTTCGATCAAGAATGTCTCCTACCCACTGCTCGATGATGTCGCGGCAGTGCTCATGAACAATCTTGATCTGACCTTGATCGAGGTTGCAGGGCACACCGACAGCCAGGGGAGCAACAAGTCCAACCTGGACCTCTCCCAGCGTCGCGCCGAGTCGGTCAAGGCCTACTTGGTGTCTAAGGGTGTCGATGCCAATCGCCTCAGCCCCAAGGGCTACGGTGAGAATAGGCCCACCGGAACCAACGAGACCGCCGAAGGCCGTGCAGACAACCGCCGGGTTGAGTTCACCATCGAAGAGCGCGAATAGGTCCAATTGGCTGCTTGGGTCACTTGGGTCGCGCCTCATCAAGAAGCCGTTGATCTGCGGGAGTCTCTCCCTCAGCTTGGCGCTTCTTCGCGGTTGCCGTGGTCCGAGCTAGGCATTCGACGTGGTGGCCCCTGGAGGCCGTCGGAGATCTTTGAGAGGGCTGGGCCTGCTCCTCTCTTGGACATGTGGGTTCTGGAGGCTCGCGATCCTCGCGGTCGTCTCCTGTCTCCCCGTGCCCATGACGCCCTGGTGCATGCGCCTCTTGGGCCGTTGGCTCGAGGAGGCCAGGCCTGGGACACCGAGATCTTCGCCCTGGCAGCCTCCAAGGTCCTGGGGGTCGTAGTGGTCCTGGCCCACCAAGACCAGCCCGGCCTGGACTACGCCGCGGAGTACCGCAATGGGGAACTGGTGTGGTCCCTTGCCATTCGGGCGGAGCAGGGAAAGCTAAGGGTGTTTCGTAGCGATGGCCGGGGGGTCAAAGAGCTGCGCTTGCGGGAGGCGGCGGAGGGGGAGCGCAGTGCCGTGTTGCTGCGCGGTATGGAGCGCTTGCTGCGGGAGCGCATCGAGCCAGCGGACCACGAGAAGCTGGTGATACCGGAGCTCATCGCTGAGTGTATGTTGGCCTGCGAGTAGTTCACGGTTGCTGAAATGTCGTGTGTCAACCGATGTGCAAACTGGGGTTGACGAGATACGTCTGGGGAATGACTGGAGCCTCCGTGCACTTTGACGAGCTGGACTGGAACGACATTCTTCGACGTGGCAAGGCCGGCATCGGCATCTCCGAGGACGAGGCTCAGGCACTCTCTGAGTTGGGGGAAGAGGACAAGCTCCAGCAGGTCTTCTTGGTGACCGACGCCTTGCGTCAGCACTTCAAGAAGAACGAGGTGTACACCTGCGGCATCACCAACGCCAAGAGCGGTGCATGCCCCGAGAAGTGCAACTTCTGCAGTCAGTCGGCGCATTTTAAGCAAGCCGAGACGCCGGTTTACAAGCTCAAGAGCGCCGAGACCATGGTCGCCGAGGCCCAGGCCGCTCAAGCCGCGGGTGTGCGCGAGTTCAGCATTGTGACCCAAGGCAGGGCCCTGAAGAAGCGCGAGGAGATCGAAGAGGTCAAGACTGCGCTGAAGGGCATTCGGGAGACCACTGGCATGCAGACCTGCGCATCCGTGGGTCTGATCGATTCCGAGCACCTCAGGGAGTTGAGAGACGCTGGCATGGACGCCATGCACCACAACCTGGAGACCGCGCGCAGCTTCCACGACCAGATCGTGGAAACCCACAGCTACGACGACGAGGTCGAGACCGTCAAGGCCGCAAAGAACTTGGGGATGTACGTTTGCTCAGGCGGGATCTTCGGCATGGGTGAGAACTGGGGGCACCGCGTGGAGTTGGCCGCCGATCTGCGCGCCCTCGAGGTCGACTCGGTGCCGCTCAACTTCCTCAATGCGCGGCCGGGCACCCCCCTGGAGGGCATGGACGAACTCTCGCCCTTCGAATGTCTAAAGACCATCGCCCTGTACCGTCTGATGTTGCCCACAAAAGACCTGATCGTGTGCGGGGGCCGTCAGATCCACCTTCAGGACCGTCAACACGAGCTCTTCTTGGCCGGTGCCAACGGAATCATGCTCGGCGATTACCTGACCACTTCGGGTGGCGAGACCCCCCAAGACCTGAAGCTCTTGGAGGACCAAGGCTTGGTCATTCGCCCGCCGCCCCACACACCTACCGCTCCCTCGCTCGCGCCAGCGAAGTAGAGTGGGCCCCATGCGGGCACGATTCAAGAGACTGGAGGAGCGGGTCGCCGAGCTTGAGAGCTCTGGCTTGGCGAGATCTCTGCGCCCGCTCTTTCCAACTGGGCCCACCACCGCCGAGCTGGAGGGCCAGGAGATCCAGGTCTTCTCCTCCAACGACTACCTGGGCTTGGCCTGGGAGTTGCGGTCGAGTTGGCGCGGCCGAGGTGCGGGGTCCTCCAGGTTGATCGCAGGGGACCGCAACGCGCACCATGCCTTGGAGGAGAAGCTTGAGGAGCTCTTTTGCGGCCCTGCGTTGGTCTTCCCCTCTGGCTACCAGGCCAATCTGGCTCTGATGACTACTCTGTTCGAGGCCGGCGATTTGGTGGCCTCGGATGCGCTCAACCACGCCAGCATTATCGACGGCTTGCGCCTGTCAAAGGCCGAGTGCAGTGTGATTCCGCATGGGCGTCCATCTGCGATTCCCCCCAAGAGCACCGCGGTGGTTGTCGAAGGGCTGTACTCCATGGACGGAGATCAGCTTTCTTTAAGCGAGTACCAGAGCAAGCGGCGCTGGCTGGTCGTGGACGAGGCGCATGCGGTGGGCTGCATTGGTCCCAAGGGCCGCGGCGCATCCTATGAGCAGGAGCTGGTCCCAGACGTGGTCGTCGGCACCCTGGGCAAGGCCTACGGTGCCGCCGGTGCCTTTGTCATCTGTCCTTTGGAACTCAAGCAGCTGCTCATTTCCCGCGGGCGCAGCTTTGTGTACACCACCGGTCTGGCGGAGGCTGCGGCCCGTGCGGCCCTGGTGGGCTTAGAGCGTGCGGACCAGGAGCGGCGTGATCTCTTGACCTCGCGGGTCAGGCGCTTTCGGGCGGGCTTGGCGGATCTGGGCCGCTTCCCTCCAGGCAAGGACCACATCGTGCCTCTGGTCTTGGGTCCTTCCACCATGGTGGCCGCTCAGGCTTTGCTGGAGGAGGGCTTCTTCGTGCCAGGTATACGCGCACCGACGGTTGGCAAGGGCCAGGAACGCCTTCGGTTTTCGCTGAGCGCAGGCCACAGCGATGACCAGATCGATGCCTTGCTCGCAGCTATCGACAGGGTGATTCGGTGATGTTCAGCCTGATCTGTTTGAGCTTGCTCTCCTGTGGTTTGCGCGATGGAGTCCAGGGAGAGAGAGCTGCGCGGAACAAGGGGCCGCGAGCTCTGCCGATTGCTGAGCCCATGGTGCTGGGGTGGCGCTTGGTGCCAGGAGATCAGCTGGTCTATGACCACAGCGTGATCTGGCAGGCCAACCCGAAAGAGAGTTCCCGCCGGGTCGAGCGCTGGACCTACTTGGTTCGGGACGTCGACCCACAGGGCATTGCAACTCTGGAAGGCAGTCTGACCGCCATGGGCGTAGAGCAGATTCTCGATGGCCAGATCACCCCGGAACCGCTGCTGACCCTGGCCCTGTCTGAGGAAAAGGAGCGTCTGAGCCAAGACAGCGTCCAGGTTCTGCTGGCCATGGACGGACGTTTGGTCGGAGTCAGGGGCGTGTCGTGGTCGGACAGCCTGAGCCACCGCCTGCTCGGTCTTCAGCTGAGTGGGGAGGGGATCACAGAGCAGAGCACCTGGCCAGACCCGGTCCTGGCCCGTCCCTATGCCGACCTGTTGCCAGTGAGTCTCGATGTCGAGGTCAGTGGGTCCCACAGGGTCGCTGGGCTCTACGACGACCAGGGCGAGCTGCGGCTGTCCCTGCTCAGTGAGGGACTGGTTCGAAGCACCAATGGCGGCCCACAGGTGGAGCTCGAGGGCCAGGGATGGTGGGACCCTCAGACCGGCCGCTTGGTCTCCCGCGAACTCACTGCGCGGGTGGGAAATCTGAGTACGACGGATCCTGGGTCCCTGACCATTGAGCTTAAACTTGCGGAATAAGACGCTACCCTTCTTGCTTTTTGCCAACATTGGAGCGGCCATGGCCTGTGGCGCGTCTGTGGACGTGTGTCCGCCAGCGCCTGCGGACCCCTGCTCGACCTTGGCCGAGTTGGAGCTCTAAGAACATGTCCTGCACACTGCTGTTTGCCAGTCCCAGTGAGCGTGAGCGGCGCGTGGCTGTGGAGGCCCTGGGCGAGGAGCAGGTTGTCTTGGCCTCGAGCACGGCCGATCTGCTCCTGGCGCTGCCCATGCAGCCAGAGGTGGTGGTCCTCCGCATCGATCTGCCAGGGCTGTCCTCCTCACGACTGCTCACCCGCATCTTGAGCCAACCCAACCCCCCTGCGGTGCTTCTGGCAGTCGCCGAGGAGGAGCGCAAGGCGGCCCTGGAGTTGGCAAAGGCTGGAGCGAATGGATGGCTGATGCGTCCTATGAGCGCGGAGGTCTTGGCCTGGCGGGTTCAGCAGCTGGTGGAGCAGCGTCGCGGGGCCCCCGCCCTTACCCCCGATCTGGCCAAAGTGGTGGGGGGCATTATCGGCATCTCGCCTGAGATGGAAAGGCTTCGTCGCATGGTGGCTCGGGTGGCGTGCACGGACCTAAGCGTGCTGATCACAGGCGAGTCGGGAACGGGAAAAGAGGTCGTGGCCCGGGCGCTGCATCTGGCCTCTCTGCGCTCCACCAAGGCCTTCGTACCGGTGGACTGCGCCGCGATCCCCCCCACCCTGATGGAGTCCGAGCTCTTTGGATACGAGAAGGGCGCCTTTACAGGAGCCACGTCGCGCCGGTCTGGTTTGGTAGAAAGTGCTCGAGATGGAACCTTCTTCTTGGACGAGGTCGGAGAGCTCGAGTCGGGCTCCCAGGTCAAGTTGCTTCGTTTGCTGCAGGAGGGGGCCTACCGTCTGGTTGGCGGGACCCAAGAAAAGCAAGTCAACCTGCGCGTGCTGGCGGCGACCAACAGGAAGCTCGAAGAGCGCATTGCGGATGGGGGCTTTCGCGCCGATCTCTTTCACCGCCTCAACGTCGTTCGCCTGCACTTGCCACCTTTGCGAAAACGCACCGAAGACGTGGCCGTCCTGCTGAAACACTTCTTGGGCCGCTTCGCCGCTGAGTCTGGCCGACCGCCCCTAATCCTGGGGGATTCCATCGCCGCTACCCTCGCTGCCTATGCTTGGCCGGGGAACGTGCGAGAGCTGGTGAACTGCGCCCGCTATGTGGCCAACTTGGCTCCTGGCCCTGAGCTGCAGGTGGCCGATCTCCCGCCTCGTCTTCGCGCCTCCTTGGGCCAGGTCAAGGCCCCTGGGCCCACTGCTTCCCCGCAGGCCATGGGGTTGGGGATTCGCTACGAGTTGCCCTACAAAGACGCCAAGCGAGCTTGGCTGAGCATCTTCGAGTTCGCCTACGTGCAGCACCAGCTCCAGGCTCACGACGGAAATGTCAGTCGTGCCGCTCGGGCCTGTGGGATGGACCGCAAATCTATCCAGAGACTACTCAAGCGCTCCCAGGAACAGGACGAGACAGGCTGAGGGCTTGCGGCGTTTTGAGCTATGGTGCGGACACAGTGTCCGAAGTCACCAGCACAATTGCCCGGGTTATCCCCCGGCAGATCCACATCCGCAAGGGGCGCCTCTCGGCCGTCACTGGT
>Ga0055584_100007136_pt1 | contig 10957 bp, 7 predicted proteins | sample OSDHelmetaG_FD_58716 | JGI IMG/M metagenome (GOLD analysis project Ga0055584, IMG submission 58716) | Pelagic marine sediment microbial communities from the LTER site Helgoland, North Sea, for post-phytoplankton bloom and carbon turnover... | ecosystem: Environmental > Aquatic > Marine >...
GGCTCCAAATCACGCGAGATGCATCATCTCTATGAAGAGATCATCTATGTAATCGACGGCTATGGCTCGACCCAGATTGAAACCCCGGATGGCGACAAACATGCCTTCGAATGGGGCCGCAACTCCCTGTTTTCGGTACCGCTAAACGCCAAGTACCAGCATTTCAATGGCTCTGGTACCGAGCCGGTTCGGCTAGCCTCGGTTCACAACTTTCCCTTCCTGATCAAGCTGTTCCGGAACGAAGATTTTATCTTCAATACCGAACAGGATTTCCCGGAACGCGCCGGACCTAACGGCTATTTCAAGGGCGACGGCCAGATGATTGAAATCCGCCCTGGCCGGCATCAGTGGGAAACCAACTTTGTCGCCGATATCACCAATTTCGAGCTCAAGGACTGGGCCGCGCGCGGCAAAGGATCGTCGAGCCTGCGCTGGGTTTTGTCCGACAGCACAATGGGCTGTCATACATCACAGATCGTGCCGGGTACCTATAAAAAGGCGCATCGTCACACCTGCGGCACCAACGTCTTCACTATCGATGGCGAGGGCTATTCGATGCTGTGGTATGAGGGCAAGGAAGAAGAACGCGTGCGGATCGACTGGGATCACGGCGTTGTCGTCACCCCGCCGGAACAGATGTTCCACCAGCATTTCAATACTGGAACGACCCCGTCACGCTATCTCGCCGTACAGTTCGGCACGGTGCGCTATCCGATGATCTCCGCCAAGATGAAAAAATGGACATCCGGCAATGATACATCGGTCAAAGATGGGGGTAACCAGATTGAGTATGAGGACCAGCCCGCCGACAACCATGCCATCTGGCTGGAAGAAATGGACGGCAAAGGCTACCCATCCGAAATGGGTGAAATCTTTGACGAAGAAGCCATTCGGGCGTCCGGCTACGAACGGGCTATCGTCAAGAAATAACCCTAAAACGAATGGTACGATCCCTGTCGCCATCTGTCCTGTTACGCGCTAGAGTTTCGCTACCGTAATCGTCTGCCTCGCGCAGACCTGCCAGGAGAATGAATATGGCCATTGATATGCATGCCCATTGGCGCCCTGCTGAATTGATTGATGCGCTGCGTTTGCGTACCTCAGACCCCCGCGTCTTCACCAATGATGAGGGGGTTGAGGTCTATAAAGCCCGCAATGGTGAAGTCCCGGTCGATGAGGCCTTCGACAACGTCGAGACCCGCCTGGAAGAGATGGACCGCCAGGGTATCAGCACCGCTGTGTTGTCCTTACTCAGCGAGTTCACCTGGATTGAACGCCTGCCGCTGGAGGAATCCCTGCCGCTGGTTCAGCTTTATAATGACAGCCTGTCCGCACTTTGCGCCGCGCATGTGGGCAGGTTCACCGCATTGTGCGCTTTACCATTGGCAGACGTTAACGCCGCCGCGGCGGAATTTGGCCGCGCCATGACACTGCCCGGCATGGTCGGTGCACAGGCTCCGGGCAATGCCTTCCTGACCTATAAGGAAGCAGATGCCTTCCGGCCGGTGATCGAAGCCGCGCATCGCAACAAGGCCGCCGTCCTGATCCATTTCGCGCCAATGCCCGGAGATACCTGGCCGCGTGTGCCCAAGGGGACCGACAATGCCCGCCGTCGCATAGGCACGCTGGATATGCAGGCCAGCCTGTCAGCCAACATGGTCACCCTGGCGATGACCGACATCATGGATGACTATCCCGATGCGATGATGATCCTGCATAATCTCGGCGGCAATATTCCTTACGAAGTCGAGCGTATGGATCACCGCTGCCTGCTGGACACGCCGGATGAGGAGTTACCCTCCAAACGCTTCCGTGAGGCCAATGTGTTTGTTGATTGCAACTCGCTTGGCCCCCACGCGATTGAAGCAGGTGTCCGGCTTTATGGCGAAGACCGTATCCTGTTTGGCACGGATGGAACCGAGTTTGGTGGCAAATGGACCAATAAAGCACTTGCTGACGCTGATCTCAGTGAACACGCCAAGGATCATATCCGCCACGGTAATGCGGTGCGGATGCTGTCGCATCTGGCACCACTCGCAAGCTATAGTCAGGCGGCTGAATAATATTAGGATTTAGATAGGCGGGGTTTATTCCCCGTCTTCCTCTTTCCGCCATTTCTTTTCGGCAATCGCGACCACGACGCCGCGCATCGTGCGGACTTCCTGTTCGGTCATCTTGGCACGGTTAAAGATGTTGCGGATATTGCGGATCATCCGCGGCCGTTTCTCTTTCACCCGTAGAAACCCGGCCTTATCCATCTCATCTTCGAGATGTTCATAAAAATCGATGATCTCGCGCTGGCTCGCGAGGGCGGCGCCACGACCTTTGCGACGAATCTCCGTCGGCACCTCGGCGCCTCCAGCCATTTGCCATTCATAGCTCAGCAGCAGAACCGACTGCGCCAGATTAAGCGACGAAAAAGACGGGTTGGTCGGCACGGTGATCAACGTGTCCGCCAGGGCGAGATCGTCGTTATGCAAACCGACCCGCTCAGCCCCAAACAGAATCCCGCATTGATTACCTTCAGTGAATGCCTCGCGCATCGTACCCGCCCAGCCGCGCGGGTCCTGAACCGGCTTGATCATGTCACGCAGCCGCGCGGTAGTGGCACCGACCCGGTGCAAATCCGCCACCGCCTCAGCTGTTGTCTCAAAGATTTTGGCTTCTTTAAGAACAGCATGTGCCCCGGACGAGGCGCTGATCGCCTTGGCATGTGGCCATTTGCATTTCGGTCGCACCAGCCGCAGGTCGGTCAGGCCGAAATTCATCATCGCCCGCGCGGTCATGCCGATATTCTCGGCGAGCGACGTTTCAACCAGAATTATTGCCGGGCCGTTGCCTGTGGTTCTTGCCACAGCGTCGCGCTTTGTCGGTTCGAGATCAGCCATTAGATTGGTACAGCGCAGTTACGCAACCGCTCCATCGCGGAACAGCTTGTAAGTAATCGCATCATTCAGCGCGTTATAGGATGCATCGATAACGTTCGCCGATACACCGACCGTTGACCAGCGCTGGCCCTTGCCATCGACGCTTTCGATCATCACCCGCGTAATCGCCTCGGTGCCACCGCCGGGGGTCAGGATACGAACCTTGTAATCGGTCAGCTTCATATCTTCGAGCTGCGGATAGAGCGGATCGAGCGCCTTGCGCAAGGCGTTATCCAATGCGTTAACCGGACCATTGCCTTCCGCGACCGTCATGAAATCCTGATCACCGACACTCACTTTGAGTGTCGCTTCCGACAGGGTGATCAAATCACCCTTGGCATTCCAGCGCCGTTCATCCATCACCCGGAAGCTCTGTAATTGGAAATATTCGGGCACATCTTCCAGCTCCCGGCGCGCCAGCAATTCAAAGCTCGCCTCAGCGCCATCATAGGCATAGCCCTCATGCTCGCGCTGTTTGACGTCTTCCAGCAACGTCGTGACCTTGGGATCCTTGGCGTCCACCTCAATACCGATCTCGCGGAAACGCGCCAGTACGTTTGACCGCCCGGCCTGATCCGACACCACGATATGACGTTCATTGCCGATCATCGTCGGATCGACATGCTCATAGGTCTTGGGGTCTTTTTCGATGGCCGAGACATGCAGCCCGCCCTTATGGGCAAAGGCGCGCTCGCCAACATAGGCGGCGCTGGTATCTGACGGTCGGTTCAGACGATCATCGATAAAGCGCGACAGATGTGTCAGGCGACCAATGTCGTCATCATTCATTCCGGTCTCATAGCCCATTTTAAGCGCCAGAGACGGGATGATCGAAATCAGATTGGCATTACCGCAGCGTTCGCCTAGACCGTTAAGCGTGCCCTGCACCTGACGCACCCCGGCACGCACCGCCGCCAGTGAATTCGCTACGGCATTACCGGTATCATCATGACAGTGAATCCCGAGATGGCTGCCAGGTAAATGCTGGGAGACTTCACCAACAATCCGTTCGATTTCATCCGGCAAGGTACCGCCATTGGTGTCACATAATACAACCCAGCGAGCGCCCGCCGCATAGGCCGCTTTGACGCATGCCAGGGCAAATACGGGGTTTTCTTTATAGCCGTCAAAGAAATGTTCGGCATCGAACACGGCTTCCTCGGCGCGATCAGCGGCCAGTGTAATGCTGTCCTTGATCATCTCAATATTTTCATCGAGCTCGACACCGAGCGCTACCCTGGCATGGTAGTCCCAGGTCTTGCCGACTAGACAGACGATTTTGGTTCCGGCACTCAGGATTGCCGTAAGTCCAGGGTCGTTCTCGGCACTCCGGCCAGAACGGCGGGTCATCCCGAAAGCACTGAGGCGCGCCCGTTTCAGCGTTGGCGGATCACCAAAGAAGCTGTCATCCGTTGGATTGGCACCCGGCCAACCGCCTTCGACGTAATCAATCCCAATCCGATCAAGCTCGAGCGCAATCGCGGCTTTGTCTGCCGCAGAAAAATCAACACCCTGCGTCTGCGCACCATCGCGCAGCGTCGAGTCATAGATATAGACGCGCTTGTCACTCATCGCCTGTACTCTCTAGCCTCTTTTCACGAACTTCGTTTCCACGTGGTGCCACCGGCACCGTCTTCCAACACTATACCGGCAGCCGCCAGCTCGTCTCGAATTCTGTCACTCTCGGCAAAATATTTGGCCGCACGCGCGGCCACGCGCTCTTCGATCAGCGCTTCGATTTCAGCTTCATCGATATCGCCCGCGCCCTGCTTGAACCAGTCTTCGGGGTCCTGCTGCAAGAGGCCTAGCATCGCACCACCGGCCAGCAACGCGCCTTTAATTGCACCATCCGCCGGGTTTTTGTTTAGCTCAGATGCCAAACCATGCAGCTCGGCAATTGCCTGCGGCGTATTCAGGTCATCTTCCAGTGCCGCCTGCACACCAGCTGCATCGCCATCGCTGGCGTCTGTTCCTACAGCCGCCCGTAAGGCCGTGTAAAACCGATCCAGTGCATTCTTCGCTTCGTCCAGCGCCCGCAGACTGAAATCGAGCGGCTGGCGATAATGTGCCGATAGCAATGCGAGCCGGATCGCCTCACCCGGCGTGCGATCCAGCAGATTATGCACCGTATGAAAATTGCCCAGAGATTTGGACATCTTCTCGCCATCGACTGTCAGATAGCCGTTATGCATCCAGTATTTCACGAACGGTGCGCCGCCATGGCTGCACACCGATTGCGCAATTTCGTTCTCATGATGCGGGAAAATCAGATCCTGACCACCGCCATGAATATCGAACGTCTCACCCAGATGCTTGGCACTCATCGCAGAGCATTCGAGATGCCAGCCCGGACGACCGCGCCCCCACGGACTATCCCAACCAGGCTGATCCTCGGAAGACGGCTTCCACAGCACAAAATCAGCGGGATCCCGTTTATAGGGTGCGACTTCAACCCGGGCACCGGCGATCAGCTCGTCGCGCGAATGGCGCGATAGCTTGCCGTAATTCTCCATCGCCGCAACGCTGAACAGCACATGACCTTCCGCTTCATAGGCGTGGTCACTGGCCAGCAGACAGTCAATCATCGCCAGCATTTCGGCGATGTGGTCGGTGGCACGCGGTTCAACATCCGGCGGCAAGGCATTCAGCGCGCCCATATCCGTTCGGAAAATGTCAGCGAATTTGGTCGTGATTTCACCAATGTCATCGCCGCTCTTTTGCGACGCATCGATAATCTTGTCATCGACATCGGTGATATTGCGGACATAGGTCACGCGCGGATAAAGCTGCTTGAGCAGCCGATACAACACATCAAACACCACCACCGGGCGTGCATTGCCGATATGGGCATAGTCATAAACCGTCGGACCACAGACATAGAAACGAATGTGCTCCGGATCGACCGGGACAAACTCTTCCTTCTGCCGCGACAGCGTATTGGTGATCCGCAAAGCCAATTCAGCTCTCCCGGAAACCGTCAGTGATCGGGTAGCGCCGGTCACGACCGAATGAACGATGGGTAATCTTCACACCGGGCGGTGCCTGGCACCGCTTGTACTCAGCCAGCAACAGCATCCGCCAGATACGCTGGACCAGCGCCTCATCGTAACCTGCTGCCGCCGTTGCCTTCACACCAAGGTCTTTCTCGATCAGGCTCTCGAGAATCGCATCAAGGTCTTCATAAGGTGGCAGCGTGTCCTGATCTGTCTGATCCGGTTTGAGCTCTGCCGAGGGCGGCTTGGTGATAATCCGTTCGGGCACGACCTCGCCTTCGGGGCCTTTGCTACCCGCCGGGTAGTTATCATTGCGCCAGAGGCACAGCGCAAAGACCGTCATCTTGTAGACATCCTTGAGCACCGAGAAACCGCCGCACATATCGCCATAGAGCGTCGCATAACCAACCGACATTTCAGACTTGTTGCCGGTAGAGACCACCATGGCACCGATTTTGTTCGACAGCCCCATCAGCGCAAGTCCGCGCGAGCGTGCCTGAATGTTTTCTTCCGTGGTATCGGGTGGCGCATCCCCAAACAATGGCGACAGCATTTCATCAAACGCCCCCATCGCCGGACCGATATTGATCTCATCCAGTCTGCAGCCCAGCAGCTTTGTCGCCGCCGCCGCATCTTCGAGACTTGCGTTCGAGGTAAAAGGTGATGGCATCATCACGCAATGCACCCGGTCCGGACCCAGCGCATCAACCGCCACCGCTGCCGTGAGCGCGGAATCGATACCACCCGACATACCGATCAGCACGCCAGGGAAATGGTTCTTTTCAACATAATCGCGCAGCCCCAGCATCATCGCTGAATAGATACTGGAGAGGCTATCCTCTGGCGCGACACTGTCCCCTTGCGCGCAAACCCAGTCATCATCCTCGCGCTGCCAGCTGGTGATCTGCAGCGCTGGATACCAGTCAGCGCAGCGCGCCCGTAGAGTCCTATCCGTATTAAGAACGAAGGATCCGCCGTCAAAAACCAGCTCGTCCTGGCCGCCAACCTGATTGACATAGACCATCGGCAGACGCGTTTCGGTGACCCGCTCAACGGCGAGATGCAACCGTTGATCCCATTTGTCGAGCGCATAAGGTGATCCGTTGAGAACAACCAAAATCTCGGCACCAGATTCTTCGAGACATTCAGCAACATCGGGTTGCCACATATCTTCGCAGATCATCACGCCGAGCCGGACATCCCGGAAATTAACCGGCCCCGGTAAGGGCCCTGCAGCAAACACGCGCTTTTCATCAAACACGCCATAATTCGGCAAATCATGCTTGAGCCGAACGGCTGCCACCTTGCCACCTTCCAGCAGCAAAGCGGCATTATAGACCTTGCCGTCGTCATCGACCCAAAGCGATCCGATCAACAGCCCCGGCCCGCCATCATCTGTTTCTGACGCCAGCTTCTCAACGGCGGCGGCGCAGGCTTCCTGAAAAGAAGATCGAATAACCAGATCTTCCGGCGGATAGCCGGAAATCACCAACTCACTCGCCACTACCAGATCAGCGCCCTGCGCGGCGGCCTGTTTCCGGGCTTCCCGCACCAGATCAGCATTGCCATCGACGTCACCGACAGTCGGATTAAGCTGCGCAAGGGCTATGGAAAGTTGATCGGTCATGGGTTGCTTCTGTGCTGGTAGCCATCGATCCCGGAACGACCCGTCATAAACGACAGATTGCTCGCGAGCCGTCGGCCATTGTGGAAAGTTTTATGCGATGGCCGACGTTTTTGCAGCGCTTTCATTCGTGACACGATCATCCTTGAGCATTTCAGCGATCAGGAAAGCGAGTTCAAGAGACTGATCCGAATTCAGACGCGGATCACAATGGGTGTGATAACGGTCAGCCAGGCCTGCCTCAGTAATCTCCTGCGCGCCGCCAACACATTCGGTGACGTTCTTGCCGGTCAATTCCAGATGGATGCCGCCGAGATAGGTTCCCTCTGCCTTATGTACCGCGAAACAGCGTTCGACCTCATCGCGCACCCGATCAAACGGGCGGGTTTTATAACCGTTATCCGCCTTGATCGTATTGCCATGCATCGGATCACACGACCAGACGACGCTAAGGCCTTCGCGCTCAACAGCGCGGACCAGTGTCGGTAGATATGTCTCGACCTGCTCATTGCCCATCCGGGTAATCAGGGTCAACCGCCCCGGTTCGTTTTCGGGGTTCAGCGTATTGATTACCCGCAACAAATCATCTGGGTCCATCGTCGGCCCACACTTGCAACCGAGGGGATTGCCGACACCCCGGAGGAACTCGATATGGGCGTCGTCGGGATCACGCGTACGATCTCCGATCCACAACATATGGGCAGAGGTGTCATACCAATCGCCCGACGTTGAATCGACGCGGGTCATGGCTTCCTCAAAGGCCGGCAAAAGTGCTTCGTGCGAGGTGTAAAAATCCGTCTCGCGGATTTGCGGTGTGGTTTCAGATGTCAGACCACAGGCCGCCATGAAGGCAAGTGAATCATTAAGCCGTTCGGCCAGATCCTTGTAGCGATCACCGGCTGGGCTCTGATCGACAAAACCCAATGTCCAGCGATGCACCTGATGCAGATCGGCATAGCCACCCTGGGCAAAGGCGCGCAGGAGGTTGAGCGTCGCGGCAGACTGATTATAGGCCTGTACCATCCGCTGCGGATCGGGATTGCGCGCCTCCGGCGTGAATTCGATAGCATTAACGGAATCGCCGCGATAGCTGGGTAATTCGACATCACCCTGCTTTTCGGTTGGCTCACTGCGCGGCTTGGCAAACTGTCCAGCCAGGCGGCCAACCTTGATCACCGGACAATGCGCGGCAAAGGTCAGAACCACCGACATCTGTAGCAAGACACGGAACGTGTCCCGAATATTATCGGGATGGAACTCGGCAAAGCTTTCGGCGCAATCGCCACCTTGCATCAGAAAGGCACGGCCTTCGGCCGCCTCTGCCAGCGCCGATTTCAGTCTCCGGGCTTCACCGGCAAACACCAGTGGCGGATAGCTGCGCAGGGTATTTTCTGCGGCCTCCAGCGCCACCGGGTCGTTATAGACCGGCACCTGTTTGATATTCTTTGCACGCCAGCTATTCGGCGCCCATTTCGCAGCCATCAGACCAACTCCCAGTCAGGATCATATCACCCCGGCCCCAACGCGCTTGCGTTCGGTTCATGATGACCGCCACTGCTCGCCCAGCGGGGCCGGAAAATCATAATCTGGGTCGTTTCGGACGCTCTGGCAAGCCGCCAGTTCACCCCATCACGCCCCATAATATGACGGAACGCATGGCTATACGCCGTTTAACGCCATTTTTCCAGCGAAACGTGGTGGTTAGGTCTTATCCTTTTTCCCTGATGCCAGGAACACACCGACGAAAATCAGGACGGCGCCGACGCCGTGATACCAAAGCAGTTTTTCGTCGATAAACAGGTACGCCGCCGCCGCGGTGACCGGTGCCAGGAAATAATGATAGGCCGCTGCCCGACCAGGGCCCAGCCTGTCGATGCCATAGTTGAACAGCAATATCGCGATCAGTGACGGGAACACTGCGACATAGGCCATGGCAAGCGACGTCTCGAGGTTAAACGGCATCGATGTACCAATGGACAATTCATAAAACAGAAACGGCAAATGAAGGAGACCGCCGAGGACGCACAGGACGGTCAGGAATACCGTCGGCGCCGGTTTTTCTTTGATGCATTTATACATCACCGTATAGGCCGCAAGCGCAAACGAACTGGCGAGCAGGATCAGATCACCAAAATTGAAATCCATATTGGCGAGAATGCGCCAGTCGGCCTGGGTTACGATCCCGAACACGCCCAGCAAGGCAAGGACAAGCCCCGCCATTTCGCGCGATCCGATCTTCTCCAGCCCAACCATCCAGGCAATCAAAATTACCAGTGCCGGGATCAGGGATTGAATGATCGCGCCATTAACCGCGACCGTCCATTCCATCGCTACGAAACTCGCGAGGGCCCCGGCAACCGGCATGAAAAATGCCATCAGGGCATAGATCCAGAAATTCCGCCGGATCATCGGCCATTCAGCAATCACGCCGCGCCAGGTGAAGCACAGCAGGATGACGCCGGCGCCACCCCAGCGCCACAGCGACAGCACCGATGGCGGATATTGTTCATAAACAGCGCGCACGATGACAAAATTGACTCCGATAAAGAAAATCGCCATGAAGGCGGCAATGTGCGGTGAGCGGAGTAATTGGCCAATAGTCTGGCTTCCACCGCTGGAGGAATGATCTGACATTCGCCTTTATCCCCCGCCAGTGTCTAAACGAAAAGGGTCGAATTGCCCAAACACTCGACGTTCATCAAATAACGCGCACCCCTGGAGTAGTGGCGCAGTTTCAAAATGACCCTGATTAACAACGAATAGCCAGCTGCTCACTGGGGTACGTTATTAAAATCATGCCCAATCGAAAAAGAAGCGTCCGCGCGACCTGGACGAACTTGCTAAACTCGCTGTTGATATCGCAACGCGTGTGATTCATAATAAGTTTACAACCATTGAAAAATCCGGCCACCGTCGAGTTTATGCGACGTGGGGGACGTAAAGGGGGAAAGGCACGCGCGTAAACACTCACCGCCAATCGGCGAAGTGAAGTAGCTCGGAGTGCCGCCCAAACAAGGCATGGGACAAAAGACAGCAAGGATAAAACCCGAATTTCCTGCCCTTCTCACGGCGGGCTTGCACCCTATGGGGGCCCCTGATTTGCAGCAGTTGTTAGTAGACGATTTTCCGCTGTCCAGTCGGCGTCCGATGCTTTAGTCGAACTTGACGTGGCTCGTCGCCGAATTAAAGAACCTCGGTATTAAAAGCGATATTTGGCTTGATGAAAGTTTTTTAACAAAAAAAAATCGAGCCGGATGATATTGATTTGGTGGTCGATGTTCCTGCAGTTATTCTTGATAATGCAAATGGTGCGCAAGCGGATTTTCTTTGTGATAAGCAACTTCATGCGTTCATAATTTGTAATGCGCCGATATCGCATCCATTTTATCTACCAGCCTTGACATCTCGCAATC